>WPCK01034308.1_pt1 | contig 44725 bp, 44 predicted proteins | sample 5399851 | NCBI WGS metagenome assembly WPCK01 (sample SAMN12869471, study PRJNA574797) | sludge metagenome | isolation source: wastewater treatment of pH11 | place: China:Beijing | collected 2019-05-20
GGAAGCGGGCGGGCGGATCGCGGCGACGTCGTGTCGGCGCGGGCGCGCTTGCGGCCGGTGATCATGGCGCGGGCGAGGTTTTCGTTCTCGCGACGCGATTCGAACATGACGCCGCCGACATGCAGCACGATCAGGCCGACAAGGATCAGGGCAAGCGTTTCGTGGACCTCGCGCGACGAGCGACCGAGGGCGAACGAAGTCAGGGCGGCAAACGGTCCCTGGCGCTCGACGCCGCCGAGGACGACGAAGCCGGTGGCGACAAGCGCCGCGACCATTGCCAGCAGCGCATAGACCATCAGCGCGCCGAGCGGATTGTGACCGTAGCCGGAAGGATGGCGACCGCCGAGATGGGCGCGAATGCCCGCCAGCGACGGCGGGAACGTGGAAAAACGGGCGAAGGTGGAGCCGAGAATACCCCAGACGAGCCGGAACGCGATCAGGCCGCCGGCGAGATAGCCGGCGTAGAGATGATAGTCGAGCAGGTTCTTGCGGCCGAAAAAACCGAGCGCCAGGGCCGCCGCGACCGACGCGACGAGGAGCCAGTGAAACAGCCGAATGGGAAGATCCCAGACGGGCGCGGAAGTGATCTTGTCGTTTGCCGGCGTATCCATGCCGGTGTCATGGCGCGATCCGGATGACAAAGCGCTGACATCGGCCGGACACACTTCGGGCGCGGCCGGATGTCGCAGAAGCCGGCCATTGCCGGCGCAACGGGATCAGCGGGTCGGAACGGGGGTGGGGCCCGAATAGTCGTAGAAGCCGCGGCCGGACTTGCGGCCGAGCCAGCCGGCCTCGACATACTTCACCAGCAGCGGGCAGGGCCGATATTTGGAATCGGCCAGACCTTCGTAGAGCACCTGCATGATCGCCAGACAGGTATCGAGGCCGATGAAATCGGCAAGCTGCAGCGGTCCCATCGGATGGTTGGCGCCGAGCCGCATGGCGGTGTCGATGGCGTCGACCGATCCCACGCCCTCATAGAGCGTGTAGATCGCCTCGTTGATCATCGGCAACAGGATGCGGTTGACGATGAAGGCCGGGAAATCCTCGGCGACGGTGGCGGTCTTGTCCAGCGAGGCGACGAAATCCTTGGCAGTCTCGAAAGTCGCGTCGTCGGTGGCGATGCCGCGCACCAACTCGACCAGCTTCATCACCGGTACCGGATTCATGAAATGAATTCCGATGAAACGGCCGGGGCGGTCGGTTTGCGAGGCCAGGCGGGTGATCGAGATCGACGAGGTGTTGGAGGCGAGAAGCGCTTCTGGCCCGAGGAACTGGCAAAGCTGGGCGAAGATCTTCTTCTTGACCGCCTCGTCCTCGGTGGCCGCTTCGATCACGAGGTCGGCAGAGGCAAGATCGGCGAAGGTCGGCGCCGGCTTGATGCGGGCAATCGCCTCGGCATGGCTGCTCTCCTCGAGCTTGCCGGCCGCGACTGCGCGCGAAAGGGTCCCGTTGACCGTCGCCAGGCCCTTTTCGATCCGGTCCATCGAAACGTCGTTGAGCAACACGTCATAGCCGGCCAAAGCGGCGACATGCGAGATACCGCAGCCCATCTGCCCGGAACCGATGATGCCGACCGTTCTGATCTTGCCTGTCATGTACGCCACGTCCCGGCGCGCTGGCCGTCGGACGCCTTCCCCATTTTTTGTGCAGTGCAAAATACCGGCCAGGGCGACTGCCGTCTACCCCGGCCGGATGATTTTTGCGCGCCTTTAGGGAAAACTCAAAGCGCTTTTTGAAGTTCCGGCAGGATGACGAAGAGATCGCCGACGATGCCGTAATCGGCGACCTGGAAGATCGGCGCTTCTTCGTCCTTGTTGATGGCGACGATGACCTTGGAATCCTTCATGCCGGCGAGATGCTGGATGGCACCGGAAATACCGCAGGCGATGTAGAGATCCGGGGCGACGACCTTGCCGGTCTGGCCGACCTGCCAGTCGTTCGGCGCATAGCCCGCATCGACCGCGGCGCGCGAGGCGCCGACAGCGGCGCCGAGTTTGTCGGCCACCGGAAGGATCACTTCCTTGAACTTCTCCGACGAGCCGAGCGCGCGACCGCCCGAAATGATGATCTTTGCCGAGGTCAGTTCGGGACGGTCGCCGCCCGAAAGCTTGTTCTCGACGAAGGACGACAGGCCCGGATCGGCAGGTGCCGCGACCGTCTCGACGCTGGCCGAGCCGCCCTGGCCCGCGGCCTGGAAGGAGGCGGTGCGCACCGTGACGACCTTCTTGGCGTCGGTCGACTGCACCGTCTGGATGGCGTTGCCGGCATAGATCGGCCGCTTGAAGGTATCGGCCGACACGACCTCGATGATTTCGGATACCTGCATGACGTCGAGCAACGCGGCGACGCGCGGCAGCACGTTCTTGCCCATCGAGGTCGCCGGCGCAACGATGGCGTCATAGGCGCCGGCCAGCGAAACGACGAGCGCGGCGGTGGGCTCTGCGAGCCGCTCGGCCAGGCCGTCGGCCTCGGCGAGCAACACCTTGGCGACGCCGGAAAGCTTGGCGGCGGCTTCGGCGACAGCCTTGGCGCCCTTGCCGGCGACGAGGACGTGCACCGGCGAGCCGATCTTCTGCGCCGCGGTCAGCGCCTTGGCGGTCTGGTCGGAAAGGGTGGCGTTGTCGTGATCGGCAACGAGGAGAATGGCCATGTTCGTTTTCCTTCCCGATTGCTCAGAGCACGCCGGCTTCGTTCTTCAGCTTGTCGACCAGTTCGCCAACGGTCTTGACCTTGACGCCGGCCTTGCGGCCGCCCGGCTCCTCGGTCTTGAGCACCTTCAGGCGCGTCCTGACCTCGACGCCGTAGTCGGCCGGCGATTTCTCGTCGAGCGGCTTCTTCTTGGCCTTCATGATGTTGGGCAGGGAGGCGTAGCGCGGCTGATTGAGGCGCAGGTCCGTCGTCACCACCGCCGGCAGCTTGACCGAGACAACCTGCAGGCCGCCGTCGACCTCGCGGGTGACCTTGGCGGTTCCGCCGTCGATCTCGACCCTGGAGGCGAACGTCGCCTGGCTCCAGCCGGTCAGCGCGGACAGCATCTGGCCGGTCTGGTTGGCGTCGTCGTCGATCGCCTGCTTGCCAAGGATGACCAGGCCGGGCTGCTCGGCGTCAACGACACCCTTGAGCAATTTCGCCACCGTCAATGGCTCGCTCGTCTCGTCGACCTTGATCAGAATGCCGCGGTCGGCGCCCATCGCCAGCGCGGTGCGGATCGTCTCCTGCGCCTGCGCCGGACCGACCGAAACGACGATGATCTCTTCGACCTTGCCGGCTTCCTTCAGCCGGATCGCCTCTTCGACGGCGATCTCGTCGAAGGGATTCATCGACATCTTGACGTTCGCGAGGTCCACGCCGGACCCGTCAGCCTTGACCCGGATCTTCACGTTGTAGTCCACGACCCGCTTGACGGGCACAACAACCTTCATGGGAAACGTCTCCTCGATGGCATTCGCGGCGACCTGTAACGGCGGCAGCGGCGGCGGTCTAGCCGGCAATCGACATCGAGCGCCGATATCCGGCTGATGAAATCGCGTTCCGTCTAATTCGCGTTGACGTGCACGTCAATACGCATCGCCGCCTCGGCCCCAGCGCGGCGTCTGTTCCGGTTCTGGCGGCGGCGGTGGACGGGTTTCCACCGCCCGCGGCGTGACGATGGCATTGTCGAACAGCGGGACGCCGCGTCGCTTCAGCAGGACGACGAGGACCGCACCGGCGATCAGCCCTCCGACATGGGCGGCGTAGGATACGCCGTCCTGCAGGTTGGTCAGCAGCATGAACACCTGCCAGCCTACCCACAGCGCCAGCGGCAGAAGCGCGGGGACCCGCAATGGGACGCGGCCGAGCGCGAGGACCCAGACGCGCACCTTGGGATGAAGCAGCAGGTAGGCCGAGACGATCCCGGCAACCGCGCCCGAGGCTCCGATCAGCGGCACATCCGAATCCGGTGCGATCAGCCCGTGGAACCACGCGCCGGCGGCGGCGCAGGCGAGATAGAACAGGAGAAACTTCACGTGGCCGAGGGCATCCTCGATGTTGTCGCCGAAGACCCAGAGGAAAAGCATGTTGCCGCCCAGATGCAGCAGATTGCCGTGGAGAAAGGCGTAGGAGATGTAGGTCGCCGGCTCCGGAACCAGCAGCCAGTCGGGAGGCGGGGCACCGTCATGCACGACCGCCGGGACGTAGCCCAGACCATAGACGGCGGCGGTGGAGAACGATTCCGGATTGACGCTCATGGCGCCGAAGACAATGACGTTGAGCGCGATCAGGCCGATGGTGACGAACTGGGCCCTGATGTGCTTGAGGTTGTTGGCGTCATGAAGCGGAACGAACATGGTGCCTCACCGGTTCTTGCCCGGGACCCAGAGCACGTCGTCGCGGCCGTCCGCATTGGCTACGCGGGCAGCGACGAACAGAAGGTCGGAGACACGGTTCAGGTATTTCAACGCTTCCGGATTGACCTCCTCGCGTTCGGCGAGCGCGCACGCCAGCCGCTCGGCGCGCCTGGTCACGGTGCGCGCAAGATGAAGGGCAGCCGCGGCGGGCGATCCGCCGGGCAGGACAAACGAGGTCAAGGGCTCGAGGCGTGCGTTGAGGCGGTCGATTTCCTTTTCGATCCGCAGGACCTGCGCGGCGATGATCCGCAGCGGCTCGAAGGGCGGCTTGCCCTGCGTCACGGGTGTGGCCAGATCGGCGCCGAGGTCGAACAGATCGTTCTGGACAGCAGCCAGAACGGCGTCGAGGTCGGCGTCAGCGAGCACCGCACGCGCCATGCCGACCGTGCTGCTCGCCTCGTCGACCGAGCCGAACGTCTCGACGCGCAGATCGTGCTTGGGGCGCCGCTCGCCCGTGACCAGACCCGTGGTGCCAGTGTCCCCGGTGCGGGTGTAGATCTTGTTGAGCTTGACCATCGTTCAACCCGGCCGAGCGAAATAGACGGCGAGGACGAGCAGGATGATGGCCGCGAACTGGAGCAGGACGCGCGCCTGCATCAGCTTGTTCGAGGTGACGCCGGAGCCGCCGCGCATCATGACGACCAGGCCGCGCAGCAGCACGGCCGCGACCGCGACGATGGCAACGATCGCCAGCCATTTGAACAGTCCCGACATGCACACTCCCTCGTCCGGCGCGGCATTCAGCCGACGTTTTCGATAACCCTGTAGAACAGGCGCTGCGGCAGCAGGCGCTTGAGCAGAATACCCAATTTCGCCGGTACAGTGACCGGATAATGGGTGCGCGGGCGCGGGCTGGCAAGCGCGTGCGCCAGCACCGTGTAGACCGCCGCCGGGCCGAGTTTGAAACGGCCCTTCGATCCGCCGGCCTGCATCCGGGCAAGCTGCGCCTGATAGGCCTGCCGGTGCGGCGAGGCCTCGATGTCGACGTAGCGGAGGAACCAGGGAAGGCCGTTGGTCGCGATGCGGGACTCAACCGGACCGGGCTCGATCAACGAGACCGAGATGCCGGTGCCCTCGAGCTCCTGCCGCAGGCAAAGCATCAATCCTTCGAGGGCGTGCTTGGAGGCGGCATATGCACCGCGAAACCGGGCCGGAAGGAGACCGAGGATCGACGAGCAATGCACGATCCGGCCGCTGCCTTGTCGGCGCATGACTGGCACGATGCGGCGAGTCAGGTCGTGCCAGCCAAAGACGTTGGCCTCGAACTGGGCACGCAAGGCCTCGGTCGGCAGATCCTCGACGGCACCGGCCTGGGCGTAGGCGCCATTGTTGAAGAGCGCGTCGAGCGTGCCGCCGGTCAGGGCAAGGATCGAATCGACCAGCGCGGCGATCGAGTCAGGTTCCGTGTAGTCGAGATGGAAGGCCTCTATTCCGTCTGCCTGCAGCGCGGCGATGTCCTCGGCCTTGCGGGCGGTCGCGAAAACGCGCCAGCCGTCCTTCTTCAGGGCGCGGGCGCAAAAGGCCCCGATGCCGGATGAGGCGCCGGTGACCAGGATAGTGTGCTGTGCGGGCATCGTTCTCCGGCAGCTTCGGCCTTTACGGCATATGGGTTTGCTTCCCATATTCGGGACGGACTGGCAATCGGAGGAACGATTCTGTTCGCCAACCGCGTCGTGCGCGTCATCTGGGACGCCATCTACCGATTTGCCGCCGACGATGGCTGGGCGATGGCGAGCCATGTCGCGCTGTCGACGCTGATGGCGACCTTTCCGTTCCTGATCTTCGCCGGAGCGCTGGCGTCGTTCATCGGCGGCCAGCAGCTGATGGACGCGGCGTTGCCGATGGTCTTCGAGGCCTGGCCGAAGGAGATCGCGGAGCCGATTTCGGTTGAGGTGCGCAATGTGCTGGCGGTCCAGCATGGCGGGCTGCTGACCTTCAGCGGACTGGCGGCCGCCTTTTTCGCCTCCAATGGCGTGGAAGCGCTGCGAACCTCGCTCAACCGCGCCTACGGGCTGAGCGAGCGGCGGTCAGTGCTGGCGCTGCGCGCGCAAAGCATCGCCTTCGTCCTCATCGGCGCGCTGACGCTGTTCGCGGTCGGCCTGCTGCTGATCGCCATTCCGATGGTCGTCTCGCTGATCGCCGCGCGCGTGCCGGAAACGGCGAAGGCGATCGGTGACATGGCACTGTGGAACCAGGGGCTGGCGGTACTCATCCTGGTACTCGGGCTGACGGTGTCGCATCGTTGGCTGCCCGCTGCGCGGGAGCCGCTCGCGGATGTCTGGCCTGGCGTGGCGCTGACGATCGCGTTCTGGATCGCCGGTTCGGCTGCCTTCGTCTATTACCTCGGCCGCTTCGCTACCTATTCGGCCACCTATGCCGGCCTTGCGGGAATCGTCGCGACCATAGCGTTTCTCTACATGGTCTCGGCGATCTTCATCTTTGGCGGAGAGCTCAACGCCGCCATCATGCGCTACCGCCGCCGCGCGGCTGCCGGACAGGTCGAGATGTTGCCGCCGCAACCGCCGCCGCCGTGATGGCCATGCCGCCGATCTGCACGAGGGGCAGCGTTTCCCCGAACAGGACATAGGCGATGAGGGCGGTGACCGACGGCACGAGATAGAAAAGCGAGGCGACGCCCGAAACGGCGCCGCGGTCGATAAGGACCATCAGCAGGAAGATCGCGCCGACCGAAAGCACCAGGACAAGCCAGACGGTGGCGAAGACGAGTTCGCCGGTCAGTTCGAAGCGTCCGTGTTCGAACAGCAACGCTGCAATGCCGGTCATGGCGGCGCCGCCGACATATTGCAGCGTCGTGGAGGAAACGAGATCGGCGCCTTTCACGAAGCGCTTCTGCCAGACGGTGCCGAGCGCCATCGCAACGACGCCGGCGAGGCAGGCGCCGAGGTTGGACGCGTCGATGCCGCTGCCGGCAACGTCGAGCTTCGGCCACAGGACGATGACCGCGCCCGCAAGCCCGGCGCCAAGCGCGATCCAGTGGCGCGGGGTGACGATCTCGCCCAGCATCGGCCGCGCCAGAAGGGTCGTGATGATGGGCTGGAAGCCGACGAGAAGGGCGGAGAGGCCGGCGGGCATGCCATTGCGGACCGCCCAGAAGACGCCGCCAAGGTAAACGCCGTGGATGAGCGCGCCGGCGATGACGGCATGCGGGACCTGCGCAGGCGCGACGCGGGGGCGACGCAGCACCAGCTGCGCGGCAGCGAAGATCGCGCAGGCAGTAGTGAAGCGGACGGATAGAAAGGTGAACGGTTCGGCCCACGGCATCGCATAGCGCGCGCCGATGAAGCCGGTTGCCCAAAGCAGAACGAAAAGGGCGGGAAAAACGCGTTCGACGGGCATGGAAACGTCCAGGGAGGCGAACCGATAGCCCGGCCGAACCCCCGCGGCAAGCGGTCGACCGTCTTAAGGAATTCATTAACCGCCGTGTAGGATTTGGCTGATAGCGTTAACCTCTGGTTGCGCATGCGCCCATGCGTATCATCGCCCGCCGCTGGAGGAGCGCATGATCTGGAATCTGTCGGCAGGCTGGCTGTTCATGGCGATCGTCGTGGTCAGCATGTTCAGCTACATCCTTGGCTACATCCTCGACCGCATCATGGAGCGCGACGGTTTCGGCCCGGGCGGAAACATGGTTGTCATCGCGTCCGGGTTCTTTGCCGCGATCTATCTCTACAACAGGCTCGGCAACCTGGTGTCCAACATGCGCGAAGGGGTGATCGTTGGCCTCGCCGGCGCCTTTGTCGTGCTGGCGACGCTGTCGCTCGGCCGCGCCCTCCTCAACCGGGCCTGACGGCGCCCGATTCCGCCATTTCCAGTACCTCAGCGGGCGCAAGCCCGGCGTCGCGCAGGGCCGCGATGCCGAGATCGCGCCGGCTCTTGGACAGTTTGCGGCCGTCCTGTCCCAGCACCAGCCGGTGATGGAGGTAGACGGGCGCGGGCAGGCCGAGCAACGCCTGCAGCAGGCGGTGAACCGCCGTCGCCTGAAAAAGGTCGCTGCCGCGGACGACATCGCTGACACCCTGTGCGGCGTCATCGATGACGACGGCGAGATGATAACTGCCGGGAGCGTCGCGCCGGGCAACGACCACATCACCCCACGCGGCCGGATCGGCTGCGACCGTCCTGGGCGGCCGGTCGCGATCCTCGCCGCGCTCGTACCAGCCAAGCGGCCCTGCGACGGTTTTGATCGCGGCCTCCATGTCGAGCCTCCAGGCGAAGGGCTTGCCGGTCGCAATCGCCTCGCGGCGGGCGGATGAGGACAAGGACCTTTCCACGCCCGGATAATGGGGGGTTCCGTCCGGGTCGCGCGGCCAAGCGGTTCCTTTCGCCTCGGCGTCGACAACATGGTCGCGAACGTCGCCGCGCGTCATGAAGGCCGGATAGACGAGACCCCTGTCCCGCAGGCGCGCCAGGGCTTTACGATAGTCGTCTAGATGGTCGGACTGGCGCCGGACGGGCCGCTCCCAGTCGATGCCGAGCCAGGCGAGGTCGCGGAAGATCGCCTCCTCGTAACCCGGTTCGGCCCGCGCCAGGTCGATGTCCTCGATGCGCAGCAGGACCCTTCCGCCTTCGTTGGCCGCCAGGCGGGCGTTCAGCATCGCCGAGAACGCATGGCCAAGATGCAGGAGGCCATTCGGCGTCGGGGCGAAACGGAAAACCGGGCTGGACATGGATGGGGCATCGCGTTTGGATGGCCAGTGCTAACGCCTCGTGTCCTGGAACGAAAGTGCGCCTTGTGAGACGGATCGACCATGCCGACGACATTGCGGCCGGGCTAGCGGCACTGGCGCAGGCCGATCCACGTCTCGGATCGGTCATCGCGGTCGCCGGCGAGGTGCCGCTGCGCCGTTCACCGGCCGGGTTCGAGAGCCTGACATCGATCGTCGTGGCGCAACAGATTTCCAAGGCGGCGGCCGACACGATCGAGTCGCGCCTGCGCCGGCTGGTCGATCCGTTGACGCCGGCCAAGCTCATCGAAGCCGGCGAGGAGGCGATGCGCGAGGCCGGACTGTCGCGACCCAAGCAGCGCACGCTGACCGCCATCGCGCGCGCCGTGCTCGATGGCGGCGTCGACCTCGATGCGGCCTGCGACTACGAAGCGGGCGAGGCCATCGCCCACCTGACCGCGATCCATGGCATCGGCACGTGGACGGCGGAAATCTACCTGCTTTTCTGCGCCGGCCACCCCGATATCTTCCCGGCGCGCGACGTGGCGCTCCAGTCGGCGGTGGCGACCGGCCTCGGTCTCGCCGCGCGGCCGACGGAGAAGGAGCTGATTCGCACCGCGGAAGCGTGGTCGCCCTGGCGCGGGGTGGCGGCACGCCTGTTCTGGGCGTTCTACCGCGAGACCAAGGGGCGGGAGGCCGCCACGGGAACCTCGTAGCAACGGGCGGACGCGGGCTTTCGTTCCAAAATGCCCGGCGCGACAACGGACCCGCTTCACACGTCCGTCATCTCATGACAACACTATGCGCGCCGATGCTTCGCACGGAGACCGCGCGTGGGGATAGCCGTATCGCTGGACAGCCTGCCCGCCCTGGTGCTTAACGCCGACTACCGACCGCTGAGCTATTATCCGCTGTCGCTGTGGTCGTGGCAGGATGCGATCAAGGCCGTGTTCCTCGATCGCGTGCACATCGTCGCCGAATACGAGCATGAGGTCGCTTCGCCGTCCTTCTCGATGAAGCTGCCGAGCGTGGTGTGCCTGAAGAGCTACATCAAGCCGTCGCGCCATCCCGCCTTCACGCGATTCAACGTCTTCCTGCGCGACCGGTTCCGCTGCCAATATTGCGGTTCGCCTGAGGAACTGACCTTCGATCATGTGATCCCGCGCTGTTGCGGCGGGGCGACGACGTGGGAAAACGTCGTGGCGGCCTGTTCGCCGTGCAATCTGCGCAAGGGCTCCAAGCTGCCCGCGGCGGCGAAGATGTGGCCGTTGCAGAAGCCCTACCAGCCGACCGTGCAGGACCTGCACAGTGCCGGGCGGCATTTTCCGCCGAACCACCTGCACGATAGCTGGATGGACTATCTCTACTGGGACAGCGAACTGGAGCCCTGAGAGCTCAGTCGGCCTGCCGCATCAGCCCGGCGCGCAGCGCCCCGATGGCGAAGATCAGGCTCGCCGGGACGTTCCACCCCGCAAAGGACAGGCCGAGGAAGCGCCACGGCGCCTTGTCGCAGGATGGCGGGATGACGTCGAGGGCGTCGAGGATGCCTTTGCCGCCAGTGTCCGCGGCGCCGCCGACGGCGGTGCAGCTGGCAGGCGCGGGCCAGAAAGCCCATTCGACCCCGGCGTGGAAGATCGCGATGGCGAGACCGTAGAGCATCAGCAACCCGGTTGCGGCGAAAAAGACGCGCAGGAGCCAGGAAGGCCAGCGCAGGCCGGTGCCGTAGATGGCCGCGGCCATCAGCATCAGTCCGGCATAATAGGGGACGCGCTGGGCGAGGCACAGCCGGCACGGCATGTAGCCGAGGACGTGCTCGAAGAACAGGGCGGTTCCGACCGTCCCGGCGAAACAGACAAACAGCAGCAGCCCGTAGCGGGTCTGGCGATCGCCGGTGGGTGCAGTCAAGGTCGGCATCGTGGCCTCCGGTCAGCCCGAAAAATAGCGCGCGGCGAAATAGAGCAAAAGAAGGGCGAAGGCGGCCGCGCCGGCAATCAGGCCAAGCCGTTCCTCGATGAAACCGCGGATCGGTTCGCCGTAGGTGCGCAGCAGCCAGGCGAGCGCGAAGAAACGGGCGCCGCGGGCAAGGATCGCCGAGGCAATGAACAGCCAGATATCGATGTTGGCGGCGCCCGACAGGATGGTGACCACCTTGATCGGCGGCAGGTGCGCCAGGCCGGAGGTCACCAGCATGAGCAGGATGGCGTTGGCGTTGGCCGAGCCGCGCAGGGCCTCAAAGGTTTCGAGCTTGCCGTAGAATTCGAGCACGGGCCGGGCGATGGCCTCGAAGGCATAGTAGCCGATCATCCAGCCGAGGATGCCGCCGGCGACCGACGCGGCCGTGGCGATGACGGCGTAGCGCCAGGCGCGGTCTGGTCTGGCGATTGCCATCGGCAGGAACAGCACGTCGGCGGGAATGAGAAAGAACGAGCTCTCGATGAAGGCGATGACCGCGAGCCAGACCTCGGCCGACTTGCGTGCGGCGAGGGAAAGGGTCCAGTCGTAGAGGCGGCGAAGCATGCGGCGCGGTCTCCGGGCGGCACGTCTGTAGTGGCATTCGCATCGCCGGGCAACCATGCTCATCGCGAGGTTGACGACCGGTGGCGCAACATTATAGTCCCGGCGCGCTCGGCAAGGCTGCGCGAGCCCCTGTGGCGGAATTGGTAGACGCGCTCGACTCAAAATCGAGTTCCGCAAGGAGTGCTGGTTCGATCCCGGCCAGGGGCACCAAAGATCCCGCAAGCGCAAGCGGGTAACGACGTGGAGACCGACGGCCGATGCGCTTTTCCGGCGACAGCTACGAGCAGATCGTCAGGGACTTCGACTGGGAGATTCCCGCGCGCTTCAATATTGCGGTCGCCTGCGCCGACGACTGGGCCGTGCGCGAGCCGGGCCGTGTCGCCCTGCGGCGCTGGCGCGAGGGTGGCCCCGAAACGGTGACGACCTATGGCGACCTGACCGCACTGTCGTCGCGTTTCGCCCACGGGCTGCGCGGGCTCGGCGCGGAGACGGGCGACCGCGTGGCGATCGTGCTGCCGCAGAGCCTGGAAACGGTGGTCGCCCATCTGGCGATCTACAGGGCCGGCATGATCGCGGTTCCGCTGGCGAGGCTGTTCCAGGCCGATGCGCTGGAGTTCCGGCTGAGGCGGGCAGGCGTTGCCATCGTCGTGACCGACCGCCCGGGCGCCGACAAGATCGCCTCCATCCGCGAGCGGCTTCCTGACTTGCGGCACGTCATTGTCGTCGACGGCGCCGCCGGGAACGACGAGACCCCCTATGAAAGCGTGCTCGCCGATCGGGACGTTCCTTTCCCGGCGGCCGATACAGGCCCTGACACGCCGGCGCTCATCATCTTCACCTCCGGGACGACGGGACCGCCGAAAGGCGCCTTGCACGGGCATCGCGTCGTACCCGGCCACCTGCCGGGGCTGAAGACGCATCACGAGTTCATGCCGCTTCCCGACGATGTCGCCTGGACGCCCGCCGACTGGGCGTGGGCCGGCGGCCTGCTCAACATCCTGTTGCCCTGCCTGATGATGGGCGTGCCGGTGGTCTATGGCGGGCTCGACCGCTTCGACCCGGAGAAGGCGCTACGGCTGATGAGCGAAGCCGGGGTGCGCAACGCGTTCATTCCGCCGACCGCCCTGCGATTGATGCGGACGGTCGTCGCGCCGGCCAAGAGGTATCGGCTGGTGTTGCGCACCATCGGGACCGGCGGCGAGAGCCTCGGCGCGGCGACGCATGAATGGGCCGAGCACGAGTTCGGCCTGCGGGTCAACGAGTTTTACGGCCAGACCGAATGCAACCTCGTGCTGTCCTGCTTCGGCGCAGTCGGCATCATGAAAGCCGGCTCGATCGGCCGGCCGGTCGCCGGCCATACCGTCGCTGTCATCGACGAGGCCGGCACTCCCTGCGCGCCAGGCCAGCGCGGCGAGGTGGCGGTGCTGCGGCCGGACCCGGTGATGTTCCTCGGCTATTGGCAGGACGAGGCGGCGACCGCCAGGAAGTTCCGCGGCGACTGGCTGCTGACCGGCGACCAGGCGATCGTCGACGAGGAGGGGTACTTCATTTTCGTCGGCCGGGACGACGACATCATCAATGTTGCCGGATACCGGGTGGGGCCGGGCGAGATCGAGGACAGCCTGCTGACCCATCCCGCGGTCCGGCTGGCCGCGGCGGTGGGTAAGCCGGACGCGCTCAAGGGCGAAATCGTGAAAGCTTATGTGGTCCTTGCCGAAGGATACGAGCCGAGCCCCGCGCTCGGCGAGGACATCAAGCGGCATGTGAAGGCGCGCCTTGCCGCGAATATCTTCCCGCGCGAGGTGGAGTTCGTCGATGCGATCCCGCTGACGACGACCGGCAAGGTGATCCGCCGCCTGTTTCGCGACAAGGCGAAAGCGGAGACGGCTAACGCCTGACGAAATCGAACAGGCGGTCGCGGACGCGGCGCGCCAGAGCGCGGGTTTCCGAATACAGGTGCAGCTGCGTGGCGGCCTGACGGGCGCTTCGGTCGGCCGCGTGCGTCAGGCCGATCACAAGCGTGCCCATGCGTTCCCGCTCGGCCCACAACCGGCTCATGACCGGGTGGTCGGGGGTCGAGCAGGAATCGCTGGTTTCGATGTTCGGATCATCGAGATGGGTGCGCGTGGCGTCCATCATCAGGAGCGTGCCGGGCGAAAAGGCGGCGAAGCGTTCGTCGAACGCGGTTTTCCAGGTGTAGGCCGTTCCGGCATCGATGAAGACGACGAGGCTGGCGATGGTCGCGCCGTCGAGGGTGAAGGTGTGCATGCGCACCTTGTCCATCCGGGCAAGGTCGTTGACGGCTTCGCGCGCGAACGCGGCGCGATAGCGGTCGGAGGCCATCGCCGTGCGCTGGCGGCCCTTCCAGCCGGACTGCTCCAGTGACAGGAAATTCTCGAGCGCCATGCGCACATCTTCGGGATTGCGCGCCACGTCGTAGACCAATTCGCCCTTCTCGGCGAGGCGGCGGCGCAGGCGCTTGAAGTCGCGCCAGTGATGGCTGCTCAGCGCCGCCTTCAGGTAGTCGTCGCCGTCGCTTTCGCTGCGCAGGATCGGACGGTCGTATTCATTGACGTTGAAGACGGGCAGATTGCGGCCGATGGCGACCGTGCGCAGCAGCCGGGCGACGGGCGCGTCTAGGCGCAGGTCGGGAAACACGATCACCGAAGGCAGGGCGACGGTCGGCCGGGCGAGGATTTCGAGGAAGTCCTCGATGACGCCGACGGGATCGTCGCGATCGACAAGCGGGGTTCCAAGCGGGCCGTAGGGGCTCGACCATGTGCGGATGATCGAGACGCCGAGAGGAACCGGGGGGCGTTCGACCGAAAACGGCACCAGGAAGCGAAGACGGTTGCGGGTCTCGTCACCGTCGCGGATCACCGCGAGGCGGACCTCGCGGTCTTCGAGCCGCGGCATGGCCGGGGCAAGAAAGCGCGGATTGAAGAAGACGTTGGGCTCGATGGTCCTCCCGGCGAGGAACTCCAGTTCCGACACGAGATCGAAGCCTGCCGACGCGCCATAGATCGCGAGAGAGCGCGAGGGCCGGCTGGCGCCGGTGAGTTCGTAGTCGGGGACGAGGGGCGCCATGTCGCCGATGCCGGCGAGATCGGCGATCAGCGGTCCGGCGGCGCTGCCGCTGGCTTCCTCGAAAAGCGGTACGGCGGCCATCACACGACCTCCCGCGTCATGGCAGGAACAAAGACCGCCATCGCGATGCCGAGTTTGCGCCAGACCGAAGTCGCCAGCGCCGCGGCCTCGAAGATGGTCGAGGACGACAGCGCGATGACCGCGCCCCAAAGGCCGAACACCGGGATGAGGGTGAAGGCGAGCACGAGATACACCGCCAGCGTCATCGCGTAGATGCGGGCGCAGGTGCGCTGGTGTCCGCTCATGGTGAGCAGGCTCTCCGCCGGGCCGACCGACGAGCGCGCGACGACGCCGATGACGAGGACGAACAGAAGCGGATAGCCTTCCTCGAAGCCGGGTCCGAACAGCTTGAGGATGGGCAGGCCCAACAGCAACACGAACGCGCTCATCACCAGGGATGGCCAGAACGTCCAGCTCGCCGTTTCCCGGGCGAAGGCGGCAAGCTCCGCCCGGCGCCCGCCATGGGCAAATCGCGCGTAGCGCTGCGCGACGCCGGCCTTGACGGAAAAATAGACGAAATGGGCAAGGGCCAGCGTCTTCGCAGTGGCGAAATAGACCGCGACGTCTTCCGGCGAGACGAACGCGCCGACCACGAGCACATCGGCGTTGGTGAGCAGGTAGATGAAGCTCTCCACCACGAAGATCGGGAGCGAGACGCTCATCCAGTCGCCAAAGCGATAGACGCGCGGCCCGGCGGGAACCCGGCGGTCGGCGAAGGCCGTGACCCCGATCCACTGGACGATTGTTGTGGCGTAGGTGGCGATGATGGCGGCAACGATCGCGGTCTCGGCGGTCGGCGGATAGCCCCAGGAAACGGCGACCTCAAAGCCGATGAGGATGAGGATCGGGCGAACGATATAAGTGGGAGAGAGGGCTGCGAGCGCCCATGAATTGGCGCGCGCGATCCCCTGCATCACGTCGGAAAGCGCGATCATCGGCAGCAGCACCATCGCCAGCAGAAACGGGGCGACGTAGTAGCTTTCGATATCCGACTGGAACAGGCGAACGGCGGCGTAGCCGATCACCGCGATGAGGAAGGAGGAAGCCACGGAAAAAAGGCGGCTGGTCAGCAGGGCGCCGCGAAGCTCGGCCATCAGGCCCTTTTCGAGGTATTCAGGGATGAACCGGATGATCGCGGTGTGCGCGCCGAAGCAGGCGAGATTGCCCGCGATGATGGCAAAGACCCAGACAACGACGAAAATACCGTATTCGAAGCCGCCCATCCAGCGGGCCATCAGCACCTGGCTGACGAAAGCGATGACGGCGGATGCCACGCGGATCAGGAAGGCGACGACCGACATCCGGCCCGCCTGGCCGCGCTCGCCCTTGGAAAAGAGCAGCGAATCGACACGGTCGAGCAGCGGACGGGCGCGGAGCGCCATGCCTTGCGGCAGCCACCTCTCGGCGGTCGTCACGGCCGAAAATCGCACTTGCCTTACCCCGAACTCGCGTCCATTGGCTCATCTATAGACGGCGACTGCTTAAGAAACGGTTCGGCGCCCGGCGGATGGGGAGTGCGGCATGGCCATGGCGAGGGAGATGCGGGCGGCAAATCTCCTCGACGTTGCGGTCGGTGCGCCCATGACCGTTCCGGCGTTCATCCGTTGCGAGGGCTGCCGTTGAGTTCTTCGCTCGACAAGGCGGCGCCCTTCGGTTCGCGGTCGGTCGCAGCGATCCTCGGCGTGACAACGACGATCAGCTACGGGACCCATTATTACGGCTTCGGCGTCATGGCGCCGCAGATCGCAGCCGAATTCGGGCTGTCGGTGACGGCGGCCTACGGCCTGTTCTCGGCATCGATCCTGGCGGGCGGGCTGGTCGCACCGCGCGCCGGGCGACTGATCGACCGGCTGGGCGGTGCGCGCGCGATGGCATGGGGATCGGCGACCTCGGCGCTGGTACTCGCGGCGCTGTCGCAATCGCCTTCGGCGGCGCTATTCGGCGTCTGCCTGGTCCTGCTGCAGATGATCTCGACGCTCGTGCTTTACGATGCCGCCTTCGCCGTCGCCACCGGCACCGTTCCCGCCTTTGCCCGCCGCGCCATCACCGGCATCACCCTGATTGCCGGTTTTTCCTCGACGGTTTTCTGGCCTTTGACCCTCGGACTGATGGAAGCCGGCTGGGACTGGCGCCAGGTCTATCTTGCCTTTGGTGTGCTCAATCTCTTGGTCTGCGCGCCGCTGCATGCCTGGTTTTCAAGTCGATCCCAGCGAGCTTTGCGGCATGGCGAGGCGACGGCCAGGCCCGTGCTTGCCGGCAGAAATCTGGACCGACGCGCGCGACGCATGGCGTTCGGCCTGTGCGTCCTGACGTTCGGTGCCACCGGGTTCGTGATCTCGGGCCTGCATGCCAATATGGTCTATGTGGTCGCCTCGGCCAGCAGCGGCGCCGTGGCGGCGCTTGCCGGTTCGGTGATCGGACCGGCGCAAGTCGCCGGACGGCTGGGCGAATACGTTCTCGGGCCGAGGGTAACGCCGGCGGGCGTGGCGGTCTTCGCGCTGATCGCGGCCTCGGTCGGGCTGGCGGCGATGGGAGTCTGGCTCGGCCCGGGTCCGGCGATGCTGGTCGCGGCCGCTCTCTATGGTACCGGCCAGGGACTGACCTCGATCGCGCGCGGCACGCTGCCGCTCGACATCTTCGGTTCGCAGGGTTTCGGCTCGCTGCTCGGGCGGCTGAACTCGGCCTACCTCGTGGCGATGGCGGCCGGCCCGGTCGTGGCGGCCGCCGTCTACGAGCGGGCAGGCGCCGCGGGGTTCTTCACGCTCCTGTCGGCTGCCGCGCTCGCGGGATGTGGCGCGGCGACAGCGCTGTTTTTTCTGGTCCGGTCAGACGCCGATCAGACGAAGGCGCCGTGACAATGCTTGAATTTCTTGCCTGAGCCGCAGGGGCAGGGCTCGTTGCGACCGACATTGCCCCAGGTCGACGGATCGGACGGGTCGCGATTTTCCGGGGTCACGGCCCGGTTCGTGGTCAGGACCGCGGCCAGCGCGCCTTCCGCAAAATCGTCCTCGCCGGTCGTGGCGTCGATGTGATGACCCTCGGCGGCCGGCGCCTGCAGAGGCGGTGCTTCCGCGGCTTCGCGCACCAGCTCCACCCGCATCAGCTGAGCGGTCACGGCCTGACGCAGATTGCCGAGCATCGCCTGGAACAGCTCGAAGGCTTCCGACTTGTATTCGTTGAGCGGATCGCGCTGGGCGTAGCCGCGGAAGCCGATGACCGAGCGCAGATGGTCGAGATTGACCAGATGCTCGCGCCACAGCTGGTCCAGGGTCTGCAGCAGGATCGACTTCTCGACGTATTTGGTGATTTCGGGGCCGAAACGGGTGGCGCGCTCCTCAGCGGCCTTTCCGGCGGCCTCGGTGATGCGGTGGTGCACCTCCTCCTCGGCGATCCCTTCCTCGGCGGCCCAGGCGTCGACCGGCAGGTCGAGATTGAGATAGGCGCGCACACCTTCCTTGAGGCCGGCAACGTCCCACTGCTCGGCGTAGGCGTGTTCGGGAATATGGCGGGCGACGAGATCGTCGATCACGTCCTCGCGCATTTCCAGCACGGTCTCGGCGAGGTCCTCGCCGTCCATGAGCTTGCGGCGTTGCTCGAAGACGACCTTGCGCTGGTCGTTCATCACGTCGTCGTATTTCAACAGGTTCTTGCGAATATCGAAGTTGCGCGCCTCGACCTTCTTCTGGGCCTTCTCCAGAGCCTTGTTGATCCACGGATGGATGATGGCCTCGTCTTCCTTGAGGCCGAGCTTCTGGAGCATGCCGTCCATGCGCTCGGACCCGAAGATGCGCATCAGGTCGTCCTGCAGCGACAGGTAAAATTTCGACCGGCCGGGATCGCCTTGGCGGCCGGAGCGGCCACGCAGCTGGGTGTCGATGCGGCGGCTCTCGTGGCGCTCGGTGGCGAGCACGTAGAGGCCGCCGGCGGCCAGCGCCTCTTCCTTCAGGCGCGCCACGTCGGCACGGATGGCGGCTTCCTTTGCCTTGCGCTCGTCGCCCTCGGGCATGTCGCCCAGTTCATCGGCGATGCGCATGTCGGCATTGCCGCCAAGCTGGATGTCGGTGCCGCGACCGGCCATGTTGGTGGCGATCGTGATGGCGCCGGGCCGGCCGGCCTGCGCGACGATGGAGGCCTCGCGCTCGTGGTGGCGGGCGTTGAGAACCTCGAAATCCTTGAAGCCCTCGGCGCGCAGGCGTTCGGCGAGCTGCTCCGACTTCTCGATGGAGGTGGTGCCGACAAGGATCGGCTGGCGCTTGACGTTCGCATCGCGGATCTCGCGCACGACGGCGCGGAGCTTCTCCTCGGCCGTGCGGTAGACCTCGTCGTCCTCGTCGGCGCGCTTGACCGGCAAGTTGGTCGGGATCTCGGTCACATCGAGATTGTAGATGTTGCCGAATTCCTCGGCCTCGGTCATGGCCGTGCCGGTCATGCCCGCCAGCTTGGAATACATGCGGAAATAGTTCTGGAAGGTGATGGACGCCAACGTCTGGTTTTCGGGCTGGATCTGCACGTGCTCCTTCGCCTCAAGCGCCTGATGCAGGCCTTCCGAATAACGCCGTCCCGGCATCATGCGCCCGGTGAACTCGTCGATGATGACGATCTCGCCGTTGCGGACGATATAGTCCTTGTCGCGGGTGAACAGCGCATGCGCCTTCAGCGCGTTGTTGGCGTGATGGACGATGGCGACGTTCTCGACGTCGTAGAGCGATCCGCCCTTCAGCAGACCGGCCTCGCGCAGGAGGTTCTCCATGCGCTCGGTGCCGTTCTCGGTGAAGACGGCGGTCCGGTTCTTCTCGTCGACATCGAAGTCGGAACGCGAAATCCCCCTGATCAGGCCATCAACAGTGTTGTAGAGTTCGGAGCGGTCATCGAGCGGACCGGAGATGATGAGCGGAGTGCGGGCCTCGTCGACAAGGATCGAGTCCACTTCGTCGACGATCGCGTAATTGTGCCCGCGCTGGGTCATCTGCGCGCGCTCGTATTTCATGTTGTCGCGCAGGTAGTCGAAGCCGAATTCGTTGTTGGTGCCGTAGGTGACATCGCAGGCGTAGGCGTCGCGGCGCTCGTCGTCCGACAGCCCATGCACGATCACGCCGACGGTCAGGCCGAGGAAGCGATAGATGCGCCCCATCCACTCGGAGTCGCGCTTGGCGAGATAATCGTTGACGGTGACGACGTGGACACCCTTGCCCGAAAGGGCGTTGAGATAGACGGGCAGCGTCGCGACCAGCGTCTTACCTTCACCGGTGCGCATCTCGGCGATGCCGCCATTGTGAAGGATCATGCCGCCGACAAGCTGGACGTCGAAGGGCCGCAGCCCGAGCGCGCGCTTGGCCGCCTCGCGGACGGTGGCGAAGGCCGGGACGAGGAGGTCGTCGATCGACGTTCCCGCCGCGATGCGGCCCCGATAGTCGTCGGTCAGCGCCCGAAGTTGCTCATCCGACAGTGCGGCCATCTCCGCTTCGAGCGCGTTGATGGCCTCGACTTTCGGACGGAGTTTCTTGATGCGCCGATCGTTCGCCGAACCGAACAAAGTGCGGGCCAAGCCGCCGAGACTGACCATAAAAGGGCCTTTCGATACGTTGACCGACGGCTTGCGCCGGGCAACCCGCCTTTCCACAAGGAGGTGCTGAGCGCGTCCTGTTGACCGGTAATTCGGTTCTGGACGCAAAGTCGCTGGACAGATAAGAGGGGGTCCCTTCGATGTCAACGCCGCCGGCCGCCCGGCAAGGCGGCGGATTGCCCGAAAAAAGGCGGCATTTCCCAGCCAGATGTCACGCCAATCCGGAGACTTGCATGTCCATGATTCGTCGCTTGCTGCCGCTCGCGCTCCTCGGAACAATCTGCGCGGCGGCATTGCCCGCGGCCGCGGCCGACGACACCGTCGTCGCGACCATCAATGGACAGCCGGTCACCGAGGCTGAGCTCGCGACGATCGGCGAGGAGCTGTCGAGCGCCTTCCAGAACCTGCCGGACGAAAAGAAGCGCGCGGCGGCACTATCGGCCCTCATCGAAGTCCGCCTGCTGGTTGCCGACGCAGAAGCCAAAGGCATCGACAAGAAGCCGGACATCGCCCGGCGCATCGCGCTTCTGCGGGACCGTGCGCTGCACTCGGCCTATATCGAGGACCAGATCTCCAGCAAGGTGACCGACGAGGAAGTGCGCGCGCGCTATGACAAGGAGATCGCCGCGGCGCCGCCGGTCAACGAGGTCCGCGCGAGCCATATCCTGGTGGACAGCAAGGAAAAGGCCGAGGAGATCATCAAGCAGCTCGACGGCGGCGCGGATTTCGCGACGCTGGCCAAGGAAAACTCCAAGGATGGTTCGGCCAACGAGGGCGGCGACCTTGGGTATTTCGGACCGGGCCGCATGGTTGCCGAGTTCGAGAAAGCGGCGCTGGCACTCGATGTCGGCGCCTACACCAAGGAGCCGGTGCAGACCCAGTTCGGCTGGCATGTCATCAAGGTCACCGACCGTCGCCAGCAGCTTCCCCCGCCCTTTGAAAAGGTCAAGGACCAGATCAAGGCGGCCGTGCTGACCGAGAAATATTTCGATCTCGTCAAGTCGATGCGCGCGGCCGCGACCGTCGACATTCCCGATGCCGCGCTGAAGACGCAGCTCGAGGAGATCGAGGCGCAGAAGTCGAAATAAGACAATCCGCGGCAGGCCGGCGGACGCTCAGGGCGCGCCGCGCGCCACGGGCGTCCACCGCACATCCTCTATTTGGCGCGCGCCCGTCGCCAGCATCACCAGACGGTCGAAGCCCAGCGCCACGCCGCTTGCCTGAGGCATGATAGCGAGCGCGGCGAGGAAATCCTCGTCGATCGGATAACGTTCGCCGTAGACGCGCTCCTTTTCGTCCATCTCGGCGACGAAGCGGCGGCGCTGCTCGTCCGGATCGGTCAACTCGCCGAATCCGTTGGCGAGTTCGACGCCGCAGCAATACAATTCGAAGCGCTCGGCCACGCGCGGGTCGTGGCCGCATCGCCTGGCCAAAGCGGCTTCGGCGACAGGATATTCGTCGAGGATCACGGCGCGGCCGTGCCCCAACGCCGGCTCCACCTTTTCGACCATCACCTTGGAAAACAGGTCCGCCCAATTGTCGTCCGCCGAGACGCGCAGTCCTACCACGCGCAGGGCCGCGGCCAGCGCGTCGCGATCCGTCGCGCCGTCGGGAGCGATCGTCGCCAGCAGGTCGATGCCGGCATGGCGGCGGAACGCCTCGGCGACGGTAATCCGGTCGGGCGGGAGGAAGGGATCAGCTTCCATTCCCCGCCAGGCAAAGCGCGTTGCGCCGGAAATCCGGGCAGCGAGCGCGAGCAACGCGGCGCAGTCGTCCATCAACTGCTCGTAAGGCTCGCCGGCGCGGTACCATTCCGCCATCGTGAATTCGGGATGATGGAGCGGGCCACGTTCCCGGTTGCGATAGACCGGACCGATGGAGACAATCCGCTGTTCGCCGGCCGCAAGCAATTTCTTGCAGGCGAATTCCGGCGAGGTGTGCAGGAAAAGCGGCGCGGCGGCGCCGTCGGTGGTCAGGGCTTGTGTCGCGAACGCCGACAGATGCGCCTCGTTGCCGGGCGAGACCTGGAGGGCGGCGGTTTCCACCTCGACGAAGTCGCGATCCTCGAACCAGGCACTCATCGCGCGCCGGATCGCGTTGCGGGCCAGCAGGCGCGCGCGGCGGTCGGCATGGACATGCGGCGTCCACCAGGGCGAGGCTTCGATCATCGGCGGTCCGGCGAAAACTGGCGGTTAGGCTGGCGGCGCTTCTTAAGATGCGCTATGGCGCGCCACAAGGCTCCTCGGGCCGCCACGACAACCGAAGAATCAGGAAACCGCCCGTGAAGGTCATCGCCAGTTCACTACGCAAGGGCAACGTCGTCGAAAAGGACGGCAAGCTCTATGTGATCCTCTCCGCCGAAAACATCCATCCCGGGAAAGGTACGCCGGTCACGCAGCTCGACATGCGACGCATTTCCGATGGCGTGAAGGTGTCGGAACGCTACCGCACGACCGAACAGGTCGAGCGCGCCCATGTGGAGGACCGGGAATACCAGTACCTCTATTCGGACGCGGAGGGGTTCCACTTCATGAATCCCGAATCCTACGAGCAGATCGCCGTGGCCGCCGATGTCATCGGCGACCAGGCGCCCTATCTGCAGGAAGGCATGTCCGTGACCCTGTCGGTGCACGAAGGCGTCGGGATTGCCGTCAGCCTGCCGCAGCGCGCCATCTTCGAAGTGGTCGAGACCGAACCGGTGACAAAGGGCCAGACGGCCTCGTCGTCCTACAAGCCGGCCCTGCTCTCCAACGGGGTCAAATCCGCGGTGCCGCCGCACATCACGGTCGGAACCCGCATCGTCGTGATGACCGCCGACGGTTCCTATGTGGAGCGCGCCAAGGACTGATTGCGCGTTTCCAGGCTTTGGCGAGAATCCGCCAGTCTGATCCGTGCCGCGACTGCCGTCTGAAAACCATTGCCGATTCCGGGACCCGAAAAATGTCCGCCACGATCTCGCCGCTTGCGCCCAAAGAGGTTCCCTCGCTGCCGCCGATCGAGGGCGTGCGCATCGCGACGGCCGCCGCGGGCATCAAGTACAAGGGCCGCACGGATCTGATGGCAATGGTGTTCGACAAGGGAACCGCTGTCGCGGGTGTGTTCACACGGTCAAAATGCCCCTCGGCCCCCGTCGACCTGTGCCGGGAGAACCTGGCGGGCGGCAAGGCGCGCATCCTCGTCGTCAATTCCGGCAACGCCAATGCATTCACCGGCTCGAAGGGTGTGACGACGACGTCGGCGACGGCGAAGGCCGCCGCGCGCGCGGTCGGCGCCAAGCCGGGCAAGGTGTTCCTCGCCTCGACCGGCGTGATCGGCGAACCGCTCGATCCCGGCAAGATCATCCCGCATCTCGACGACATGGTCGCCCGCGCCGAGGCGAATGCCTGGGATGAGGCCGGCCGCGCCATCATGACCACGGACACCTATCCGAAATACGCGACTGCAACGGCGATGCTGGAAGGGGTCAAGGTGACGATCAATGGCATCGCCAAGGGCGCCGGCATGATCGCGCCCGACATGGCAACGATGCTGTCCTTCGTTGCCACCGATGCACCGATCTCGTCGGCAGCGCTGCAGGACCTGCTGGGGCGCGAAGTCAAAAGCACCTTCAACGCGGTGACCGTCGATTCCGATACGTCGACCAGCGACACGCTGCTACTGTTTGCGACGGGTGCGGCGGCAAAGCGCGGTGCGCCCCATATCGAAAAGGCGGGCGACCGGCGTCTTGGCGGCTTCGTCAGGGCGATGCGATCGGTGCTTTCCTCGCTGGCCCGCCAGGTGGTGCGCGACGGGGAAGGTGCGCGCAAGGAAATCGCGATCACGGTCACGGGCGCAAAGTCAGCCGCCTCGGCGAAGCGGATCGCGCTTTCGATTGCCAATTCGCCGCTGGTGAAGACAGCCGTCGCTGGCGAGGACGCCAATTGGGGGCGGGTCGTCATGGCGGTGGGAAAGGCGGGAGAGCCGGCCGACCGCGACCGGCTTTCGGTCTGGTTCGGCGACATCCGCGTTGCCCATCACGGCGAGCGCGACCCCTCCTATTCGGAAGCTGCGACATCGGCCTACATGAAGAAAGACGAGATCGCCATCCGCGCCGATATCGGCCTTGGCAAGGGTGCCGCAACCGTCTGGACATGCGATCTGACCAAGGACTATGTCGCGATCAATGGCGACTATCGCAGCTGAACCCGCCGTGCCGGATCTTGCCATCATTCGGCGTCTAGAGGCGGCCGGGTTCCGGGCATGGCCGGCGTCATCGGTGACCTACGAGGGAACCTGGGCCGTGCGCCTGACTGCGGGACATCCCGCCAAGCGCCTCAATTCCATCAATCCCCTCGATCCGGCTGACAATGCCCGATTCGACGAGCGCATCGCCCGCACGACGCGCCGGTTCGACGCCTATGGGCGGCAGGTGCTGTTTCGCGTGACACCGCTTGCCGGCCCGACGCTGTCCCATCATCTCGACAAGGGCGGCTGGACCCGGTTTTCCGAGAGCATCGTCATGGGGCTCGATCTGTCGGGCAAGAACTTCGATACGGTCATGGACATGCTGCCGACCCACGACGTGGCGCGGTTCCTCGACGGGGCCCTTCGCATCCGGGGGGATGGCCGGGTGCTGAGGCCGGGACTGTCGGAAATCATCGGATCGATTCGTGGCGAGGCCGGGCTGTTCCTGACCGAACGGGGGCTGGCGGCGGTCTCCACCGCGATCTGCGTGCATGACGGCGATCTCGCCGGTCTCTTCGAGGTCAGTACGCTGGCTGCCGAGCGAGGCCGCGGCCACGCCCGCGATATCGTGCTGTCGTCTTTGAAATGGGCGAAGTTGCGCGGCGCGCGCATGGCCTGGCTGCAGGTGGAGGCGGACAACGAGGCCGCGATTTCTCTCTATCGCTCGCTCGGTTTCGCCGATCTCTACCGCTATCACTACCGCGCGCCGGCGGGAACGCCATGAGTGTCGGCAGGCCGGTCCTTCTTGTCGTCGCCTGCGCGTTGGTCGATGCCGACAACCGGGTGCTGATCAGCCGGCGGCCGGAGGGCAAGACGCTGGCCGGGCTTTGGGAGTTTCCAGGCGGGAAGGTCGAACCTTCCGAAACGCCCGAGGCTGCGCTGATCCGCGAACTGCGCGAGGAACTCGGCGTTGTTGCCAAGGAACCCTGCCTGGCCCCGCTGACCTTCGCGAGCCACACCTACGAAAAATTCCATCTGTTGATGCCGCTCTATGTCTGCCGCCGCTACGAGGGCATTGCGCGGCCGCTCGAGGGCCAGACCATCAAGTGGGTGCGGGCCCGCGACCTCCGTGACCATGCGATGCCGCCGGCCGATGAACCGCTGGTGCCCTTTCTCGTGGACCTGCTCGGCTGACGGGGTTTTGCGTCCTCAGCGTTAATCGTTCTTTCAGCCGTTCGGTACAATTTGAAACAACCGCGCGGGAAGGCCGCGCCGGGCAAGGGGTGCATCATGTTGACCGACGACGAGTGGAGCCTGATCCGATCGCTGAAGTCCGCCGGGGCGGGCGCTTCCGAATCCGGCGTCCTCCGCGTCGCCTTGCTGTTCGGTGCCTTTGCCATCGCAATGGCGCTTTTCCTGGCTCCGGCGGTGGAAAAGCAGGCAGAATCCCTCGCCGCGGCGTCGTCGCTCGACCCGACCACGACCGGATCGGTCAAGGGCGGCAAGACCGAGCGCTATGTCATTCGCCGCTCCGTGCTGCAGGCTTCGCCCGATGCGACCTGCGTGATTTCGTCGGCGGGGATCCGCAGCGGCGATTGCAACTGACCCGTGAAGGCAGTTGAAGTCACGATTTCGCGATCCGTCGACGCATTAATCTTTTTTAATCGGATGTCTCTAATCTGTGTCCAGAAACGGGATGCAGAACGATGTGGTCCACCGTCAGGCGGTTCATGGACGACCGAAGCGGTGCTTCAGCCGTGGAATACGGCCTGCTGTCGGTCCTGTTCGTCATTCTCATCATCGGTTCCTGGTCGACGATGGGAAACGAACTGGGCAACTTCTTCACCGACGTGGCCAATATGTTCGTCAACCAGGCGAATTGAACGCCTGACCGCACCCGGCCGATCACCAGCTCCGGCGGCCGCCCCGATATTCCTGGCACCTATTCGGTTTCCGAGGCCCTGCGCGCGTCGTCGAGCGCCTTGGCCAGGGAGGCCGTGGCTGATCCGGGCTTCAGCGGACGCGGCTGCGAGGGATGCGGCGCCCACCCCGACATCCAGATCGTGTTGAACGTTGCGCGGATACGCCCGTCGGTATCCGCGTGGTTTTCGGTGTAATGGCGGGCGGCGCTGCGGAACAGGCCGCGCGTTGCCGGTCGGCGCGAACGCGCAACGAGCGCATTGGTTTCACCCATGGCTCGGAGGTCCGCCATCAAGGCTGACATGTCCCGGTAGCGAACCGTCACGGTCTCGATATCGGTGACCGGAAGGGCGAAGCCCGCCCGCTGAAGCAAATCGCCAGCCTGACGGATATCCATGAATGGCACGACATGGGGGCTTGCCGCGCCGGTTTCCGCCTCGGCCGCGAGGAGACTGTCGCGCAGTTCGCGCAAGGTACCGGCGGCAGGAATGGCGGCGATGAACAGGCCATCCGGGCGCAGGGCATCGCGAATGTGGGCAAGCATGCCGGGAATGTCGTTGACCGCGTGCATGGCATTGACGCAGACGATCAGGTCCGCGCCTTGCGGGGCAAGCCCGGGTTGGGCGGGATCGGAGGCGACGGTTCCGGCGGACCCTTCCAAAAAGGCTTCGAGCTGTTCGATACGAAGGACATCGGCATCGACACGTCCGCTTGCCGCAATGGCGCGCGCGACATCGTCGGTGCGGCCGTAAAGGGCGACAGCCGCGTTGAAGCGGCGCTCGACGACGGCAAGGCGGTCGACGAGTTCGGCGGCGGCGCGCGCCATCAGGAACCCGGCGTCCGGGGCAGGTTCGATCGCGGCGCGCGCGAGGCGCTGCAAGCGCGAATGATCATCGATGAGCTGCTGCATGGCTGCCAATGGAGGGGCCTGTTTTGCGACCGGATTTCCCATTAGCATGACACGGCGGCGACGGAAGGAGCCAGGATGCTTTCCAGTCTGAGGCGAATTGGCGGCTGGACCACGAGGCTGCTCGTGCCGCCCGTCTGTCACGGGTGCGGGACGATCGTCGCCGAAACGGGAACGCTGTGCCCTGAATGCTGGGCCGGCGTACGCTTCCTCGAAAGGCCGTGGTGCGCGGTGCTGGGGACGCCCTTCGCTCATGATCTCGGCGAGGGCGCGGTCTCGCCCGAAGCGATGGCGGCGGCGCCCGATTTCGATCGCGCGCGTTCCGCGGTAGTCCATGACGGGGTGGCGCGGCAAATGGTGCAGGCGTTGAAATACGGCGACCGGACGGACCTCGGTCCGGGAATGGCCCGCTGGATGGCGCGCGCCGGTGCCGAACTCCTCGATGATGCCGATATCATCATGGCGGTGCCGTTGCACTGGCGGCGGCTGCTCTCGCGCCGATACAATCAGTCAGCCGAACTTGCGCGGGCGCTGGCGCGCCTGACCGGCCGCCGCTTCGTCGCCGGCGCGCTTTCGCGGGTGAAGGCGACGCATCAGCAGGTCGGCCTCAACGCCACGCAACGGCGGGACAATGTGCGCGGCGCCTTCGCCGTCGCGAAGGGAAAGGAGAACGAGGTGCGCGGAAAGCGCATCCTCCTTGTCGACGATGTCTATACGACCGGTGCGACGGTCTCGGCCGCGGCGCGGGCATTGAAGCGAAAGGGCGCGGTCCGCGTCGATGTGCTCACCTTCGCCCGGGCGATGGCGGGGGATGCACTTTCGTGATCGCGCGTCTATATATCGGCCGGAAACGGAGCATCCCATGATCGATGTGACAATCTACACCCGGGACTGGTGCGGCTACTGCGCGCGGGCCAAGCAGCTGCTGGACTCCAAGGGCGTTGCCTATACGGAGCACAACGCTTCGGAGGCGCCGGAAAAACGCCAGGAAATGATCGAACTATCCGGCCGCATGACCTTCCCACAGATCTTCATCGGCGACCACCATATCGGAGGCTGCGACGATCTGTTCGCGCTGGACATGTCCGGCCGTCTGGACCCGTTGCTGAAGACGGGCGAATTGCTGAAGGTCGCGCGATGAGCGTCTTTCGCGCCGGCCTCCTGCAGATGCGCTCCGGGACCGATACGGAGGAGAACGCCCGCACTTTCGAGGCGCTGGCGCGCGAGGCGGCCGGCAAGGGCGCGACCTATGTGCAAAGCCCGGAGATGACCGGCGCGGTCAATCGCGATCGCGCCACGATGATGGCCGCGCTGAGGCCAGAGGCCAGCGACATCGTGGTGGCGACGGCGCGCCGGCTGGCGGACGAACTGGATATCTTCGTCCATGTCGGCTCGACCGCGATCGCGCGCGACGATGGCAAGGTCGCCAACCGGGGCTTCCTGTTCGCACCGGGCGGCCGGCTGCTGGCGACCTACGACAAGATCCACATGTTCGATGTCGACCTCGACAACGGCGAAAGCTGGCGCGAATCGGCAACCTACGAACCCGGCCGCGACAGCATCGTGGCGCGCATGCCCTTTGCGACGCTGGGAATGGCCGTCTGCTACGATCTGCGCTTCCCGCAGCTTTTCAGGGCGCAGGCGCTGGCCGGCGCGGAAATCCTGACGATGCCCGCGGCCTTCACGCGCCAGACGGGCGAGGCGCATTGGCATGTGCTGCAGCGGGCCCGCGCCATCGAGAACGGCACCTGGGTGCTCTCGGCGGCCCAGGGCGGCCTGCACCAGGATGGGCGCGAGACCTATGGACATTCGCTGGTCGTCGATCCGTGGGGGCGCATCGTCGCGGAAGCCGGGCAAGACGAACCGGGCGTGGTCATCGCAGACATCGACCCGGCGGCATCGGCGGAGGCGCGCAAGAAGATCCCCAACCTCAGGAACGCGCGCGAATTCACGGCGAGGGTCGTTGCGTCGGAAGCCGAGAGGCGGGCGTCGTGATCCGATTTGCGCTTGTCTGCGAGAAAGGCCACGAGTTCGAGGGCTGGTTCCGCGACAATGCCGACTACGACCGGCTGGCGACGTCCGGGTTGAACGAATGCCCGCGCTGCGGATCGCGCGAGGTCGCCAAGGCGCTGATGGCGCCCTCGGTGCGTGGCGGCAAGGCGGACGAGACCGTGGCGCTCGGCATGGGCGATGACCAGCGCAAGGCGCTGGCAGAATTCAAGGCGCTCTCGGAGCGGATGCGGGCCAATTCGGAATATGTCGGTCCGCGTTTTGCCGAGGAAGCGCGCAAAATCCACTATGGCGAGGTCGAAGCGCGCGGAATCTACGGCGAGGCTTCGCGCGAGGATGCCCGTTCGCTGGTCGACGAAGGCGTGCCGGTCTTGCCGCTGCCGGTGTTTCCCGACGAGCAGAACTGACGCTCAACCGGCTTTTTCCGCCAAGACCATGTAGTTGACCGACGTGTCACGCGAGCGCTCCCAGCGGTCGGCGAGCGGATTGAAGGTCACCCCGACGCTTTCGGCGATGCGCATTCCCGCCGACGTGAGCGCGACCGTCAGTTCCTCGGGACGCACGAGCTTTTCATATTGGTGCGTTCCGCGCGGCAGCCAGCGCAGCACATATTCGGCGCCGACGATGGCGAGCGCCAGTGCCTTCAGCGTGCGATTGATGGTGGCCACGACCATCAGCCCGTCCGGCTTCACCAGTGCGGCGGTCGTGGCGATGTAGAGGCCGACATCGGCGACGTGTTCGACGACTTCCATGTTGAGAACGACGTCGAAGGTCTCGCCGGCCTCCGCAAGGGCTTCGGCCGTCGTGGCGCGGTAGTCGATGGAAAGACCCGACTGGGCGGCGTGGAGGCGCGCGACCTCGATATTGGTCTCCGACGGATCGACGCCCACGACGGTGGCGCCAAGGCGTGCCATCGGTTCGCTGAGCAGGCCGCCGCCGCAACCGATGTCGAGGATGCGCAGGCCCGCGAAGGGAAGAGGAGCGTTCGGATCGCGGCCGAAACGGGTGGCAAGCGTCTCCCGCACATAGGCGAGGCGGACCGGATTGAACTTGTGCAGGGGCTTGAACTTGCCCTCGGGGCTCCACCATTCGCGGGCCATGCGCGAGAATCGTTCGACTTCGGCATTGTCGACGGTGGTGCGGGCTGTGGCGGACATGGCGGGGTTTCCGGTTCGGGCGACATGTCGCCAGTTGATCGCCGCGAGTCAAGACAAGGCGGGGTCGCGGCCCGCGGAATGCTCAGAAACGCGGCTGGAACACCCGCGGGCTGACGCCAAGCGCCACTGAGAGCCAGACCAGCAGGGCGAGGCAAAGAAGGCTGCCGGCGAAAACGGCGATCCTGCGGCCGGACTTCATCGCCGAATCTCTCATGGCATTGCGGTAGACCGCCAACAGGAACCAGCCGAGCGCACCGGCAAGCGCTGCCAGGATGAGCATTTCCTTCAACGTCATCGCGCCGCGTTCCCCGTTCGCCTCGTATCCTAAAGGAAAACGGCGCGACGTTGTGGCCGCCTTGCGGGCGCAAGCCGTATTGGATAAGGAGGCGGCGAATTTTCGCGGGGGCACCGCGCGGAATGCTCCTTCGCAACCGACCGTCGTCAAAAGGGAACAACGCCGGCCATGGCGCGCATCGTGATGAAGTTCGGCGGAACGTCGGTCGCCGATCTGGACCGCATCCATAACGTCGCCCGCCACGTCAAGCGGGAGGTTGATGCCGGCCATGAGGTCGCTGTCGTCGTCTCGGCCATGGCGGGCAAGACCAATGAGTTGGTCGCCTGGGTGCAGAACATGCCCAAAGTCGCCGGCTCCAACGCGCCGGTCTTCGACGCGCGCGAATATGATGCCATTGTCGCGTCGGGCGAGCAGGTGACCAGCGGGCTGCTTGCCATCGCGCTGCAGTCAATGGGGATCGACGCGCGGTCCTGGCAGGGCTGGCAAATCCCGATCCGCACAGACAATGCCCACGGCGCCGCGCGAATCCTCGATATCGACGGTTCGGAAATGGTGCGTCGCTTCGGGCAGGGCCAGGTGGCGGTGATCGCGGGTTTCCAGGGAATCGGTCCCGACAACCGGCTTGCCACGCTTGGGCGCGGCGGTTCCGACACTTCCGCCGTCGCGGTCGCGGCCGCGGTCAAGGCGGATCGCTGCGATATCTACACCGACGTCGACGGCGTCTACACGACCGATCCGCGCATTGAGCCGAAGGCTCGACGGCTTGCCAAGGTCTCCTTCGAGGAAATGCTCGAAATGGCCTCGCTCGGCGCCAAGGTGCTGCAGGTCCGTTCGGTCGAACTGGCGATGGTGCACAAGGTGCGCACCTTCGTGCGCTCCTCCTTCGACGACCCCGATGCGCCCGGCATGGGGGATTTCGACAATCCGCCCGGGACACTCATTTGCGACGAGGACGAGATCGTGGAACAGGAAGTCGTGACCGGTATCGCCTACGCCAAGGACGAGGCGCAGATTTCGCTCAGGCGAGTCGCCGACCGGCCCGGCGTCGCGGCCGCCATTTTCGGCCCGCTGGCCGAAGCGCACATCAATGTCGACATGATCGTCCAGAACATCTCGGAAGACGGGTCGACGACGGACATGACCTTTACCGTTCCGTCGGGCGACCTGCCAAAGGCGCTCGCGGTGCTGGAGAAGGCGCGCGAAGGGATCCGCTTCGATGCCGTCCAGTCCGAGCCGGGCATGGTGAAGGTGTCGGTCATCGGCATCGGCATGCGCAGCCATGCCGGTGTCGCCGCGACCGCGTTCAAGGCGCTTGCCGACAAAGGCATCAACATCCGCGCCATCACCACCTCGGAAATCAAGATTTCCATCTTGATCGACGGTCCCTATGCCGAACTGGCCGTGCGGACTTTGCATTCGGTCTACGGTCTGGATAAGCATTAGACAGCCTGATCGGCCCGGGAATCGGCGGCGAACCGCGAAGCGCGGTTCGCGGCCCGAGAGACATTGGAGACTGGCCTGCGATGCGGGAAACGGCGAGCGGTCCTCGCGTGCTTCTCAAGCGGCTGCGCGAACTGACCGCCGCGCCGCTGGAGCCGCAGGCACGTCTCGATCGCATCGTCCGCGAAATCGCCGGCAACATGGTCGCGGAGGTGTGCTCGCTCTACGTCCTGCGCGCCGACCACATCCTGGAACTCTACGCCACGCAGGGCCTCAATCCGAGCGCCGTGCACAGGGCGCAGCTCAAGCTCGGCGAAGGCCTTGTCGGCACGATCGCCGCGAGCGCGCGACCATTGAGCCTTTCCGACGCGCAAAGCCACCCAGCCTTCCAATACCTGCCGGAGACTGGCGAGGAGATCTACCACTCGTTCCTCGGCGTGCCTGTGCTGCGCGCCGGCCGGACGCTTGGCGTCCTCGTCGTGCAGAACCGCACGATGCGCAACTATCGCGACGAGGAGCAGGAAGCGCTCGAAACGGTCGCGATGCTGATGGCCGAGATGATCGCCACCGGCGATCTCGCCCGCCTCAACCGCCCCGGCGTCGAACTCGACCTCAGGCGGCCGGCAAGCTTCACCGGAGCCTCGTTCAATGACGGTGTCGGCCTCGGCCATGTGGTCCTGCACGAGCCGCGTGTCGTGGTCACGAATCTCGTGGCGGAAGACACTGATGCCGAGCTCAAGCGGCTGTCGGAGGCCGTCGGCACGCTCAGGCTTTCCATTGACGACATGCTGTCGCGCCGCGACGTGGCCTTCGAGGGCGAACATCGCGCAGTGCTCGAGGCCTATCGCATGTTCGCCAATGACGCCGGCTGGGTACGCCGGCTGGATGAAGCGGTCCGCAACGGCCTGAGCGCCGAGGCGGCGGTGGAAAAGGTGCAAAGCGACATGCGCGCGCGCCTGCTCCATGTCGCCGACCCTTATCTTCGCGAACGACTGAACGACTTCGACGATCTCGCCAACCGGCTGTTGCGGCAGCTCATGGGCCGGGGACCGGAGCAGATCGCCGCCGACCAGCCGAAAGACGCGATCATCGTGGCGCGCAGCATGGGCGCGGCTGAACTGCTCGATTATCCGCGCGAGCGCCTGCGCGGCCTGGTCCTCGAAGAAGGCGCCGCGACCAGCCATGTCGTCATCGTCGCCCGGGCGATGGGCATTCCGGTGACCGGACAGGTCAAGGGTGTCGTGTCGATGGCCGAGAATGGTGACGCGGCAATCGTCGACGGCGAGGAAGGCCGCATCCATCTGCGACCGCAGCCGGACGTGGAGGCAGCGTATGCGGAAAAGGTCCGCTTCAGGGCACGCCGCCAGGCAATGTACCGGGCGCTGCGCGACCAGCCGTCCGTCTCCAAGGACGGGGTGGAAGTCGACCTGATGATGAATGCCGGGCTCGCCGTCGACCTGCCGCAGCTGGAGGAGTCGGGCGCAGCCGGGATCGGCCTGTTCAGGACCGAATTGCAGTTCATGGTGGCGGCGACCTTCCCGCGCGCCGAAGCGCAGGAGAAGCTGTATCGGGACGTCCTGGACGCGGCCAGCGGCAGGCCGGTCACCTTCAGGACGCTCGACATCGGCGGCGACAAGGTGCTCCCCTACTTCAATCCGGAACACATCGAAGAAAACCCGGCGCTCGGCTGGCGGGCGATCCGGCTGACGCTGGACCGCCCGGCTCTGTTGCGCTCGCAGATCCGGGCGCTTCTGAAGGCGGCGAGCGGGCGCGAGCTTCGGGTCATGCTGCCGATGGTGACGGAGATCCGCGAAATCGCCGAAGCGCGCGCACTCATCGATCGCGAAGTCCGCCACCTCTCGCGCTTCGGTTATGAGCTGCCGAGGAGCCTGAAGCTCGGTGCGATGCTGGAAGTGCCGGCGCTGCTCTACCAGCTCGACGAGCTGATGCAGGCGGTGGACTTCGTATCCGTCGGATCGAACGACCTGTTCCAGTTCGTCATGGCCGTCGACCGCGGCAACTCGATGGTTGCCGATCGGTTCGACCCGTTGTCGACCCCGTTCCTGCGCGTGCTCAAACAGATCGCCGCCGCAGGCGCGCGCAACGGGACTCCGGTCACCCTGTGCGGGGAACTCGCGGGCAAGCCGATTTCGGCGATGGCGTTGATCGCCGTCGGCTTCCGTTCGGTGTCGATGTCGCCCGCGGCCATCGGCCCGGTCAAGGCAATGCTCGCCGATCTCGATGTCGCCGAGTTGACGCGCCTTTGCGACGAGCGCATGGCCGACCCCTCGATGGGCAGCGCGCGCGATTCGCTGGCCGCCTTCGCGGCCAAACACGGCATTTCCCTTTGAGACCCTGATGGCGGCGCTTCCTCTCGACCGCATCGACCGGGTGCTGAAACGCTTCGATCTCATCGAGGCGCAGATGGCGGCAGGTCCGTCAGCCGAGGACTATGTGCGCCTTGCCGGCGAATATGCCGAGATCGAGGCAGTGGCCAGGCAAGCGCAGCGTCTGCGCCAGGCCGAGATCGAAGCGGCGGACCTGCGCCAGCTCGTCGCCGACCGGACGACCGACAGCGAGATGCGGGCCCTGGCCGAGGACGAATTGCCGGAGGTGGAAGCGCGTATCGAGGCGCTCGCCCGCGACATGCAGATCCTGCTGCTGCCGAAGGATGCCGCCGACGAGCGCTCCGCCATCCTGGAAATCCGCGCCGGTACGGGCGGCAACGAGGCAGCCCTTTTCGCCGGCGACCTGTTCCGCATGTACGAACGTTACGCGGCGACGCGCGGCTGGCGGGTGGAGGTCGTTTCAGCGAGCGAGGGTGAAGTCGGCGGGTTCAAGGAAATCATCGCGACGGTTTCGGGCAAGGGCGTTTTCTCGCGGCTTAAGTTCGAATCAGGCGTCCATCGTGTCCAGCGCGTCCCCGATACGGAAGCCGGCGGACGGATCCACACCTCGGCAGCGACCGTGGCCGTACTGCCGGAAGCCGAGGATGTCGATGTCGATATCCGTCCGGAAGACATCCGCATCGACACGATGCGCGCTTCGGGCGCGGGCGGCCAGCACGTCAACACCACCGATTCGGCCGTACGCATCACGCATCTGCCGACGGGCATCGTGGTGGTGCAGGCGGAAAAATCGCAACACCAGAACAGGGCCCGCGCCATGCAGATCCTGCGCGCGCGCCTGTTTGACCAAAGGCGGTCAGAAGCCGCGGCGGAGCGCTCGGAATCGCGCCGGCTGCAGGTCGGCTCGGGCGACCGCTCGGAGCGCATCCGGACCTACAATTTCCCGCAGGGGCGGGTGACCGACCACCGCATCAATCTGACGCTCTACAAGCTGGACCGCGTGATGGAAGGCGAGCTCGACGAACTGATCGAAGCGCTGATCGCCGACCACCAGGCTGCGTTACTGGCCGACGAGACCAGCGATGGCTGAAGCCCGGACGCTCGCCGGGCTCATCGCGTCCATCCGGTCGCAATTGATTGACGCCGGGATCGCCGACGCCGCGCTTGACGCGCGTCTTCTCGTCGAAGCTGCGACCGGCACGACGCGCATCGACGCGGTCCGCGAACCGGGGCGCGAGGTTGGCAGTGGCGACATCGGTCGCCTTGAGGCATTCCTCGCCCGCCGCCTCGCCGGGGAACCGGTCCACCGGATCCTCGGGCACCGCGAGTTTCACGGGATCGATCTGCTTCTCGACGAGGCCACGCTGGAGCCGCGGGACGACACCGAAGCTGTCATCGAACTGGCCCTGAGAGTCGCTGGGGCCGACCGGGAGCGGGTACTGTCCATCCTCGATCTGGGCACGGGAACCGGTGCGATCGCGCTGGCCTTGCTGGCGGAATTGCCGCATGCGCGCGCCATTGGTGTTGACCTCGCAGAAGGGGCGGTGCAGGCGGCGCGCGCCAACGCCGAGCGAGCCGGACTTGCTGATCGCTTCGACGCTTTCCAGTCGGACTGGTTCGACAGGGTTTCCGGTCGGTTCGATCTCATCGTGTCCAATCCGCCCTATATTCCAAGCGACGAGATCGCCGGGCTGGCGCGCGAGGTCCGGTTGTTCGATCCGGCATCTGCGCTGAATGGCGGACCGGACGGCTTGGACGCCTTCCGTGCAATCGCGCGCGGCGCGGCGGCGCATCTTGGCGCTGGGGGATGGGTTGTGGTGGAGATCGGCGCTGGCCAGGAGCGCGCCGTGGAAACGGTCTTTGAAAGACACGGATTCCGGCCTGCCGATACGGCTCGCGACCTCGGCGGGCATACGCGCGCCCTGGCGTTCGTGGCGGCGCAAATGGGTACGAAAGCAGCGAAATAATCCGCTTGGCTTTTATGGCGAATGCGTCTAGTTTCCGGCGCGTCGAAGGAAGCGAAGCGAGTACGCTTCAATCCATCCGCCCCCTAAGAAACGAGATGCGAAGGCGCGTGGCGCGCTTGAGTTCCGAACCGGGGACGGACCGGAGCGACAGTTGACAACAAGTTGGGATTCCGGCGCCTGGTGGCGTTGGAAAGAACAGGGTCGGCCTCCGGGCAACGACCCAAACAGACCGCAGGAACCGGTCGACTAGCAAAGAGCACCCGATGAGGCCAAACCAGCAGAACCGCCGCATGCGCGGCCGGGGCAACCGCAAGGGCCCCAACCCGTTGACGCGAACTTATGAAAGCAACGGCCCGGACGTGAAGATCCGCGGATCGGCACAGCAGGTCGCCGACAAATACACGTCGCTGGCGCGCGACGCGCAGTCTTCCGGCGACCGTGTCATGGCCGAAAACTATCTGCAGCATGCGGAGCACTACAACCGGCTGATCGCGGCGGCGCTGGCGCAGAGCGGTCAGTTGCCGGTGCGCGACATGCGCGATGAGGACGACGAAGACGACGATCGCGACGAGATGGACGGGCGCGACGATAATGACAACCGGGCCTGGCGCGAGCAGCCGGATGCCGGGAGCGGTCCGCAGCCGGTGATCGAGGGTGTGCCGGTCGAAGTGCAGATGGCCGAGGAAACCCAGGCCAACGGTGAACAGCGCTCCGATCAGAACCGGTCGAACCAGCAGCGTGAAGGCGACGAAGCTTTCCGCCGCAATCGCCGCAATCGCCGGAACCGCGGTCCGTATCGCGGGGCAGACGGTCAGCCGGAATCCGCCTCGGCGGAAGGCGAGGTTGGTGAAGCGGTGTCGATCGAATCGCCGTCGGCTGGAGCCCTGGAAGACCGCAGCAGCGAACCGGTCGATTCGGCCGAGGTTGCCTGATCGACGACAGCAGAACCGGTTGGTGTCCGGTTCTCCGGACGGCGCCGATGTCGTTCGGCGCTGTCGAGTCTGAGAACTGCGCCGGATGCTGAACTCGCTCCCGCAGGTCTTTTAGCGAAACTGCCGGTCTCTTGATCGCGGCGGGTTGAGCGCCGGGCGAGACGAGGCGTCGTGCGCTGTTTCGTTTCCGGGATGTGCCGCGGCGCGACGCTGGCTTTTTTACGTCCCGAACGATCCGGTCTCTTGCCGCAAGAGGACTTTCTTCCCATATGCCGGACGAAAGGGCCGGCCCAGCCGGGCGGTCCGTCGCCAATTCCGGAATTGCGCCGCCAAGCGGGCTAACACCGGCAAGGGAGACAGACATGAACGTCGAAAAATATTCAGAACGCGTTCGCGGATTCATCCAGTCGGCGCAGACGGCCGCGCTGTCGGCCAATCACCAGCAATTCCTGCCCGAACACCTCCTGAAGGTGCTGATCGACGACGAGGAAGGCTTCGCGGCCTCGCTCATCGATCGCGCCGGCGGGCGTTCGCGCGATGTGCGCCAGGCGGTGGCCGAGGCGCTGAAATCGTTGCCGAAGGTGGAGGGCGGCGGCGGCCAGCTCTACATGTCGCAGCCGCTGGCCAAGGTGATCTCGGCGGCCGAAGAGGCGGCCAAGAAGGCGGGCGACAGCTACGTGACTGTGGAGCGCCTGCTCGCCGCGCTAGCCGGCGAGCGTTCCGCCAAGACCTCCGAGATCCTCGCCAAGGCGGGCGTGACCGCCGCCGCGCTCAATCGTGTCATCGACGAATTGCGCAAGGGACGCACCGCCGACACGGCGAGCGCGGAGCAGGGCTACGATGCGCTGAAGAAATATGCGCGCGACCTGACGGAAGAAGCACGCGCCGGCAAGCTGGATCCGGTGATCGGACGCGACGACGAGATCCGCCGCTCCATGCAGGTTCTGGCGCGGCGCACCAAGAACAATCCCGTGCTGATCGGCGAGCCCGGCGTCGGCAAGACGGCGATCGCCGAGGGATTGGCGGTGCGTATCGTCAATGGCGACGTGCCCGAATCGCTGAAAGACAAGCAGTTGATGGCGCTCGACATGGGCGCTCTCATCGCCGGCGCGAAATACCGCGGCGAATTCGAGGAGCGGCTGAAGGCTGTCCTGAAGGAAATCCAGGCGGCCGAAGGCAACGTCATCCTGTTCATCGACGAAATGCACACGCTCGTCGGCGCCGGCAAGGCGGACGGCGCGATGGACGCCTCCAACCTGCTGAAGCCGGCGCTCGCACGCGGCGAGCTACACTGCATTGGTGCGACCACGCTTGACGAATATCGCAAGCATGTGGAGAAGGACCCGGCGCTGGCGCGGCGTTTCCAGCCGGTCTTCGTGGACGAGCCGTCGGTCGAGGACACCATCTCGATCCTGCGCGGGCTCAAGGAGAAGTACGAGCAGCACCACAAGGTGCGCGTCTCCGATACGGCCCTTGTTTCGGCCGCGACGCTGTCGAACCGTTACATCGCCGACCGCTTCCTGCCCGACAAGGCGATCGACCTGGTCGATGAAGCCGCGTCGCGCCTTCGCATGCAGGTCGATTCCAAGCCTGAGGCGCTCGATGAAGCTGACCGGCGCATCCTGCAGCTCAAGATCGAGCGCGAGGCGCTGAAGCTGGAAAAGGACGTTGCGTCGAAGGACCGTCTGGAGAAGCTGGAAAAGGAACTGGCTGGGCTCGAAGAGGAATCAGCCCGCCTGACCGCCGCCTGGGCCGGCGAAAAGGACAAGCTGAAGCTGGCCGCGGATCTCAAGGGCCGGCTCGACGAAGCGCGCAACGAACTCGCCATCGCCCAGCGCAAGGGCGAATTCCAGAAAGCCGGCGAACTCGCCTATGGGCGCATTCCCGAACTGGAGAAGCGCCTTGCCGAGGCAGAAGCCCATGACGGCGGCTCGATGGTCGAGGAAACGGTCACGCCGGATCATATCGCCCAGGTCGTGTCGCGCTGGACCGGCATTCCGGTCGACAAGATGCTGGAAGGCGAACGCGACAAGCTGCTGCGCATGGAGGACGAACTGGCCAGACGCGTGGTCGGACAGGGCGAGGCCGTGCAGGCGGTGTCCAAGGCGGTGCGGCGTGCCCGCGCCGGCTTGCAGGATCCGAACCGACCGATCGGTTCCTTCATGTTCCTCGGGCCGACCGGCGTCGGCAAGACGGAGCTGACCAAGGCGCTCGCCGATTTCCTGTTTGACGACGAGACGGCACTGATCCGCATCGACATGTCGGAGTACATGGAGAAGCACTCGGTCGCCCGGCTGATCGGCGCGCCTCCGGGCTATGTCGGCTATGAGGAAGGCGGCGCGCTGACCGAGGCGGTGCGACGGCGGCCCTATCAGGTCGTACTGTTCGACGAGATCGAGAAAGCGCATCCCGATGTCTTCAACGTGCTGCTGCAGGTTCTCGACGAAGGGCGCCTGACCGATGGCCAGGGCCGTACCGTCGACTTCCGCAACACGCTGATCATCATGACCTCCAACCTCGGGGCGGAATACCTAGTCAATCTTGCCGAGGACCAGGACGTCGACGCGGTTCGCGACGAGGTGATGGGCGTGGTCAAGGCTTCGTTCAGGCCTGAATTCCTCAACCGCGTGGATGAGGTGATCCTGTTCCATCGGCTGCGGCGCAAGGACATGAACCGGATTGTCGAAATCCAGATGGGCCGGCTGCAGAAGCTGGTCGCCGACCGGAAGATCACGCTCGACCTGAAGGACGACGCCGTCGACTGGCTGGCGGCCAAGGGCTACGACCCGGCCTATGGCGCGCGGCCGCTGAAGCGGGTGATGCAGAAGGAATTGCAGGATCCGCTGGCCGAGAAGATCCTTGGCGGCGAAATCCGCGATGGCGCGCGCGTGGCGATTTCGGCGGGTTCGGACCGGTTGGTGTTCCGGACTGCCAGCGCGAAAGCCGGCGGCCGGGAAGCCGCCTGAAACGGCAACGAACAGAGAAGGCCGCGGATACCGTCCGCGGCCTTTTTCATGCCCGGTTCATCTTTATGATCGTAGGCAAGGGTGCTTGGGGTGATCGAAGGACACCTGAAGAGGGACCATAGCAGATGATCATTTCGGTACTGGCAGCCACGCTCGCCGCAACGCTCGTGCCGGCAGCGCCGGCGCCGCAATTCGGCGAGGTGCAACTGGCGCAAGCGCGCGACGTGGAGATCATCCTCGACGAACGCGGCCGCCGCTACGTCGTTGACCGCTGGTCGGGCGAGGTCATCGCGGTGCTGCCGCCCAAGCGCGGGCAGCGCGACGATTATGGAAACGGCAGGGAGCCGCCGCGCCTGCTGCGCGAGCGGCTTCGCGAGCGCGACCAGGCTTACGGTTACTACGATGACGAGGAGCCGCCGGCGGATATTCTGGCGCCGAAGCTTAAAAAGCGGACCGTCGAAAAATCCGCCGCGAAGCGGGCCGCCAAGGCCGACCCGGGAATCGTGACCGCCACGGCGCCAAAGACTTCCAAGCCGACGGCGCCGGTGGATACGCCCTTTCCGTCAGGATCCAGCGACACGATTGCCAAAGTGCAGGTCGTGCTCGACCGCGCCGGAATTTCGCCGGGCGTGATTGACGGGCGCGCCGGAGGCAATCTCACCAAGGCACTCGACGCCTACGAGCGCAAGACCGGGCTTCGCCTCGATCTGACCGACAAGGCCGCGATCGAAAGGGCGTTGGCCGCGAGCGGCGGCGCGGCGTTCACCAGCTATTCCATCAGTCCCCAGGACGTGGCCGGACCCTACGTCGCCTCAGTCCCGGCCGATTACAGCGAGAAGGCACGGCTCGACCGCCTGGCCTACACCTCGACGGTGGAGATGCTGGCGGAGCGATCCCACATGTCGGAGTCCTATCTGCGGGAACTCAACCCCGGCATTTCGTTCACACGCCCCGGCGTTCACGTGAAAGTCGCGTCAGTGGGAAGCAAGACGACAGGGGCGGTCGCACGAATCGTCGCCGACAAGGGTACCAAGCAGGTCCGCGCCTATGATTCGACGGGCCGGCTGATGGCCGCCTATCCGGCGACAATCGGCTCGACCGACACGCCGTCGCCATCGGGAACGGTCGCTGTCGACCGTGTCGCTTTCGATCCCGAATACACCTACAACCCGAAGCTCAATTTCAAGCAGGGCGCCAACGACAAGATCCTGACCATTCCGCCGGGACCGAACGGACCGGTCGGAACGATCTGGATAGCGCTGTCGAAGCCGACCTATGGCATCCACGGCACGCCGGAACCGGCGCAAATCGGCAAGACGGAAAGCCACGGGTGCGTGCGCCTGACCAACTGGGACGCAGACGAACTCGCCCGCATGGTCCGTCCGGGTACGATGGTGCAATTCGTCGACTGACCGTAGGTCGCGGTCAGGGCCGCGCTTCGGCGACCTTCTGGGGCGTGCCGCCCTCGTCGCGCAGCAAGGCGTCGATTCGTTCGCGTTCGCGCTTGAACGCTTCCAGCTCGTTGCCCTTGAGTACCTTGCCGGTCGGCAGGCGGATACGCATCGGATCGACCTTGGTGCCATTGACGATCAGTTCGAAATGCAGATGCGCGCCGGTCGACAGGCCCGTCGTTCCGACATAGCCGATCACCTGCCCCTGGCGGATGCGCGCGCCCGGCGCGATGCCGGGAGCGATGCGGCTCTGGTGGCTGTAGGAGGTCTCGTAGCCATTGGTGTGGCGGATGATCGTCTGCTTGCCATAGCCACCGGCCCAACCGGCCTTTTCGACCACACCAGAACCGGCGGCGAGGATGGGCGACCCCGTCGGAGCGGCCCAGTCGATACCGGTGTGCATCTTCATGTAGCCGAGGATGGGGTGGCGGCGCATGCCGAACCCGGAGCGGAACTCGCCGTTGGGCACGGTCTTGCGCAACAGGAACTGGCGCGACGAGCGCCCGTTCTCGTCGAAGAAGTCGATGCTGCCGTCCTGCGAGCGGAAGCGGTAGAAATTGCGCGTCGTGCCCGAAAATGTCGCCTGGACATAAAGGAGTTCGGACTCCTCGGTGGCGTTGCCGTCGGCATCCGGATTGGAGAAGAACGCTCTGATCCGGTCGGAGGGGCTGATGCGCGCCTCGTAGTCGACATCGGCGGCGAACATCCGGACCATCTGCTTGGTCATCGTGCGCGTCATGCCGTAGGAAAAGGCGGCGCGGTAAATGCCGTCATAGACCGAAGGAAGTTCACCGCGCACCTTCAGCGGCTGAGGCTGCTCGTCGAAGGCGGCCGCAACAGCGGGATTGCGCTCGGGTTCATCGGTCGGCACGAACTGGTCGTGATCGTCCAGGGCGATCGACATCTGGTGCTCGCCGCCGCGGTAAACGCTGACGCGAACGACGCGGTCCGCTTCCGGCGAGGTTTCGATGCCGATGCGCAGCACCGAGCCGGGATCGACCGTCTTGGATCCGAGCGCGGTGACCAGCGCATTGACCAGCCGATCGATTGCCGCGTCGCGATATCCGGCATCGCCAAGAACATTGGCGACGGAGCGTTCGGCACGGACCGGGATCACGTCTTCAGCAAAAGCGGGACGCTCGGATTCGGCCCGCGACCGCTCAGCCACCGAGACGTTCTCGTGCAGAATGCGCGCGGCGATATTGGCCGCCAGACCGCCCGGTCCGAGGTCGGCGCCGAATCGCTGGGGATCGAGGTAGTGCAGCGACGCGACCTGGACCGCGCCCTCGGGAAGTGCGACCGCGGTCGTGCGCACCACCTCTTCCACCTCGTTTGCCGACAGGCGGACAGTTTCGTCGAAGGCCGCCAGGTCGTCGGGAAATTCGACGGTGTCGATCGAGACGTCGCTTTCGACCTTGTAGCCGACGACGAGCGTCGTCTGTTGCTCCGGGGCCGCTTCCTTGCTGCCGGGATCGGCCGCCGCCACATCGGCTGGATCGAAGGGCGGGTATTTGCGCGTCGTCGTGTAGCCGGCCGCGAGCGCCATGCGGACGCTCATGAACGGCATCATGCGGACGACGTTGCGGCCGCCATCGCGGGTCAACGTCGAAATTTCCATGCGCTTGCGGTCGGTCGCCTGAGTGCGCTTGGGAGGCGGGGAGGGGCGGACGGTCCTTGCCGCCTCGCCTCCGGCGCCTTCGTCGCGACGCTGGTCCAGCTTAGCGATCTCGGGCGGCGTTGCGAGCTGCTGGCGCCCTTCGAGCGCGATGAAGACGGCAACGCCCATCAGGATCGTGGAGGTCAGGCCGGTCAGAAACGTGCCCGACAGCCAGCGGGCCGAAATTTCGCGTTTGTCGGGCGGGCCGCCGCGAGCGTCGGATATGATGGGCACGTCGTCGCCAAGAGCGGCGATCGTCGCCTCCATTGCGGCTGCTGAGCTTGGCAACCCCGACGCCTCTCCGATCGTTTGTTTCGCCGGGACCTTTGCCCGTCGACACCCCTCAAGTCAACGATGGGGCTAACGATCCAATGCGGCCCGAATGTGTCGGGAGGGTTTTCCAGGCGCGCGCCCGACGCCCCTTCCCCAACGGAAAAAGGGGACCGTCAAAAAAATGATAAAAAGCGCAAAATCCGTGTTGACACCTGAACAAGGCCGCGACTATAAACCCGCCACAACGAGGGCGGCGCGCCGCTGGCGCCAAATGGTTCGTCCTCGAAAATCCAGAGAGCCGCGTGAGCGACACTCTACCGGGCCGAAGCCAAAAGCAGAAGCCCACGACGCCGCGTCGCGGTTTCGGTTCTTTGAAAACTGAATATGGAAGAAAGAGAAACGTGGGCGGCAAGGGCTCGCGGGAACGACGGTCTGACCGATCGTTCCGCAACGAGACTTTGGCGGTTCACGTTTCGACAGAGAATAGAACCTGCATCGTGCAAACGATGCGGTGTGAAAGTTCTCGTCAATTCGAGCGTGACCAGCAAGCCAATCAGTTCTCATCAACTTGAGAGTTTGATCCTGGCTCAGAACGAACGCTGGCGGCAGGCTTAACACATGCAAGTCGAGCGCCCCGCAAGGGGAGCGGCAGACGGGTGAGTAACGCGTGGGAACGTACCCTTCGGTTCGGAATAACTCAGGGAAACTTGGGCTAATACCGGATACGTCCGTGAGGAGAAAGATTTATCGCCGAAGGATCGGCCCGCGTTGGATTAGCTAGTTGGTGGGGTAATGGCCTACCAAGGCGACGATCCATAGCTGGTCTGAGAGGATGATCAGCCACACTGGGACTGAGACACGGCCCAGACTCCTACGGGAGGCAGCAGTGGGGAATATTGGACAATGGGCGAAAGCCTGATCCAGCCATGCCGCGT
>WPCK01360666.1_pt1 | contig 44665 bp, 27 predicted proteins | sample 5399851 | NCBI WGS metagenome assembly WPCK01 (sample SAMN12869471, study PRJNA574797) | sludge metagenome | isolation source: wastewater treatment of pH11 | place: China:Beijing | collected 2019-05-20
TACCACGCGAACATCAACGTGCTGAACCGCGAGACTCTCGAAGACGCCATTGAGAACCCCGACAAGTACCCGAACCTGACGGTCCGTGTCTCGGGATATGCGGTGAACTTCGTGAAGTTGACTCGCGAACAGCAGCTCGACGTGCTCTCTCGGACGTTCCACCAGTCCGCTTGAGGGTAGGCTCGATATCAGCGACTGTGGCCGTCGGTGCGCGACTTCGCGCCGACGGCCACAGCCGTTAGTCAAACGCATCAACTGAGCACGGCAGGAGGGAAGCTCCATGACTGAGACAAGTTATGGCGCACGCGACGGCAGTTCGATCCTGCTCGGTATCGGTCGCGGGCCGCTCGACAAAGACGACGCTGCTGAAAGCCGCCGTGATCAGGACTTTGAAGCACCACAAGCCCGCACCATGGGCGCAGGAACGACAGGGCTAGCCTCCGTAGAGGTGGAGCATCGCGACAAGTTGGCGATGATGCGTGACGGAACCTTGGGATCGATCCACTCCTGGGAACTTGTCACAGCGGTCGATGGTCCAGGAACGCGTATGACGGTATTCATGGCGGGTTGCCCGCTGCGCTGCCTGTACTGTCACAATCCTGACACCTTCAAAATGAAGGATGGAGAAGCCGTCACGTCTGAGGTCCTGCTGAACAAGATCCGCAGATACCGGGGTGTCTTTAAAGCGACCGGGGGAGGACTGACCATTTCGGGTGGCGAGGTCCTGATGCAGCCGCGGTTCGCTGCCACCATCCTTAAAGGCGCCCACGATATGGGCATTCACACCTGTATCGACACTTCGGGTTATCTCGGGGCCAACTGCACCGACGAGATGCTCGACACCATTGACCTCGTCCTGCTCGACGTGAAATCGGGCGATCCGGAAACTTACAAAAAGACCACGGGGCGTGATCTGCAGCCCACCATCGACTTCGGAGACCGACTCGCGGCACGCGGCATCGAAGTGTGGGCGAGGTTTGTGCTCGTCCCCGGTCTGACTGATGATTTCGACAACGTCGAAAAGGTCGCTGACATCGTGTCGCGGTGGCCCGATAACGTCAGTCGTGTCGAAGTCCTGCCGTTCCACCAGATGGGACGGGACAAGTGGGACGCCCTCGGTTACGCCTACGAGTTGGAAGAGACCCAGCCGCCGTCACCAGAACTGGTCGAACGAGTTCGGGAACAGTTTCGCTCTCGCGGCTTCACGGTCAAGTAGTCGGCGGCACCACATCGCGTAACGCCGCGCGAATAGTGTCGGCGGTCTGCTCAATCTGCCAGGGACGAGCGCCGCGTGACGCCAGGAAATCTGCCACGTCATCGGCCGAGACCGAATCGTCCCAGCACAACCGGCGCACGATGTCTGGTTGCAGCAGGTTCTCAACCGGCAGATTCAACTCTTCGGCACGAGCCACCACTGCGGGTCTTACCGTTGCCCATCGTGCGGCTGCCAGCGGAGCCCGATCCTTCCATAGCCGCGGTTGAGGCGGGCCGTCACCGGCCGGACCGCGCATGGTCGGCAGTTCATTCTCGGGCAACGTCAACGCACGCGTGATCGCGGTCAACCACAACGAACCGCGCTGTCTGGTGTTCTTTCCAGCAAACTCGCGTAACTCCAGCAACGCGGGAATGGTGCGAGGCTGTACCTGGGCGGCCTTGATGATTGCTCGATCAGGCAGGATCCGGCCCGGAGAGATATCGCGTTGCTGGGCATTGCGATCACGAGCGAGCCACAACTCCCGCGCTACTGCCAACGCCCGCCTGCTGCGCAGCTCACTGATGTGCGAGATACGGCGCCAGGGATCGAGGCGAGGCTCAGGGGCCACGGCACCGAGCACGGCGGTAAATTCCTGCGTGGCCCAAGACAGTTTTCCGGCATCGATGAGTCGCTGTTCGAGAATGTCGCGCAACTCGACCAGCACCTCGACATCCAAAGCGGCGTACTGCAGCCATTCCGCTGGCAGCGGGCGAATGGACCAATCGGCGGCGGAGTGTTCCTTCGCCAGCCGTAAACCGAGTAACTCGGCCACGACGGTACTCAGGCCCACCCGGGGCATCCCCAGTAGTCGAGCAGCCAACTCCGTGTCAAAGATCCGAGTGGGGAACAGTCGCTGTTCTCGCAGTGGGATGAGGTCCTGGTTGGCGGCGTGGAAAACCCACTCCACGCCGTCAAGGGCAGTGCTGATTTCACTGAGGTCTGGCAACTCGATCGGGTCGATCAAAAACGTACCGGCACCCTCGCGACGTAATTGCACGAGATAGTTGTGCTGGCCGTAGCGGTACCCTGAAGCGCGCTCGGCGTCAGCGGCCACCGGTCCGGTCCCGGCCCGCAACGCGTCAGCGGCACGTTTCAATTCGCGCTCAGTCGTCAGCACCGGTGGAACGCCATCTCTTGGCTCAGTGAGATCGCGAAGTTCAACAGGGTTGTCGTCGGTAGATACTTCAGCGCTCAATGATGGTCTCTTTTCACCACAGGGTGCGTTGGCGTTGCAGGCTCGAGTCCGCCGCATTGGCACATGAGCTGAGTCCAGGCGGTCAGATGACGGCCGATGTGCTCATCGCGCGGGGTCCACGACGCGCGAATCTCGACGTCGACGGTTTCAGTCGCCTGTTCGATCTCGCCGAAGCTTTGCGACAGCATCCTAGTGACAGTGCCGGCCCGGGTGTCTTCTTGGACCTCAGCATGTGCGAGTGACTCGTCGAGCCAGTCCCACATCACCGTCGGAAGCATGGGATCGGCCGCAACGTCGGGATCCATCGCAGCACGCGCCAACACGACGATACGAAAGTTTCCGCGCCAGGATGATTGTCCTTCTGGGTCGTACAACAGCACGAACCGGCCATCGCAGCGTTGCCCAGGAAACGGACGCCCCGGGCCTCTGCTCACTCCTTCTGGCAAAATGTCAGTGACTTCACCACTGAGAGCTGCGGCAAAAGGTGCAATCATGTGGGGGGCGCGGATTTCGGTCAATTCGATTTCCGGGCGCACCACGGCATCTCGCAGCGAACGAAGTGCTGCGAGGAACTCTTCAGGGGCTTCCCTAGGGAGTGCTTGCCTCACTTTGCCAGCATAGGTGCCATGCCTCTTCGACCGCGGCAAGGCACGCGGTGCACGAGCGGAACGTCTTACGCACTAGGCTGGGGTGGAAAGGTCATCGACTCAAATACACATTACGAGGGGATCAACACGTATGTCTGATCTGGCACAGATCGGGGTCACTGGGCTCGCCGTCATGGGACGCAACCTTGCCCGGAACATCGCGCGACACGGTTACCGTGTCGCAGTCCACAACCGTTCCTACGCGCGAACCGAATCACTGATCGCCGAACACGGCAGCGACGGAGTCTTCCTTCCCTCGCAGTCCACGGCTGACTTCGTGGCCTCCATCGAGCGCCCTCGCAAGATCATTGTGATGGTCAAAGCTGGCGGTCCGACAGACGCTGTCATTGACGAACTGGTGCCGTTGCTTGACCAGGGTGACATCATCATCGACGCCGGAAACGCGCACTTCCCAGACACCATTCGCCGCGAGAACGCACTGGCTGCGAAGGGTATCCACTTCGTCGGCATGGGAGTCTCCGGCGGTGAGGAAGGAGCGCTGAACGGTCCTTCGATCATGCCCGGCGGCAACCCGGAGTCCTACACCACCTTGGGCCCCATCATCGAAAACATCGCAGCCAAGGTTGACGGTGTGCCTTGCGCCACCTATGTGGGTCCGGACGGCGCCGGACACTTCGTCAAAATGGTGCACAACGGCATCGAGTATGCCGACATGCAGTTGATCGCCGAAGCCTATGACCTGTTGCGCAACGGTCTTGGCATCTCCGCAGGCGAGATCGGCAAGATCTTTGAGCAGTGGAACACCGGTGATCTTGAGTCATTCTTGATCGAAATCACCGCGGATGTGCTGCAGCATAACGACCCGAAGACCGGTCGGGCGTTCGTCGATATCGTCGCTGACCGCGCTGAGCAAAAGGGCACCGGCCGCTGGACGGTGCAGAACGGTCTTGACCTGGGCGTTCCGATCACCGGAATCGCTGAAGCGACCTTTGCGCGCGCATTGTCGGGTTCCGTGCCGCAGCGTGAAGCCGGACGAGTGCTTCCGGCCCACACCCAGCAGTGGCAGATCGGCGACCGTGACGCATTCATCGAGGATGTACGTCAGGCGCTGTACGCGTCCAAGGTCGTCGCCTACTCGCAGGGCTTCGACCAGATCGCAGCCGCCAGCGCAGAATACGGTTGGAACATCGATCGCGGTGCCATGGCCCGCATCTGGCGTGGCGGGTGCATCATCCGCGCGCGGTTCCTGAACCGCATCACCGAAGCATACGAGCGCAACCCGCAACTGCCGCTGCTGCTTGCTGACCCGTACTTCACCGACGCGGTCGGCAACGGCCTTGCCGCATGGCGTCGCGTGGTGGCTGCCGCAGCCTACAACGGCGTGCCGACTCCCGCGTTCTCCTCGTCCCTCGCCTACTACGACGGAGTGCGCGCTGAACGCCTGCCTGCGAACCTCATCCAGGCACAGCGCGATTTCTTCGGTGCTCACACCTACAACCGTGTCGACATCCCAGGGGTGTTCCACACGGAATGGTCTGGCGACCGCAGCGAGACCCAACAGTCATGACGTCCGGTTCCCGACCGGCGGCGCATCCCGCGCCGCCGGTCCAACCGGTGATCCTCGGTGCCGACATCGGGGTGTACGCACTGGCGCGCTCCTTCCACGAGGCGTACGCAGTTCGTTCCATCGTGGTCAGCGGTGCGGCACTCGGCCCCATCGCTCATTCGCAGATCATCGAGAGCGTGCTCGTGGACGATGGACACAACCCGCGTGACCTGGTCGACGCACTCCTCGATGTCGCAACGAAACACCAAGGTCCGCCATTGCTACTGCTAGCCAATAGCGACTGGCTGGTCCGGGTCGTCGTCGAACACCGCGACGAGTTAGCCCCGCACTATCAACTGCCGTTCCTTGACGTCGAGTTGTTGCATGCGCTGAGCGACAAAGCGACATTCACTGAGATCGCGCGGCAGCATGATCTCGACGTGCCCCGCACCGTTGTTCAGGACTTCGCGAATGCCACTGATCCGAACTGGGAACCGGAGCCTGTCGACTTCGACTTCCCGGTTATCGCGAAAGCCGCTTCGAGCGCCGATTACCAAGAGGTCGAATTCGAGGGCAAGTACAAGGTATTCGAAATCGGTAGCTTGGATGAACTGCACGATCTATGGGGCAAACTCAAGGCTGCGGGATTCCGTGGTCGGTTTGTGGTCCAAGATCTCATTCCGGGTGACGACACCGGTATGAGGTCTATTACCGCTTATGTGGACTCCAACGGGAAAGCGACGCTTTTGTGTTCCGCACACGTGCTCTTGGAAGAACACACCCCATCTGGATTGGGCAACCCAGCCGCCATGTTCACCACGGAGATCCCTGAGATCCTCGAGCCGACTCGCCGCATGCTGGAGGCGATCGGCTACCGCGGCTTCGCCAACTTCGACGTCAAATGGGACCCACGGGACAACACCTACCGGTTCTTCGAAGTCAACCCGCGTATCGGTCGTAACAATTACTACGTCACGGCCGCTGGCGCGAACCCCGCACTGTTCGTCGTCGATGATCTGATCAACCGTGAACGAGTACCAGAAACGACGGTCACGAACGAGGTGCTGTACACCGTCGTACCTGTCGGCCTGCTCAAGCGATACATCCTCGATGCCGCACTGCGACGGCGGGTGCTCGGGTTGGCACGGGCCGGCAAAGTGGCTCGGCCGCTCGATTACCGGGTGGAACGCCAGCCGAAACGGCGGTTGTACGTGAAGCTGGCGCTGCTCAATCAGGTGCGTAAGTTCCGTCGTCACTACCCGAAAGTGTCTCAGACCGGGTTCTGATCACCGCTTCAGTTCGATCTGTCACCACCTCATAACTTCGGTGGAGGAGTAAATTGTCCAACGTGACATCCGTCCCGACTGTGCGGCTTGCCGATCGTCAGCCGCAGGTGAGCACCGAGCGGCTTCTCGCCGACCTTGTGCCGCCGCCGCATTTCAGTGACGCTACCTTCAACTCGTATATCGCCAACCCCGCACATCCCTCGCAGTCCCAAGCACTGGAGCGGCTGCAAGAGGTTGCTGCACAGGTCAATCGGCCACGGCGACGCGGTGTCGGTGCGTTGCTGCGCAAGCAGTCGACACCACCGGCGGTTTACCTCGATGGCGGTTTCGGTGTGGGCAAGACCCACCTGCTGGCCGCATTGAGCCACGCTGTGGCGCCGGGAACCTGTGTCTTCGGAACATTCGTTGAGTACACCAACTTGGTTGGCTCCTTGGGCTTCAGCCAAGCAGTCTCCGCTCTTTCGCATTATCGCCTGGTGTGCATCGACGAGTTCGAACTGGACGACCCGGGCGATACCGTGCTGATGTCACGGTTGCTGCGTGAGTTGGCCGATAACGGCGTCGCGCTTGTCGCCACATCCAACACATTGCCTGAAGCGCTGGGGGAGGGCAGATTCGCTGCCGAGGACTTCCTGCGGGAGATCCAGGCCCTCGCCGCGCGGTTTGAAGTCATTCGCATTGACGGTGAAGACTACCGGCACCGCTCCGTGCGAACTCAAGGACTGGTGCTTCCGGAAGCGCAATTCCCCGCCGAGATCTGGAAACAGATCGGCTTGGACGCGGGCGAAGTCACCTTCGACGATTTCGCCGTGCTGCGCAAACACCTCGAACGAGTCCACCCCAGCCAGTATGGAGCCATGCTCGACGGGGTGCGGTTTGCGGTGCTCACCGGTGTCGGCACTCTCGAACATCAACATGACGCCTTGCGTTTCGTAGTGCTCGTGGACCGGCTCTATGACCGTGATATTCCGACACTGCTACTGGGTGACGCGCAAGCGCAGGTCTTCACCGATGTGATGTTGCAGGGGGGATACCGCAAGAAGTACTACCGCACGCTATCGCGTTTGGGCTCACTGACCGGGGATGCCAGCGAACTGTTGCAGGTAGCCGACAAGTAACTTGCCGGTCGGTCGTGCCGTCCGCTGCTTGAGTGAATCGGCGGCGGAGCGTTGCCTGGCGACAGACGGCTACTCCGGCTTAGCGCCGAAGACGATCTCGTCCCAACTGGGCATCTGGGAACGCGACTTGCGCGAACTGCGCGCTGACTTGGTCCGTGGTGCAGGAGGCGGAGGCACCTCGTCATCTGGCGCAGTGGTCTGTGCCGTTGCCGAGCTCTCGGGCGATTGTGCCGGCGGTGCTTCAATATCAGCCGGACGCGCCGTGGCCTGGCGCGGAACGGGAATGGATTCCGGCAGTTCAAAAAGTGATGGCGCGGTCTCAGCGTTTTCTGCGGAACTGCCACCGGAATCAGGCGCCGGATCAGCTATGTCAGCACGCTGCAAGGAATAGACCCGAGCTGAGTTCGCCTCGTCCTCATCGGTCTCGGACGCATCGGCTGTCGCGGGGTCAGCAAGTGAGTCGGCGATAGTGCCTTCGTCAGAGCTGTCAGGGTCGTAACCTTGACGGGTGCCGCGTCGTGCGGCCAGGTCATCGAGAAGTGCTTCGGTGTCGACGGCAGGAATCTGCGAGGTCGGAGTCAGCGGCACCACTGATGCGACACTCTGGTCGGGCACTGTCGATTCCGGCAGTTCACGTGCGCTGGTGGCGTGGGCCTCGGATGACTCGATGTCGAAGGGTGTGTCATGGACAGCAGAGAGGTGTCGTCGATTCGGAATCGGCTCGTCCGCCAACTCGGTCTCTGAAAGCCAGCGGGCCTCGTCCTCAATCGCCTTGAGTATCTGATTGCGCGGATCATAGGACCAGCGCGCACTCGTGGTCTTGGTGCCAACGGTGAACGTGACTGAGACCTGCCAACTGGACGATGTGCGTTTGATCGCATCCCACTCCAGGTCAGCGACCTCGACTTCGCGCGCCGCCAACCGATCCGTGACAAGATCGCCTAATTCGGGTGCATCGGGGCTCGATCCGACTCGAGCACGACGCGCCTGCTTGGCAATGAAAGCACGTTCGTCCAGGACAGGGCGCTCCAGTCGCTGGATCTGAGTGACAGGCATGCCAGAATCGCGTGCGATGGATTCAGCCGACTCACCAGCGCGCACCCGCGCCTGAATATCACGTGGGCTCAGAGAGCTGGCGCTTTGCAAGTATTCGAGCCGTGAACGGTCGCCACGCACCGCTGCCGCGAGCTTCTCATCAATGGGGACGACGAAACGCGTGTTTCCGGCGGCTCGCAAGATCAGATGTTCGCCATCGGGGTGCAAACCCACCAGTGACAGTTCAATGACGGTCTCCGATATGCCAGGCGTGACTGCGTCTGACCGTTGGTCATCAGACATGCGTCCCTCCATTTCGCTCAGGTGACGAACCGGATACCTGGCTGTCGTAGTCGTACCTACCCCAAAGATTGCCACGAGTTACGACACGAACACGCGATATCTTCCGGTGTGGCGGCCGATCACCAAAATTCGCCTCACACCACTACCATGTGCCCCATGAGCGATCATACTGACGGACTGTCCAACGCCGCGGCCGGGGCAGCCGCGCGAGTGGATGTCGATTTCACAGAACTTGCCCGATTAGCGGTTGAAGTTGCAGAGAAAGCAGGGGCGCATATCCGACGTCACACGCCGGAGCGAGTTGAAGTCGCCGCCACCAAGTCGACTCCCACAGATGTTGTCACCGCGATGGATCGTGACGTTGAAACGCTCATCAAGGGTTGGGTGCAGCAATCGCGTCCCGACGACGGATTCTTCGGTGAAGAATCAGGCGATCACTCCCGCGGTGAACTGACCTGGATAGTCGATCCCATTGATGGCACCGTCAACTATCTGTACGGCATTGACCAATATGCGGTGTCGGTTGCGGTCGGATCACGGTCATCGGACGAGTCTGGTTGGACGATGCTTGCGGGCGCTGTGCACCATGTTCGTGCCGAGAAGACCTGGTGGGCGGCGAAGGGTCACGGCGCCTGGCAGGACAACACCCGCCTGCGGATCGGCCCGCCGCCAGGACTGTCGATGTCATTGGTCGGTACCGGATTCGGGTATGACCCGGTGCGTCGGGCGCATCAAGCCCGGGTGCTGGTCGAGGTGTTGCCACAGATACGCGATATTCGTCGGATCGGGTCGGCGGCACTCGACCTGTGCCGCGTTGCACAGGGGCAGCTTGATGCCCTTTATGAGCAGGGTTTGGGCCTTTGGGATTACGCGGCAGGAGGGCTCATCGTCGAAGAAGCGGGCGGTGTCGTGCGTGGGCTTGCGAACGGGGCGCCATCGCCCATTATGGTTATTGCGGGTGCGTCGGGTACGGTAACGGCGCTAGACGAAATCCTCATTGATGCGCAGGCGGGTGAGATTCCGGACGCCTCACCGTCCTAGCGGCGTGCATTTGGGTGTTAAATGGGGCACAATTTTGCCGCCGGTGGGAACAAAACGGGCGTTAAAGCGCTTGGTGAGGGCAGTAACGAAGAACGAGGTCCCGTGCGGGATACGAATGGAGTGTGATTCAGAGCATGGCTACTGATTACGACGCACCACGCAAGACTGAAGAGGAACTCTCAGAAGACTCGATCGAGGAGCTCAAAGCCCGGCGGTCGGATAAGAGCTCCGGGGTGGTCGACGAGGACGAGACCGAAGCTGCCGAAGGGTTTGAACTTCCTGGAGCAGACCTGTCGGGTGAGGAACTGTCGGTTCGGGTGCTGCCGCGTCAGGCGGACGAGTTCACCTGCACCAGTTGCTTCCTGGTTCACCACCGCAGCCAGCTGGCCTATGAGAAGAACGGCCAACAGGTATGCACTGAGTGCGCAGCATGAGTGCTGGGTCAGTCGAAGTACTCGTCACTGTCCTGGACGAGGCCGCCGCATTGCCTAGTTACGCTCACCCGGGGGACGCCGGGGCGGACTTGGTCACCACCCAGGACGTGACCATCGAGCCGTTACGGCGCGTCTTGGTGCCCACTGGCATCGCTATCGCACTTCCTGACGGGTATGTGGGACTGGTACACCCACGTTCTGGGCTGGCGGTGCGCCATGGTCTGACCATGGTCAACGCTCCAGGGACGATCGATGCGGGCTACCGTGGCGAGATCAAAGTCGCGCTGTACAACTCAGATCCGGAGGAAGCCATCGTGCTCAAGCGCGGTGACCGCATCGCGCAGTTGGTTATTCAAGAAGTAGCGCATGCGCGCTTCATCGCAGCGACCAAACTTCCAGGATCGCATCGCGGCGATGGCGGTTTCGGGTCGTCGGGCGGTTGGTCCGTCCCCGAACACTAAATGACGAGATCACACACGATCGAAGTACAGGTGCTTCCTTGTGCCCTTGCCGGGGTCACTAATAGCGCGCAATAGTGGCAAGATGGTGTGGTCTGAGTTGAGAATCAAGGAGATACGTCATCGTGGGAATTTTTCGTCGTAAGAAGGCGCAATCAGAGCCCGGCGCGCAACAAGTTCAGGACGAGGCTCTCGATGGCGTCGATGAGACGAACGATGCCGATACCTCGGCTGCGGACGAGCAAGGACGCGGCCCGTGGGATGTGACCGAACGTCCCGACCTCGAAGGACGGATGGACTTCGGCGCGCTTCGGGTGCCGGGTGTTGACGGCATGAAGATCCGTCTCCAAGCAGATCAGCAGGGCAACTTAGGCGGTTTGACCCTGGATCTGCACCGCACTTCACTACAACTCAACGTTTTTGCCGCACCGCGTCATGACGGAGTCTGGGACGAGGTCCGAGACGAGTTGGCGGCAAAACTAACCCGCGACGGTGGAGTCGCTGATGAGAAGCAAGGCCCCTTCGGGACCGAACTCTTCGCCCAGACGCCGGTGAAACTGCCTAAATCGGGGAAGCAGGCGCTTGCTCCTGCCCGATTCATCGGCGTTGACGGCCCGCGTTGGTTCATCCGCGCAGTCATCACGGGTAAGGGTGCGACTGATGAGCAGGCGGCCAAGGAACTAGAAGATGTTCTGGCCAACGTCGTGGTCGATCGTGGCACGCAGGCGCGGCCGCCGCGCGAGGTGCTGGCACTGACGCCGCCGAACGTCGCGGTGAAGCCAAAAGAAGCGGACGAGGCCAAGGAAGAGGACTTCAACCCGCTAGAGCGCGGCCCGGAGATCACCGAGATTCGGTGACGGCGACACGATGGCGCGGTCCCCGCGGGCTTCTGCGCCGCATCACGAATCCATGACTCCCGGCGACCACACCGCGCGCTCCCACGACAAAGGGATGCAGGACTGCCAGCAGGCACGTCAACGCGGCCACGTGGTCATATCCGGGCGTATTCGTTCTGTCCTAGTGCAGCCGCGATCTGGCGCACCTTCGCTCGAAGCCGAGTTATATGACGAGACCGGTGCCGTCAGGCTGATCTGGCTCGGACGACGTACCATTCCAGGTGTGGAACCAGGACGTTCGATGATCGCCGAGGGATTCGCGAATCAAGGCGAGTCGGTTCCAACCATCTTCAACCCACGCTTCGAACTGCTCACTATGCCCGGGGAGGGCCGTTGAACGACATCGCCGTGCCACCGAATGACGCCCACGATAATTCCGTAGTTGCATCACAGGCGAATGCGGCAGCCGAAGAGACGGCAGATACCGGCAACGGCGCAACCGGTATCAAATCGTTGACCGCGGACGAGTTCCATCCGCTCGATGCCATCGGGGGTGTCAGGGGACTTGTCGAGTCAATGCTGCCGGGCACGTTATTCGTTGTGGTGTTCGTGATCACCAATGAGCTGATGCCTCCGATCATCGCTGCTGGTGGGACCGCGCTGGCGCTGATGATCATCCGGCTTATCCAGCGCACTCCCGTGACACAGGCCGCTTCTGGTCTGGTCGGCATCGCGATCGGCGTGATCTGGGCATGGCGCAGCGGCGAGGCCGCTGACTATTACCTCTGGGGCTTCTTGACGAACGCGATCTACTTCGTGCCAATCGTGATCTCGATCCTGGTGCGCTGGCCCATCGTCGGAATCGTCGTCGAAGGACTCAAAGCAGGTTTCACCGACGCATCGCGTATTGAGTCAGGTGCTACGAAGGGCTGGACCAAGTGGCGCCAGGACCCGGTTCTGATGCGACGCTACCAATTGGCGTCCTGGTTGTGGGTCGGTCTATTCGGGCTACGCCTTGCTGTGCAGCTGCCGCTGTACTTCGCGGACCAGGTGGCGTGGCTGGGTACGGCGCGGTTGATCATGGGCTTGCCCCTGTGGGCCGCAACCCTGTGGCTCACATGGATTCTGGTGCACCAACGAGCAAATCGCGCAACGCAACCTGATCAGACTGAGCACCACTGACCAGCAGCAGTTCATCCCCGGCTTCGAGAGTGTCGTCACCGCTGGGGGAGAACGGCCGGGCATCACGCACCACCGCCGCCAGGACGGTATCGGGCGGCCATGTGATCATCGCGATCCGCACCCCGGCAACAGGGGATTCGGGTGGCAGCGTGATTTCAAGGATGTCAGCCCCGGATTGGTGGAACGTGAAGATGTTGACCAGATCGCCCACTGAGACGGCCTCTTCGACCAGTGCTGTCATGATGCGCGGCGTGGAGACGGCCACGTCGACACCCCAGGACGAGGTGAACATCCACTCGTTCTTCGGATTGTTGACGCGGGCAACCGTGCGGGGCACCCCGTATTCGGTCTTGGCCAGCAGTGAGATCACCAGGTTCGCTTTGTCGTCACCGGTCGCTGCGACGACTACGTCGGCTTCGGTGACCGAGGCCTGATTGAGCGCAGACAGTTCGCATGCATCGGCGAGCAACCAATCGGCTGTCGGGACATCCTGAACACGCATGGCACTCGATTGCCGGTCCATGAGCGTGACCGAATGGCCATTGCTGATGAGCTCTCGAGCGATGGAGCGGCCCACTGACCCCGCCCCCGCGACAATCACCTTCATGATCTGTCTCCTTGCGGGGGAGCGGTCATGATCCGTTCGATCTCCTCAAGACGATCAACCGGCATGAGAAGGTGAAGTGTGTCATTTTCTTGCAGCATGGTTGTTTCGGTGGCGAAGACCCCGAGTCCGTCGCGGAGCAGGTACGCGGTACGAGCGCCTGTGGCCTTTTCAATGGCGGTCACGGGTTTGCCGAACCAATCCGAGTGGACGTCAACCTGGTTCAATGAGACGGTGCCCGACGGGTCTCTGAAGAGTTCAGTCGCACCCACGGGAAGCATCCGGCGTAAGACCTGATCAGCGGTCCAGCGCACGGTTGCCACGGTGGGAATGCCGAGCCGCTGGTAAATCTCCGCGCGATGCGGGTCGTAGATGCGCGCCACTACGTTGTCGACGCCGAATGTCTCGCGTACCACCCGCGCGGCAACGATATTGGAATTATCTCCATCAGAAACAGCGGCGAAGGCGTAGGCTTCGTCGATCCCGGCTTCTTTCAGGGTGTCCTGGTCAAATCCGACGCCAGTGACCCGCGATCCGGCGAAATCGGAACTGAGCCGGCGAAAGGCGTCGGCATTCTGGTCGATGATGGCCACCGAATGGCCGTAATCCTCTAGCGAATCGGCGAGTGTGGAGCCGACTCGTCCACAACCCATAATCACGAAGTGCACAATTGCCCACGTTATACCCGATCGGTCTTCTTGTCGCTGGATTCGCACCAGCAGTATTAGGCTTTCGTTGTGCCAGAATTCGGTGCCGCTATCAAGCGACTCATAGTGGGACGGCCGGTTCGTTCCGACCGGGCCAGTGGTGCGGTGCTATCCAAGCGGATCGCGCTGCCGGTATTCGCCTCGGATGCACTGTCATCTGTGGCCTACGCACCCGACGAAGTGCTGTTGACTTTGGCTGTTGCAGGCGGTGCTGCGACACTCATTTCCCCATGGATCGGGTTGGCAGTGGCTGTCGTTCTGGTTACTGTCGTCGCGTCCTACCGGCAAAATGTCCGAGCGTATCCCTCGGGTGGCGGCGACTATGAGGTAGCCACCGCGAACCTCGGCAAAAACGCTGGCATGACCGTGGCTAGTGCGTTACTGGTCGACTACGTGCTGACGGTCGCGGTATCGGTATCTTCCGGTGCCCTTTATGCCGCGAGCGCGTTGCCGTTTCTACGTGGGCATGAGACCCAGTTTGCGGTGGCGATGATCGCGTTCATCGCATTGCTGAATCTGCGCGGGCTGCGTGAATCCGGCAAAGTGATGGCTGTACCGGTGTACTTGTTTATGGCCGGCGTCGGTGTGACCGCCGTGGTGGGATTCATCAGGTATGCGACCGGCTCGTTACCGGAAGTCGAAAGCGCTCATTTCGATGTTGTCGCTCAACCAGGTTTCGAACAGGGCCTGGTGGGTTTGGGTGGCGCGTTCCTCGTCGCCAGAGCATTTGCATCCGGGGCTGCGGCGCTGACTGGCGTCGAGGCGATCAGTAATGGGGTGCCAGCGTTCAAGAAACCCAAGTCACGCAACGCGGCGGTGACGTTGAGCGTCCTGGGAGGCATCGCGGTCACCATGATGCTCAGCATTCTGGTGCTGGCGCGACTGACTGGTGTGAAACTCGTCGAGAACGTCAACCAACTGCGGCTGAACGGTCAACCGGTCCCGGAGGACTATGTGCAGCACCCGATTCTGGGGCAACTGTCGCACGCAATCTTCTCCGGGTACTCACCCATGTTCTACTTCGTCTCGATAGCTACAGGTCTGATCCTGCTGCTCGCGGCGAATACCGCGTTCAATGGTTTTCCTATCCTCGGATCGATTCTGGCTCGAGATGGGTATCTGCCGCGGCAACTGCACACGCGCGGTGATCGTCTCGTGCTGTCCAACGGCATCATCATCCTGGCGGCCGTCGCGGCCACCCTGGTCGTCATCTTCGATGCGTCGGTGACCAGACTGATCCAGTTGTACATCGTGGGCGTGTTCATCTCATTCACACTGTCCCAAGCCGGAATGGTGCGGCATTGGAGCCGCATCCTGGCGACCACGCCCCAGAGCGTAGAACGGCGCCGCATCATCAGGAGCCGACTAGTCAACGGTTTCGGATTCATCATGACGTCGTCAGTGCTCGTCATCGTGCTTGTCACCAAATTCACGCACGGAGCTTGGCTGACCCTCCTCATGATGGCTGCGATCTTCGCCGTCATGCGGGCGATATCGCACCACTATTCGGCTGTGATGGCTGATGTCGAGTACCGACCCGATGAGGACGCGCCGCGTTCGCTGCCATCGCGTGTTCACGCCATCGTGCTCGTCTCTCGTATCCACAAGCCCACCATGCGAGCCATCGCTTACGCGCGGGCCACTCGTCCTTCCCAACTCGAAGCGGTCACTGTCGCGGTAGAACCCGGGGACTCGAATGAGATGCTGCGACTGTGGGACAAGCTCGACATGGCGGTGCCGCTGCGGGTGCTTGACTCGCCGTATCGGGAAATCACGCGTCCCGTGCTGCAATACGTCAAATCAATCAGGCGGCGCTCGCCGCGTGACCTCGTCGTGGTCTTCATTCCCGAATATGTGGTGGCGCACTGGTGGGAGCAACTGCTCCACAACCAAAGTGCGCTGCGACTCAAAACCCGGCTATTGTTTGTCCCCGGCGTGGTCGTAGCCTCGGTGCCATGGCAGATGACCGACTCAGCGACCGCAGCGTCATCGAGCACCTCCCTAAGCGGCGGTATCGCGACTCGAGGTGACCGGGTGAGAGGACGACAGGAACACCAATGACGGCCACATTCGATCCCGACCAAGACGAATCGGCGCAAGCGGAGCCAGGACGGGTGCTCACGCTCGACATCGGCCCACCGGCCCACGGCGGACACTGCGTCGCACGCTGGGAGGGCAGAGTCATTTTCGTTCGGCACGCCATTGCGGGGGAACGGGCCCGGGTGCGGATTACCGACACCTCGCATAAGTCCTACTGGCGCGGTGATGCAGTAGAGATCCTCACCGCAGACCCAGAACGGATCGAATCGCCGTGGCCTGCAGCCGGACCGGACGGCGTCGGCGGCGCCGAGCTGGCCCATATGACGTTGTCGGCGCAGCGCCGTTGGAAAACGGCTGTGTTACGGGAACAATTCACGCGGCTTGCCGAGATTGAAACCTCGTGTGAGATCGAAGCAATACCGGGAGACGATGAAACCGCCGGGATGGGATGGCGTACCAGGATCTCGTTGATCGCGGACGAGCACGGTCGGGTCGGCATGCGCAAGCACCATTCGCACGAGATCGTCCCGCTCACCGACATGCCACTGGCGACAGCAGCACTGCAAGACCTGTTGGTCGCAGAACGCGTGTTCTCCTTTCCCTGGCGTCCCGGAACCGAACTTCACCTGGTCGACCCTTCGGGCGGTGACGCACTGCTTTTCGCCGGTGGCAAGCCGTGGCGGCGCGGGCGTCCGGATCGACGTTCCATCGGTCGGCGAGTCCGCGAGGTGGTGCAAGTCGGTGAAGACGAGTGGCACTACCGCGTCAACGCCATGGGGTTTTGGCAGATACATCGCCGCGCTCCAGCGGTCTTGGTAGGCGCGGTCCTTGCGGAACTGCGAACTCTCGGTGACCTCGCAGGGTTGAACGTCCTCGATTTGTATAGCGGGGCTGGTCTGTTCACCTTGCCGCTTGCCCAGGCTGTCACATCGCGCGGCAGCGTCATCGCAGTGGAATCAGGAGCAGAAGCGGTTAAAGACGCTCGGCGCAACCTTGCTGCTCACGAACAAGCGACGTTGGAACACGACAAAGTCGACAGGTCCTTCAGACGCGGGGCGCTCGCCTCCTATGAGCGAATGGATGCGGTCGTCCTAGACCCGCCGCGCACCGGCGCCGGACGTGAGGTGGTCGACTCCATAGCGAACCTTCAGCCACAGGCCGTAATCTACGTGGCCTGTGATCCTGCCGCGTTGGCCCGCGATGTGAAGTACTTCGCTCAACATGGCTACCAATTGCAGCGTTTAAGATCTTTCGACCTGTTCCCGGCAACGCACCACATGGAATCGGTCGCCCTGCTGACACCCATCAACTCGTCGCCCGCACCGTAAGGCAGCTATGGAAACCCCGCACACCACGCAGGAGACCAGCACCACCCCCGTATCCGGATTGACCGGTGCCGAGGTCGAGCAACGTGTCGCTGACGGCAAGGTCAATATCACTGATGACCGTTCGTCGCGTTCCATCTCCGCGATCTTGCGGGCGAACACCTTCACGTTGTTCAACCTGATTCTGGCAACCGCACTGGTTCTGGTTCTCAGCACTGGCCGATGGCCCGATGCGGCGTTCGGGTTCGTGATGATCATCAATATCGTGATCGGCGTCGTCACAGAACTACGAGCTAAACGCACGCTCGACAAACTTGCCATTTTGTCCGCGCCACACGCCGTGGTCACGCGTGACGGATCACAGCAGCGAATAGAGATCGACGAGATCGTCCTTGACGACGTGGTGCACATCAGCACCGGTGATCAGGTGCCCGCTGATGGCGAATGTCTGGCAGTCGGCGGACTCGAAGTAGACGAATCACTGCTCACCGGTGAATCGAAACCCGTGCGCAAGGCCATAGGAGACGACTTACTGTCCGGCTCCGCCATCGTCGCGGGCACTGCCACCTACCGAGTCACACGAGTAGGCGCCGATGGCTACGCCAACCGTCTGACAGCGGCCGCGAAGAAATTCTCCCGTGCCCACTCGGAACTGCAAGCAGGCATCAATACGATTCTGAAGTGGGTCTCACTGCTCATCGTCCCGATCGCGCTGCTGCTCGCAAACAGCCAGCTGCGCGCCACGGGCGGCTGGAGCAACGTACTCGTCGATGACAACTGGAAAGACGCCATCGTCCAAGCCGTCGCGGGCGTGGTCGGGATGATCCCTGACGGTCTGGTCCTGTTGACATCGATGAACTTCGCGCTCGCAGCGATGCTGTTGGCGCGTCAGAAGGTGCTCGTCCAAGAACTTCCGGCCGTTGAGATCCTTGCTCGCGTGGACGTGCTGTGTTTGGACAAGACCGGGACCATCACCGATGGGACTGTTGCGCTGCGCGATATTCAGCTGCTCGCCGACGTGGACGAGGCGCAAGAAGCCTTGCTGGCGGTGGCCACTGCCGACGGTGGCAACGCCACCTCGCAGGCACTGGCCGAAGGCCTAGGAGAGTTGACGTCCGCGAAGCGACTGGAAGCTGTGCCGTTCTCGTCCGCGCGAAAGTGGAGCGCAGCTGCCACGGAGGATTCCGCGGGCCTGGTCGCGAACTGGGTGCTCGGTGCCCCAGAAGTCCTGTTAGCGGGCCGGAACGACAACGATGCCCACCGCGCCATCGAGGCGGTCTCTGACCAAGCAGGTACCGGAGCCCGGGTGCTGCTGCTGGCTCGGGCGACTGCGCTGCCCGACCCGGACGTGCCGCTGCCCGCCGATCTGGAACCCGTGCTGATCGCGGTGCTCGGTGAACATATCCGCTCGGACGCGGCGCAGACACTGGCGTACTTCCGTGATCAGGACGTCACCGCCAAGGTGATCTCGGGGGACAACCCCGCAACGGTGGCGGCTATCGCCACCGAAGTCGATCTGTTGGGGACCGGGCAGAATCTCGTCGGATACGATGCCCGGGACCTGCCCGCCGATCCTGACGAGTTGGCGCGAGTTCTTAGAGAGCATCATGTCTTTGGACGAGTGGTGCCGGAGCAAAAACGCGCTATCGTCCATGCCCTCCAGTCAGATGGCCATGTTGTGGCGATGACCGGTGACGGGGTCAACGATTCCCTCGCCCTCAAGGATGCTGATTTGGGCATTGCGATGGGCAACGGCGCAGCGGCCGCGAAAGCCGTCGCTCGTATCGTGCTGTTGGATGGCCGGTTCTCCACCCTGCCCGGAGTGCTGGGGCAGGGCCGCCGGGTTATGGCGAATATGGAACGAGTGTCCACGCTGTTCCTGACCAAGGCCGCCTATTCGTTCCTGTTGGCGCTTGCCGTGGTGCTGTTGTCCTGGCCGTATCCGTTCTTGCCGCGGCATCTGACGTTGGCCAGCGCTTTGACTATCGGCATTCCGGCCTTCTTCTTGGCGCTGCCGCCGAATAATCGCAGGTATGTCGCTGGCTTCCTGAAACGGGTGCTGTCCTACGCCATCCCGGTGGGGGTCGTGCTCGGTGCCGGAATCTTTGTCAGTTACAGCTATCTGGGCGGTAACGAGAATCCAGAATTGGGCCGCACCGCAACAACCGCGGTTCTGATCGGTGCAGGGCTGTGGCTGGTTGGCACTTTGGCTCGTCCGTTCACCTGGTGGAAGGTCGGTTTGCTCGGCGGACTCGCCGCGGCAGGCATCACCGCCTATCAGATCGACTTTGTACGGGACTTCTTCGAGTTGGAAGTTGTGGGTTGGGCGAACTGGGCCGCTTGTGCCGTGTGCATGGTGATGGCTTGGGTGCTGATCGAACTGATCTATCGGTGGCACTGTAAGAAGTGGGGCGCGCTGGCTGACGCATAGCGCCATGTCTTGGCGGTCTGGACGGATGTCCATGACACGCTCGATTATCTTGACGTCAAGATATTGCGATAGGGTGAAGTGAAACCCCCAGTTGCGTCCACCTTGCCCAGGTTGGCGCATGAGCAACCTGGAATAAGGAGTTGCGTCCATGAGTCGCGTCGATTCATTTGGTTCCAAGGGAACCTTGAGCGTCGGAGATAACGATTACGAGATCTTCCGCCTCTCAGCCGTGCCCGGCACCGAGAAACTGCCGTTCAGTCTGAAGATCCTTGCGGAGAACCTGCTTCGTACCGAAGACGGTGCGAACATCACTGCCGATCACATCAACGCCATTGCGTCGTGGGATCCCACCGCACAGCCGAATACTGAGATTCAGTTCACCCCGGCCCGTGTGATCATGCAGGACTTCACCGGTGTGCCCTGCGTTGTCGATCTCGCCACCATGCGCGAGGCGGTCGGCGACCTCGGGGGAGACCCGGAACGCATCAACCCGCTCGCGCCCGCTGAACTGGTCATCGACCACTCGGTGCAGATCGACGTCGCTGGTCGTCCAGACGCCTTTGAGCGCAACGTCGAGATCGAATACGAGCGTAACCACGAGCGCTACCAGTTCCTGCGTTGGGGGCAGACGGCCTTTGACGACTTCAAGGTCGTGCCACCCGGCACCGGCATCGTCCACCAGGTCAACATCGAATACCTGGCACGGGTGACCATGACTCGCGAGGTCGAAGGTGTTGTCCGCGCTTATCCGGACACCTGTGTCGGCACTGACTCCCACACCACCATGGTCAACGGTCTCGGCGTGCTCGGCTGGGGCGTCGGCGGCATCGAGGCCGAGGCCGCAATGCTCGGCCAGCCGGTCTCCATGCTCATCCCGCGGGTCGTTGGATTCAAACTGACCGGAACCATTCCGTCAGGTGTGACGGCGACCGACGTGGTGCTCACCATCACGCAGATGCTGCGCCAGCACGGAGTCGTCGGCAAGTTCGTCGAGTTCTACGGGGCGGGCGTCGCTCAGGTGCCGCTGGCGAACCGCGCCACTATCGGAAATATGAGCCCAGAGTTCGGATCGACGGCTGCCATCTTCCCGATCGACGACGTCACCGTGGACTACCTGCGTCTGACCGGTCGCTCCGATGAGCAGATCGCTCTGGTCGAGGCGTACTCGAAGGAACAGGGACTGTGGCACGACCCGTCCCGCGAAGCCTCGTACTCCGAATACCTCGAACTCGATCTCAGCACGGTCGTTCCTTCGATCGCCGGTCCGAAGCGTCCACAGGACCGCATTGAACTGAGTGCGGCCAAGCAACAGTTCTTGCACGACCTGCCCAATTACGCACCGCTGAGCCAGAACGGGGTGGACGAGGCCTCACGGGAGTCGTTCCCGGCCTCCGACGCACCCGCCATTGCCGCCGGAAGCGGCATCCAGAGGACTTACCCGGTGACGACCCCCGAGGGCAATACCTACGATCTGTTCCACGGCGCCGTTGCAATCGCTTCGATCACTTCTTGCACCAACACCTCAAACCCCTCGGTCATGCTGGCAGCCGGTCTGCTTGCAAAGAAAGCCGTTGAAAAAGGTCTGGTCGCCAAGCCTTGGGTCAAGACCTCCATGGCACCCGGCTCGCAGGTCGTCACCAACTATTACGAGAAGGCCGGCCTGTGGCCGTATCTGGAAAAGTTGGGTTTCCACCTGGTCGGCTATGGCTGCGCCACCTGCATCGGTAACTCTGGGCCATTGGCCGAAGAGGTGTCAGCCGTGGTCAATGAGAACGACCTCGCGGTTGTCTCGGTCCTGTCTGGAAACCGAAACTTTGAAGGGCGTATCAACCCCGACGTCAAGATGAACTACCTCGCGTCGCCGCCGCTCGTGATCGCTTACGCTCTGGCGGGAACCATGGAGTTCGACTTCGAGACCGAACCACTTGGTCACACCGATGACGGCGCTCCGATTTTCCTCGCTGACATCTGGCCCAGCGCTCAGGAAGTCCAAGAGACCATCGACGGCTCTATCAACCGGGAGATGTTCACCAGCGACTACGCGGATGTCTTTGCCGGTGACGAGCGGTGGCGTTCCTTGGACACGCCGATTGGTTCGACTTTCGAGTGGGACGACTCGTCCACCTACGTGCGTAAGCCTCCGTACTTCGAGAGCATGGGGATGCAGCCTGAACCGGTCTCGGACATCTCCGGTGCCCGCGTACTGGCCAAACTGGGCGACTCGGTCACAACTGACCACATCTCGCCGGCCGGCGCTATCAAGCCGGGCACGCCAGCCGCGCAGTATCTCGAGGCCAACGGTGTGGGGCGCCGCGACTTCAACTCGTATGGCTCACGCCGCGGCAACCACGAGGTGATGATCCGCGGTACCTTCGCAAACATCCGTCTGCGCAACCAGTTGCTCGACGGGGTAGAGGGCGGCTACACCTTCAACTTCCTGTCCGGTGAGCAGTCATTCATCTATGATGCAGCGCAGGATTACGCGGCTGCGGGCATCCCGCTGGTGGTCCTTGGTGGTAAGGAATACGGCTCTGGCTCGTCCCGTGACTGGGCCGCGAAGGGAACCCGTCTGCTGGGGGTACGTGCGGTGATTGCCGAGAGCTTCGAACGTATTCACCGCTCCAACCTGATCGGCATGGGTGTATTGCCGCTGCAGTTCCCGGCAGGTGAATCCGCCGACTCACTTGGTCTCGACGGCACCGAGGTCTTCGACTTCACCGGTGTGACCGTGCTCAATGACGGACACACGCCGCAGACCGTCCAGGTCACTGCAACCAAAGCTGATGGCTCGGTTGTCTCCTTTGACGCTGTGGTGCGAATCGACACCCCGGGTGAGGCGGATTACTACCGCAACGGTGGAATCTTGCAGTACGTGCTGAGGTCTCTCGTCACCGCCTAATCGAAACCGCCCTTCGTTGGTTGAGCTTGCGCTGTCCTGAGTTCCGTCGAAGGGTTGAAACCACCATGCTGGCCGGGTATCTCGCTGTGCTAATCGAGCGCAGTTGAGATACCCGGCCAGCGTTTCATCGTCGGTTTGAACGAATTAATCCACCAAGCGGCAGCACTTATCGAAGGCAGATCCGCGGGTGATCATGTTCACTGTTTCCGTTGTCGCGACAGCCCGCGTTTAACACTTGGCGGAGTGTACCCCGAAACAGGACTAAGCGCTCCTTGACTCCCATCTGGCCAAGCCGTAGGGTTCAAGTGCATGACAGCGTTGTCGTACCGTGACCACAGTGATGTGGCCGGATGCGTTGCCTGCCCCTAGTTTCGACGAGGAAGAATCGGGAGTACACCCATGCGTCCATCCCCAGCGCCGTCTTCAGGCGGCTTTGGCAGTGCGAGACGAGGCCGTCGCGCGCTAGCCGCAGGTACCGCGTTAGCGCTATCTGCCTCTTTGATGGGTCTGACTGCGCCAGGGGCGTATGCGGCCCCAGTTGACGGTGACAGCTGGTCCACGAGTTTTGAAGGCGGAGATCCACAACCGCTGAGTTCGGCGCCGCTAGCTGCCGCTCAGAACGTCAACGAGTTAGTCGCTAATAGCAACGTTCTGGTCGAGAATGTCTTCGGGACAGACTCCAACACCGGCAACGAGGGTGCACACCGCATCATCGACCCGACCGGTGCCGCTAATGCCGACAAGTGGTTCGTAGGTCGTAAACCGACTGCAGAGAACCCGATTCAAGCGATCTACACCCTGCGCGAACCGACTACTGTCACCAGCTACCAGATCATCAGCGGTGGCGATGACAAGAACCGCGACCCCAGAGCATGGAACGTCTACGGCAGCAACGAAGCAGGCGTGGGCAGCAATGTCAGTGCTTCGTCTTGGGAACTGATTGACACAGTCGCCAACCAGGACTTCGTGCGCACCGGAAGCAACAACACACGTTACGTCTCGCGCTGGTTCGATGTCGATGCTCCAGGGGAGTACTCGTACTACAAGATCGAGTTCACCGATAACTGGGCGTCTAGCAACCAGTTCCAAGTGGGCGCATGGTTGCTTCACACCGACACACCTCGCTTCGACTACTCACCGCACAGCAAGATCGAAAGTGCGGTGACCACCGCGCCGAACGCGAACAACCGTAATGAGCGAGTCCATCGGTTGTGGGATGGAAACCCGGGCACCAAATGGCGAACAGAGACTCGCAACTATGCTCGACCTACTCCGACAAACCCGGTTTACATGATGTACACGCTGGAAGAGGCCACCTCTTTCGACAGCTACCTCATCACGTCGGCGAACGACCAGCGGTATCCAGGACAGACCGGAGACCAAGCTGACCCAGACGACTGGACGCTGTTCGGAACCAACGATGAAGCTGCTGCGCAGAGCTTCTTGGACCACCTGCCCTACGACTACACGCAGAATCCAGACAACGGAGACTGGAACAGCGGCACCGTTCCTGAGAACTGGCTCACCGACTGGACTGTGGGAGCCGAGTGGGATGAGGTTGACAAGGTCGTGGACAACGGGGTCTTCCCGCTGCGCCGTCAGCAACAGGTTTTTGGCGTCGACAATCCGGGTGCGTACAAGTACGTATTGATGCGCATCGAGAGCTCGGTTCAACCGAACTACATGATCCAAATGTCCGAGTTCTCACTGGTGAACGCCATCCCAGGTGCGGTTTCGGGATTCTCCACCAATGTAGTCGATGGTCGTGCTTATAAATCGAGCGGCTCAAATGTCTTGCGTTACTCCGGCAAGGTCGAAGCCGATGGCGCTGCCAGTGCGGCGAACACGCTATTCGAGGACCTCGGCGTCACTGTCGGGTCCAACACCGCGCTCATCTACAACGTCCAACCAACTGGTGAGGCGGGACAGAATGTTCTCGTCGACATCGAAGTGACTGACGAAAACGGGTCGAATGCAGAATTCGTCTCTGCCACTGCGGGTATCAAAACCGTCAATGGTGTGGACTTCACGACGGCTGGACAGGGTGCGGTTCTGACCGCCAACCAGTGGAACAACGTCACAGTGGACTTGTCTGCTTATGCTGGCAAGGTCGTCAACCGAATCGTGCTTCGTTACGGGGATGATGCCGCCACCGGTGACACTGCGATTGGTGGTCTCATCCGTGATATCGCGGTCAACGACAGCCCGCTAGCAGGTGATCTCGCACTGGCCAACGCGCCGCAGAGCGTCTCGATTCGCGCCAATGCACCGGCCAATGTGGGCCTGGGTGTAGCGACTGGTACCGGTGTGATTGATCCTTCCTCGGACCTGGCTGCGACTATTGATCTCAACGACGGTTCGACTCCGATTGATCTGGTCACCACCGCGACGACAACTGGTGCCGCGATTAGTTTTGCCGCTGAGACTCGTATTGCAGTACCAGCGACCTACAGTGCCACTGTCACGGTCACACTCAACGGACAGTCGGTCACTCATGATGTGACAGTGGTGGTAGTCGGCGATGAGTCTGTGACAAGCGTCTTCGCTGATGTCGCGAACATGGTTTGCACCACCGCCATTGATCCAGAAGATCAAAACCCGGACCCGAATAAGCGTGCCGTGCTTGCACAGGCGGATTGTGACGGCAACGGTAGAGGCTACAACCGTGCGGCGCTGGAGAATCCAACCGACGGAGTGCCGTTCGTGTTTGGCGAAGCAGGACAGTTTGAACTGGAGGGCGATGACTTCTTCTTCGAAGTTCCAGATATCCCGCTCGACTCACCTGATGCCATCATTCCATCCGGTCAACGCTGGGATGTGAACGTACCTGAAGGTGCGACACAGATTGCTTTCCTCGGCGCTGGCAATGAAGGAACGAAATCACGCACCATCGACATCGTTTACGCCGATGGAACCGTGGAACCGGTGACTGTGACCTTCGCGGACTGGTCCGCGGGAAGCGCGGATCCTATCGTTGCTGCAGGAAACACCGTCGTGACTGAAAGCATCGGTCGGCCGCACCGAAATCCAAGCGTGCAAAACCACGACAACCTGCCGGCACGGATCTACTCCACACCGGCCCACACGCTGGCTGTCGACGGCAATGATGATCCCAAGGTGATCGACTACATTCAGATGCCGCCATACGAAGGGCAGTTGCGGGGCTCGGGATACGGACAAGTCCGGTTCTTCGGCTTCGCTACAGAACTTGAGCCACAGGCTGCTGTTGTAGCGCCACAGGTTGCTGCCGAAGTCGTTGCCGAACAGACCGTGACGCAGGCATTCACAGTTGACCTTGCCACCGTGACCGGAGGCGAGGCACCGTTCTCGGCCACGATCAACTGGGGCGACGGTTCAGTATTGGCTACTGGTGCAATCGACGACGGCGTGGTGAGCGGAACGCACACCTACGCGGCGGCCGGCACGTACTCGGCGGTTGTCACCGTGACGGGTAACGGCGCTAGCGCTACTGCTGTCGTTGAGATCGAGGTCGGTCGTCTCGCAAGCGACATCGCTCTTTCGGGTCCAGCAACTGCCGCGAGCAACTCTGGCGAAGTCATTACCGCAACTGTCACTCCGACTGCTGCAACCGGCCAGGTTCAGTTCTCGGTAGCTGGTCAGAATATCGGCGACCCTGTTGACCTCGACAACGACAATGAGGCAACTCTCGATGTCTCGGCATTGAGCGATGGCGAGAACACTGTGACGGCCACCTACCTCGGTGACGCTCTTTACGGTTCTGCATCGGCAACTCACGACATTGAGGTGACGAAGGCGGCTTCGTCGATTACTGCTGGTGGTGGCGGTGATAGTTTCTTGGCGCTGCAAACACTACCTATCCATGTGACGGTGACCCCTGCTGTTGAGGGGCGGACCGTGAATGTCATGCTTGATGGTGATGTTGTTGTGAGTGGTCCGACGAATGCGGCTGGTCAGGTGACGCTTCATGTTTCGCCGCCTGTTGGTACTACGAGTTACGACGTTGTGGTTGTTGAGGATGCTGATTACCTCGGTGCGAGTGCTGCGCCTGTTGTGATGACGTTACATAAGCACAACGTTGGGGTGAACCTGGATCCCATCGCAACCGAGCCTGTTGAAGTCGGTACGAGCGTCAACCTGCGGGCTGTGTTGCCGGCGACTGCGACTGGCGAGGTGCAGTTCAAGAACGGCACTGAAAACATCGGTGATCCGGTGTCAGTGAACCTCGGTGTCGCGCTGTTGCAAACAAGCACATTGCCTGCAGGAACCTACAGCATCACAGCCGAATACCTCGGCGATGACAACCACAACGGTGGCGTTTCAGCAGCTCAAAGCCTTGTCATTGTGAAGAAGACCGGATCGGTCTCCCTCGCAGTGCCAACGGCCGACGTTCTCATTGGTGACGATGCGCTCGTCGTGGCTACCGTACCTGTGGATGCTGCCGGTTCCGTGACCTTCGTAGTGAATGGCAACGACCAGAGCCCGGTTAACGTGGCTGACGGTCAAGCCTCGTTGCCTCTTGAGGACCTAGCCATCGGCGAATACACCGTCGTGGCGAAGTTCTCTGGAGATGTCACCTACGAGGCGGCGGACTCGAGCGCTGCAACCTTTGAGGTCGTGAAACGTGTCGGATCCATTACGTTGTCCACACAAACGCCAAGCGTGGAGGCGGGTAACGAAATTGTCGTCGAAGCCACACTGCCCGCTGGTGCCGGAGGCACCGTCACCTTCCTGGTCGACGGTGAAGTTTACGGTTCTCCGGTCGACGTGGCCGACGGCACTGCTGAGGTGACGCTATCCGATCTGACAATCGCTGAGCATGCGGTCACCGCAACCTATTCAGGTGATGCACGTTTCACAACAGCGACCACCTCGCAGGCATTGACAATCACGATCACCAAGAAGTCGTTGAGCGAAGACGATTTCACGATCGAGACTCCGGTGGGTGCAGTTGAGATTGGTTCTGACGATGAACTGACTGTTGAGTTGCCTTCGGATGCTAACGGCTCAGTCTCGTTCACCATCAACGGCGGAACGCCTATCCTGGTACCGGTTGAGGGCGGTAAGGCAAGTTTGCCGTTGGCAGATCTGCCCGCGGGTGCCAACGAGATCGTGATCGTATATTCCGGTGACGACAACTATGCTGCGACAGCACCGCAGACTGTGACCATCACTGTTGCGAAGTTGCAAAGTGCTGTCAGCCTGGCAGGACCGATCGAAACCATCGAAGAGGGTGCTGGTGTAGCCGTGACTGCCACGGTCAATGTCGGCGCGACTGGCCAAGTCCAGTTCTACGTGGGTGGTAACGCAGTTGGTGCCCCCGTTAACCTGATCGGTAACACCGCAAGCACGACGCTGAACGGTCTTGCCGCGGGACGCCACACCGTTACCGCCAAGTACCTCGGTGATGACACCTATGAATCCGCTCAATCGGCTGATCTGGTCGTCGTCATCGTCGCCAAGCCGGGCGCCAGTGTCGCGGTCAACGCGCCGGTGGTGTCGAAGGGCAAGCAGGTGTTTAAGGCGAAGCCGAAGAAGCGTGTGACGATCACTGCGAGTGTGTCGGGTGTTACGAGTGGTGTGGTGACGTTCCGTTCGGTCAAGACTGGTGACGTGTTGGGTACGGCACCGATCACACCGTCTGGCAGCACGTATTCGGCGTCGTTGCGGTTGAAGGCGAAGCAGGCGGTGGGTCAGTACGGTCGCATTACTGCTTCCGTGGGCACCGTGACGTCCGCTCAGTCAGCGCGTGGCCTGAAGGTCATCAAGGCCCGCCCGAAGAAGGTCACCATCCGTACCAAGCGTGTGCGCGCCGGTGCTTCGGTCAAAGTCAAGGTGAAGGTCGCGAAACTCAACAATGGCCGTCACGCTAATGGTCGGGTGCAGATCCGTATTGGCAAGCGTGTCATCGGTTCAGTTCGTATCAAGCCGAAGGCTAAGGGCAACCGTACGGTGACGGTGAAGTTGTCCTCCGCGCAGCGGTCGGGTTCGTCGCTCAAGGTGCGTGCGAAGTTCGTTGCGAAGAACAACAAGAGCTTCAAGAACCGCCAGTCCAAGGTGACCACGATCCGCCTGGTGCGCTGATACCGGTGCTGGTTGAACTAGCGTGATCCACGCTGGTTGAGCCTGCCGAAACCATTGTTCGCCCCGTGTGGCCAGTCATCCTGGTCACACGGGGCGAACTCATACCCACCTGGTCTTAAGACACCACACCGCGACGTACAGTCGAATCGGTATCGTCCGTGCGTTAATCACCAGCTACGCGGCAGCGGACGGCCTTCCTCGTAGCCAGCAGCGGACTGGATGCCGAGCACCGCGCGCTCGACGAACTCGTTCAGGTCCGACGCTCCTGCATAGGTGAAAGCCGACCGAACGCCTGAGGTGATCTCGTCAATCAGATCTTCAACGCCGGGGCGCGTACTGTCCAAGTACATCCGGGAGGACGAGATGCCCTCCTTGTAGATTGCCTTACGTGCCCGATCAAACGGATCGCTACCGGCAGTACGTGCAGCGACCGCACGTGCCGAAGCCATGCCGAAACTCTCCTTATACGCCCGCCCGTCGGTGTCGTAGTGCAGATCACCGGGTGATTCGCGGGTGCCCGCAAACCAAGAACCGATCATGACCTGTCTTGCCCCCGCGGCCAGCGCCAATGCGACATCACGGGGATGGCGCACGCCTCCGTCGGCCCAGACATGCGCACCGAGCTCACGCGCCGCATTGGCACATTCCCATACTGCGGAGAACTGCGGACGGCCCACACCGGTTTGCATCCGGGTGGTGCACATGGCGCCCGGTCCGACACCGACCTTCAGGATGTCCGCACCGGCCTCGACCAGATCCCGAACCGCCTGCGCGGTGACGACATTGCCGGCGATCACCGGCACATCTGGGTCGACTGATCGGACGCGCTGTAACGCCTGGAGCATCTTTTCCTGGTGTCCATGCGCAGTGTCAACCACGAGCGCGTCGGCACCAGCGGCAAGCAGCCCAGCCGCCTTCGCCTCGATGTCGCCGTTGATGCCGATCGCGGTCGCGATCCGTAGTTTGCCGTCAGCGTCGAGCGCAGGCTGGTAGATCGAAGACCGTACAATAGCGCTGCGCGTCAAAATGCCCACTAGGACGCCACGGTCGACCACCACGATGAACCGTTGGCGCAGTGTGTCCAGCCGCTCGTAGATAGCGCGCAGGCTCGACTCGCTCGCGTTCAGCTCGTCCAATTCCACGACGTTGGTGACCGGCGCCATCACCGCGTGGGCCTGGGAGTACGGGTCCACATCCTCGCAGTCGGCTGGCGTGATCGTACCGAGCACTGCGCGGTCGTCGCCAATGACGACAGCAACATCGTGTGACCGTTTCGGCATCAAAGACAAAGCACGATCAACGGTGTCGTGTGGGCCAACGGTAATGGCAGTATCGACCACCGTGTTGCTCGCTTTGACCCGGGCAATGACACGCTCGACGATGTCGAGCGGGATGTCTTGCGGAATGACAGCCATTCCACCGCGGCGTGCCACTGTTTCTGCCATCCGCCGACCGGAGACGGCAGTCATGTTCGCGACAACGAGCGGGATCGTCGTTCCCGTTCCGTCGTTCGAGGCGAGGCTGACATCGAACCTGCTCGTGACATCGGACCGAGAAGGAACGAGGAACACATCGCCATAGGTCAAGTCATGGTGGGGCTCATGCCCGGGTAAGAATTGCATGCAGCCAGTCTAGAGAGAATCCGATGCTGATTTTCAGGGCCGGTGGGACTGCCCCGTTCGATACCGATAAAGTGGGGTAGTTCGAGGTACACAGATAAATGGACTCGTCGTGGATCCGCTGGAGCATTCCGGGGTTTCGGCGCTGAAGGAGGACACGCACGTGGGTGTGTTGGGGCGCGTTCAATCACCGGAGGACCTACGCAAGCTATCCACTGCGCAGACCGTCCAACTTGCCTCGGAGATACGTGATTTCCTCGTCAAGAATGTCTCAGCTACTGGCGGGCACCTCGGCCCGAATCTCGGCGTCGTCGAATTGACCATCGCCCTCCACCAGGTTTTCGATTCCCCGCGAGACACCATCGTCTTTGACACCGGACATCAGGCTTATGTCCACAAACTGCTCACTGGACGAACTGATTTCACTACGCTGCGCAAAGCCGGCGGCTTGTCGGGTTATCCGTCGCGTAAGGAATCTGACCATGACGTCGTGGAAAACTCGCATGCGTCAACGGCGTTGAGCTGGGCAAACGGCATTGCCCAGGGACATCGGCTCGCCAATGAAGGCGTATCGCGGCACGTTGTCGCCGTCATCGGCGATGGCGCGCTGACCGGCGGTATGGCTTGGGAAGCGCTCAACAATATCGCCGCGGTACGGGACCTGCCGCTGATCATCGTCGTTAACGACAACGGCCGTTCCTATGCGCCAACAATCGGGGGAGTAGCGAATCACCTCGACACACTGCGCACCACACGTGGGTACGAGAACTTTCTCGAGTGGGGCAAACGAACACTGCAACGCAGCGGCACGCCCGGTCGGATCGCCTATGACGCGCTGCACGGTCTGAAAAAGGGCCTCCGTGATGTAGTGATGCCGCAGGGCATGTTCGAAGACCTAGGGCTGAAATACGTTGGCCCGATAGATGGCCATGACATCGTTGCGTTGGCTCGTGCCCTCAAACGCGCCAAGGAGTTCGGCGGTCCGGTCATCGTCCACACCATCACCGAGAAGGGCCGAGGGTACATTCCGGCCGAACAGGACACCGCTGACCGATTCCACGGCATCGGTCCGATCCATCCGGAAACCGGGTTGCCGATCGCGCCGTCGCGTTTTGGCTGGACCTCGGTCTTCTCGGACGAGATTGCCAGAATCGGTGACGAGCGCCCCGATGTGGTGGCGCTGACCGCCGCCATGCTGCGCCCAGTCGGTCTCGCGCAGTTCGCGGAGAAGTTCCCGGACCGCGTCTTCGACGTGGGGATCGCGGAACAGCACGCGATCACGGCGGCTGCAGGGCTGGCATATGCCGGAATGCATCCCGTGGTGGCGCTTTACGCCACCTTCCTCAATCGCGCCTTCGACCAGGTGCTGATGGACGCGGCGCTGCATCGAGCAGGCATCACGATCGTGTTGGACCGGGCAGGGATCACCGGCGATGACGGGCCGAGCCATAACGGTATGTGGGATATGTCTTTGCTGCAGGTCGTTCCGGGGCTGCGGCTCGCCGCTCCTCGGGACGAGGCTTCCCTGCGTCGTGCGTTACGCGAGGCCGTCGAAGTCGGCGATGCCCCAACAGTGGTGCGCTATCCGAAAGGGCCGATCACCGACCCGATCGAAACAATGGAGGTCGTTGACGGGCTGGACATCATCAGCGCGTCGGATGAAGACACCGCCGATGTCCTGATTGTGGGAATCGGCGCCATGGCAGCGACAGGTTGTGAACTCGCGGAGTTGCTTCGCAACGCGGGTGTGAGCGCTCGTGTCGTCTCGCCCACCTGGGTGCTGCCGGTTCCGGACGCGTTAGTGGCGCAGGCAGCTGCCGCCGAACTCGTCGTGACCATCGAGGACGGTCTGGCTGATCCGGGTATCGGCACGGCACTGCTGTCAAAGGTGAACGAGCGGGGTCCGCAAGTGCCGTTCTTGATCCGCGGGCTAAGGCACGAGTTCATTGAGCATGCATCGCGTGGCCAGATCGTCGCCGATCAGCACCTGGGCGCGGCCGACATCGCTCAAGACGTGCTTGACAAACTCGGCGTGGAACGCAACCACAAGGCGTGATTATCACAATTTAAGTGATTCTCCATCTGATCGTCATGATCGAGCCTCCCGGAGATTTCACCTGGTAGTGCTCATTTAGCAGCCGGGAGGTCAGGGTTACTTTGAGACGTGGCCACGATTTCATGTTAGTCTTAGTCCCACTAACATCCGGGCTGCGATGCTGTGCACTTTACTTTCGAGATTCTCTGCTGATTTTCCTGGCTCCTACTGACGACGTCATACCTGGCACAACGGGGCAGCTCTTAGCCATTGCTCCAGGAGCCAAAGCAGGGGATCATCATGAGTCACACCAAGTTGCATCCTGCCGTTGCGATCATGACAGCGGTTGGACTCGTTCTCAGTACCATGACCGTCTCGGCTACCGCGATAGCCGACCCATCTCACGGCCCCTCAATCACCTCGTCGCAGAGGGTCAGCCAGGATGCGGATGGATCTACCGGACAGGTCCGCGGTATCGAACGCACGGATGGTCCACACCTTCCCGCCACGAAAATTGCCGCAGCGCTGGGCGGTGCCAGTGGTTCGGCCACAGTGTTCGTGGAGGTTGCAGCCGACTCAGCGCTTGAGGTCAACCGCAGATTATCGCGTCAGGGCGTCTCAGCGGCGCGGTTAGGAACCGACACGCAACGAGCCGCACGTCAGGCGCGAAACGCAGCCGAGCGAGTGGCGCGCACTGCGCGGCGGCTCAGTCCCAGTGCCGACGTGCTTTACACCACCAGCTACACGGTGCCCGGTGTGGCATTACGCATCGACGCCGAGGAGTTGCAGGAACTCGCGTCACACGACGAGGTGCGATCGATTCGGCCCATGACGCCCAAGCGAATCGCCGCATCCACACCTGCTGTGCCTCAAAGCAAGGCAACACGGCGATTGGCAGCGCCAAGGAACGCCAGTAGCGGAATCCAGGTCAGGAGCGCCCAGGCTTGGGCTGGCGGCTCTACCGGTCAGGGACAGACCATCGCGGTCATCGATACTGGAATCGACTACACCCACGTCGGTTTTGGCGGCCCAGGAGGGAACGCATACGCTCAGGCCTGGGCCGCACGTAACAATCAGGACCCGTTAGACGCCGGTTGGTTCGACGACGCCAAGATCGTCGCAGGCTATGATTTCGCCGGCGAGCACTACGACCCAGAAGCGGTCGAAGGAGAAGGCACGGAACTGAACCCGCAGGCAAGTCCTGTTGCTGTCCCGGATGCCAATCCGATTGACCCGGCAATCATTGGACACGGCACACACGTGGCTGCCACAGCCGCCGGATACGGCGTGACCGATTCGGGTGCGGTGTTTACCGGAGATTACGCAGACCTCGACGATGAAGATCTGCACACCTTCCGGTTGGCGCCAGGTGCTGCACCACAAGCGCAGTTGATCGCGTTGAAGGTGTTCGGTGATTTTGGTGAATCCACCGAGCTCGTCGGCCAGGCGTTGGAATGGGTGGGAGAGAAAGTCGCCACTGACCCGGGGAGCATCGATGTGGTGAATCTGTCGCTCGGCTCCGACTTCGCACCGGCAGACGACCCCGACAACGCCATCATCGACGCACTCACCCAGGCAGGTGTAGTGGTGGTTGCGGCAGCCGGCAACGCAGGAAACGTCAGTGCGGCTGGCGGATCTCCTGGAAACGCACGTTCGGCATTGACCGTCGCTGCGTCAGACAGCGGTTTCCTGTCGTACGACTCCGCAGAGGTCACGGCTCCTGCGCATTTCGCTGGTTCCTACCCGGGACGATACGACAACTCTTACACCGCAGCAGCGGTGACCGGCCAACTTGCAAAACTGCCGATGACGCTCAGCGGTGAGGTATGTGCTCCACTGACTCCCTTCCAGAAATCACGGATTGCAGGCCGGATCGCTTGGATCGATTTCCCCTTCTTGGACTTCGTCGATCCTGTCGAATGTCCAATCTATGACGAGATTGCCGCCGCAGGCGCTCTTGGCATCGTCGTCGACGGGCGTGACACCGACGCGCTGTCCGCTCCTGTCGGCACGGGTGCCATCCCGGTGTTCCAGCTCAGCTATTCCGCCAGTGAGGCTCTGGCTGAAGTTTCAGGCTCTGCGACGATCACCCTGGATCCGACACAGCGCTTCACGTACCACGAGCATCACCCGCTCTGGGCCGACACATTGGCTTCGTTCAGTTCGCGCGGCGAATTCGGCTCCTATGACGGAATCGTCAAACCAGATGTAGCAGCCCCAGGCTATGGCATTGTGTCGGCACTGGTCGGCAGTGGCAACGGTGCGCAGACCATGGATGGCACTTCGATGGCCACCCCGTTGGTCGCTGGCATTGCTGCACTGGTACGTCAGGCACAGCCAACATGGGATGCGTCTCGAATCAAGACCCAGATCATGAACACTGCCACCCACGATGTGCGTGACTATGACGGCAACCTCGTCTCGCCACTGCGAACCGGCACCGGGCGAGTGGACGCATCTGCCGCCGTCGAATCGCGTGTCACAGCCGGTTCGCTAGAGGACGGAACGCTCGGCACGGCATCCTTCGGCGTTTTCGAGGTGGGGACGAGTGCCGTCACCAAAACACGTTCCGTGCAAGTCGCCAACTCTGATACCACAGCGCACACGTATGACGTCAGCTACCTGGAACGCGCCGCACAGGGCGGCGTCGAGATCTCAGTCTGGCCGCAGACACTCACCATTCCCGCCGGAGAGACAGCGACGGTCACCGTCACGTTGTCGATCCCAGATCCGAAGGCGCTGAAATGGAGTTCAGAACACGTTGGATCGTTCAACGAAGATGACTGGTTCTTCGAATCTGAACGTAACGCCGTAGCTTCAGCCAGCGGGCTGGTGATCCTCGCCGAAGGGTCGCAGGAACTGCGGTTGCCGGTGGTGGCCTCACCGAAGCCGACCAGCGATATGAAGGCGATCGCGCCGCAGTTCGAACCGGGCTTCGATGACGGTTTCATCGAACTGTCAGGACGCTCGCTCGGTTCCATGGAAGAACTCGATGTGGACGACTACATGTCAGTGGTCATCCCCATGGAGTTGGGAGCTACCGACCCGCGAGGCGATGCAGTGGACATCGGGCTCGGCCCCAAGCAGGCAGCAGCTGCCGATATCGTTGCAGTTGGTGCATTGTCCGATTACCCGATCGCTGGTTCAATCGAATACGGCCAACTCGGATTTGGAGTTGCCACAGCGGCACCGTGGGGCACGCTGAACCCGTGGACCGCACCGACGCTGTATATCTCGACTGACGCGGACCCGGAGCCGGAATACCGAACTTATGTCTTTCCCGCAGGTTTCTCCGATGCGCTCTATGCCGTGTTCGTAGACATCGAAACTGACCAAGTCGTCGACTACAACCCGATCAACGTCATCGGCGATCAAATGGACGGCAACGTCCACGACAGCGATGTCGTTTTCTATTCCGTGATGCCGGCCGCATTGGGCATCAAAGAACAAGGTGAGTCGGCCCCCATCACCTATTGGTTCGCGACTGAGAACGCCTTGAGCTCTTCCGCCGTAGGCGCTGCCGATATCTCGCCTCGAGTTCGATTCGATGTGAAGCAGCCCGGGTTGGCGTTCTCTTACAGCGCCTATGAGGATGTTCCCTGGACGAACTGGGAGGACGGGTACGGGATCATCGACGTCACCCGTGTCAGCGAGGCGAACTCGTCCCGTGTCATGCTCTTCCATCTACACAACCGCACCGGCAAACGGATGGAGATCCTGGGGCATGGACCCGAGATAGCCAAGTTGCCGGAAATCTCTGGCGGAGAGCAAGTAGGCGACAGGCTCAACGTGTCGACCGGGGCCTGGAAACGGGCCGTCGGAGCCACCTACAGCTATCAGTGGTACCGCGATGAGGAACCGATTCCTGGCGCGACTCGGAACTCGTACACCTTGCGTAAGGCCGACATCAATAGTGTCGTGAGCGCGGCGGTGACGGCGCGGACCTCAGCCGGGCGCGGTACCGCGGTGGCTGACGGGGTGTTCGTATCGCCAGCCGACGGTGTCGTTTTCCTGAGCCTCGCCAAGCGCAAGGTGCGCTATGGCAAGTCGAATGTGACGGTGACGGTGACCTTGGGCAAGGACGAGGCGACCGCAGGCGGAACTGTAGAGATCTATTCGAACGAGGAGTATCTCAGGTCGGTTTCGTTCGCCCCGGGGCAGCGGACCAAGACGTTACGGCTTCCGAAGAGACTCAGCCCCGGACGGCACGAGTTGGCGGCGATCTATGAACCGACAGACACCGAAGGAGACTTGCAGCCCGGGTACGCTGCGCCGCGAACCTTGCGGGTTCTCAAAGCCAAGGCGAAGATCGCTGTCAAGCCGCGCAAGCTCAAGATGAAGGCCAAAGGGCAGACCAGGCTGCGCGTGAAAGTGCGTGCCAAGCGGGCTGCGGTCGACGGGGCGGTCGTCGTGAAGTCCGGCAAACGGGTGCTGGCACGCGGCGCGGTGAAGAAGGGCAGAGCCAAGATCACCATCAAGGGTCTCAAGAAGGGCAAGTACCGGCTGCGAGTCACTTATCGAGGCTCGGTGACTGTGACAAAAACGACCTCGAAGGTGATCAACCTGAAAGTTCGTTGATCGGGCGGTGCCATGAACAGTGTTGCGGTCGATGTGGCACTACACTGTTCATGGCCCTTGGCCTCATAACAACCGAAGGACATTGACGTGCTGCGCACTCGTGACGCTGGTTCACTTCGCTCCTCAGACATTGGTTCAACCGTCACCCTTGCCGGGTGGGTGGACCGCCGCCGTGACCACGGCGGTGTCGCATTCATCGATCTACGTGATGCCACTGGTATTGCTCAGGTGGTGATCAGGGACGAGGCCGTCGCGCACCCACTGCGCAATGAGTTTGTCCTACAGGTCACTGGAACTGTCAGTGAACGGCCCGACGGGAATGCGAACGAGAACCTCGCTACCGGTGAGATCGAGGTCATCGCGGATGAAGTTGTCGTTCTGAATGAGTCGGCTGCGCTGCCGTTCCAGGTTTCAACGGCATTGGACGGCACTGAGACGATCGGTGAAGAAGCCCGATTGCGTTACCGCTACCTGGACTTGCGCCGCCCCGCCCCCGCGGCAGCACTGCGGTTGCGTTCTGACGTTTCGAAGACTGCACGCGACGTGCTGTCCCGCCATGACTTCGTGGAGATCGAAACGCCGACACTGACCCGGTCGACACCTGAGGGAGCCCGTGACTTCCTTGTGCCGGCGCGGTTGTCACCCGGTTCCTGGTACGCGCTGCCGCAGTCACCACAACTGTTCAAGCAACTGTTGATGGTTGCCGGTATGGAGCGGTACTACCAGATTGCCCGTTGCTACCGGGACGAGGACTTCCGCGCGGACCGTCAGCCGGAGTTCACGCAACTGGACATCGAAATGAGCTTCGTCGACCAAGACGATGTCATTGCATTGGCCGAAGAGATGCTTGCCGAACTGTGGGCATTGATCGGACACAAGATTGACGGGCCGATTCAGCGCATGCCGTATAGCGAGGCGATGGCCAAATACGGCACTGATAAGCCAGACTTGCGTTTCGGTTTGGAACTCGTCGAACTGACTGAGTACTTCGCGAACACGCCATTTCGTGTATTCCAAGCCCCTTACGTTGGCGCCGTGCTCTACCCCGGTGGCGCATCGACCCCGCGTCGTGGCTTCGACGCCTGGCAGGAATGGGCGCGGCAGCGCGGCGCTAAAGGTCTGGCATATGTCGTGTTCGGTGAAGACGGCGAACTTGGCGGACCCGTGGCGAAGAACCTATCGGAAGAAGAACGCGCCGGCCTGGCCGAGGCCACTGGAGCCAAGCCCGGCGATGCAGTCTTCTTTGCGGCGGGCAAGACCTCCGAGGCTCGCGCGCTGCTCGGTGCTGCTCGTCTTGAGGTGGCGCGCCGTGCTGAACTGTTCGATGAGAACGACTGGTCTTTCGTCTGGGTGGTTGACGCGCCGCTCTTCAAGCCAACTGGCGAAGATGACGATGTTGCACTGGGCGATTCGGCATGGACCGCCGTCCACCACGCCTTCACCTCACCCAAGCCGGAATGGCTCGACAACTTCGATCAGAACCCCGGTGAGGCGTTGGCTTACGCCTATGACATTGTCTGCAATGGCAATGAGATCGGTGGTGGATCGATCCGTATTCACCGCCGTGACGTACAGGAGCGCGTGTTCTCCGTCATGGGTATCGGTGAGGAAGAAGCCCAGGAGAAGTTCGGCTTCCTGCTCGACGCATTCCAGTTCGGTGCACCGCCGCACGGTGGAATCGCCTTCGGCTGGGACCGAATCGTCTCGCTGCTGTCGAAGTCGGAATCCATCCGCGAGGTCATCGCGTTTCCGAAGTCGGGTGGCGGATTCGACCCGCTGACCGCAGCGCCAGCACCCATCACCGCGCAACAGCGACGCGAAGCAGGGGTCGATGCGACCCCGAAGCATATCGCTGACACCATCGAGAACTGAAACTCTACAGGCCTACGGACGAGCCATCCTGCACTAGTTGCGGGGTGGCTCGTCCTGTCGGGTCGAAGTCGGACGTCGGTCCCACGGTGGTGTCTCTGGGCCACTCAGGCTGCCATGACGCGGCAAGTCGTCTGGCAGGGGCGGGGTTGGACGAGGCCCTGGGTGGAAGGCCTGAACGATGTGCCAGGTGATGAACGCCGCCGCAGCGCCGACCATGGTGGCAAACCACATGGTCGGTCCAAGCAGCGCAGACGGCTCCGCCACCGTGTTGGCGATCATTCCCGCGGTGAACGCAACGATGAAGAAACTCCAAAAAGCGATCAAGATCCCGCGCACAGTGCGATATTGTCGCAGCCGCTGCTCGTAGGCCATGCCCAACTGCGCTCGTTGCGCCATGGCGCGCATGCGGGTGGCTTGGCGTTCCTTCTTGTCACGAGATGAGTCGTGGTATTCCTCCCAAGACTGGGCGGAGGGAGTCGCGACATCCGACGACATATCAGGTGCAGGCTGTCCAAGTGGCAGTATCTCGCTGACCGTTAGTGCGTCGGGGTCTACTTTTTCGGGTGCTGCTGGTGGGGCGAACCGCGCTACATCATCCTCAGAACCGTTGTGCACTCGATCCTCCAAGTCAATCAGCCGAAGCGCGGCGACACTGCAAGCATCCGACAAGTGAACAACGCCAATTCTACGCCTGTCGGCGAGGTGGCTCACTAGAGCATGATCGCAATGTCACCTGGGCGGGATAGGCTCATGGTGTGGATCTGTTCGAGTTGAGTTCCAGTGACGACCAAGGCCTGCCAGCAGTGAGCCAAAACGCACCGTTGGCAGTGCGTATGCGCCCCCAATCATTGGACGAGATCGCCGGTCAGGAGCACTTACTGCGCCCCGGTTCGCCGCTTGCCAGGCTCATCACGGCAGCTGACTCGAATGAGAGCATCGCGGGGCCGGCCAGCGTCATCCTCTATGGGCCACCTGGCACCGGAAAGACAACGTTGGCCTATCTGATCGCGCGCGCAGGCAACCGCCGTTTTGTGGAGTTGTCTGCGGTGACTGCTGGGGTCAAGGACGTGCGGGCCGTGATCGCGGACGCTCGGCGCCGCCTCGCGACCGGCGGCGATGAGACGGTGCTGTTCATCGATGAGGTTCACAGATTCTCCAAGACGCAACAGGATGCACTCTTGCCCAGCGTCGAGAATCGCTGGGTAGTGCTCGTCGCTGCCACGACCGAGAACCCAAGCTTCGCGGTGAACGCGCCGTTGCTATCGAGGTCGTTGCTCGTGACGTTGCAGTCTTTAGAAGACGAGCACATCTCTGCTCTGGTAAAACGGGCGTTGAGGGACGAACGCGGTTTAAGCGACCGCATCGACATTGATGACGACGCACTGGAACAGTTGGTGCGCTTTGCAGGTGGCGATGCACGTAAGGCTTTGACCATTTTGGAAGCCGCAACGGCAGTCGCCGATGACCTGTTTATCGCGGTGCAGCGGGATGCTTCGGTCTCTGGTGGCGGCAAGGTCAAGAAGGGAACTGCGAAGAAGAAACGCGCGAGCCGTCCAGTAGTGAACCTTGCTGCACTGGAACAGGCGATTGACGTGGCCGCTGTGCGCTACGATCGCGACGGTGACCAGCACTACGACGTGATCTCGGCCTTCATCAAATCGATGCGCGGCTCCGATGTCGATGCTTCGTTGCACTATCTGGCTCGCATGATCGAAGCGGGGGAGGATCCTCGATTCATTGCTCGGCGTATCGTGATTGCCGCTGCTGAAGACGTCGGTATGGCAGATCCATCTGCATTGCAGACCGCGGTGGCGGCTTCTCAAGCGGTTGCATTTATCGGGATGCCAGAAGCTCGTATCGTGCTGGCCGAGGCCGTTGTTCATTTAGCCACGGCACCGAAGTCCAATGCTGCTTATCTCGGTATTGATGCTGCAATTGCCGACGTCCGGGTCGGGCGAATCGGCGTCGTTCCGGCGCACCTGCGCGATGCGCATTATGCAGGTGCAAAAAAACTTGGCCATGGGCAGGACTACCAGTATGCGCATGACGCGCCGAACGCGGTGGCGGCGCAGCAGTATTTACCCGATGTTCTTGCCGGGTCGACCTACTATCAGCCAAGCGATCGCGGGTATGAACGGCAGGTCAGCGAGCGGTTGGCAAAGATTCGGCAGATTTTGAAGGGGGAGTAAGCGCGGTCTGCATCATAGTGATTGATCGATTCAGTGCCTGCCGTCGTGCAGTACGATTTGGTCGATGACTACACTCAAACCGGTTTGTATGGTTGAAATCCATCTCAAATGCACGTAGTGTTCATCTCATAGTGACAGCGTTGTCAGTCGCGGAGGGTTCCATAGATGGTGCCAGCCGGTGTAGGTCACAGCACTGGTTAATCCGCTTGATACCAGAACAAAAGGTGTGAATTGATGCGAAGTCAATTGATCGACATGCCCGCGCGCGCCACGGCGCCCCGCAGGCGGCGATTGCGTCAAGCGATCGCGGGATTCGCCACGGCAAGCTTGCTGGTCAGCGGTCTCGCGGCAGGAGTGGCTACCTCGGCCCAGGCTGCCCCGTTGCCGGTCCGCGGAGACTCGGACTCTGTCCAGGGTCTCGTCACCGCCGTGACCTCGAGCCATCCCAACACGTCCAGCGGAAACGAGAACATCAACTCCCTCAAGGACCGCAACCCAGCGACCAAGTGGTATGCCTCAGGGGCGGGGGAGCCTTCAACGGGAAGCCCGCAGTGGGCCATCTACACACTGAGCAACGCGGCGACGGTGACTGGCTACGGCATCACGTCGGCCGCTGACAGTGCTAAGTTCCCGCAACGCGACCCTGCGGCCTGGACCGTGCTCGGAAGTAACGATGCTGCAGCAGCTAGCGACGCTAATCACAGTTCCTGGCAGCAGATCGATTCACGTTCTGGACAGGTCTTCGCCGTTGACAATCTGTCACGCGTGTATGCTGCGTCGGCTCCGGGAAGTTACCGTTATTTCCAACTACGAGTCACTGCTAAAGCCGCTTCCGGCTCCAACCTTCAAATCGCTGACTGGACGCTGCGCAGCGGTGAGGCTGGTTTCAGCAACGCCATCATCTCGCCTGACACCACCTGGGAATACCTCAATGACCCTACAGGGGCCATTGACCCAGCACCGGGCGAGGACCTTACTGCGTGGACCCAGGTGGGAGCGGATCTGCCAGGTACCTGGACCGATGCCCTAGGACCATTTGGTGCTAAGCGCGGTTCATCTAACCTGGGAAGTGGCTTCCCGGTGACTACGACGCTGCCACTCGACCGTGGTGGCACGACCGACAACGTCGTTCCGTCGTACTTCTTCCGCACTACGTTTGAACTTGACCAGGCGGCACTGAACTCCATTAACGGTCTGTACGGCACTTTGATCCACGACGACGCTGTGGCCATGTTCATCAATGGCAAGAACGTCTTCACCGATTTCGAGGGCGACTCACGCGGTGCTCTGACAACGAACCTTGACTACCGCGGCGGCACCTTGACCGATCCGCGTAGCAAGCAACTGCTGATTCCTGCGACAGATCTACGCGTTGGTGAGAACGTCATCTCGGTGCAGTTGCACAACGTCAACGCGACCAGCTCGGATGTGTACTTCTACATGCCATCGCTGAGCGCGACGAGCGACAACGTTCCGGTTCCGTTCACTCCCGAGGAGATCAACGCTTCCTATTCCTCCGATATCCAGCCACGAGGCAAGGATCACCCGGATTTCTTCATCGATCAGTTGTTGAACTTTGAGGAACTGGCGAATACTCGTCCTGATGTGATCTCACCACGTGATGTGAATGTTCCATGGAGCGGGGGCTCTGAAATCCCGCGCGTATCAGGTTTGACCTCGATGAATGACAAAGTCACGGTGACGATCAACAACGTTGCTGCGGCGCAGGGTATGGACCACGAGAAGATCGTCCAGGCCCGCAAGGATGACGCCGAGACCACGGTGCAGTTGACGACTGCATATGGTGACGTTCTTGGAACGATGCTCGCTGATGCGATCAATGGCGGTGAAGTGCCCAAGACTGCTTGGCTGATCAAGCGGGTTGAGCAGGGTCGCAACCACGAGCCAGCTAAGGCCTACTATGCCTACAAGCGCCCGTTTAACCGGCTTGGTTTCGTGAACCCAGTCAACAACCCATGTGACAGTGGCTCGGGTGAGCTCGGCGGCACATTCTCCGGTCCTGGCCGTATCGAAAACACCAAGAACCCGGGGCACACCGGGCAGGGTGCCGGTTACGGTTTGTGCAACAACGGTTCATTGCCGTCGGGTCACACCAACCACGGTTTCGCACAGGGCACCACATACGCAACGCTGCTTCCTGAACTGTCGGCGCAGATGATGTACCGGTCCTCGGAATACGCCAACAGCCGCATCATCCTGGGCTACCACTACGCGCTGGACGTGATGACCGGTCGTCTTGCCGGTAACGCAACGGCAGCTCAGCGTTGGGATGACCCTGCATTCGTCAACTTGCTGGAGCAGGCGCAAGAGGAACTGCAGGACGTTCTCGGCGACAAATGCCAGGCCCAAGCGGGTACTCGTGATCTTCGTGACTGCGCTTTCTCTGGTAACGGCATCCTCTCGGATGAGGAAGCTTTGCAGATCTACCGCGAGCGGATGACGTACGAGACTTACCTGACTGCGGATGGGCAACGCCAGACCAACGGGTTTGAGCGGATCTATGACGAGGCCAAGGATCTTCCGGTGAACATGCCGAATGAAGCTCCTGCGATCCTCAAGACGTTCTTCCCTGACCTGTCTCACGATGAGCGTGCTGCCGTGCTGCGTGCGACTGCCATTGAAGGTGGCTGGGCATTCGATCGCACTAAGGACGGCAGCGACTCCTGGCAGCGTCTCGACTTTGCCGCGGCCATGAACGCCGATGTCTCACGTGCGACGAACGGTGACCTCATCGTCAACGGTGTCAATGCGTCGGATTCAACCTTGTCCTCGATCACTTTGGACGGCATCGCACTGCCAGGGTTTACTTCCGGTAGTCACGAATACACCGTTGACCGGACCGAGCAGGGCGGCGTGCTGCCGGAGATTGAGGTAACCGCTACTGTTCCTGGTGTCAGTGTCAACGTGGAACTGCCGGACGCTGCGCCTGGGGAAGCAGTTATCACCGTGACCTCGCTGGACGGTCAGACCACCGAGTACACCATCAACCTCACCGTTGCCAGTGCAGTGGCAACGCTGCAGTCGCTGACGGTGAATGGTGCATCTGTTCCAGGGTTTAACCCAGATGTTCATTCCTACGTGGTTGAGTTGCCGACAGGCACAACGACGGCACCAGTGGTTGCGGCGGTGCCGACCGTAACAGGAGCCGACGTTCAAATTGAGCAGGCTACGGGTCCGAACGGCACTGCGACAGTCACCGTCAAGGCGGCCAATGGCTCTACCACAACGTACGTCATCGACTTCACGGTCAAACCGGCGCCTGGCGGCGGCGACACACCTGGTGGCAAGCCTGTGACCGCAGCGGTTTCGGCGACAGTCCAGGGTGTGACGTACAACAAGGCTGCTAAGGTGACGGTTTCGGTTCAAGCCGCAGGTAACGTGCCAACCGGACGTGTACTGGTGACCAAGGGTGCGCAGTCACTGGGCAGTGCAACACTGTCAGCGGGTTCCGCTGTCGTGACGTTGCCGCGTGACCTTGCGGTTGGCAGTCATACGCTGCAGGTCACGTATGTGCCGACTGCTTCTGGACGAGTCGTCGCCCCGGCTGCGCCGACCGTAATCACACTGCAGGTCAAGAAGGCCAAAGCCAAACTTGGCAAGGTGAAGGTGACTAAGGGCAAGCGCAATGCCAAGACCATCAAGCGTGGTTCTAAGGCAACCGTGCGTGTCGTGGTGAAGAAGGTCGGCGCTGCGGCACCGACTGGTAAGGTCACGATCCGCGTTGGCAAGAAGAAGGTCGGCACTGCGAAGATCAAGCAGACCGGCAAGAAGTACATTGCCACGGTCAAGACCAAGAAGAAGGTCACCAACAAGGGCAAGGTCAAGGTGGTCTACTCGGGTAACAAGACCCTGAAGAAGGCGACCTACAAGACCAAACTACGGGCCCGCTGATCGCAACGTAGTTCTCGCAGTGGTGGGCCCCGGGGCCCAAACCGGGCCCGGGGGCCACCCCCTTGAATGGCGCCCCCCCCCCCCCGCCCCGCCC
>WPCK01052881.1_pt1 | contig 44607 bp, 36 predicted proteins | sample 5399851 | NCBI WGS metagenome assembly WPCK01 (sample SAMN12869471, study PRJNA574797) | sludge metagenome | isolation source: wastewater treatment of pH11 | place: China:Beijing | collected 2019-05-20
TCCGTCCAATCTACCAGCTTCAGCCATCATTGTCGAATGGCATCGGCTCCTGCTGGGTCAGACAATGAAACGATCCGAGACCGACCGTCAGGTTCAGCGAAGGCAAACCAATGATTCGCCTTCCTGGAAACGCAGATTTGATTATGTCGATCGCCCGGGCATCGGCGAGCGGCTCGTCGAACTGGGGAACGATAATTCCGTAATTGCAGATATAGAAATTGAGGTAGCTGGCCGGGATCTTTCGCCCGTAAAGCGTTCGCGGAGGGGGGAGGGGCAAATCCATTCCCTGCAATGCGGGATCGCCGGAAAAAGTCTCCCGCAACTCGTTGACCGTCTGGCGAAACGCCTCATCCTGGGGGTCGTCCGCCGCATAGCCCCGAACCAGCAATACGGAGTTGTCATCGGCGAAGCGGACTTGCTGGTCGATATGCCCGTCGGTGTCGTCACCGGCAACTTCGGCGCCAGCCAGCCAGTTCACGCTCGACGCGCCGAGCATTCCCGCCAGGTGTGCCGAGAATCCGGCATGGAATTCATCGACGAGCGGCCAGGCCTCCTCGTCCGACAGTCCGTCGATGCCGGGTACAGGATTGCGGTTGGAATTGAGCAGACAGGAAATCGTGGTCAGCAGGTCGCCGCGCCCGTTCATCTCCAGCGCGCCACCCTCGACCACCCGATCCGATGAAAACAACGGCACACCGGCCTTGCCGGCAACGCGTTTCGCGACTTGCTGGTCCTGGTCATAAGGAGGATATTTTCCTCCCCATCCATTGTAGCGCCAGGCAATGGCGGCTACTTCACCTGAAGAGTTGCTCACAAAGGTCGGGCCGTGATCCCGAATCCACGCATCGTTGGTAGGAATGTCAAAAAATTCCACATTCGACACGTGTGCAAGTTTGCTCCGCGCTTGCGCCAGTGCATTGGGCGGAGCGATCACGCATGCGGTTTCGCCAAGGGCGATGGTTTCGACAAGGCGAACGTACTCCGCCTGGGCCGCCGCGAGATTCTCCGGCCAGGTCTCCTCGTTGTGGGGCCAGGCGAGCCATGTGGCGCGGTGGGGATGCCACTCGGCCGGCATGCGAAAACCTTGCTGCGCAGGCATCGAATCGTCATCTCGGGTCATCGAGCCACCTTCGCGTCAGGCCTTCATAGGCGTCAATCCGCCGGTCCCGCAGGAATGGCCAGTGCGTCCTCGCCGTCTCCATGTCTTTCATATCGCAATCGGCGATGATGATGTCGGGGACTTCACGGACGGCCTGCGCCAGCCGTCTGCCGTACGGGTCGCAAATGAAAGACGCTCCCCAGAACTGGATGTTGTCTTCCCTCCCCGCGCGATTCGGCGCGACGAGAAACACTCCATTGGCGATGGCGTGTGAGCGCATCATCGTCTGCCACGCGCTCAACTGGCTGGCACCAAATTCCTCGCGATCCGGGTCGAGCCAGCCGATCGCTGTCGGATAGACGAGTATTTCCGCGCCCGTCATGGTGGTCAGGCGGGCAGCTTCCGGAAACCACTGGTCCCAGCAGATGCAGACGCCGATCTTGCCAAACCGCGTCTGCGTTGTGCGAAAGCCGAGGTCGCCCGGCGTGAAATAGAATTTCTCATAGTAGTACGGGTCGTCGGGAATGTGCATCTTGCGATACATCCCCGCCAGCGATCCGTCGGCATCGATCACGACGGCGCTGTTGTGAAAAAGACCGTGGGTCCGCCGCTCGAACATGCCGGCAACGATTACGACCCCCAGCTTTTTGGCTTCGGCACACAATCGCTCCGTGGTCGGTCCTGGAATCGGCTCGGCCAGCGCAAAATGGGCGTGGTCCTCGGTCTGGCAAAAATAGCGGCTGGTGAACATCTCCTGAAGGCAAATGATATTCGCCCCGCGCCGGGCGGCTTCGCCAATCTGTGCAATCGAGCGCGCGACGTTATCGTCGACACTGGCTGTGCGGCTGTCCTGAATAGCGGCAATCTTGATCAAGTCCTGGTTCCCGGCACTGGCGGTTGGCGATTGTGGATGCGCCGGCTCCAGCCCGTTTTTTCCGGATCGATCGGCAATCGGCGGGGTAGGCGCTGTGAAAGCCCGAATGGTAACCTTTCCCGCAGCCTGCGTCCACGATCGGTACCCGGCCTTTCGATATTATCCGGCAATGAGCCGTTAGCCATTCCTCACATGCCCACGTACCCTCAACCCGGACTGTTCATCACCGGAACCTCGACCGAGTCGGGCAAGACGTTTGTTGCCGCCATGATCGCGAACTCACTGTTCAAGGCAGGCAAGCGGGTTGGCGTGTACAAACCGGTCGCCAGCGATTGCGTCAAGGTCGGCGCGGAAGTCATTTCCGAAGACGCAGCCGTCTTGTGGGAAGCCGCCGGCCGGCCGCTGACGCTCGAAGTCGTTTGCCCGCAGCGCTTTCAGGCCCCGCTGGCCCCACACCTGGCAGCCCGCGCCGAGGGCCGGGAGATCGATCGCGGACTTTTGCGCAGCGGCCTGGATGCCTGGACCGGATACAAGACCGAATTGATGATTGTCGAAGGCGCCGGCGGACTGATGTCTCCCATCGACGATGACGAATTCGTCGCCGACCTTGCCATCGACATCGGCTACCCGCTGGTTATCGTTGCTTCCAATGTGCTGGGGTGCATTAACCACACGATTCAGACCTTGATGGCAGCCAAACATCACCGGCAAGGGCTGCCGGTCGCGGGCATCGTCATCACCCATCCCGAGGGATTCGGCGGCGACCTGAGCACTTTTTCCAATGTGGAAGAGATTTCCCGACGTTCGCCGGCACCGGTCCTTGCCTGCGTCCCGTTCAACGGCGACGCGTTTGACCGCGATGTCGACTGGATTGAAGTGGCCAGCCGACCTCCGGCACAATAGGCCGCAAACCGGCAGTATAATTGTAGTTATCCCGCTCTATTAGAGACGTGCCATGAGTACTCGTGTGTTTAGCTTTGCCGCATTCGCCATTTGGCTTGGTATGTGCCTTAACGTTTCTGCTCAAGAAGCAAAAACAGAATTCACCATGGCTGAGATTGCGATTTTGGATGCGATTGACGGTCATTGGACGTTGGCGGAATACAACGAAGACGGCAGGCCTCTTGAGTGGAAACGAAAACTGTCAAAGGGCGCAGTGATCGCCAATGGAACGATGACTCAACGGATGGATATTGGCGGTGGCAATCCCCCGTTCGAGATTGTATTACGCGCGGAAACAATCGACGCGGACCTGGCCCACATCCAGTTCACTGTTTCCCAATCCGGGCATCCTGCAGCAATTCAATGGGCAAAAATTGAAGGTGACCGAATCCTGCTCTGCTGTAAATCCGACCGGAGTGAGGATCAAAACGAGATTCCGCGGGAATTTAAACCGCGCGAAGGCTTGACACTCATGATCTGGACACGAAGTCCGGAGGACAAGTAGCCGTTATCCCCTGGAATAGTCTTGGGCAGGATAACGGTGGAATCGGTGCACCGAAGCCGCCGACGGTGCTGGAATTGATGGCCGAGTGTCATGGCGGCGGCTCGGTGAACGCCAGCGTTCTGGCATTGAATCGCTGGTTTCGTGCTCGTGCTCGTGCTCAGTGAAACGGTGCTCGTAATCGAATCGAGGCTTCAATGACAGAATACCTTTTTGACCATGATCGACTTGACGTCTATCGACTTTCGATCGAGTACGTTGCGAACGCATTCGAAACGTCACGTTCGCTATCGGGCATTCATCGGCACGCTCGCGATCAATGGTTGCGCGCTGCACAATCTATTCCGCTGAACATCGCCGAAGGCAACGGCAAACGCAGTTTGAAAGACCGTGCACGATTCCTGGACATTGCTCGCGGTTCGACATTGGAGTGCGCAGCGATTCAGGATGTTCTTGTTGTTTCTGGCGGGCTAAATCGAGAGACGAGTTTTGAACTTAAATCCAGGTTGTCGAGGATCGTTGCGATGTTGACTCGAATGGCGATGAAATTCGATGGAGTCTCGGAATCGTTGGGCGAGTACACCGTGGGCATCGATTACGAGTACGAGTACCGCGATGCTGAGCACGAGCACGAAGAAATGCCAGAACATCTTCATGGCCTTTAAAGCCAGGTAGTACGGACCTTCGGCGGCGGTAAAAGTCATTTGTTTTTTGTAGCGGCTGGTTTGTCGAGCCCGGAGTGCAAAAAAAACACGCCCGATGCCCGACCGCCCATGCTGCCGGTACTTTTACTTTACTTTACTTTGCTTTTGACTTTCCCCGGGGCATCGACGACACAGACGTACATTGCGTTGGCATGCCGGTCGATGCCGCAGTAGAATGCGTGTTGTTGTGGGTAAAGTTTCATCAGGCATCGACCTGATTGGCGAAACCGCCTCACCCGGCGAGGCCATGATGGGTATCAAGCGGTTCAACCCGAGCGGCGGATCGGGTGTATTTACAAATCGAAGGTACTTGGCCGCCGCCGGGTTAAACTGGTCGTTCTGCGGTTAACAATTGGAAAGGAGACCTCCGATGTTTCGATATCTGGCGTCACTCGGACTTCTGCTCTCTTTCGCGTGCTCGGCATTGGCCCAGTCCAATCCGGTCGTGGCCGTGCTCCGCGATTCCCAACCGGCCAAAAGCGGCGATGAGACTCAGCGCGTTTCAGCAGTCTTGCTGGACGCTCAGGCGAACGAAATCAACGTCATTTCAGGGCTCGGAGTTTCCCAGTCACTTTCGCAACAGAACAAGGTGCAGTTCGATGCAGTCCGCCAGTCCGTACTGGTCGCCGAAAATCTGTGTGATCGGGTGTCGATATTTGACTACGACGGAACTTCGCAACTCACAATTCCGATCGAAAACGTGACCGCAATCGTTTTGACCAATGATGCGAAACAAATCGGATGCGTGGCGGGGAAATCTATTAACGAACAGCAAACAGTGTTCTTCGACGGTGCCACTGGAGAGGAGATCGGCCGCCAAAACTGGGGTGCGGTGGCTCTGACGAACGATGTCGTAGGTTCCCAGGTGTGGGCGATTGGAAAGCAACTGATCGCGTTTGATCCCGATGGCGAGATCGCCGTCAGGCGGCCCTTAACCCAGCTATCGGTTGAACCCGCCCACCCCACGGTCATCAATTCCAGAAACTGGTGCGGCGTTGGCGTGGCCATCGAACCGAATGAGAATGACCAGAGGCGGAGGATTTGGGGTATCGAGCGGGAACACCGAGACGTAACCGGGAGCAAGAATCGACTCTTCGCGGTTGACCCAGATGGACAAACCCGCATCCTCGTGGAATTGAACGAAATCGATCCCAGAAGCATCGCTTGTGCAACGTATCAGGGCAACTTGAAGCGAATCCTGGTTGTCGACGGGGCAAATGGAAACCTGATATCATTCAACTCCGACGGCGAACTGATGGGCAAAGTCGACTTGAACGTACAACTGGTTGGGTTCGGAGAGCATTCCGGTCTGTGGGTTGCTGGCCGCGAGTCAATTCGACGCCTTGATCCGTCTGACCTTTCGGTTGTCGAAGAGCATACGTTCGACCAGAAGTGTGATTCCGTGGGGCTGGCAGTCCGCTAACACAGCAGAACGAACCGTTGCACACGGAGCCGCGGGCCGCGCGGTTTCTGAAATCATCGTTGGTTGGCCGCGGCCCGGTTAACCGTGCCGTTGGTCAATCCAGTCGTTGTCTCAAAGAGGTCAATATGGCATCTCGTTGCGCAGCAATTATCGCCCTGTTTTCGCCAATACTCGGGCTGACTCTGGCACAGGAGTCCCGGCCAGTAGTTCGCGTTGCTCTTGATGGTGACTGTTGCGTTTCATTGATCGAAATGCACGCGCATGTCAAAGGTGAAGAGGCGTTTTCAAGTGAGTGGCGCGGCCTTCGATATCTTTTCCTCAGCGAGGAAGAGAAGGTCGTCTTTGACTCGAATCCGGAGAAGTACGCGGTTGCTTTTGGTGGACTCGATGTTGTAGCGACATACGGACTTGAGGGCCCCGTAGGGGGTGCCAGGAAGGTCTACGGTTCTGGGAGAAATACGCATCGCTTCGAAGACCAAACTTATCATTTTGAAAATAATGAGAACTTCCGTCGCTTCATAAAGAACGCCAAAGAATACGTATTTCGGGCGAAAGAGGCCGCTTACCAGCAGGCTGAGGCAAAGCGCGGAAAGACTTTGGCTGAACTTTACCCAAACAAATAGGCGAACAACCGGTTGAACGTGAGCGGCGGATCAAGTCGGATTTGAAGTCGACGGTTTCTCTGCCGCCACGTTAACCGTGGCGTTCGGCGAAAAGTCAGATTGCACGACATGGACAATGAAATCTCCGTTCACGACAACGTTCTGGTGTCGTACGAAGTCAACTGCGAGCAGAGATCAATTTGCCTGCATACACAATTTCGCGACCGAGGTCCGCCATTCGAACTGACCGACGTGGTCTTTGCCGGTGTAGTTGCCTATCAATTCGAACATGACTCGACGATTGGTACGATCTTGTTCGACATTGAAGACGTTGCCGCAATAGATGTCTGGCGTGAAAATGAGGCGGCCTTTCGGGCCGGCAGACGTTATGGTTGGCCCGGTGAATGGGCAGATTCCGAGGAATCTGCGAAATCTTTTTTCCGCGAGAACACAATCAACGGGTATATTGTTGCTTCATCTTGCGGCCTGACCGGCTGGATATTGGCCAAATGCCAGACGCGACATGCATACGCTTCCCCACGCGAAGCCGAACAAAGCGATCCACCCGAGTCGCCGTTCAGCCGCGAATTTGAATCATAGCTATCTGGCGGCGACCGGGTGATTGCCGGCGTTCGCTGGCTTTGGCGATGAATGATTCAACCCTTCAATAAATCCATTCAACAATGGCCGAACCTGATTACGGCGATCCCGACGTTGAGGAACGCTGGTGCTCGGAGCAACAGACGATTGTCGCCAACTACCTTGGTTCGCAAAAACTTGAGCACGGTCGAATTGGCGAATGGCCGGCTTGGCATGTTGCTCCATATGCGTCCATCTGGGCAATCGAAAGCGTCGCGCGACCAGAATGGATAGGCTGGTGGGCCATCAGCGGTGATTTGCCGACCGATTACATTTCCGCAGCCGACGTTGAACCGCCTCAGCATCCAAGAAAGGCCATGCGAGTCTTTGCCCAAAACTGGCTCGAAATTGCAAACGCCTGGAAGGACGGGCGAGAAATTGACAATGCACGAATCGGCGAGTTGAGCGACCACGACAAATTGGGGCCACTGCTGCAAACGCGTGCCAACCTGCTGATGGAATGGGCCGAGGACGATACACTTTGGGAAAATGAGTAGCGCCAGCGAACTACACAATGCACCGGAGCCGCGAAGGCGGCCTGATTGAACGGTATTGCCTTACGAGAGAATTGCCTGTCCTTTTAATGTTTCACCTTCCGCCACCGCTGGCCTTGGGCCAGCGGGGCGCTGACTGATCGGCTACCGCGACCGAATGAGACAAAAAGGGCTCTTGGCAGGCTCACCATTGGGCTCGTCCCAATGGGAGCATGACTGACAAGCAGTCGGTGGTGATCGCTGCGAGAGAGGCTGCGCGCCAGAACTGCCCCAGAGCTTTTCAGTCATGGCTCACCTGGCACAAGGCCAGGGGTGAGCAGAAGAAAGTCGGCGGTTACGAAAAAGCGCATCCAACGCCAAAAAACAACAGGTGTAAAGCCGGACGATCTCATTGTCCTGCGGATCGTTGGGCTTCTTGCTCATAGTCGGAGTAGTAGCTGCAAACGTAAACATCCCCCGGGCGAGCCGGGGGCATTTGCCCCGTGGGGAGTGGGAAATTCCGCTTTTGTAGCCGGAAGCGTAACAATCCCCTGGACAAGCCAGGGGCATTGCATGGAATTCCGCAGGCTTGCCGCGGATCGTTGGGTTTTCAGCTAAACCGCCAGGGCGTTCAGACTTCCTCCCTTTCGGCGGCAGCCACGGGACACAGCATTTTCGGCATCGCGGTTTTGTCTTCTGACTAACTTGCCTGGCGAAGCGGTTAGATTCGGGGCTTCCAGGATGGGCGGTGTCCCACTTCCCTCCGTCTCCGTTGTGGGTAAAGTTTCATCATGCGTTTCCCGGGTAGGGGGTAAAACGGTTTCAGCAGCACTTTTTTTCGCTGTGGCTTCAAACATCGGCCACTGATGAATTTTTCAGGCATCGATCTGATTGGCGAAACCGCCTCACCCGGCGAGGCCATGATGAGTACGGGATGCACGCGAGTCGTTCAGCGCGGTCTGGCTCGCTTCGCTCGCCAACGGTTACTCACGACCGCGTGATCCCTATCGTTAGTCAGGAAAGTCGTACTCGAATTGGCTGTGATGACAGAACCCGCTTTCGATCATGAGAAACTCGACGATTATCGCCTCTCGATCGATTACGTCGCATACTCGTTCAAGATCTTCCGAACTCTTGCCGGCGCGAATCGTAACGCCCGCGATCAATGGCTTCGAGCGGCCCAATCGATTCCGTTGAACATTGCCGAGGGAAACGGGAAACAGAGTCTCAACGACAAAAACCGATTCTTCGAGATAGCTCGTGGCTCGGCTCTGGAATGCGTTGCGATTCACGATATACTCTTGATCTGCAAGGCGATCGACTCGGCAACGAACCTGCGCGGCAAGTCCGATTTGAAACGGATTGTGTCAATGTTGACGCGCTTGATTCAAAGGACGGAGGCGGTTTCGGAGGTTTCGATCGAGTACGATTACGAGTACCGCGATGCTGAGTACGAGTACGAAAAGAAGCCAGAACAAAGCGATCCATCGAAGTCCGCCATGCGGTCGCTCAAAATGGAAAATTGGTTGGGGCGGACTCGATGATCCTGGGTGTTAGCTGCCCAATTTTTTTTCCCATTCAATACCAGAAGAGACACAAGATAATGAAACGTTCAGGACTCATCGCGTTGGGCTGCATCATGGCACTGCTTGCCCTTCCACAGATCCAGGCTCACGCCCAGGACAAGATCGGCGCAGCGGAGGCGCGGGCCATCGCCGTGGACGCCTATATCTACTTCTATCCGCTGGTGTCGATGGACATTACCCGTCTGCAAAGCACGAACATTGAACCCGGCGAAGAGTTCGGCAAGGGACCGATGAACATGTTCGTCAGCATCCCGGAGTACCCGCCTGCCGATCTGAAAGTCGTCGTGCGCGTCAACTTCGACACGCTCTATTCCGTCGCCTGGCTGGACCTGACGAAGGAACCGATGATCGTCTCCGCACCTGATACCGATGGCCGGTACTACCTGCTGCCCATGCTCGACATGTGGACTGACGTTTTCGCTTCGCCGGGTTGGCGAACCACCGGCACTCAGGCTGGCAACTTCCTTGTCACGCCTCCCGGCTGGACGGGCGAGGTGCCGGGCGGCTTTTCGCACATTCCCGCACCGACACCCTATGTCTGGGTAATCGGCCGCACCAAGACCGACGGCGCCGCCGATTACCCTGCTGTTAACAAGATCCAGGCCGGCTACAAAGTCACCCCGCTCTCGGGTTGGGGCAAGCCGCCCGCCGAGATGACGGTAAAGATCGATCCGGGTGTCGACATGAAGACCGCGCCCAAGACCCAGGTCGACACCATGCCCGCCGACAAGTACTTCGCCTATGCAGCGGAACTGATGAAACTGAATCCGCCTCATGTCACCGACCAGCCGATCATTGCGCAGATGAAGCGCCTTGGAATCGAACCTGGCAAGAGTTTCGATATCAAAAATGTTGACGCGGTGATTCGAGGCGCCCTCGAAGCCGCCCCGGCTGAAGGCCAGAAACTCATGGCGTGGAAACTGCCGACGCTGGCCCGGGTCGCCAACGGCTGGTCGATGAACACCGACACGATGGGCGTGTACGGCAACTACTACCTGAAGCGCGCCATCATCACCCAGCAAGGCCTTGGCGCGAACCTCCCCGAGGATGCGATCTATCCGCTGAACCTCGGCGATGAAGACGGCAAGCCGCTGCATGGCGCGAACAAATACACCATTCACTTCGACAAGGGCGCAACACCGCCCGTGAACGCCTTCTGGTCGATCACGCTCTATGACGAAGAGGGCTTCCAGGTCGGCAACGCGCTAAATCGCTTCGCGCTCAGCAGTTACATGCCGTTCAAGACCAATGCTGATGGTTCGCTCGATCTGTATTTCCAGAACGAAAGTCCCGGCAAGGACCTGGAAGCCAATTGGCTTCCCGCGCCCAAAAAACCGTTCAACCTGACCATGCGTCTCTACGCCCCGAAGCCCGATGCGCTCACCGGCAAATGGAACCCTCCGCCGGTGAAACGCGTGCCCTAGCACAATGAATCGGCCTGAGGTTCGGGATGAAAAACGCACGCGATCGATGCCGGCCATTGACCGCGAAGGATCGCTATTCCGCTATAGAATCGATGCAATGCTGGTGGTCTTTGGACAGGGGAATTGCGCCAGAACATCTTCCTGGCCGTTGAAGTCAAGTCGCAGGCGGTAACCGCCTGACCCGGCGAGGCCATGATGGGTATCAAATGTATCAAAGCGTTGCACGCGAGTCGCGGGTCCGCCGCGAGCTTGAATCATGGTTTTCAGGCGGCGACTGCGTGATCGCCGACGTTCGCAGCGTCTACGGTCTGTTTGGTTACAGAATGCAATCGGGGTACAATACGGACCATGAGCAGTGCTTCAGAAATTCCGATCGATTCGTTGTCCGTTGCGGAAAAACTCGTTCTCATGGAACGACTATGGGCCGATCTGTCTCGTCGACCGGCGGATGTTCCCTCACCGGATTGGCATGGCGATGTACTGGCTGAACGACTCGCCGCAGTTCGAGACGGCAAGACTGCGTTCGTTGACTGGGACGAAGCGAATAAACGGTTGCGGGATCGCCTTGAATGAAATTGCGGCTGTTAGCTGCCCAATTTTTTTTCCCATTCAATACCAGAAGAGACACAAGATAATGAAACGTTCAGGACTCATCGAGCGACGAAGGGGACAGTAGTAGCTGCAAACGCAACCATCCCCCGGACAAGCCGGGGGCATTTGCCCCGTGGGGAGTGGGAAGGTCCGCTTTTGTAGCCGGAAGCGTAACAATCCCCTGGACAAGCCAGGGGCATTGCATGGAATTCCGCAGGCTTGCCGCGGAAAACGGCTACCGCCGCAACGTGATCAAACCGGCTCCATACCACCAGTAGTGCACCGGATCCGACGAGCCGAGTTCAAACGGGGCCGAGTAAGCGTACATGACCCAGCTCCCGGAAGCATTGCGGAACCGGCCCGTGCTTTGGCCCCCCTGGACGACGAACTCCGCGATCCACTCGGCCTCGACAATCGGATTTCCGCTGGGCGCGATTCCAACAACCGCCAATGTGAACGTTCCGGGATTGGCGGCACCCTGATCGGTTCGCCCGTAATACGTTGCCAGTTTGCCGCTCAAGCCGCGGAAGACGAACGGATCGCCACTGCCAAACTCGCCGGTAATCGTCCCGTCGGGATTGAAAGTTGCCGAATCGGTTCGCACCGACCCCTCTCCATAATACAGTCCAAGCTGGGAGGCCACTCCAACCGCCCAATGCATTCGGGCAGGCTGACCGGGCAAAGGCAACCCCGTGGGCCCGACTCCGGATCCGACCACCGCAAAAGGTACAGTTTGCTGTGCCACCGCAAGGGAAGCGAAGGTCGCCAAAATGATGATGGCGAGACCAGCCAGTTTCGCAAGCTCGGAATGTTTCATCGACATGGAAATTCTCCTTGGGTGGAAGACAGAGCCGGGCAGACTGCCTGGTACAAGGGCATGCCATCAACGGCTATACCCACTCCCGCAAACCAGGGAGAAGGGATTCAGGAATTTTGCCAAATTCAGGAGAAAACCTGCCCGCCTGTTCGGCCGCGTCAAGGCACGAATCCGGCAACACGGCATTTCGAATCCGAATCAAAAGCGCCCTTCATCTTGGGCGCCCGTTCGAATCCATGAATCAACCGCTCTCAGGTCCTTATTCTTTCCCTGAGCCATCACCATCGTCTTCTTTGGAATCGGCATCCCCGGCGCCCTCCTCACTTTCGGCAACGAGGCCTTTGGCAATCAGATGCTTTTTGATCACCTCGGAAAGCTTGTCGCCGCGCAATTGTTGCGACAGCGCCAAAATTTCACCGCTATCCCCGTCGACCAACATGACAAACGGGATGGCGCTGACATCATGCTGGTTCCCAATCGCCGTTTCCCAGCCCTTGCCGTCATAGACTTGCGGCCAGGGCAGTTCCTTCTCCTTGCGGTATTCCTGCAACTTTTCTTCCATCTCTTCGCGATCGAAGCTGATACCGAGGATTTCAAAGCCGTGGTCGTGCCAATTGGCATAGGCTTCTTTCATGTTCGGAATCTCTTTGACGCACGGGCCGCACCAGGTCGCCCAGAAATCGACCATCACCACCTTCCCCTTGTAATCGCCGGGAAAATTCACCGTCTCCCCGTCGATGGTCTGCGCCGAAAACTCCAGCGCCTGTTTCCCAATTCGCAGGTCCGGAGGGAGTGGCATTTCGGGAATTTCTGTTTCGGATTTTGAAAGGACGAGCTCCCCTTCAGTCCCGTTCAGCACATAGGTGCTTCCGGAAAAGTTAAACGGTTCTCCCAGCACGATACGCTCAAAGTTGCGGCTCATCTTTCCATCTCCGTTACGGTCGATGGAAAGCGAATCGCCGTCATTGATCAGGCCCGACGTCGCCGTCTTGTATTCTTGCCCGTCGAGCACCAAAGTGTATTCGGTTCCGAAATCGAAATAGTACAAAAGCGTATCCTTGAGGGCGGCGCGGCCTTCATCAGCCGGATCGAAGCGATAGGCATTGACCTGGCCAACCCGATTATCGCCCAGGTCGATTCCAAAGGTCCCTTTATAGTAGGGGCTCCCCTTGCTCCACTCGGCGGCGGGGTCGTTCGTCAGATCTCCATCCGCATTCGTGTCGACAAACAACCTGGCATCGCCCTCCTCGGGCTCATCCAGAATGAATGCCCAGGATTTGTCCCCAAATTCAATGACGCCAAAACGCGGGTTAACAAGTTCCTCTGGCTTGATCTTGATTTCCCCTTCTTCGTCACTCATTGCTGCCCGGATCGGTCGATAACCTCCCATGCGCTTTGTCAGTCCACTTGCGAGGAATTCTCCGTTGACACTTTCCTGTGCCCAAGCGTCCGCTCCCATCCCGGCCAGAACAAGAATGGCTCCCAATATAATTTTTAACTTCATAAGATCGCCTTTCATTGACTTGTGAGCTCAAACCCTGGTCGAATTCTAACAAATGCCGGCGGTCGCTGGCCGTCAATTCCCTGTTTTTCTCAGTCCGGTCGCCTGGTGAGCTGGAAGGCGATGCAGGCGGCCAGCAGGTTCGAATACTGTTTCAGCCAGATCGAGGAAATGTCATAGCGGCTCATGCGCCCGGTCAGGCTCGGGTCGTTGCAAAGCAGCTCATCGACCCACGCCGGATTGCAACCAGGCTGGAACCGCTCGGGGACCCCCGGCATGCCCAGCAATTCTCCCAGCCGGCTCTCCGGCGTTCGTGCAAGCTGCGGCAATTCATTCGAAGTGACCATCTCCAGCACCACCAATGCCTGTCCTTTCGGAAGCAGCAGTTCGAGGACTTCCGATAGATGGTTTCTGCGGATCGCACGGAACACACCGTCAAGCTGCGGATGATCGCCGCCGACGATACTTGCCCCCTCCAGAAACAATCGGGGGAGGCAATTCGCCGACAATACGAGTTCGAACCGCTCAAGACCTTCCAGCCTCCCCGATGCCGGCCCCTGCAAAATGCGGTCCAGATGCATCTGATCCCGGCTCTTTGAATATTCGAGCAGGGGTTCGCGGAGTCCGTTCAGATCTCTTGCGTGAAAGCGGATCCGCACGCTGCCGGAAAGGCGTTGTTCGTCGACGCCCTCTTTCATGATATCGATGTCCTGATCGACAAGATGCACTTCGTGGTGCCGGCCCAGAAGTTCGTTGAGGTCGACGTCGTGGCATTTGCCTGCGCCGAGGATGCAAATCGACCCGCGCCGGCCCTCTGCGGAACTTCCCGGCAGCAACCGCATGACGGTCGCCCTGTGAACAACACAGTCTTCCAGCCCGGAGCGGCTGTGGCGACCGACAAGGACCGGATGTTGCGGCCGGCCAATATATTCGTAGCGCGAATCACTCATGTTCATCTCCCGAATCGTTGATCCACTCCTGTCCGGCGAGCGGGTTACCTTCCTTTTTCCCGACTCGGGGAGTGCTTGCCACCGCAAACAGCGCCAGGCCGGCGACAAACAAACCTGCAAACAACGGAATGCCAAATGGAGCGATCAAGGAATAGATTCCTCGCCAGGCGCAAACATGGATGATCGCCGCCACCGCAAAATAACCGGCCAATGGGAATCGTTTTCCTTTTCGTTCTCCCCCAGGCAACCGGATATCGGCAATCGAGCGCCCGGCCACAGCGAACAATCCACCCATCGCCAGGACGGTTGCCGTGGCTTGCCAGCCCGTGAACAGGCCGCTGGTCAACAGAACGGAGAAGAAGACCCGTTGCGATACCCGCTGGCCGGCCGTACCGTTCGCGCGACGAAGCCCTTCGTCCAGAATCAGCCCGGCGATTGCGCCGACGATCATACCCGTAACGCCGCTGACCAGCGCTGCAGTCCAGTCCCCTGCGAATCTGACGGAACCATTCGCGCCGACCGCCATTAGCTTCGGCTCGATCAGCAGGGCCAGCAGTCCGCAAGCGACGGCAAAACCAGTCATCCCCCACGGGATCCGGTTTCCGTCCATTTCGAATAACGCCCACGACATAATCAGGCTCAGCCAGGTGGCGTGAAAGGCAAAAGCCGCCAGCACGATTCCTTTTCCCGACAACGTGTTGGCAATAATCCCTGGCACGATTGAGAACGGCCCGTTGGGCAAGTTTGCGCCCCCCGCTGTGATGATGGCAGCGAACAGGATCAGATACAGCACCAGATAGATCAATTCCACGACCGGATAGCGCGGCGAGATCGGGAGCTTGCAAGTCCGGCATCGCCCGCCCAGCCTCAGCCAGCCGATGACCGGCAAATTGTCGGCGAGACGGATTTTGGCAAGGCAGCGGGGACATGCCGATCCTTTGGCAAGCACGGATTCGCCGCGTGGCATCCGCCAGACGAGTACATTCATAAAACTGCCAATCGATCCGCCGAGTGCAGCAAACCATGCGACGATGACCGCCTGCATGATGAACCCCCGGATTGAGGCGATTTTCGCTCCGTTCTCAGCGCTGAAGGTAATGAGGCTTCCTTCCAGCAGCGGAACAACTCCCATGAAAATCGCCACGGAGCCCGCCAGCAAAAACAGAAATGCCTTTGACAGGCGCCGACCCCATCGTCGAGCCCGACTACTCTTGAACAAACGCTTGCTCCCGAAAAAAACTGGTCGGGCAAGTATATCTGACCTTGCGAGCGGCATCCATGAGTAGAATACAAATCAGAATATGACTTATCCTTACCCCGCATCGTCCCTTTCCCGAATGATCTTTCACTCGCTGAAAATCAGATCGATGGTTTTTTTTCTTCTCGGGTTTTTCCTGGCCTGGGTGTCGCCTGCCTCGGGACAAACGCCCGACGCGACCCATGCGAAGATTTTGGAAGCGAGACGGGAATACCACGAGAGCCTTCGCTCCCTTGCCGCGCAATGTCGCGAAGCCGGCCGGCAAGACCTCGCCGGTGGAGTTGAAAAACGGATCGTGATGCATCGCTCCGACCGGCAAACGATCTACCTTCCTCCTGCAAGATCCGAAAAGCTCTCCGCCGATTCCGCGGATGCCGAGGCAGTCAAACTGGAAGGCCAACTCCGCGCCGCGGGAAACGAATACGCGGACAGGTTGCTTGAACTCGCCCGGGAGGCATCGTCTGGTACATCCGGTGCCGCCGCCTACCAGCTTCTGCACGAAGCGCTGGTCGCCGACCCGGATCATGAGGCGATCCGCAAAATGCTTGGATACAGCCTGGACGGTGAACACGGATGGATCCAGAGTCCCCTGGCAGTGAAGCTGCGTGCCGTTCCGGCGAAGAAACGCCAGGAGATTGCCGGCTGGAACAAGGATTCCTATCAGGTCATCGAGTCCATGCATTTCAGCATTTCCTCTGCCGACCCTGAAGCCGGTGAGGACGCCGCGCGATATCTGGAGAGGACCTATGACGTCTGGCGACAGGTGTGGTTTGACTACTGGTCGTCGGTCAGCGAACTGCGGAAATGGATGGATGGAACGGGCTCTGCCAACGCCAGCCGCCGCAATCACGATGTGATCCTGTTTCGCGATCACGAACACTACCAGTCGGGGCTGGCGGAAGTACCGGGCATCGCGATCTCCACCGGCTACTACGTTGAGGACCGCAGGGCGAGCTTTTTCTATGGAGGTTCCCCGCCACCGCTCGACACCTGGAAGCACGAGATCGTCCATCAACTTTTGCAGGAATGTGGGGGGAGCAAGAGGACCATTGCCAGCTACGGGCATGCGGCACTGGTCGAAGGCCTTGCCATGTACTTTGAATCGCTGCGCGACTACGGGCATTATGCGACACTTGGCGGTTTTGATTCCCTGCGACTTCAATACGCCCGGTTGCGACTCGACCGGTCCGGGTTTTACATGCCCCTGGAACAAATCGATGCGATGGATCGGGACGAACTTCTCGGACTCCCCGAAGACGAAATTCGCGCTGTTTACTCGCAATCCGCCGGCCTGACCCAATTCCTGTTTAATGGCCAGGAAGGAAAATACCGGGATGGCGTGATCCGTTTTGCGAAACAGCTCTATCAGGGGCGAGCGAAAGACGATGGTCTTGCCGCTGCGACAGCTCCCTTTTTTCAGATCGATCGCGAGTACAAGGAATACCTTCAGATTCAGGTCCGCCCGCTCGGTGTTTTGGACCAGCGCTTCCCGCCCGAAAGCCTCTCGCTGGGAAAAAGCGGCTTGCGATCGGCCGATCTGGAACCGCTGGCCGCGCTGAAACAGCTCGACTGGCTCCAGCTTTCACAAAACCCGATCGACGACGATGGAATGAAATATCTGGCTGCCCTCGGCGAAATCTCGGTGCTCATGCTGGATGGCACACGGATCACGGACCAGGGCCTGGAAACGGTTTGTCAGATCAGTTCCCTGACGGAACTCGATCTCGCCGGCACGCGGATTACGGATTCCGGCGTGGCGCACCTGTCAAAGCTTTCCGGCCTGAAAAACCTCTGGCTGGGCGGCACGGACCTGACAGACGCATGTATCGAAAGTCTTTGCGAACTGGCTTCGCTTTCCTATATCGACCTGCGCGAGACTCGCGTGACCCGTGCGGGAATCGATTCGCTGAAAAAATCGTTGCCGGAACTTCACGTCGAGTACTAGGTGGTGCCGGGTACGAGTACCCCATTCCCGACGATCAACACGACATGGCCGGTCAGGGAGCGTGTTCCGCTTTAAAACCCAGTCGCGAAAACCACTCTTGCCATTGATGGGCGGCATCGTGCTTCTGGAATCCGACGGATTTCCATTCCGGGCATTCGACGGTCAGGTCGACATGACCTTCATGGGGCGCGCGGGTGACCTTGCAGCCGAGCAAGTTCAACAGGTTTTCCGTGTCGTCGGCTTCCGCAGCACTGTCAATGTGCAAAGTGTGCGCGGCGGCCAGCTGAATCCTGACCACAGTCAAACCGAGGCCTTCCGGCGGATCGAGAACGATGGACTGCAAGTTCATTCCCGGGAGCCACTTCTGCCACTCCACCAGGTCCTTGTCGGTCTTGACCGTCACTTTTTTCCATTGGGCACAGCGGTACTGAACATCGATATGCCCGGCGTGATCGAGCATTTCGGTTTCGCATCCAGCGGACTTGAGAAGATCGTGGATTCGTCTGGCCTGCGCGGCATCATGATAGTGCCCGGCATACCAGGTATCGCTCTTGATCAGGAACGAGCGATGGTTCTGCGGATTGTCCGCCGGCGCCCGCGTTTCCTGGCCCGCGAGTGGGGACTGCGAGACCAAAAATGCCGCGCATAGTGACACTGTCAAAACAGCAAACTTGCCTGCGTTCGCCATAGTATGTATCGCTTTCTTGTCTGTTCTGGTCTGTGGATTTGATCGAATGGTGATCGAATGGTGATCGAATGGCGACAAGCATACCAGACGGCAAACTCCGGAAACAGAACTGCTTGCATTCGCCATCAACCGCTATTTGCCCGGTTTTCAGGTGGCGGTTTCCGACATCATCGCGCTGGGCAAAACCGAACAGCCTGGGTGATTGAGGACCGCTATTCGTCCAGCAGCAAGGTCTTCAGCCTGGCGCTGGAGAGAATAAGTTCGCTTTCGGCTTCCACCAGTCTCTGGCGGGCATTCATGAGCGTTTCGAAGCCGGTTTTCAGCATCAGATAACTGGCCTCGCCGATGCGGTAGGCATCGCGAATCTGGTCGAGGTTCTTTTCCGCTGCCGGAATCACGACATCTTTCAGGTTGCGCACCCGGGACTGATACCGCGCGACCTCGCCACCCTGTATGGCCCCCTTTTCCCGCAACGCCATTTCTGTCCGTCGAAGCTGTTCACACGATTCCTGGTACCTGGCCGTTGCCGAATAAATGAGGCCGGACTTGTCATCATTTCTCAACAGTGGCACGCCGACCTGGAAACCGGCAAACATGTCATTGGTGGCGTTGTCATAGTTGATGCTTCCCTGAACCTGGATATCTGGCAGTCGCTCTGACCTCGCGACGCCGATCCCCCGTCTTTCCTGTTCCATTCTCGCTTCGGCAAGGGCGCGCTGTGGATGGCCAAAGATCCACTGCTCGTCGACACCCGGCGACTCGGCCAGTATTTCCGAAACAAGCTCGTCCCATGGGAAATGAACGCCGGGAAGGAGATTGCCGTTGCCGGCATCGAGGCCGAGGGGTACGGCCAGCGCGCGGAGCCGGGCATTGGTGGTCAGCTCCAGTTCCCTGATCTGTTGTTCCAGAAGCCGGACATCGATGTCGATATTGGCGGCGTCAACCTGTGATACTTCACCGGCCTTTAACAGCGCCTGCACGATATCCGCGAGCGACGTGAGCTGCTGCAGCTGTCCTTTCAGAACGGACTGTTCCTGGCGACGGCGAAAGACCTCGAGATACCTCGAAGTCGTATCAAAAACCATCTGCCGGTAACGAACCTGAAGCTGATGTTCGAGGACACATACCCTCGCGTTGTAGTAACCTTGCTGTAACGCCGGCCGGTTGTTGCGTACCAGGTTCTGGGACCATTGAATTCCATATTGGCCCCCATCGACATCGTTGCCGATTTCGTTGCCAATGACACTGGCGACCGGGTTCGGCAACCGGGTTGCCTGATACCGTTCACCCGTCGCTTCCTCGATTTGCCAGCGGATCTGTTGGGTGACCGGATCATTGTCGACGGCGAGCGCGATGGCCTGCTCCAGATCCATCGGGTTCGGCATGGCGGGAACGACAACGGCACGCGAGTCGGCGATCCGGACAATGGGCTCCTGGGCAGCGGAATGTCCGCTCGCCTGCAAGACTGCGACAAGTGCCGCCAGCCGTAACAGGCGACCGGGCGCCGGCCTGGACAAGTTCCTTGTTCTTCGCATCGCTGCTTCCCGTGCGGATTCTGTCAAACATGATGCCTGCTCCGGTTTTTCGGCGATTGTCGGTCGTTCGTTGCCTTGCGCGCCGGTAATTCCGGTTGTTACGCCAAGTTCCGGTTTCCGTGCTATCGACTTGCCCGGAAGTAAAGCGACCAGTATGCTTGACCGGCACAGTTTGCCTGAGCGTCACCTCCTGGTATGCCCTGTGCCTGCCGTACATTTGTCGCGGATTTGATGGCTGTTTCCCGATTGAGAGTTGCCTTCGTCGCCATCGCCCTGCTGTTTGTGCAACTGGGTGCCGGGGAATGTCGTTGCCTGCATGCCAACCTCTGGTTTCAGTCGATTGACGGCGGGTCTGATTGCGACGATCACGACCATCACCCGCAGGAGGGAGACTGCGATTGTTCGGTCAAGGTGAAGCCATCGTTCGTTTCCGCCAAACAGATTTCGCCGGAAATGGATGGCAACGGCCCGGATTCCGCTCCCGCCCTGATTTTGTTCCGGTTCTCTATTGCCGGGCCTGTTGAACTTTCCCGTTGCTGTCGGACGCCGCCGGACAGCTGTCGCGCCGGGCGTGACAGGGGATCTCTGCGCGCTGAGCTCGGCGTTTATCGCTGCTAGTCGCGCTTCTTTCCTGATCGCCGCAAGGCACCATTGCCCGATCCGGCAATGAAATCTTCCTCGCGGTTGCGTCAAGCGTCCGAATTCTGTTGCGCCTTGTTTGTTCGCGAGTCAATTATGTCCAGGATGCAATTCCCTTTTCTCCTGTTTTTGGCAGTATCTTTGGGGCTGGCTGCCGGTCTGGCGATCCCGTGGAACGGCTTGCGCGAGCTGGCGTTCCCGACGGCGACCGATGCGGAAGCCGAATCGGAGCACGACCATGATCACGAATCGGAAACGGAAGGAAAGCTGACCCTTTCACCGCAGACCCAGACCAGCATCGGGCTGCAGACGCTGTCCGTCCGGCCCGGAGAATACACTTCGTATTTCGAGCTGCCGGGGTTTATCCGCGAACTTCCCGGAGCAAGTGACCTGCATCTCGACAGCCGTTTTGACGGAATCATCCGCGAGGTCTTTGTCAGTCAGGGAGAAACGGTGCGCCCCGGGCAGCCGTTGTTCCGGATGGAACTGACAGATCCACTGCTCGTCGAGGCCCAGGTGGCGCTGCTTGAAGGTGTGGAACAGGCCGGGATCCTCGAGAGCGAAATTCGCCGGCTTGAACCCACGGTGGCAAGCGGAGCGGTTGCCAGCAAATCACTCATCGAGGCCCGCAACGAGAAACAGCGTGTCGATGCGCGGATTCGATCGGGCACCGAGGAATTGCTGTTGCGCGGCCTTTCCCGGGAAGAAGTGGATTCCATTATTCGCGACCGGACCCTGATGAAGGCCGTCACCATCACGCTTCCGCCCGGGTTGCTTCCTCCGCAACTGAACGCCGGGGATTTTGTCACCGACCAGGAAGATGAACTCCTCTTCGAGGAATTGAGGATTCGTCCGGGCGCGATGGCGAGAACCGGAGATCCATTGTGTGTTCTTTCATGGCATGCCGTACTGGCCGTCGAGGGCCATGCGTACGAGAAGGACCTTCCACGTATACGCAAGGCGTATGGCTCGCAACTTCCGGTATCGGTCAATATTGGCCCGGGTGATCTTCGCATCGACATCCCGGGTCAGAAAGTCGCCTGGATCGCCAGCCATGTCGATTCCGGATCGTCGACATATCCGTTTTTTGTCTACCTGAAAAACGAGCGCCTTCCCCTGTCGGGGAGTGATCAATCGAAGGCCATTTCATGGAAATGGAAGCCTGGACAGCCGGCACATATTCGTTTACCCGGCGACACTTACCGCGACGAAATCGTCTTGCCTCCCGATGCCCTGGCTGTCGACGGCTTGCAGTCGTTTGTCTTTCGCTGGTGCGGTCAGACCGAAATGCACGATCACAGCCATGACCATGCGGAAGAGACTCCGGAAGAGCACGAGGCACACGCCCGCGCGGACCTGTTCGAACCGGTCGAAGTGACGGTGCTGCACAAGGATCAGGAAGCGGTTGTTGTTCGCAGCGGCGAGTTGTTGCAGCCCGGAGACCGGATTGCCATGAACCGCGCCATGCAATTGATGTTTGCCCTCAAAACGGGTTCGGGCGGACATGAAGGACATGAAGAACATGAACATTGATCGCCGCGCGTCGTTTCTTGAGCCACCTGCCATCTGCCCGCCCATCCCGGATTTGAGCCATCGATGCTTGAGCAACTGATTCGATTTTCGCTGAACCAGCGGACCATGGTGCTGGTGGTGGCCGCTGCGGTTATCTGGTTTGGTATTCGCAGCGCACAGGAACTCCCTGTGGATGTACTCCCCGACATCACGAGGCCGCGTGTCTCGATCATTACCGAATGTCCAGGGATGCCACCGGAAGAAGTCGAGACGCTGGTCACCTTGCCACTGGAAATTGCCCTGAATGGCGCCACCGGCGTGGAAACCCTGATGAGCAATTCGGATGCGGGGCTTTCCGTGATCCAGGTGGAGTTTGGCTGGGACCAGGACGTTTACATCGCGCGACAGATTGTCCAGGAAAGGCTGGCATCGGCGATCGGGAAGCTGCCCGCGGGAATCCAGCCATCGCTGGCACCCAATTCCTCGCTCCTCGGCCAGATCATGATTGTTGGTCTCTGGAGCAAGGATGGAAGTACATCGCCGGACGGGCTCCGCTCTCTGGCAGACTGGTCGGTCCGCAGCCGCCTGATGCAGGTACGGGGTGTCGAGCAGGTGCTGGTGGCCGGTCCGGGTCGAGAACAGTTCCAGGTGCTTGTCGAACCGCACCGGGACCACGAGTACGGAGTTACCCTCGCCGACATCGAGGCTGCGCTTTCTCAAAGCAACCGGAATGTGTCGGGGGGCTTTGTGGAAAGCCGCGGCCTGGCCATGCCGGTGCGCGGCATCGGACGCATCACCGACGAAAATGACATACGCAAGATCGTCGTCAAGCGACAGGGAAGCCGATCGCTGCTGATCGAAGATGTCGCCCGGGTCATCAGGGCACCCGGGATTCCGGTCGGGGACGCGCGGGTCAACGGGCGCCCGGCAGCTGTGCTGACCGTGCAAAAGCAGGCTAATGCCGACACGCGGGACCTGACGGCGGAGCTGCGACTGGCGCTGGATGCCCTGCGCCCTTCCCTCCCGGCCGACGTGGCCATGGAGATCACCTACGAACAACGCGCGTTCATCGACTACAGCGTGGGGAATGTGGTAACGGCGATTCGCGATGGTTCGCTGCTGGTCGTTCTCGTATTGCTGGTCTTTCTGTACGCCCTGCGGCCAACCTTGATCACGCTGACCGCCATTCCGTTGTCCTTGTTTGTGTCGTTTCTGGTATTTCGCTGGTTCGGTTTTTCCATCAACGTGATGACGCTGGGCGGAATTGCTGTCGCCCTCGGGGAACTGGTGGACGATGCCATTGTCGACGTGGAAAACATAGTGCGGCGATTGCGCGAGAACTCGGCTCTCCCCGCGGATCGGCAACGATCCTCCATCAATGTCATTTTCCGGGCGAGTTCCGAGGTGCGCGGGGCGATCATCAACAGTACGATCATCGTGATCCTGGTTTTCTTTCCCCTGTTTGCCCTGTCGGGAATCGAAGGCCGCTTGTTCAGTCCGCTGGGCATGGCCTACATCGTATCGATTCTCGCATCGACGGCCGTTTCGCTGACCGTAACCCCTGCCCTTTCTTATTACTTCCTCGGTCGCGGCGGAGCAAGTGCCGACCGCAAGGATCCGTTTGCCCTGGCGTTGAGCAAGCGGCTTGCCAGACCCCTGATCAATGCCAGCTTGAGCCGCGGCGGGCTGTCTGTCTCCCTGCTGATTCTGCTTGTTCTGGTCGCTGCCAGTGGCATCGCCATCTGGCGGATGGGCAAGGACTTCCTCCCGTCGTTTGATGAAGGCGCCAGCCAGGTCAACCTGTTTCTTCCTGCCGGAGCATCGCTGTCCAGTTCGGTAGCCATCGCAGCCATAGCCGAAGAACGGCTGGAGAGCCTGTTGGCGACCGCTGAAAACCCGGCAGGTCCGTTGCTCTGGATTACCAGCAAGACCGGCCGCGCAGAAGACGACGAGCATGTCATGGGAAGCAACGTTACCGAAATGGTGTTGACCCTCAATCCGGAGGTTCGCCATACGCGCGACGAACTTGTCGCAATGCTGACGGAAACCGTCGGGGAAATTCCCGGTGCCTTCGTGGAGGTCGAACAGCCCATCGCCCATTTGATCGGCCATATGCTCTCCGGCGTCAGCGCCGAGATCGGCGTCAAGATTTTCGGAGAAGACCTTGGAGTCTTGCAGTCGACCGCCGGGCGGGTGCGGGAAATTCTGGCGAGCGTGGATGGTCTTACAACCCCCATTGTCGAGCAGCAGCAGATGGTCCCGCAGTTGCGCGCCGAATTGCGAAGGGAATCACTGGCCCGGCACGGATTCACCTCCGATTACGTGAATACACTGCTGGAAACTGCCTTGCGCGGACAGGTCGTGGATCGCGTGCTCGTGGGGCAGCGTTCAGTCGACTTGATGATGCGCGTCGATATGCCCCGCACCGGCGACATCAACGAACTTCTGCGAATGCCTGTGGAAAGCGAAGATGGACGGAGGGTGCCCCTTTCCGAGATCGCTTCGGTCTACGAATCCTGGGGACCCAATACCGTCAAACGGGAAAACTCCCGGCGACGGATCATTGTTCGCGTCAATACCAGCGATCGCGACCTGGTTTCGGCCGTCGAGGAAATCGAACAAAAACTGCAGGACCAGCTGGTGCTCCCGCAAGGCTATTACTTTGAACTGGGGGGCGAATTCGAGGCACAGCAAAGCGCCACGCGCCGCATCCTGCTGCTCGGTGGCGTCGCCTTGGCCGGAATTGTTGTCGTGCTGTTCTCGGTGCTGCGATCGGCGCGGCTTGTGCTCCAGGTCCTTCTCGCCCTTCCCGCGGGATTCATCGGGGGCGTGATCGCGCTGATGCTGACCGGACTGACTCTTTCCATTGCCGCCACGATCGGATTTGTCTCTCTGGGAGGAATCGCAATCCGCAACGGCATCCTGCTGATCGAGTCGTGGCAGTCAAAGACCGAGGGCCTTGATCCATCGGATCAGGTGGCGCGCCGCCAGGCCGTCATCGAGGGTTCGCTCGAGCGTCTGGCTCCGGTGATGATGACGACTCTGACGACGGGACTGGCACTTGTCCCCCTCGTTGTCGGGGGCAGCGAACCGGGCCGGGAAATCCTCTATCCGGTGGCTACGGTGATCCTTGGGGGCCTGATCAGCTCAGCCCTCGCCGAGTATCTGATCAGGCCCGGACTGTACTGGTTCTGGGGAGGACGAAAATCCGTTCGCAGCGAATCGGGCCGCGTGTCCGATTGAGTCTTACCCATCACCCGCCGGATGCTCACCATCGGGCTCGCCCCGATGGGAGCATAACAGGCAGTTCAAATGCCGTTTCCGCGCGAGGCAAGCCGCGCATTACCGGCCCAGGGGGGTTGCCTTCATCGAATCGAGCAGTTTTTCGATGCGCGCGTGGTTTTCTTCTGTCTGGGTGATCAGCAGGGATACCGACGGCGCAACGATTTCCATCGAAGCATGGTCCCAGGATTCGGGGTCCACTGCCGTCTTGATGACCTGCATAAGCTTGAGTGTGCCGGAAGCAAACGGCGGGCTCATCAGGTCGCCGACGTAATAGGTGCGCTTCACCATCGGCATCAAACGAACCGACGGGCTGCCGGGCGGAACGCTGGACGATTCGCGGGCGGGTTCGGCAATCGAATTCCACGTGGCGGGCTGCAGGGTTTGCTGCGAGCCGGATTGCATGGCGGGCGAAAGCGGAATGCGGGAACTCGATCCATCTCCCACGGTTCCTCCTGGCAGGTTGAGGCTGTTCGGGTTTGCAAAAGGATTCTGCCCCTTGACCATTTGCAACTGCGATTCCAGTTGGGCCACCCGCTGTCGCAAGACCTGCACTTCCGGGTTCACAGGCTGGCCGGCAACGGACACCGGCATCGGCATCGGAACGCGGACCACATCCGGCATCCTTTCGGGCGCGCTTGCCGTTCTGGACTCCTGTTGCTCGCCCAGCCGGCGGGCCATGGCAAACATTCCCTCTTCCATCCGGTCCATTCGCCTTTGTTGCTGCTCAAGACGATCGCAGAGTTGTTGAATGTCCGGTTGACGGGGTTCGGCGCGCGATACCGGCGCCACATTGAATCCGGGCTGGCTGCAGCTGGCCATTGCTTCGCGGTGGGCATCATTGGCCGCCGATTCCAGCGACATCAGCAGGACCTGGCAGACATGTTCGGGGCTGTGATTTCGGCTGTTCAGGTAGGAAACGAGATCGCGGGCCAGTTGTTCGCGGCGGGCAGCCAGTTCCCGGTTGTTTTCACACAGAAACGAAGCGCAGCCGGGCATATTTCCCGTGGGAAGACGGCTTGTTGCCGAAGCGGTACAGGTCTGGCAGTCAGTTGCCTTGCAGCAACCGCTGGAACATGCTCCCTCGCATGCTGCACACGATGGGGACTGCCCAGTGACGGCGACCCAGGTGCCGCATGTTCCCGTCAGGCCGGCTTTCATGGCGCATTGATTTGCGCTACATGTCGCTGCGCAGGATTCGCACTGGCCAGAACACATCGGGCAACTGCCCGACTGGGCGCAAGTGGCAGTACCCTGCGTGGAATCCTGTTTTGCCATCGGGCAAGACGGGCAGATGGCGCGGCAGATGGCGGCAGCCATTCCTTCCTTTTCACCCTGCTGGGCCACGCAGGGCGCCGATTCCAGAAACAGAACAAACGATGTTGCTGCGATTAACGCGGTGAGCCACAGGTGCGGCAATTGAAAGGCTTTCATAGCGAATTTTCTCCCGGTTTGGGGTCCATGGGTTTACCGCATCGACAGCGAAAGCGGCGATTCAGCGGGATTCCGAGGCGGAATTGTGGCCTGGATGGCGATTTTTCAGCAATATCGATCTGGCGATCGGTGGGAAGAGTTCGACTTTCCGCTCACGGTGCGTTATTTTGACAGCACTTCCACACCCTCCCCCTACGATCCGGAAGCCTGCCATGAGCCTTAAAGACAGGACTGCAGAACAATTCAGCCAGATTCCGTGGCAACGAGTCAGTGAAGTTGCCAGCCAGAAGATCCTCGATGACGGCGAATATCGATTGCGATTGCTCAAGCTCTCCCCCGGTTTTCAGGAAGCGGAATGGTGCACGAGGGGACATGTCGGCTACATCATTGAAGGAGCCCTGCACATCGAGTTCGAGGACTCCCAGGTGGTCTACAATGCCGGCGACGCCCTGCTGATCCGGCCAGGCAAGCCGCACAAGGGGCGCACAGGGGCTGGCAGGGCGCTGGTTTTTGTCGTCGATGAAATCTGAGGCGAGCGGCTGATTTTCCCCTGATTTCTGTCACGGAACGGGAGTTGCGCTGAAAGTGCCCGCAACGTGTGGCAACAGGCAATTCGTCAAATTGCGTTTTTTCTGTTTTGGAGCCTTATGAAAAAGTTCCCTCTCCATCTTCGCCTGTCGGCGCTGTTTTTCCTGTTGGCGGCGGCAGTTCCACACCCCCCGGCGATGGCACAAACCGACAAGAGAGCCGGAATTCCAGACCGGTATCTCAAGAGCGAGCACCGGATTCCCATGCGCGACGGCATCGAATTGCACACCACGGTCTATCGGCCGCGCGATTCGTCCAGGAAGTACCCGATCCTGATCAATCGCACCCCCTACAGTTGTCAGCCCTACGGCGACGACAAGTACAACATGCGAATCGCTCCTTCGCGCTATATGGAAGAAGACGGATACATCTTCGTCAAACAGGATGTCCGCGGGCGCTGGAACAGTGCCGGTTCCTACGACAACATGCGACCGCATGTCCCCGGCGACAGCGGAATTGACGAAAGCTCCGACACCTATGACACCATTGAATGGCTGCTGGCAAATGTTCCGGGGCACAATGGCCGGGTCGGCATTACCGGAATTTCGTATCCCGGTTTTTATTCGGCGGCCGCGCTTCCGGAAGCCCATCCGGCGCTGGTGGCCTCATCTCCCCAGGCGCCGATCGCCGATTTTTTCTTCGACGACTTCCATCATCAGGGAGCGTACATCCTGATGTACTGGACGGCGACCAGCACTTTCGGATTCCAGCACGACGGGCCGACCACACAGAACTGGGTGCCACCGATGAGCCCGCGGCCCCAGGGAAACGCTTACGACTTTTATCTGCGGCTGGGACCGCTGAAAAACTCGGCAAGCTGGCAAGGGGAGCAAAATTTCTTCTGGAAGGAACTCTCGGAACATCCCAACTACGACGAGTTCTGGCAGCGAAGAAGCATCCTGCCCCATCTGAAGAACCTGCACACCAGTGTGATGACCGTCGGCGGCTGGTACGACGCGGAAGACCTCTACGGTCCGCTGCAGATCTACCGGGAAATTGAAAAGAACAATCCGGATCTGTTCAACGTTCTGGTGATGGGACCGTTCAGCCATGGGGGATGGGCCAGCCCGTCGTCGCGAACCCAGGTGGGGAACGTGATTTTTGGCGAAGGGCTGGCAGACTTTTACCAGCGTGAAATCGAAGCTCCGTTTTTCCGGCATTTCCTCTGGGAGACCGGGGAAAAGCCCGATTTCGAGGCTCTTGTCTTCGACACCGGCAAGAACCGCTGGGAAACTTTTTCCGCCTGGCCACCGGCCGACGCCGAGACCACGAAATTCTGGCTCGCTCCGGGCGGGGAACTCGCCAGCGAGGCCCCGACGATAACCGACCTGGATCCGAATGCTGTTTCCTCCTTTGTCAGTGACCCCGCCAACCCGGTTCCCTATCGTCGCAAGGAGGACTGCCATATCCAGTTCACACCGCGCGAGTACATGACCGATGACCAGCGTTTTGCCGCCGAGCGCGATGATGTGCTCGTCTTTCAGACGGGAGTGCTCGACGAGGACGTGACGCTCTCCGGCGAAGTGCTTGCCAATCTGAAAGTCTCTGTTACCGGAACCGACAGCGACTGGATCGTCAAACTGATCGACGTTTTTCCTGAAGAAGCTCCGGACTGGCCAAACGGCGCGGCGGGAGTTGATATGTCCGGCTACCAGTTCCTCGTTCGCAGCGAAGTGCTGCGCGCCCGGTTCCGCAACAGCTTCGAAAAGCCGGAGCCGTTTGTGCCTGACGAGGTCACTGACGTGCGCGTACCGCTGCAGGATGTGCATCACACGTTCCGCCGCGGCCACCGCATCATGGTGCAGGTGCAAAGCAGCTGGTTTCCGCTCGTTGACCGGAACCCGCAGACTTACGTCGACAACATCTTCATGGCGGACGAAAAGGACTTCGTCGCGCACACCCACCGGGTCCACCATTCCGGCACGCATCCCTCGTCCATCGAGGTCAGGGTGCTGAAGCGGCGCTGAGCGACACCGGCCTTGTCAGCCGGTCTGACAATAATCGGCTTCAAGTGCGGCGAGATGGCGGGCGACGCTCGCCGCACCCAGCGATTCGTCCTGCCGCAACTGGCTGAGATATTCATGCTCAAAGGCTTCCAGTTCAGGTGCAATCTCGCGGCGCGCGCCTTCGCTCATCCGGTCGGGAAACAGCACTCCCTGCAAGTGGTCGTATTCGTGCTGGATGATCCGCGCCAAGCGGCCCTCCACCACGCGATCGATCTTGTTTCCCGCCAGATCCCATGCGAGGACCTGGATTCGGGCCGGCCTGACGACCGGACCATAGACGCCGGGGATGCTCAGACAACCTTCGTCATCTTCATCGCGGCCACCCGGCAACTGCAGGACCGGATTCAGGAACACGAGTTCCTCGCCAGCGCCACGTTCGCCGGCTTCATTGACGATAAAAAGCTGGAACGGCAGATTCACCTGGTTGGCGGCGAGCCCGACCCCGCGATGTTCGTACATAAGTTCGAACATGTTGGCCACCATCTGCCCCAGCGCCTTGTCGACGCGCCGCAAGGGCTTTGATACATGCCTCAGCGCCGGATGGGGAATCGTGATAACTTGCAATTTGGATGACTCCGCAACCGTGTTTGACTCCCTTCATTGTCGCCGACGGGCACAACAGCGCAAGCCGCGGGCATGGGCCTTCAGGGTTGTGCGATTATAGTCGCCGGAGGCGATGCGGGCATGGCGTCGACTCGCACGGTCCGCGCTGCAATGGCGCCTCTCCCGCGATCTTGTCAATCACAGAATCCGCTTCAGACAAGTAAGGATTTTTCCGGGTGATAGCAACCCCTTGACAGCCTTTTCTCCGAAAATTGCCCGCTCGACAGCGCGTGAAAAAAGAGATGATTTGTCGAAAAAAATTTTTGAAAAACTTTGTGCCGGAATGGGCGTTGGATTGCTTGACAAGTTTCCGCGTGTTCGCAGAATGACGACTTGTCGAACGACCGGAGCATTTCATTTGATTCCGGAATCGAATGTGAAACACATTCGGTACCATGTCCCGGGTCAAATCAAATGGCAGGTCACAGTGAAGCAGGCAAGGCTCGCCTGCAAGGGGTTTTCCGAATGGCCTGGTACCGGCTTTTCGGCAAACGGAATTGAGGCGACGGACCGTCTGGGCAAAACCCTTTATCTGTCGAACTGTCGTCGAACTGTCGATTTCCGGATCCGATGGCAAACGGCTGGGCAAAGCAGCCAAACGAATCATGCGTCCGTTGTGGAAACCTCCTTCTTCCGCAACGGTGGCGCACAGGGTGACGACCGAGGGATGCGACGGAGGCGCGGATTTCCGCTGGAAAACGCGTCACGGGTGGGATTCCGCACCCGCTTTTTGGTTTTGAGCGGATTGAGCATGATGCAACCCGTTCAATACCCGTGATTATGTGGTATGCACTCGAATTCATTGCGTGTTGCAAACCAAAATGACGGTGCCGGTGCAGGATGCACGGCACCGTTTTTTTGATGCCGTCGCTGCAATTCCCCGCAGCGGAGAACCCCGGGACCTATGGGAATCAAGGCCCTGATCGCCGCCGGCTCCAACCAGGGAGATAGCGACGCCCTGTTGCGCGACTCCTTCGACCGGATCGGTCGTTTGCCGGCCACCTCGATTCTCGCAACCAGCACCTTGCGGAGGACAGCTCCTGTCGGCCCTGCTTCCCGCCCGTTTGTCAACGCCTGTCTGCTGGTCGAGACTCAACTGGAGCCGCAATCACTTCTCGACCAGTTGTTGTTCATTGAAAGCTGTTTCGGGCGAAATCGGGGCGAGAACTCCGGGACCGGTCTGGTAGACCGGCCGCTGGATCTGGATATCGTCCTGTACGGTGACGCCGTGCTTGCAGGGAAGGGACTGGTTATTCCCCACCCGCGTATGTCGTTTCGCCGTTTCGTGCTCGAGCCGGCTGCCGAGGTTGCGGGCGATATGCGCCATCCGCTTTTTGCAGGAAACGTCCGGCATTTTCTGGACTGCATCAATGATGAGGCGCGCCGAATTGTGGTCGCGGGAGCCACTCACGCCCGGGAACGGATGAGTTTCCCCGTCGCTTCCCGATGGAGCGTCGTTCGAGTGGAGCATCCCGGAGCAGGTGCGGTTCGGGAAGTGGAACTTCCGCCACGAATGAACCTGCTGATCGAGTTCGCGGAGACGCCCGCTTCCCCGGCCGGGTTGTCGTTTCCCGGGTGGAGCGGACCGCGCTGGCAAATCGGTTCCCGGCGAAACGAAATGTCGCCGGACGAATTCGCCGGCCTGATCCGGACGGCTGCAGAATCCATGCGCGAGCCAGATTCCCGTCATGCTTCTGGCTGACCGTTTCACATGGGTGACCAGACCACTCCGCGCAAGCGGCAAAATTCTCACATCCGGCCGGCTTTTTGACCGATTCGGGTCGATTCGATTGTTGCTGTAAACAGGAAATAATGCCGCTGTTTTCCGGCAAACGGTTGTTTTTGATGGCAACAACTTTTTGGGCAACCTAGAATTGCGGCTCCCGTTTCGCAACCGTGCTGATTTCCTGCAACATGAAGATTCTGCTGGCGAGCAGTGAAGTAATTCCGTTTGCAAAGACAGGCGGACTTGCCGATGTCTGTGGCGCCTTGCCCACAGCGTTGCGCAAGGATGGGCATGAAGTGGTCGTCTGCCTGCCGGCCTACAAGACTGCGCTGGAGAGCGGCCTGCCGCTGGAACGTTTGGGAACGCGTCTGCAACTTTCCATGGGTCATTGGGAAGCGGAGGGCGAACTGTATCTCAGCCAGCTTCCGGACAGCGACGTACCGGTCTGGCTCATCCGGCACGATGGCTTTTTTGGGCGCGATGGACTTTATCAGGATGACAAGGGCGACTTTGGCGACAATTGCCAGAGGTTCGCCTTTTTCAGCCGGTTTGTGCTGGAGAGCCTGAACGCCCGCGGATGGTTTCCGGATCTGATCCATTGCAACGACTGGCAAACGGGGCTTATCCCGGCACTTCTCGAAACGCGGTATCGTTTGCAGGCGGGGTATGAAGCGATCGCGACGTTGATGACCGTCCACAACCTTGCCTATCAGGGCATATTTTCCCGCGAACTGTTTTCGTCGACTGGAATGGACGCCCGTTATTTCAACTGGCAGTCGATGGAGTTCTACGGCAACATCAATTTGCTCAAGACGGGGCTCGTGTTTGCAGATGCCATCAGCACCGTCAGCCCGAGCTATGCCAGGGAGATCCAGACAGCAGAACATGGTTGCGGTCTGGAAAATGTGCTGCGCGAGCGATCCGACCGGCTTTTCGGGTTACTGAACGGAATTGATACCCGCGAATGGGATCCGGAAAACGACCAGTACCTGGTGGCGCCCTACGGACTGGACAACTGGCGGGAAGGGAAACTCGCCAACAAAGAAGCGCTGCAGCACGAAACCGGTCTTCCCCGCCGCAACGTCCCGCTGATCGGGCTGGTCGGCAGGCTCGTTTCACAGAAGGGCTGGTCGCTGATCCTGCCGGTGATGCGGGACTGGCTGGCGCGACACGATGTGCAGTGGGTCGTTTTGGGAAGCGGCGAACAGCGAATCGAGGACTCCCTGCGCGATCTGCGTGCACGGCATCCCGACAAGCTGGCGGTCGGGCTGGGCTTTTCCGGCGATCTGGCCCATCGAATTGAAGCGAGTTCCGATATCTTTCTCATGCCGAGCCGGTACGAACCGTGCGGCCTGAACCAGATGTACAGCATGCGATACGGAACCGTGCCGGTCGTGCATCGCACGGGGGGACTTTCCGATACCGTCTTTGATCTGACGGACGAAAACCTGCTGGCTGGAACGGCCAACGGATTTTCTTTTGAACATTTTGACGAAAACGGGCTGCATTGGGCGCTCGCCCGCGCCGTCAATACTCTTGTCGACCGGCCTGATGTCTGGTCGGAGCTGGTGCGTAACGGGATGACGGTGGACTGGTCATGGCGGCGAAGCGCGCGGCGATACGAAGAACTCTATCGCTGGCTGATCGCCTTGCGGCGGGACATGGCCAAATGATTGTCGGGCTTTTCGGTTGCCGGACAGGCGTTAAACTTTCGGGTTGTCGAACCTGTCTCCTGCCCGGACTCCCGTCAACGCTTTTCAGCCATGCCCGATCTCCGCTTTGATATTGTCTCCGGCAACTGGGTGTGCATTGCCGAAGGGCGGATGGATCGCCCGGTCGAGTTCACGCAAACGACGACGCGAAAACCGGGGCTGGATTGTCCGTTCTGTTTCGGCAGCGAATCCATGACCCCGACGCTGGCCGGCGAGCGGATGGGCCCGAATGGCTGGCTTTGCCGGACATTCCTCAATCGTTATCCGGCATTTTACGAAGTCAACGGGGCGGGCGGCTATCAGGAAATCATGGTGCTTTCACCGCGACACGTCGTCAGCTTTTCCGAGCTGAATGACGACGAAGTCGCCGCGAGCATGAGTTTGCTCGCGGAACGAATGCGGTTTATCGAGGAGCGGAACTCGGTGCGGCATCTGATTCTGTTCATGAATTGCCGACCGATGTCGGGGGCGTCCATTGAACATGCTCACTTCCAGCTTGTCGGCCTCCCCATGACCACTCCCGCAGTGGAGCAGCGAATGGCTCGCTGCAGCAAGGATGCGTTTGCCGGGCTCGAGGCGCGCGAACGTATGGAGCAGGTTCGATGGTTGCGGGATTACGAACACTGGGCGGCATGGTGTCCGGAAGCGAGCAGCTTCATCGGGCAAATTCGCATTGTCCCGCGCGAACAGATACCGCTCACGAAAATGGGGGACGACCCGCTGGTCGAACTGGGCATGCTTCTTCGCTCAATGGCCCGGGCAGCCGAAAAGATTTTCGAACGACCGGCCTACAACATCATTTTTCAGTTGCCACCTGTCTCGGATCCCGCCGGCATCTGGTTCATCGAGTTTGTTCCGCGATTCCCCCAGATGGCCGGCCTTGAAATCGGCACGAACCTTTGGGTCAATCCCCTTTCTCCCGAGACCGCTGCCAAAAAATATCGGTCGGCAATGGCTTGAGCCGAATCCGGTCCCCTCACAGGAGCGGGCTCAGCAGCCAGGCAAGATTTTCCGCAAACCGTCCGAGGAAGGGCCGACGGCTCCATTCTCCGGCGTCCATCCACGTCGATTGACGGAGGTAGGCCTGTTGCAACTCTCTCAGCTCCGCGGTAAATGCCTCGTCGAACACGGCAAGCGTGATTTCGAAATTCAGCCGGAGCGATCGCGGATCGAGATTCATCGAGCCAAACAGGGAGGTCTTGCCATCGATGGAAACGCTCTTGGTATGAAGCAATCCACCCTCAAAAAGGGCAATCTGTACGCCTGCTTGCAACAACCGCCCCTTGATCACGCGGCTGGCGTAGCGGACAAGCACCGAATCGACGCGGGCAGGCAGGATCAGCGTCACGCGAACGCCTCGCTGCGCCGCTGATGCCAGCGCCATGTACAGCGGCTCACCCGGAACAAAGTACGGTGTTGTAATGATCAGCTCTTCGCGGGCCGAATAGATGGCGGTGATGAGAATTTGCTCGATCGCCTGGATCGAAAAGGCCGGGCCGGAGGGAAGAACCTGAACAGTACTCCTTCCGGCCTGTTCCATCTCCTGCGCGCCGGTGAGATCGGGAAGTTCATTGCCTGGCGAGCCGGATTCGATATGCCAGTCTGCCTGGAAAGTGATGGCAATGGCTTCCACCGCCGGACCGCGAATGCGGACCATCGCATCGATCCACTGCCCGACTCCCGCCGATTGTTTGAAGAAGCGCGGGTCGACGAGGTTCAGGCTGCCGGTCCAGGCGATCCGGTCGTCGATGAGAACGATCTTGCGATGCAGGCGAAGGTCGTAGCGGGCAAACGGAATCCGCCACAGCCGGCCGGGGAGCGCTTCCACGACCTGCGCGCCGGCACTGCGCAGGCGACTGGCTTCACTGCTGCGAAGAAACGTGCGGCTCCCCAGCGAATCGACAAGTATCCGGCACGTAACTCCCCGCGCACAGGCCCTTTCGATTGCCTTGACCACATCTTCGCTTCGTCCACCCGGGTTCCAGATGTAGAACTCGAAGTCGCAGTTGACAGTGGCGGCGTCGATGTCTTTCACAATTCCGTCAAAGATCTTCTGCCAGTCATCGCACAGCTCGAGGCGGTTCCCGGGCAGCGCCGGTACCTGCAGGGAATTGCGCCCGGCCTGTGCCAGTTGTTCGCACTGAAGTCCCAGTTCATTCCAGGCAATCGGCTTGCCGAGCGGGTCGAGCGCGTTCAGGCGCTGGCGAACTGGACCTGCAAGCCCGGCGATTCGCCGGGAACGACTGGCCCCCAGTCGCAATTCACCGACCAGCAGATAAAGCAACGGTCCGGCTACCGGCATCACAAAGACGACCATCACCCAGGCAAGGGTCTCGCCCACGCCCCCTGGCTTCATGATCACGCGGACGACAATCAGCAACTGGATCAGGATGTGGACCACGATGACAACGGACCACCAGAAAGCTGAACTATGCAGGAAGTCCGCAGTCGCAATCATGTCACGGGCCTGACTTCCTGGACTCGCGTCTCAAGAATACGGAACGGAAGGCCCTTGATCGCCGCACCCGGATTGTGGAACTTCATCCCTTCAAAGGGCACGGCCAGCATCTGGCGGTGGGTGTGACCGAAGTAAACGTTTTCCACGCCGGTCGATGCCATCTCTCCCTGGGATTCCAGGTATCGGGTCAGGCGTTTCAGGACCAGCTCGTTTCGCCTCGCCAGCGTCATCACAACGCGGTGCATTCGGGTCTTCACTGCCGCATCGTAGAGCGTATGCGAAAAGGGGTGCGGTGGACGACGGCTCTCCTTCGCCGATCGGCGCAAGTCGAGGATCTCGTGGTGCGCGATGCCGGGACGTACCGGCGTATCCACGATATCGCCGTGAAGGAAGACATTCCCGTCGATGCGGGCGTAGTGCCGGTGCCATTCCATATGGGGAAAGGTTTTCGTCATTTGCTGCAGTGACTCGACAAACTGCGGATGGCAGTCGTGGTTGCCCAGCAGGTAGTAGAACCGGCAACCCGTATTCGCGGCGACCAGCCTTTCCAGCCACTGTCTGCTGTGATGGATGGCTTCTTCGAGATCCCGGTGCGAGCTCCACCGAAAATCAAAAATATCTCCACCCAGTACAAAAGTGTGCGACTGCCTGGCAGCTTCCTGGATTGCCGCATCCAGACTTGGCGCCGTTGAACGCCGCGCGAACAGGTGAAGGTCCGAGATGAAGAAGGACTTTCTGCTTTTGTCCTTGTCCGGGTACTGGTGTTCCATCGGGTGCGGGGCGGGACAGGAATGCCCGGTTCTCTTTGCAGCAAAATGTCATTGTCAGGCAAGTTTGACCATTTTACACCATTCGGCGACTTTTTCACGCCTGTCGATCCTGTCCGGTGGACAATTGACATTGCACTGTTTCGTTCGTTCCGTAGCATAATGAGTCACGAGCAGGGAGAACTCCCTTTTCTGTCATTGCCCGGATTTCTCATGCAACCGAAATTGAAGCTCTGCCTTGTCCTTCACAATCACCAGCCGGTCGGCAATTTTGACGATGTCATTCACAAGGCCTGCGAGGACAGCTATTTCCCTTTTCTCGATTTCTTCGAGTCCTCGTGCGACATTCCGATTTCCCTGCATACCAGTGGAGCCCTGGCGGTCTGGCTGCACCGGCATTACCCGGAGTACCTTGATCGACTGCGGGCGCTGGCCGCCGAAGGCCGGGTGGAAATCCTCGGTGGCGCATTTTACGAGCCGATCCTGACGATGCTCCCGTCGCGCGACCGGCTCGGGCAGATCGCCAGGTACAGCGAATGGCTGGGCAACCGGCTGGACACCCGGGTCCGCGGCATGTGGATCCCGGAACGTGTATGGGAACCTTCGCTGGTCAGCGACATTGCCGCGGCGGGGATCGAGTACACGATCCTCGATGATTATCACTTCCGCAGCGCAGGGCTCGCCGAAAGCCAGCTTCACGGAAACTGGCTTACCGAGGACCAGGGGCACCTGCTTCGCATTTTCCCGGGCAGCGAGCAACTCCGCTATCTGATCCCGTTTCGCGAACCGGAAGAGACCATCGAATACCTGAAGAAGATTGCCCGGGACACCCCCGGGACAACCGTCGTGTTCGCCGATGATGGCGAGAAATTCGGAACCTGGCCCAACACCGCGAAGCATGTCTATGAGAATGGCTGGCTGAAAAGGTTCTTTGCCGCTTTGTCTGAAAACAGCGACTGGCTGGAATGCACGACCTTGCAGAAATCGCTCGACGAATCGCGCCCGCAAGGCAAGGTCTGGCTGGCCGAGGCCAGTTATCGCGAGATGACGGAATGGGTCCTGCCGGTCGGAAGCCAGTTGCGATATCACGAACTGGTTCATTCCCTCGAGAAAGACGATCGCTGGCCCGGCCTGCAATCGTTCATTCGCGGGGGATTCTGGCGCAATTACCGCTTGCGGTATCCCGAAGCTGACGAAATGTACGCGCGAATGATGCTCGTCAGCAACCGCCTCGACCCGGACAACTCATCGACCATCGATCCCCGTGTCCGCAACGAGGCAACGGACCATCTCTATCAGGCGCAGTGCAATTGTCCCTGGTGGCACGGAGCGTTTGGCGGCATCTACCTTCCCCATTTGCGCAACGAAACTTACCGCCATCTCATCCTTGCCGAAAACCTGCTCGATGAGGAAGCCGGCATCCGGCGATCGCGCAGTGCCGAGACCTCGGACTACAATCTCGACCTCTGCACGGAAATCCGCCTCGCCAACGAGCATCTCGTCGCCTGGCTTCAGCCGTCCGCCGGCGGACAGATGTACGAACTGGATGTTCGCGGCATTGCCCATAATCTGCTGGCGACCCTGCAGAGGCGACCGGAAGCCTATCACGAGCGGGTCCGCGCCGGAGTCGAACAATCCACCGCTGAAACCGCCAGCATTCACGATCGGGTGGTCTTCAAGCAGGAAGGGCTCGACCAGCGATTGCAATACGATCGGCATATGCGCAAAAGCCTGCTCGACCATTTCTGGCCCGGCGATTGTCGAATCGATGACCTCGTTTCCGGGACCGCCGCCGAACAAGGGGACTTCATCGACGCCGTCTGGGAATCAAAAATCCGCCGCAGCCCTGATCGGGACCAGGTGATGATGACCAGGAACGGCAAGGCATGCGGGAACGAAATCCGCATCACCAAGGCCATTACGATCGGCAATGGCACGGCGCTGGAGATGGCCTGGCTGCTGGAGGGTCTCCCTCCGGGAAAAGTTTTTCGCTTCGGAATCGAGTTCAATTTCGCCGGAATGCCGGGAGGACACGACGACCGGTACTTCTCGGACAGCGACGGCCGCCCGCTCGGACAACTAGGTCAAATGCTCGATCTCCCCGATTGCCAGGGCATCCGGCTTGCCGACGACTGGTTGCGACTTGATTGTCGACTGACCTGGGATCAAAGTGGTGATCTGTGGGCCCATCCCGTGGCAACCGTCAGCCAGTCGGAAGCCGGCTTCGAACTCATCCATCAGTCCGTCTCGGTGCAGCCGGTCTGGAATGTTTGCGGAGATGCCAACGGGCGATGGGCAGTCCGGCTGAACCTCGATATCCGCAGCGGTTGCCCGCAGGATGCAATGACCACGCCGGAAGCCTGCGAGACAAGTTCCGTCGCCGGTTCGCCGGCCACTCCCTGATTGATCGGGTCCGTTGTCGGCGGACCTCTATCCATGGTCCAGACTGCACTTCCTGTCATCGAGTCCTGTTCAGGGTGCGGTGTCTGTTGCATGCACATGGGCTACCCTGCGTTTATGGACCCGGTCACCGGATCGTACGATGCCGGGTACTGGAACGCGATGCCCGAAGCGTTGCGCGAGGAACTGATCGCAGTTATCAAGGCGTACCAGCCTCCGCCGGCCGGAGAACTGGACGGGCCGTGCGTCTGGTTCGATATGGAAACCCGCCATTGCCGGCACCATGAATACCGGCCGCGCGTGTGCCGCGACTTTGAGATCGGCGGCAAGGGCTGCCGCGACTGGCGTTGGCACTATCGCCACCTGATTGGCGATCAAAAAGTTGACCATCCAGGACCCGGGGAAGCCGAGCGCCCATGACTGAAGACTGGAACCTGGCAGAAATCCCCTATTCGCGGGTCCGCGAACAGCACTACGAAGTCGCTCTCTTGCCCCTGGGCGCGACGGAGCCGCATAACCTGCACTTGCCCTATGGCACCGACACTTTTCAGGCCAATCTGATTGGCCGGAAATCGTGTGCGGAAGCCTGGTCGCGCGGCGCCCGGGTCGTGTTGCTGCCGACCGTTCCCTATGGCACGCAAACCAACATGCGCGAGTTTCCACTTGCCATGAACGTCTATCCTTCGACGCTCACGACAGTGATTTCCGACCTCGTCGAGTCGGTATCACTCGCCGGCATTCGCAAGATCGTGTTGCTCAACAGCCATGGCGGGAATTCCCTGAAATCAACCCTCCGCGAACTGGCCGGCAAGTTCCCCGTCCATCTTTTTCTTTGCGACTGGTACACCATGATCAGCGACGTCTGCCGGGATGTTCTCGAGCATCCCGACGATCATGCCGGCGAGATGGAGACCTCGATTGCCCTGGCCTGGTTCGGCGAGCTTGTGGCGCGAGATTCAGGCGGGGCGTTGTTGGCGGATGAGGGAAAAAAGCGGCCGTTCCGATTTGAAGCCCTCGAGCGCGGCTGGGTGAATATCTCGCGTCCCTGGCATTTGCTGACGACCAACAGCGGCGCCGGTTATCCGCACAAGGCAACGGCGGAAAAAGGGGAGCAGATCATGGCCGTGGTTGTGGAGCGGCTGGCGTCGTTCCTGACGGAGCTTTCTGCCGCTGAAGTCGATGCCTCATTTCCGTTCCAGCCGTAATCGTTGATGCTGTACTGGCTGAGGCCTTCGCAAGTCCAGCCCAGGGAGTTGACACTTGTGAATGGCAGTTCGCAACCTGTATGTTCCGACTCGTTGGTGAATCCAGGCAAAAATGACTGGAACTGAATCCATGAACCCGTCGAATCCTTGCCATTCCACCACACGTCCGCCGCACGTACCGGAACAGGCCTGAAGGGCCGACACAACCCCAGCCGGCGGCGCGAGCCGCCGGTCAACTTCAATCCAATACTCATCAAGGCCCGAAGGGCCGACACAACTCAACAATGACTATTGCACGACAATTTGTATCGGCCCGTCGGGCCTTCAATACAAAATCCATACCGGACCGAGGCCTGACGGCCTCGGCAATGATTGTGCCGGCCCTCCGGGCCTTTTCCCGATTTGAAAGTCGCCGCGGCCATCGAATCGGTCGAGGCAAGAGTTTCTTACCTTGCGCCGCCGGGGCTGAGTGATCGCGGACGCGGCGAAGAAGGGTGACTGAAGGGGATCGAACCCTCGACACTCGGAACCACAATCCGATACTCTACCGACTGAGCTACAGTCACCATGGGCTGGCGACGATTGTAGAATCCGCTTCCCTGCCGGTCAACAAGATGATTTTTCGGCATGTGCCGGCAGGTGACAACCCTATTTCCGTTCGACAGAAAGCAGGTTCCAGCCAGAGGTGTACCAGTCGTTGCCATAGCGGTTGCACCAGCGGCATTCGGCTACCAGAACGGCGGACTCGCCGTTTTGTCCGGCGACGCGGATTTTCGCCACGGTTCCGGTCTCGAAGGGTTCATTACTTGTCACGCCGATTCCCAGTGCCGAGATATCTCTTGAAAAGGCGCGCACTTCCTTTCGAGTGCCAGACTTCCATTCGATGACCAGCGGCCGGGCAAAGGACTTTCTCGAAGCATCGCGCCGCTCGTTGAGTTTGGCCCGATAATCCTCCTGAAGCAAGTCATCGATCGCGCGTTGAAGTTCGATGCTGCAGGCGTGTGAAATTCCGTGAACCGGGGTCATGGCAACCTTTGGCTTGTTGGGAGAGAAGAGAAGAGAGCGGCCAAAGTAAATATGCACCATTTTTTTCCCGGCGGGGCAAGAAATCCGGTCATCGTCCGAATGTTGCTGAACAAGGGCTCAATCTGGTACGATCGGCTTGACGGGCAAACCGGGTTGCGTATTCCGGTCAATGTTCCTTTCCTGCAACATCGGGAACGAGATGGCTGACAATTCTCCGGGCCGGTCAGAGGGTGCACCGCCGATATCCGTGCAGGCCCTTGGCAAAACTTATCGCAACGGCTGGTTTGGCCGGCGAGTCCATGCCTTGAACGGGGTCTCGTTTGATGTGGGCAGAGGCGAGGTTTTCGGCCTTTTGGGACCCAACGGTGCGGGAAAGACCACGATTCTGAAAATTCTGTTGGGGATTATTCGAAAGTCGGCAGGTCAGGCGAGCTTGCTCGGCTATCCTGCCGGAGATCGTCGCGGCCGCCGCAACATTGGCTATCTGCCGGAACAATTGCGGATTCCACGGCACCTCACCGGTTTCACGGCACTGGATTATTACGGCAGGCTCTGCGGCCTTTCCTCCTCCGACATTCGCGCCCGCCGCGACGGGCTTCTCGAACTCACCGGACTTGCCGGTCGGGGGGCCGATCGGACTTCCGGCTATTCCAAGGGCATGTTGCAACGGCTCGGCATCGCCCAGGCGCTCCTGAATCGCCCTCGGCTGCTTGTCCTGGACGAACCCACCGATGGACTGGATCCCGGCGCGCGTGCCGAAGTTCGCGCCTTGATGCAACGGCTGCGCAGCGAAGGAGTCACGGTCTTTCTCAACAGCCACCTGTTGCAGGAAGTCGAGATGGTCTGCGACCGGATTGCCATTCTGCACGAGGGCGAACTCCGATTTGTCGGGACTCCCGATGAAGCCGGCCGGCTGTTCGGTCAAGGCCCGGCGGGCACGATTCGCGCCCAGATGGAAGTGGCGGGGGACCTGGAAACAGCGCGGCAAATTCTGGCCCGCTTGCCCGACAATCCGACCGCATCCCGGGTCTTCCGGGAAATCGATTCCCGCTCCACGGACAGCGGAGCGTCCCGCTTCCTTGTCGATTTTCAGTCGCAAGCGGACATCGACGGAGTCATTGACCGGTTGCGCGGATCGGCGATCAGTGTTATCGAACTGGCGAGAGAGTCCGTTTCGCTGGAAGAGGCCTTCCTCAAGCTGGTGGGCAAATCGCCGGCCGGGGAGCAGCGGGATGACTATTCGGCGCGACGAAGGCAGTCAACAGAATAGAAAGAAGCGGAAAACATGTTGCGGCCTTTTCTGGCAACGATTCACGATTCGTTTCGCGCGGCACTTGCGTCCAAATCGCTTTACATACTGGCCGCAATCCTGATGGCCTTGTTGATCGGTCTCGCGCCGTTCCATGTCAATACGGATGTCGAGTGGGAACTCTCCTGGAGAAGACATTTCCCGGACCGGGCGAGGCTGGCCTCGCGGCTCGTCGACGAGGGCCCCGACGGACAACGTCCGGCCATCACCACGATCTGGAACCGCCTGTCGAGCGGCCTGCAACGTGATTTGCAGGATTTCGCCGAGAACAATCGTTCCCCCGCCGGCAGCGACAGCGGAGAAAACAGCGAGGCTGCGGAAGAATCCGACGGGAAGCCCGCCAGGAATTCGCGCGGCAGGCGCGTGATCGATGAATGGCTCTTTGAACACCTTGCCGATGAACTCAACGCGCTCATGCCGGAACGGGGTCTCTTTGAGCGAGAACAGTTTGCGCGGCTGCGACTGACTCCGGAAGCAGCTGCACTGCTTGAGCGAGACTCGGAAAGCCTGTCGGACTCCGACGTCCGCCGACTGAACCGGCTGTTGATGGCGACGGCCTTGCGCGGCGACGTCGAGATGCCTGCGGCGAACCAGCTGGACCTTTATTACGGGCCATGGCGTTTGCCAGGCCTGTTCGCCGGATTTTCGCATGCGGAAATGGCCCGCCTGGTCTCGGGCTGGCTGCTGTACTACTTCGACAAGATCGTGATGTCGATCGGGATCTTCATCGCCATTCTGGTAACCGCATCGATCGTCCCCGACATGCTCGAACCGGGCTCGCTGAACCTGCTGCTGAGCAAGCCGGTTCCGCGCTGGGTTTTGCTGCTCGCCAAATTCTGCGGGGGATGCGTCTTCATCCTGTTGATTGCCGCCATCTTTTTCACCGGAGTCTGGCTGTGGCTCGGTATCCAGGCGGGAATCTGGGAGCGTGGATTGTTGTATTCGATCCCCGTGTATGCCTTTGTGTTCGCGATCTATTATTCGGTATCGGTACTGGTATCGATCCGTTTTCGCAGTCCGGTGTTGAGTATTGCGTTTGCGATCCTGTTCTGGGCGGCCTGTTTTGTCGTCGGCTTTGGCTACAACCGGCTCGATGCCTGGGTGTACAATCGGGCGCCCCTGGAGCTGTCGGCAAGCGGCGACCGGGCCTTCTTCGCCGATATCTTTGGCAATCATTATCACTGGGACAGCCCGGCTTCTGCCTGGGCACGAGCCGATGAAGGCTCCCTGTCCGACGATATGCAGATGATTGAAACATCGCAAAGTCTCGTGCAGCGCCTCGACCAGGAATTTCCGGCGCCGGGGAGGCCCGTCGTCGATGCCGAGGGAACACTTTTCGCAATCAGTTCACCTTTATTGAATGCCGCACTGTCCGGCTCAGGCGCCGAGATTATTGCCATCCGCCGCGAACGGCCCGATCAGGTGCTTGCGCTGCCGACACCTCCCCCTTCCACAAAATCCCTTTTGGGAGTTCGGGAGGGGGAAATCCTCGTCATCGACAGCTCGGCTGACATCTGGATACATTCGGCCAGCGATTTCCGGGAACGTGCGGATTCCGAAACGGACAAGGCCGGCCGGGGGAGATCCGGATCGTTGTTTGGGGGGAGACTCACCGGACCTTCGCCATTTAAAAAGATCAGTGCTCACGACGGATCCTTCAGTTTTTTTGGCCCGCGAAGCGCTTCGATGAACGAATCGGGGCAGATCGCGCTGTATCACGGCAATGAAATCTGTCTGTTGGAAAGGGGTGGCGACGATTCCCGCTATCGGGTTGTCCGCAAAATCCAGTTGGGTTCGCATGACAATCGCCGCATGTCGTCATTCGTCGAGTTTCACGGGCAGACCATTTTTGTCGCCCTGGGCAACGGCCAGTTCTTTCATCTCGATGCCGGCACACTGGAAACCCTCTGGTCATCAACCATTAACACTCGCGCTGCGATCCGGAACATGGCTGCCTCACCGGACCGAAGTTATGCCGCGGTGGCTTTTCGCGACGGCGAGGTCTGGCTGTATGATTCCCGGAAAAAATCAGAGGCGGATTTTGCGCCATCGGGCAGCGGCCAGATCCTGTCGGTTGCTTTCGACGAAAAGGGGCGCCTGTGGACTGCCGACCGTTTCCTCGTTGCCCGCGCCTGGAATCCGGTGACCGGGGACGAAGAACTGGCGCTTTCCGGCGAGACCGACTGGTTGACAAACTTCTATCGCTACTTTGTTCGGCCGTTTTACCGGTTCTTTCCGAAGCCTGGCGAGTTTTACAAGGTGGTCAACGCGGTCTCTTCAACCAGCGATGTGTCAAGGAATCCGGACATCGATTTGCGCGCGGAGCCCTTGCCGGATGATCCCTGGCACCCTCTGATCAACGGTGCCATCTTTATCGCGGCAACGCT
>WPCK01183479.1_pt1 | contig 44605 bp, 40 predicted proteins | sample 5399851 | NCBI WGS metagenome assembly WPCK01 (sample SAMN12869471, study PRJNA574797) | sludge metagenome | isolation source: wastewater treatment of pH11 | place: China:Beijing | collected 2019-05-20
TGTGCTTTGCCAAGGCCGGCTGACCCATTCGGGCGCAGGTCAAGGTTCTCTCGTTCTTCTTTGCCCGCCCAGCCGAATGGTGCGGGGAACGCGGCATTCCATTGGCCGGATGCGGGCCAGCGCGTATCGGGACCCACCCGACCGGTGGGCCGGTACGGCTGCCGTCGTACCCCTGGCCGGACCGGCTGCAGCCTGTGAGCCAGCTGTGGCACAACCGCGACATGGGATGGCGCTGCGTCCAGCTACCCTTTGGCCAGTCAACGAAGGGTGAACGATTGGTGGGTGGCACCAATTGCGTTTTCAGGATGACGAATTACAGCGTTGTCACGGTACAAGCGTGCCCCCCACATCTGTCATCCGGGAGCTTCTCTGGGGTCAGACCCTGTTTTCGGTTTTCAGCAGCGGTGACAGGAAGTCACCGTGATCTTGGCAGGAAGCCCGGCGGCGAGGGATGACTTGTTTGGCGAGCCAGGTATCCAGTCGCCGCCTGAAGCGGCTTACCGACGCCCGTGCCAAGCAAGAGACGATCGAGCAGGCCCGCAAGTACATCTCGTTCGCCGTGGACCGCGACGCCAGATCGGCCGAAGGCACCGCCGCGCAAGAACAACTCAACCGGCTGAAACCTCAGAACGCGTCACCCACAACCGCTCCTTCGGGATGACCCTCCGCCGTTGTCAGTCGGGCAGCAACAAAGGCCCTTCGGTCAGACCTTATGGCGGATTTCCCACAGGTCGTGGAACACAGGCTGGAACAGCGATTTCTTCAGAAAGTCCACTCCCAGCGATCCGCCCGTACCCGACTTGTTGCCAATCGTGCGTTCGACCAGCTTTATGTGTCGGTAACGCCACTCCTGGAAGCCCTCGTCGAAATCGGTCATCAGCTCAAACAAGATCCCCAGCTCATTCCGCTCGCGATAGAGCCGCAAAAGCTCATCCTGAACCTCCGCACTCGCGGAAGCAGACTCTCGTACGTCGCGCTTCAGCAGATGTTCCGGGATCCGGCCTCCCTGATGGCTCAGAAACTGATAGAAGAAGTCGATCACGGACGGCGCGGCCAACCGCGATTCCAGGTCCCTCTTACGATCGTCCGCGGCGGGTGCATAACGGAGCATTTCCGCGCGTTTGTAACCGAGCAGGTATTCCACTTCGCGGAACTGGATCGACTGAAAGCCCGAGGCCGTGTCCAGCCTGTCACGGAAGCTGGCAAAGGACATCGGGGTCATGGTTTCGACAATGTCGATCTGCCCAACCAGGGTCTTCATCACGGTCCGGCAGCGCTTCCAGGTGTGAATTGCAGGAAATAGGTCATTGGCCTGGAAGTTGTCGCAAATCTTTTCCAATTCATGCAGCAGCAATTTGAACCAGAGTTCATACGTCTGATGCACGATGATGAACAGCATTTCATCATGCTCGGGCGGCACGGACCGCGGGTGCTGCAGCCGCAGGAGCGCATTCAGTTGCAAGTAGGATTCGTACGTGAGGGCCATGGCGCCGCGTTGCCTGGGGGACCGTGAAAGGCGTTATCCTATCAACGGCCCCGGAAGGCAGGAAACGCCATACCCGGCGTGGCCGTGGCCAGGGTCACATCCGCAAAATTGTCGGATGCGTCGGTCTCGCGGGTGGCGTAGTAGTTCGCGTCGGTCTGGGTGTAATCGCGGACATCGGCCGGCATCTCGGCCGCAAAAATTCCAACGACAAACATCGCGAAGATCAAAAGGGCCTTACGCATGATTGGTTCTCCCCATGGCTTGCGTGGTAACTGGCTGGTTGTGACTCGTTCTCTATCTTGCAAGCGGAATGCCGGACCCGATGTTACGCGCACCACTGTGTTTGCCGTAACTCTTGTGTCAGTAACAGGTTCCGTATTGAACATGCTCCTCAGCCAGGGGGTGGCTTGAACGCGGCGCCTCGGTGGGCCCACCCCGCCACGTCACCCCTTTGACGACAGTCGATCCCTTGAATGGACAAGAGTACGTACGCGTCGGCACGAGTCGTGTGACAGGTGGTCGGGGCAGGGGGGCCTCGTTCCGGCGGCCAACCCATCACAGCCTGGCCGGGCAAGCGGTACGGCTGGGATGACCCTCCCAATCCCCCACGGATTGTCAGTTCCTGGAGGGAGAAGGCGTGGTCCTTTTTTGACTTGGGCCTGCCACGACCTATATTTGCGCGGCCCGGGGGCTTCAGGGAGAAAGCTTCTATTGTGAGATTTTGGCCCCGCGGGCTACAACTACAGCGCCGTTAGTGGAAAGGCGCACTCGCACGGGAGGAGAAGCAATGCAAAGGTTACGTTCCATCATGGTTTTCAGCGTGGCCATCTTGTGGCTGGCCACGCCAATCGTCGCTCAGCAGCAGAAGCAGGGTATCTCGCAAGCGCCGGCGGCCTCGCGTCACAGCGAGTCCGATCAGGGCAAGGCGGGGCTCATGACCTTGAAACTCCGGGAGGGCCTCGAGCTCAAGGGGAATACGGTCGAAATGGACAACGTCAAGATGACCAGTCTGATTGGCGAAGTGGATGTTCCTATCAATACGATTGCGGGAATTCGATTTGCACAGCAGCCCGGGGAGCAGACCACGCTCGTTTTGCTGAATGGGGACGCCATTACGGGCGACCTCGCGTTGACGGACGTCAAGTTTGTCTCCAATTGGGGCGAGGCCAAGGTCAATATCGGGCACTTGGAGTCCATTGTATTCCGGCCCGACTTTGCCTGGTCCGAGGTGGGGACTCCCAACGGCAAGCGCTGGCGCTTGACGAAGATTGAAAAGCAAGCGAACCAGAACAATTACATCCACTACAACGGGGCCCGCGTCTATTCGACGAGACCCCGATAGGTTGAGTCTGGACCCCGCCCGAGGCCGCTCGTCGCGGCAATTCGGGATCTGTCCCCTTTCGATCGCCCCGCCGATTTCGGCGGGGTTTTTTTGTCGACGTCGACGGACCGCAGGCGCTCTTTCGAAGACGAGCGAGGCAGAGGCCGTCCGGGAGACGCGCCACTACGGGTGCGTTGCACAGCGCTGGCCACCTGTCGGCGCTGGATTCTCAATGGGGTTCGCGCGGCATGCCCGCGAACCGAAGCGGGTGCAAGAAGCCGACGGGATGATCGGTTCTGCCGTTCAGCACCAGGTCCGCCAGCACTTCGCCAATCAGGGGCACGAACTTGAACCCATGTCCCGACAGCCCGGCGGCAAATGCCAGTCCGGGATGCGCATCGGCCTGCCCGATCATGAAATGACGATCGGGAGACATGGTGTACCAGCAGGTGGCCTGCCGCGTGATTTCCGGATGGACACCGGGCAAATGGGTTCGAAGGAACGTAGTGACCCGCTCCGCGTCGTGGAGGTCCTCTCGTTCGGGCAGGACCAGGGGGAAGGCGGGGTCCCGTTCCCCACCGCTGTGTTCACCGACCTTCACCCCCTCCGGATCGATCGCGGGAAATCCATAGAAGAATCCCGCCGCGGTTTCAAAAAAGAAAACGGGGCACCCCATTTCGGCATGGTACGGGACCGGAAATTTACCGAACCAATAGAGCCGTTTCGCCACGACCTGCAGTGCCGTGCGCAATTCGTCGTGCAGCTGTCCCATCCAGGCCCCGCCCGCCAGTACCAGTCGACCCGATTGGAAACTGCCCTTGGGTGTCGTGACATGGAACGTGGAACCATGCCGGTGCCAGGTCGTCACGGGTGCCTGAAACTGCAGTCGTGCGCCCGCCTGTTCCGCAGACTCCAACTGGGCTTGCACGCAGTCCTCGACCGCCAGGTAGCCGGCATTCTCTTCCCAGACCGCGACGGCATCGTCGTCGATGTGGAATTGGGGAAACTTCTCGGTGAGCGTGGAGCGATCGAGCTCCCAGACGGCCAGATGGTGTTGACGAGCCGCCCGCAAGACGCCGGAAATCAGTTCTCCGTCACGCGAACCGACTTCAAGGAGCCCCACACGATGAAAGAGTTGGTGGGAAGTCGAGTGTTCGAGTTCTTTCCAGAGCTCGTAGGATCGCACGAGCAGGGGTACGTAGTCGGGATGTTCAAAATAGGCTTGCCGGATGGCCCGTGTCCGACCGTGGGAGCTTCCCAGCGCGTGGACTGGCTGGAATTGTTCCAGCCCCAGGGTCGAAGCACCGCGGCGTGCCAGTTCTCGGGCCGCGGCACTGCCGACACCACCCAATCCGATCACGATCACGTCATAGGTTGTCGTCATGACGAAGCCGGTATCGACCGCGGTCGGCCCGCGGACGACAGTTCGACGATAAGCGATTCCAGGATGCGGCGTCCATCCGCTTCATGGGAATGGCTGCCCTTCAAGCGCAGATCGGTTTGCAGCAGGCGGCGATAGAGCTGGCGGGTGCGGGTGTACCCCAGTTGTCGCAGCTGACGTTCCGCACGGGCCGGTCCCCCCTGACCATAGTCGTCCCGAAAACCGGCCGCGCGCAGCGACTCAGGGATGTCGCGGCGCCCGGTTCGCTCCGCCTGCCAGTCGCTATGCGCCGTGGCGGCCGCGAATCGACGCAGCGACCAGGAAAAGGCGCCGAAGAATCCGATCGGGTCTTGGCCCGACTGGAAGAGTCGGTGCAATTGCAGCAGCGCTTCGGCGGCATCCCCCTCCAGGACGGCCGCCAGTACCTCCCAGGTGGTCCGTTCTCGCCAGCCACTGCCAACCGCGTCGATATGCTCCTTGGTGAGTGCGGTATCCGCCGACAGATACGTCCCCAGCTTCTGAAATTCCTGATCGGCGGCCCCCAGGTGATCGCCCACCAGGTCCAGCAGGTAGTTCACGGTTTCCGCATCCGCCTGCAGCCCATAGGTTTTCGACGCACGCCGGACCAGCCACGGCACGAGCTTCGTGCGATCGACGGACGTCGAGCTGCCAGACCGTTTTTGGGGCGGAGCGCATTCCACAATGAGCCCCATTTCGGCCAGCTGCTTGTGTAAGCGGGTTGTCTTGAGCCAGCTGGACATCAGCAGGATCAGGCGCCGGTTCGACGGCGACTGGACGTACTGTTCCAGTCGGCTGCGATGCGCCGTGACGAAGGTGTCCGCATCCTCGACGATGACAGGGCAGTCATCCGTACCGAACAGCGTTGCCGAACGCAGTTCGTCTGCCACGTCGCGCCATTCCACGCCATTGCCTTCCATCCGCCTTGGCATCGGGTCCGAGTCGGCACTGGCCGACGACAACAGTCGATTGAGGACAAGCCCCTTGAGAAATGCATCGCTGCCGAACAGTACGCAGACGTTGGGCGCAGGGACGGCTGCTGGAAGATCGAGCACATCGAAGGCATGCTGGCAGCTGCTCAGTCGTGCAGCAGGCGCCGGACGGGCACACATCTCCGCTTTTCCCTGAAGTCGGGTGGATATTCGGTGAAGGCCATGCGGCCTATCGCGAGTTCCCCGGGTCTCGTTACCGCAGTGGACTCACTGCGAAGGCCAACGAAACTGTACCGGACGGACGCCGCGGATGAAACCATGCGGCTCAAATCCATCGCGCCGAATGGGGTTATTCAGCACATCGACCCCCAGATTGCCAGCCGAATCACGAACTTCCAGGCGGATATAGAACAGCTCGGGGGTCCGGTCATCGAAGGCCCAATCGTAGCTGCCCGTGTTGGGAAGATCGGCAGCGATCTTGCGCCAGGGACCCTGTGGGGCCTCGCCGAACAACAAGGTGATCGGCGTGGCTGCCAAGGCGGGATCCTGAGCGTCCCAGTGGATCTGCAGCCGTCCACTTTCCGCACCGCGGCCAAATCGGGCCGCAGTGATCTTGGCGATCGGTGCTGCGGCATCCACCGTGACCCAAACATCCGCCGGATCGCCACTGCGGGGGGGCTGGGAAACCAGTCCCTCCCGAGCCTGGACCAGCAGGCGAAATCCGTACATGCCGTCATTCGGGACTTCCGCCGTGAATGGGCTCGCCCGATCCTCGTCGTCGCCGTAGTGGCGCCACGATTTGCCGCCATCACTGGTGAACCATACTTCCACTCGGTGCACGTGGTCCGGCGCTTCGTTTTCGATCACGTAGTCCAGCTGAAACCGGCGGGATCGGGATACCAACTGAGGCCCACCCGATGGAGTCCCGATCGGCGACGTGGCGGGCGCCGAGTCAGCTTCCGCGGTGCTTGGGGACCAGCCGGCTTCGGGACCCAGGTTGCCCGGCAAGGGAGCACCGGGATGGAGAGGGCCCCTGGCGGACGGGGATGGTGCAGCGGGTGGCGATGCGGGTGGTATTGCCGAGGTAGATTGCGTGGCAAGGGCGCCGGGCAGCGGCGGCGGGGCAAGGGCGCCGGCAGTCGGAGTTGGCTTGGTGTTGCTGTCCTCTGCAGGACTATGTGCAATCAGCAGCGGGGCAGGGTGGCTACCGGGGGGCAGGGGAGGGGGACCGCCCGCGGTCGGTGCCTCGGTCTGCCGCTCGACCGACGACTCATTCCCGGCCAGGTCCCGGGCCGTCGCGCGGACAATCACACGCGGTGCCCCCGGTGGCAGGGGGATGCGGTGACTCCCTGAGGCGAGGCCTGCTGAGTCCACCGACACCGGCACGGAGATCGGTGTCCAGGGAGACGCGTCGTCCACGCGGGTTTCAAGACCCAAGCCGTCCTTGGCGAGATTCGACTCCAAAATGGACCAACGAGCCACCAGGAAACCTGCCGCGTCGGGAGTCACGGACAGCTCGATCACGGGAGGCCTGCGATCGACGACCACGACAAGTTCCGCGGCGGGACCGGTCGGCGAATCGCCCGGCCGCCCCTTTTCCGTCAAACGGACGGCAAACCAAAACTCACCGTCCGCACCCGCACGGAAGCTGAAGCGACCGCTGTCGGCCGGCTGCGTCTGGTACGCATGCCACGTCGCGCCGCGGTCGCCGCTGACGTAGAGGACGCCCTCTTGCGCCGGCTGGTCCGGCGGACCCGCCGTTACGGAAAATGGAATGTAGAACGTATCGTGGTTCGTGTGGACTGGGGCAGGAATGGCCGCGGAGACCCAGCTCGCAAGCAGCAAGTGCCACCACCAGTCGCGGAACGGCCGAACGTTCATGGCTGCCGACAATCGAGAAATGCAAGGAATATAATGACGGATGTCGGCCTGTATCGACCTGGCAAATGGGGTGACTTGAGCCGATTTGCATGCTGGCATCCAATCTGGACGTCGCGTCCACAATCTAGATAATGTAGGTGGGGTCGTGACGTATGTCGCGCGAGCTTCGAGACTTGCTGGAATTCTTGCAGACGCCGGCAGCCCGCGCCGTGTATCTGGTTGCTGCGGCGCTGATCATGGCGCTGGTAGCTCGATTTGTCATTTCCGTCTGGCGCGATCGCGACAAAGACGCGGGAACCGCCAGTGACCACCTGACGAATTTTCGGGAACTGCACCAACGAGGTGTCCTGGATGACGGCGAATTCCGAACAATAAGGACGGTTCTCGGCGGACAACTGCGAGACGAGTTAAAGCAGGACGGTGAGAACAGTTAGGCATGCTATCGCCTTACCGAGAAGGGTTTCGGCGTGCCGGAACGATAACTACGGTATTGAACCACAGAGGAGTTTGTCACGTAGATTTGCTCGGATACAACGCAAGGACATGGACGCCCTACATGGGGCCAGGTCGCGACATCCGTCGCCTGATCGGCCGCTCGAGCAGCACCAGGGAAACTGAACGACTTGTTCAATTTGGCCGATCGCTGACGCCACATGGCGTTGGCAGGGAATTCCGAAAGGAGCAATGATGCCCGCAGGTAAGGATGGAAATACTGGCCGCCGGTCCGGAACCACCAAAAAAAATGCCTTCTGTTCGTTCTGTCGCAAGAGCTATCGCGACGTCGGTCCCTTGGTGGAGGGCCCTGGAGACGTTTACATCTGTGGCGAGTGCATCGATCTCTGCCAGTCGATCCTGGAACAGGAACAGAAGCGGCGGGGCAGCACGAAACAGCTCTTCAGCAAGATCCCCACGCCGCGTGAGATTGTGACCCACTTGGACGAGTACGTGATCGGCCAGGAATCGGCCAAGAAAGTCCTGGCCGTGGCGGTACACAACCATTACAAGCGACTCTCACTGGGCTGGGAAGGGCACGAGGTCGAAATCGAGAAGTCCAACATCCTGCTGATCGGCCCCACAGGATCGGGCAAGACGCTGCTGGCGCGCACGCTGGCCCGCATCCTGAATGTTCCCTTTGCCATCGGCGACGCCACCACGCTGACCGAGGCGGGGTACGTCGGCGAGGATGTGGAAAACCTGCTGCTGAAGCTCCTGCACGCGGCAGACTTCGACATTGAGGCTGCCCAGCGGGGCGTTCTCTACATCGACGAAATCGACAAAATTGGCAAGACGAGCAACAACGTTTCCATCACGCGGGACGTCTCCGGGGAAGGGGTCCAGCAGGCCCTGTTGAAAATGCTGGAAGGAACGATGGCCAATGTGCCTCCTCAGGGTGGCCGCAAGCATCCCGAACAGCAGTACATCCAGATGGATACCTCCAATATCCTCTTCATCTGTGGAGGTACGTTCGTCGGCATCGAGGACATCATTCGCAAGCGTCTCGGACGCCGCACGATCGGATTCAGTCAACAGAACAATGTTAGTGACGAAAAGCAGTTGTCGGAACTGCTTCCTCTGGTGACGAGCGACGACATCCTGGAATATGGCATGATTCCGGAACTGGTGGGACGCTTGCCCGTCACCTGCGCCTTGACGCAGCTGGACGAAGATGGCCTGGTGCGCGTGTTGACGGAGCCCAAGAATGCGCTGGTGAAACAATACGAGAGCCTGTTTGAAATGGAAAGCTGCGAGCTGAGCTTCACCAGCGAGGCCCTGCGGGCCATCGCCCGCAAGGCCCTCACCAAGGATACCGGTGCTCGCGGGCTGCGTTCGGTCATCGAATCGATCATGCTCGAGATCATGTACGAACTGCCCGATCGCGGCAAGAACGGCAAGTACGTGATCTCCGATGAGGTCGTGGAAGGAAAGCAGATGCTCTTCCCCGTCACGGAGTCACGATCCAAGAGCGCATGACGCAACGTGACGGCGCTACCGCACTCGGCACTGAAACGTGACGCGACCGCCCGTGCCGGGAGGCAAGGGGTCCTGCAGTTTCCACCGGAGTCTCAACGTCTCGCCTTCTTCGCGCTCCGAGTCGAATTGGGCCGGCATCGAACAGCGGTCGCTGCCTGGAACGTACTCCAGGCGGCTGAGGAGGTGATCGACGATCTGAACGCTGTTCAGGATCTCGCTCCCCACATTGTCAAATCGAATCGTGAACTGAACGGTTTCACCCAAGGGGACATCACGGCGTGAAGCGGCCTTGACCAACCGCAGTTTGAGACCAGTGGGAGCATCGTAGAGCACCCCTTCATTGGCCGCCCGGATACCGTCCTGTTCCAACGCGACCTGATCGTCCAGCACCACTTCCGCCGACTCGGGTACGGTCCACTCGATGTAGTTTTCCTCGGCCATGGCGACCAAGGCCCGTTGGTTCTCTTGCACGAGTCCGGTATTCAGGACTTCCAGGTGGTCGAGCGGGATGATCCGATCGGACACTTCCTCGAGACGGGTCACTTGATCCACCAGGCGTCCTGGTCCAAGGTCGTGCATGCCGTAAGGGACCGCCGCGACAATCTTGGCTTCGGCCTGTTCCGCGTGGGACATGGCCCTCATGGGGATCAGGCTGAGTGCATCGGCCGCCGGCAGCGCGCTATCCATGCCTCCCACCCGCGCGAGGTCCTCGGTCTGATCGAGACGGATCAGTTGCCGCGTCGCCACAAACCGGGGGGAGTAGACGCAGGCCTGGGTACTGGGTACGACGTGGAACTCGCCATCCGGGCCTCGGAACGAGGCCACCGTCTCTCGGGCATCGAGACCTCGCCAGACCCCTTCCACGCCGGTCCGCGCTCGCGGAACGTCGTCACCGCCATCACACACGAATTCGTCTCGCTGAGCGGGTTCCGCAGGAACGCAACAGGAGCCACATGCCGCACCCAGCGGAGGTTCGAGTCCATCCCCACCGGCATGCGCCATCCCCGGTGGCGAAAAAACTCCCTGGAGACGATCACCGGGCACGCCCGATCCAGCCCATGGCACATGCACCACTTCGAGCGGCGGGAATCCGAAACAAAACGTCTCGTCGGGTTGCTCGTATTCCGGTCGAACCGATCCCAACCTCACAATGGCGACAGGCCGCCCGAGCTGGTCGGCAACCTGCAGGGGATCCTCTCCCGGTGCAACGTCGAGCGACTCCTGATGGCCTCGCGTCTCCACCCCGGGAGGCACCACCGGATTCAGTGGGTCCTCCACGAAGACAACTCGGATCACGAGGCCACCGGATGCGGCCGCTTCCAGGTCTACCTGGCTGAATTCCACCAGCAGTGGATGTGTCAACGCCTGACCAGGCGGTGGACTGGAGCTGTCGATCAGCTCCACCGAGGGGAAGAGCTCCACGTCGTCCAATCGGGGCACATTGCGGACGCGGAAGCGGTAGACGCTGCCAACCTGCAACTGAACATGAAGGGGACCTGCGGGGCCTTGCCAGAACCCGCCGTCCACCGCGGGGGCCACTTGCGCGGTCTTCGGGGCCACGACGCGTACGACTTGCTGGCGACAGGCAAATCGATCGCCGCGCTGCAGTTGCCGGGCCCCAATCCGTCCGGGAGGGTCGTCCGCTCGATAGAGACCGTGGGTGACCTGGCCCAGGGCGAAATTCCCCAGACAGCAGGCAGTCAGCCAAAGGGTGAAGGGGAGGGGGGTACGCCCGATTCCCAGGCGATGTCTGCCTGACCCGACCGGCACTGGCCCCCGGTCGAGCCGCAGGTTGTGGGCTGTCGATCCCTGGCCCGAGGAACGGCGAGCGCCGTGCCGCGCGGACGCGGGACGGCGCACTACACGATTCGAGTGACATATATATGTCATCTTCGGAGAGCACCCCATCAGGGACCCGAGCCAACGCAATGGGCACAGGTCGGGTGATTGTACTGATGGATGTAGGCATGAGTGCGAGGCGGGGGATAGCTGATCCCGGGACTCTGCTTCACGTGGATATTGACCTTATGCGATGGCTTGGGAATGTACTGGTGCGTGTGGTTGGCAATGACATGCCGCTGCAGGCCGGCCGGTCCACCGAGCGGAATATGCGGTGGGCCAGGAAGGCCAATCGGTGTACCGGTGATCGGCATGCCGTACAGGGGCGCTTGGGTGGGCCCCCAGCCGGGCATGACCGGCCCCATTCCGCCACCGGGCGGAATCAATTCCGAGGCCGCCGGACCCGCCGGTCCCGTCGGGAATGGACCCGTAGGTCGATCCGGCGTCGGACAGCCGCAATGGCGCCGCCAGCCGACTCCCCCCTGGGCGGACGGACCGCTCAAGGGGCCTTCCGGGCACGACCCGTCGCCGTGCATGCCGCAGGAGCAACCGCTGGCCATGGCTTCCGTGTGACTCACTTGCGCCACCTCGCCACGATCATCGAGCGTGGCGGAAAAACATTCCTGGAAGTTGGAACCAGGCATTTCAATGTCCTTGTTCCCCACGCGGATGATGGCCAGGATGGATCCTCGCCGATCGGCCTCTTGGACCGGGTCCAGCCCTGGATCGAGTCGCGTACTGACGAGCGTCTCCACGCCCGCCACGGCCAAATGCTGGAATTCCGGGTCTGGCAGGTAGATGACTTTGGTTACGAAGTTGCCCGCCGTGACCTGATTGAGATCATCGGGCGTCAGCTGGAGCGGGATGGTGTTATGGGAAATGAAGGCGATGGTCCTGGGGGTGGGCGTACCGATTTCCACCGTGGGATACAGTTCCACCCCTTCGTGCCCGGGGATGCTGGTCAACTTGCAGCGGTAGAGGCCTGCCTGATCGAAGTTCGTCCGACCGGGGACGACCACCGGGGGGCCATCGAATCCGCCGCTGCCGGTACTGTCCCAGTACACCTGCATGCCGGACGGATTCGCGAACATGACTTGTACCGTGGGCATGGGTTCGCAGCCGGCGTCCCACTCACCGGTGTCACCGTAGCTGTTTCCAGTGCCGGCACCGAGGTTCTGCGTCATACCCTGGAAGTCGGCGGCCGTCAGGACGCCTGGCCCTGGGCCATCCACACCGGGACCGGGTGCCATCAAACGGTCGGCCGGGGGCAGATTGAAGGCCGGGCCGTGGCATCCGGCGAGTGCTATCACCGTGGAAAGAACCGTTGTTGACCGAAAAAACCGCATGAGATCCCCCTTCCTTGGCCCCGGAACCGCGAAGCACTCCACCGTTTAATTCCCGTGGACCCCGCAGGTTGACGGGCCGTAGAATCCGACATGCATTGTGCGGCCCGCCACCATGAACGGCGGCGCACCATGGAGCCGTCCGTCCCACGTCACCGTAGAGTTTCGGCTGTCGCAATCGTCATCTTGCGAAAATCTTTCGTAACTCGTAAAGGCTTCCAGGTTTAACCGATTGAAGACCAGGTCTTGCGCACTGCGACTGTTCTTGCCCGGCATGGTCTGGGCCTTTGCCGCACTCGCGGGCAGCGCGACAGCAGTTCCTCCGGGCCAAGGCCCGGAAGTCCCATCTGGCATCGTGGGCCGGCAGTTGCTTCATCGCGCGCTGGAAATTGGCATGAATCGCGGGAGCATTTCAGCGCAAGCGCGGCTCCGCGCTGAGTTGTACGAGCAACAGCTATTTGGGTCTGGGACGTATCACGAGGCGCGAGTCCGCGGCGACTTCTTGTCGCGAATCGAATTCAAGATCCCTATGGCAGGGGGGATCGGCCTGTTTCAACGGGTCAATGACGCGAAGTTTCTCTGGACCCACCTGGACCTTCCCAGCCTGTCGGGGGAGCGCCAGCATCGGGTAAGTCGCGTCGATCTGCAGCGAGTCAAAGACGAATCGAAGGTCGGCCCGCGAGAACTGGCGGGGATCCCCGGGCTGCTGTGGCGGCTCGACCGGGCCTTTGAATTCGCACCGCCCAAGAGTGGCCAGTGGCAGCAGGTCCCCGTGTGGCTCGTGACCGGGATTCGCCGCGACCCTGAGCAAGCCACGGGCGGAACGGTGGCAACCACCCAGGGGCCGAAATTCGTGGAGACCCAGGCGGTGCCGGCATCCGTAGCCATTGCCTTGGGTCAGGATGACCTGTTTCCCTACCGTCTGGAATTCCGCCGGCACCGTGACACCACGCCCGAGGGGGACGCTTCGGAACGCGGACGCGATGAGGATCGACCCATCCTGGTCGTGGAATTCTATGAAGTCGAGTTCGAATCCCCGTTACACCCGCAGATCTTTTCGTATTCACCCGGCGAACTGCCCGTGGACGATGAGACCGACCCATTTCTGGAGGGAATCGGTAAGTAGCGCACCCGCGAGGCCGGCTGCGATGTCCGCGAAAGGGTATCTTTGCCGGCGCGGGTTCGATCGCCAGACGATCATTGGGCAGCCCGCGCATGGATGAGTGCCGTGCATGTATGGATGGCCCCTCTCAGGCCACGAATGTCAGCGATTCCCTGTCCGGCAATGTCGTAGGCGGTCCCATGGGCCACGCTGGTCCGTACGATGGGAAGCCCCAACGTGATGTTGACGGCACTAAACATATCGACCAGCTTGACAGCGATATGTCCCTGGTCGTGGTACATGGCCACGACTCCGTCGTAGTCCCCACGGACGGCCCTGGCCAGAAGCGTATCTGCCGGAAGAGGGCCCCGGACATTACAACCCGTTGTCCGGAGTAGCTTCACGGCCGGTGCAATGATCTGGGCCTCCTCCGCGCCAAAGAGCTCATTCTCACCCGCATGTGGATTCAGGGCACAGACTCCCAGCCGCACTTCGCGATCCACATCATACTGCTTCGTCATACCCGACATGATCTGATGCAGTAACCGACCGTGCCGCACAATGGCGTCCGTGTTGAGCTCGCTGATCGCGTGCCGAAGTGCCGTGTGCAGAGTCACGTGGACGACGCCCAGCCCGAGAGGCCCGGGGACGTGCGGCGGCGGCAAATAGAGCATCATCGCAGTATGCTCGACCCCACAACGTTGCGCCAGCAGTTCCGTGTGACCCGGAACCGTATATCCTGCCGCGTGCAACGCGGCTTTGCTGATGGGGCACGTCACGATCCCCTGAATCTCGCCGCACAGCGCGAAGTCCGTGGCGAGCGTGATCGCGCGATAGGCCTGCCGACCGGCTTCGGGAGAATGGGGGGCTGTCTGACAGGGCAAGTCTCCCACGGAGAGACAGGGGAGCAGGGCAGGCGTGGGGCGAGCCGCATCCGGGTGCGGGATGGTCTCAATCGCCAGGTTCGGGGCAAACCGACTTGCCGCCGAGCGCAAGACCTCCTCGTGGCCGGTGACCATCAGTGTCGCGATGCGGTGGATCGCCGAATCCTCCCAGAGCCGCACGATCAACTCTGGACCGATCCCGGCGGGATCCCCCTGGGTAATGGCAACCCGTGGCAAGGTCATCTGACTGTGCTAAGGTAACGTGAATTGATACTGCCGCAAAACGAATCCCCGAAAGGCTCGACCCGCGCATGACACGGATCTTCTCCACCTTATCCTGGATTGTCGTCGTCCTACTGATCATCATCAATATTCAAGGTTTTCGCATTGGTGACTACCAGGGAATCTGGCAATCCCGGCTCGAAGCCGTCCATTCCATGCAAGAGGGCGAGGGGAACGTGCCCGATTCTCGTCCTGGCGATGGAACGGACGTCGCCAGTGACCAATCCTTTGCTGTGGCTCAGGCCAAGACGCGATGGCACATTCTGGCGAGTCTGTTTGCTTCGCTGGTGAGTGTGCTGGTCAATTGCCTGTCGGTAACGTACTTCATCGGGACCGGTCGGTGGTGCCTGGAGGTCGTCGACGCGTACGGACTGGATGACGACCTGGTCGTCCAAGCTCGCAAGCTGAAGCGCCGTTCGTTTCCCTGGTCCCTGATCGGAGTCCTGGCGACGATTGCGATGGCCGCGTTGGGAGCCGCCGCGGATCCCAGCACCCTGCTGGCCAATACACAGCAATGGGTCAAACTGCATGCCATCGTGTCGGTCGCCGGCACGGCACTCGTGATCGTGGCGCTGGCCCTGCAACGACGTTACCTCGGACAGAATCAGCATCTGATTGACCGCATCGTGCAGGAGGTCCAGGCTGCCCGGACTGAACGGCTACAAGGGTAGGGGGCAGGGCCATGCGAGCTTGCATTCAGCGCGTGAGTCGTGCTCGAGTTTCCACCGCCAGCGACCATCTGGCGGAGATCGGAAGGGGGCTGGTGGTACTGCTGGGCGTGGAGAAGTCGGACGATCAGTCCGACGTGGATTACCTGGCGGACAAGACCGTTCACCTGCGCATTTTTCCCGACGATGAGGAGAAGATGAATCGTTCGCTGCAGGATGTTCGGGGAAGTGCACTGGTGGTCAGCCAGTTCACGCTGCTAGGGGACTGTCGCAAGGGAAGACGACCATCCTTCGTGCAGGCGGCGGAACCGCAACGGGCCGAGCAGCTCTATCGGGCCTATGGTGAGGCCTTGGCCGCCCACGGTATCCAGGTGGCAACCGGGCAATTTCGAGCGATGATGCAGGTTGAACTCGTGAATGACGGACCCGTCACCCTGTTGCTCGATAGTCGCAGGCAATTCTGAGTCTCCAGAAAGGCTTGAATTCATGATTCGGCATCTCGCGTTCATCGTGGCGCTGTCGCTGGGGATCTCGGCGGCAACTCGGGCCGAGGAACCGTTCTTTCCTCTGATGGCCTGGGGGCACACGCCGGGCGACCCGGTTGTCCTCAAGAAAATGCGAAAATGCGGTATCAACGTCGCGGGATTCGTCCCTCCCTCGGCGCTTGATGCCTGCCGGGATGCCGGGCTCAAAGCGATCGTCGCCGATCCTCGCACCACCGACTACGACTGGCTCAAGGTTGATCCCAAGACCTCGAGAGCGAACGTCGAGTCGCTCACGAAGGAGGTGAAGGATCACCCCGCCGTGTATGGCTACCTCCTGCGCGATGAGCCCTCTGCCGCGTTGTTCCCCGGCCTCGCGACGGTCGCCGCGGCAGTGAAGGAGTTCCACCCCGGCGCCTGGCCTTATATCAACCTCTTCCCCAACTACGCGAACGTCGGGCAACTCGGCGCGCCGGATTATGATGCCCACATCCGGGCATTCGTCGAGATCTGCAAGCCCACGACCCTCAGTTATGACAATTATTCCCTGCTCGAAGGTGACGTGCTCCGCGATGGTTATTTCGCGAATCTGGAATCAATGCGCAAGGCTGGCTTGGAGTTCAACCTCCCGTTCTGGAACATCATCCTGACGGTGGCCCACTTCAACTACCGGGAACCGACCGACGCCGATCTCCGGTTCCAGATCTACACCTCCCTGGCCCATGGCGCCAGGGGAATCGCGTTCTTCACCTACTTCACACCCAGTTGGGGCAACTACCGCCTCGGTCCGATCGATCCCTTTGGCCACGAAACGACAACCTGGAGCAAGCTGCGGGCGGTCAATCTTCAGGTAGAGAAACTCTCCCCCACACTTCTGAAACTGCGATCCGACCACGTCTACCACTTTGGCGAGATCCCCGGCGGCACGCAGGCCCCCCCGGCCGACTCGCTCGTCGAGGCGCTCGATGGCCCCTTCCTGGTGGGTGACTTCACCCATGAAGAGGGCACGCGCTACCTCATGATCGTCAACCGGAGCTTTAGCGCCTCGTACCCCTGTCACCCCAAGCTGAGGACCGAGGCAACGCTGGAGCAAATCTCCCCCTATTCCGGCCGTCCGATGCCGTTTGGTGGCGAGGGGATCTGGCTCGCCCCCGGACAGGGCGCTCTGCTCCGGATCACGCATTGAACCGCGGGGCGATCTCGATGGAACCCGCTCGGCCGACCGCTCAGAATCAGGTCTTGGCTTGTTCGTCCGGGCGGAATGCCGCTACGGGTTTCGCTGATCCTCTACCGCTGTGTGAAACCCGTCGATCTGGTTGTCCGTCATGGTGATTTCGCCCGCTTCGGGGGCGATGCGGATACCGACACGACTCAGGGGGTCTCGTGTTTCGCGGATCGTGTTGCCGATGATGCGAACATCCTTTGTTTTTCCCTGGATGTCGATTCCAACACCCTGGTCGCCTCCGCTGTCGAGGATTCGGTTATTCTCGATGAGGTTGCGGTTGGCCCAGAAATCGAGGCCGCCGGGCTCGTCTCGGAACAGGATGCCGGCTTTCCCGCTATTCTTGACGTCGTTGTCGCGCATCACGTTGTCGGTATCGCGATGGCCGATGGAGATACCGTAATCGCGGTTGCCGTCGATTTGGTTCTTCTCGGCCAGGCCGTATCGCACGCCCCAGCACCAGAAGATGCCAATGCTGTTCCGCTCCAGGCGGTTGCCGATCAGCCGGGGGCGCTGTGATCCGGAACCCGGATGGACGCCCAGGTCGGCATGGTCGTGGCTGTGGCAGTTCTCGACCGTCACATCGTGGCAGACCTGGAAGCTGATCCCGTCGCCGTTGTAATTGCGAGCGGTCACGCCACGGATGGTGTAACGGTTACAGTCTTGCAGGAAGATGCATCCGGCGTAATTTCCATTGATATTTGTGTTGTTCTGCTTGTTGCCATCGAGCGTGATGTTTTCAATCACGACATCCGACGTGCGCTCGCTGGTCAGCAGGGGGAACAGGGACGAGCAGGTCGGGCTACCCTCCGATACCCACAGATTCTCGCGCAGGCCGTCGTTCAGTTTGAACCGATTGCCGACGCGTGCGACGAGTGTTCTTTTGATGATCGTCTCGCCGCCGTTGTGTGGGTTCTTGGCCCGCAGCAGTACGCCATCTCCGACTCGAAAGCCGTGCTTATCCTTGATGGTGATTTCCTGATCGTACCAATCGGAATCGTCCGCCAGCGGCACGGTTTCCGAGGCGATCTTGGTCAGGATGCTTTCTTCCCCGCTTCCCCGCAGTCGTACGCCAGACGGCAGATGGATGGCGTTGCGCAGCAGGAAGGTTCCCGGAAGCACCTGGACCGTGCCACCTCCCAGCCGGCTCACATAGTCGAGCGCCGCCTGGATTGCGCGATCGTCCGCGCCCACCAGATCCGCCTTCTCCGGTCCGACCGTCAGCGTCACCTTCTCGTCCCAGGTCACTCCCGAGGCGTCATCGCCGTCGATCGCCTTCGGACCTGAACCCGCGAAGACGCGAGGAAGCGCCAGGATGCCGCAAGATGCGGCCAGCAACGATCGTCGTGAGAGCCGTGTCATGTTGGGCTCCGATTCACTGGACTTCGAACGAGACGCATGCTGGCGGCGCGAATCAATATCGCGGGGGCTGAGTATCGTGGCCGAAGGGGGGCGTGTCGGCCGGCGATCGCCGAGCATGGTAGGGAGCGGAAGTTCCTGGTAGTGGACGGACCCAATTCTCAACCGACCGCGCGTGCGCGATGCCAAAGGTGACGGCCATCAGAAGGAGATAGGCCACCACATTGGCCAGCGGTTTTTCTCCCCAGAACTTCAATGCCGTGCCAAAGGATCGTTTCACTCGGACACGACCGATCTCCACAGCATAGATTTCGTCAAGAAGCAGGTGCCAGAGGAATCCCAATACGATGGCGGCCGTCTTGAAGATCCGGACGCTGTCGTCTGGACCCGTGCTCAGGTAATACACCACCATGCCGGCGATGGCCGCCGCGGGAATGCTGTGCCACATGCCGCGGTGGACGGTCCAGTGACGGAGTATGCCCCCCAGCAGGAAGCGAATCGCCAGATACAGGCCCACGCAGATCAGGACAATCGTTTCTCGCGGAAGCTGCAGGTTGCTCAATTGATCGAGCGCCAGCAGGGGGGTGACCGCCGCCACCAGACCGACACTCTCACGGAGGATGACGGCATTGTCACTGTCCATATCGGGCAGGAGGCCACCCAAGGCACAGAGCCCGGCGGCCAGTGCCGACGACGGGAGAGGCATGTCATAAAGGAGATGGCCAGCGGCCCCATAGGCCGCTCCAAGAACGATGCTGCTCGATACGTGCGTCCGAAAATTCGCCACGTGGTTTCGCCTGTTTTCCGGTCCCCCCGCGGCGGGAGTCTAGCCCGAACGATCGACCGTACCAAGGTCATTCTTTTGCTGGGGGGCCTCGAGTCGCTCTTTCCCCACATTCGCCTTCGAGACTATACTCCCCGGGCTTTTCGGGGCCTGCTGCCACATTCCGGAGTGACGTTCCATGGGGATCTATGACATTTTGGTGCTGGCACTCCTCGGCATGGGGACTTTCCTGGGTTGGCGAAAAGGTCTGGCAACTCAAATCGCGGCCATCGTGTCGATGGGGGCGAGTTTCTTCGTCGCGGTACGGTTTCGCGAGCCGCTGTCCCAGCACATCGACGCAGCAGAACCGTGGAACAAGTTCGCCGCCATGCTCATTCTCTACTTGGGCACGTCCCTGGTGATTTGGTTGTTCTTTCGGCAGATTCGTACGTCGATTGAGCGGATGAAGCTCGGCGAATTCGATCGCCAACTGGGTGCCGTGTTCGGCGCGGTCAAGGGATTCGTGGTGGCCTGCGTCGTCACGCTGTTTTCCTTCACGCTGCTGCAGGAACCCCAGCGTCTGGCCATCATCCAGTCCAAATCGGGGGTCTGGATCGCTCGGGCGATCCACAAGTCAACGGCCATCATGCCACCGGAGGTCTTGCAGTACATGGATCCCTATTTGCGGCAGCTGGACGAGGGATTTGGGACGTCCGGACGGAATTTCTATGTCCAGCCGCAGCGTCCCGGCTCCCCGGGATCGCAGAATTGGGTTTGGCCACCCGGGACGGCGGGCGACACGGGGACGAACCGGTACGGCGGGCGGGAGACCTACGAAGCGAACCGGCGTGATCCGCCGTACGAATACCGGCCAGCCCGGCCGGGAAGCCGCTGACCAACCGAACATAAGAAACATTATCGGACGTTGGGGAGTGCTTCGTTCAGGCAGGCCCCGTGCGGGAAACGCTGGAGCTCGACCCCTCGTTCGCAGGGATCGCCTCGTCTGGGACCATCGGTTCGGCCGAGCTCTCCAGGAAGACCCCCATGCGGCGAAACTTCTGGTACCGGAGGGCCAGAAGTTCTTCGGTCCCTTGGCGACTGAGGTCCCGCAAGCCGGTGACCAGGAATCGCTTCAGGCTGGCGGCCGCCTGGTGATGATCGCGGTGAGCACCCCCCAAAGGTTCTGGGATCACCTCATCAATGACTCCCAGGCTGGAAAGGTCTTTCGAGGTGAATCGCAAAGCGGTGGCCGCCTGTTCGGCGTACTCGTGACTCTTCCAGAGGATCCCCGCGCAGCCCTCTGGGCTGATGACCGAATAATACGCATGCTGCATCACGGCCACGCGGTCTCCCACTCCGATCCCCAAGGCGCCTCCGCTTCCTCCTTCGCCGATCACAACGCAGAGGATGGGAGTCGGTATGCGCGACATTTCAAACATGTTCTCGGCAATTGCCTGCGATTGACCTCGCTCTTCAGCGCCCACTCCGGGATAGGCACCGGGCGTGTCGATCAAACAGACCACGGCCACACCGAACTTTGCTGCCAGCTTCATTTTCTGCAGTGCCTTGCGATAGCCCTCGGGATGCGCGCAGCCAAAGCAGCATTCGGCGCGCTCCTTGACGTTCCGACCTTTCTGATGGCCAATCAGCATGACCTTGAACTTGCCCAGCTTCGCAAAGCCTGTCATCATGGCCCGATCATCGCCAAAATGGCGGTCGCCGTGCAGTTCCACAAACTCATCAAAGACGAGATTGATGTAATCCTTGGTCTGAGGCCGATCGGAGTGGCGGGCGACTTTGACACGCTGCCAGGGCGTCAGTGACTCATAGACCTCCTTGGTCCGCTGTGCCCACTGATTCCTCAGGACGCGTACTTCTTCCGCTCGGGCGGGATCCTGGCTGGCCAATCGCTGGGCGGCATCAATGCGGTCTTCCAATTCCAGGAGTGGCGTTTCAAAATCCAGGCCGGGTGCTGTTCTTCGCATGGTATGATCGTAGTCATGCGCGGGTTGTGGTGTAAACACCGGCCCGGGTCACGAGACTACTGCTGAAAAGGTCTTTGGGTCGTCAACGGTTTTTGAATTGTGAGGATCCCGCATCGGGGCCCCCTCTCCCCCACGCTTCGTGGGGGAGAGGGAGGGGTGAGGGGGAAAGCGTGATCGAATTCGTCAGACCGATCCATTTGCCCCTCATCCGGCCTGCGGCCACCTTCTCCCCCGGAGTACCGGGGGCGATGGGGCTCCAACGCCGGTACGGAATGACCTTTCCAGCAGTAGTCACGAGACCAGCGACCTGGCCTGATCGCCGACTGGCTGCCGATCGGACTTGAAGAGCCGAAGTGGTTCCAGAGCGGCCAGGAAGGCCGGAATGGACTGCGGCCGGTTTTCGGGTCGTTTGGCCATCAGCGATGCGACGAGCTGGTTGAATTCGGGAGTCACATCGGGCTGGAAGGCGGCCATCGTCGGTACGGCACCCTTCAGATGGCGCATCAGCAGCTCATCCGCCGAGGCCCCCGTGTAGGGAACGCGTCCCGACACGAGATGGAAGATCGTGCAGCCTAAGCTATAGATGTCGGACCGCGCATCGGTGGGTTCTCCACGTATCTGTTCGGGCGCCATGTAGCTGCGCGTCCCCTGCACGGGGATCTTGCCTGAAAAGAGCCGTCCGAGCCCTTTGCGTAGCCGTTGGGCGATGGCGAAATCAACCAGTTTCACCTGGCCAGACTCGTTGAGCAGAATATTCTCGGGTTTGACATCCCGATGCACCCAGCCCCGTTCGTGCATGTGGCCGATGCCCCATGCGGCCTGGACGATGGTCCCAGCCAGGTAGGAGGTCAAGCGATCCGGGCACTGTCGCAGGCACTGTTTGAGGTTGGGGGCGGGAAAGAACTCGATCACCAGGTACGGCAGGCGCCGGAATTCACCCAGCTCCAGCATGCGGATCACGCACGGATGATCCAGCGACTGGCAGACATCGAACTCGTGCCGCATTCCTGCCACTTCCGACTTTTCACTCAGTCGGTCATCCCGCAGGATCTTGATGGCCCACCGCCGATGGTCCGTGGAATTGATCGCCTCCCAAATCTGCGTGGCAGTTCCGACCTGGATCAGCTTGAGTAGCCGATAGGGCCCAATATGGTCTCGACCAAGAGATCCCACCACAACCTCGAACGTTTCGCCGAGCTGCCCGCACCGCTCGAATTAGCCCCTACGATTCGAGTCTAACTCAAACGCGTTGCGGGATAAAGCGCGGGGGGGCGACAGGAAGTGCGCTTCGTGACGATAAAGCGGCTGCGGGGCACGGCTCGGGATGCCTTTTCGGAATCGACGTGTGCTAATACCGGACCCGCACCAGGAAGAGTCCGTGGGCGGGGGCTGTGGGCCCGGCGCGGCGGCGATCCCGGCTGGCCAGGATCTCGGCAATCCACACGACGGGCTCGGCACCCCGACCCACCTCTACGAGTGAGCCCACGATGTTGCGCACCATATTGTACAGAAATCCGTCCGCCTCGATTTCGAACTCCACGCGAGGCAGTTCCGGACTGGGCCGCTCGATACTCAGATCCACCACGGTGCGAATCGTGGTGGCCCGGGGAGAACCCGCGGCTTGGAAGCTGACGAAGTCGTGGCGACCCAACAGGCAGGCCGCGGCAGCCCGCATGCGGTCGAGGTCGAGCGGCTGCCGAACATGCCAGCTGAACTGACGCTGAAACACGTCCGGCTGTTCGGCATCCCACACGACGTAGCGATACCGCTTGCCCTTCGCGTCCCGTATGGCGTGAAAGCCAACGGGCGCTTCTTCGACTTGCAGGATGCGTACGTCCGGAGGCAGGCTACCATTCAGAGCGCGGCGCATTTGATCCGGGGAGAGTCGGGTCTCGGCCGAGAAGCTGGCAACCTGTCCCAAAGCGTGCACTCCGGCATCGGTGCGTCCACTGGCCGTGACTCGCGTGCGGCACCCCAGGATCGGGGCCAACGCGACTTCCAGCACCTGCTGGATGGTGATCCCGTTGATTTGGACCTGCCAGCCATGGTAGGCCGTACCGTCGTAGCTGAGCGTCAACTTGAAGAAACGCATGGTATGCGATGGTGGGCGGATCGAGGCCTTCGCCGAGCGTAGGTTCCTGGCCGCGTCCCCCAACGTGTGGCAACACCTGCGCGCCGGTTCCCCACGTTCCGATGGGGGCTCAATGCACCTTGGCGGATGGGCGGCGCGAAAGCTCTCCCTGCGCCAGCAGCTCGGCGATCTGCACGGCATTCGTGGCGGCCCCCTTGCGAAGGTTATCGCTGACACACCAAAACGCCAGTCCTCGCGGACTCGACAAGTCTTCACGGATCCGGCCGACGAAAACCCCGTCGTGGCCATCGCAATCCCTGGGCATGGGATACGTGTGGCGGACCAGGTCATCGCACACGACGATGCCCGGCGCGCGAGAAAACAGTTTCCGGGCCTCGTCCACCGTGACCTTTTGTTCCGTTTCCACCAGGACACTTTCGCTGTGGCAATTGGCCACCGGCACCCGCACACAGGTGGGACAAACCTGGATGGTGGTGTCATCGAAGATCTTCTGGGTCTCGTGCACCATCTTCATTTCTTCCGACGTGTATCCTTGGAACTTGTCGGAGCCGATTTGGGGAATCAAGTTCCCGGCGATAGGGTGCACGAAGGAGCGGTACTTGTATTCTCGGCCTTCCACGGCCGCCTTGGTCCCCTCGCGGAGGTCTTCCTCGCCGACCACCCCTGCCCCGCTGGTTGCCTGATAGGTGCTCACCACCACACGGCGAATTCGGGCGGCATCGTGCAACGGCTTCATGGCCACGACCAGCTGCGTCGTGGAGCAATTGGGACTGGCGATGATCCCCTGATGGCGGTGGATTTCGTGGGCGTTCACTTCCGGAACGATCAACGGGACGCGATCATCCATCCGCCAGGCGCCACTCTCGTCCACGACAATGGTTCCGTGGTCGACCGCCCAGGGTATGAACTCGCGCGCGATGTCGTCCGGTGTACTGGCAATACACAGTTGCACGCCAGCGAATGAATCCGGTGACAGGAGCTCCACGGAGACGGGAATGCCACGAAATGTCAGCGTCGTGCCTGCCGATCGAGGAGACGCCAGCATCTTCACATGGCGTGCTGGAAAATTCCGCTCTTCGAGCAGCCGACGGATGATACGCCCGACGGCTCCGGTAGCACCAACCACTGCGATCGTGTCAATCACGCCCTGGCCCCCCTGAGGGGCTGGGCCCTCAGCCATGGATTCGTCAAGCACCATCTTAGGTCGGCCTCAGAGATGAGGCAACGGACAGGCTCCATCCTTGGGCGCCGAAATGGGTGGCGAAGGCCGTCCGCCAGGACCCACTCTCAGAGCGCGCCGCACATCCCAGGAGCGGCCTTTTCGTCGCTTGCGTCCGTAAAACACCGCGTGGCACACGCACCCTGTGCGTGCGACTCGCACTAGCGTGCCGCCGGCACTTGGGTTTCAAGCCGTGCGCTGGCAGGCGCGGCTCGCAGGGAAGACGGACCGGCTGTGAGTCGCGGCTGCCCGGGAGTCACCGGAAGGAACTGGATGTGCATCTTGGTGGCCAGTTTCTGTTCCTGCATCGCGTCTCCAATCTTGGTCTGGAGCGTGAGATTCTGGCTGAATTCGCTCTCCACAAATCGACCTGCCACCTCGTCAAAGAACATGGAACCTTGACTCCCTTGCTCCTTGATGGCGACCGACATGCCCTGATTCGAGGCCTCCTCGATCTGCATTTGAATGGCGACATCGATTTGATCGAGCGCGCGGCCCGCATGTTGCACCGTGCCGCGATACGTGTATTTCATCTTCATGGCCAGGGCCCCCAAGGGGCTCTTGGAGGTCGTGGCACCTTCCCAGGATTCGCCGGGGCGCACCGGCTTCACTGGCAAGACGGCCGCCGACTGAGCCAGCATGGATTCGATGTCTTCCTTAGCCAAGATCTGCTGTGCCGCTCCGGATGCCTTGAGTTTCTGCTGGGCTTCATCCGACAGACGAACGTCCAGGATCTCGCCCCGGGAATTCATCCGCTGCAAGATATGCAGCCCGATCATGGGCTGCACATTGTCGTAGAGCACTTTCGCCATTCCCGAGAGGTCCTTGGCGCTGGACGAGTCGAACTCCACGCTCCCCGTGCCAGGCGCTTCCATTTTCATGCGAATATGCTCGACCGACTGCTGGATTTCGGCAACTTCCTCGGGCGAAACCGAGCGCACCAGCCAGCGCATGTCGAGTTGCATGTCGGCCTTGGACTTCAATTCGTTTCCGAAGATCGATTGCTCGGCATCTACCGTCTGCTGCAAGATCACATCCATGGCGTCGCCCGATTTCAGCTTCCAGCGTAACAGCTTCGGGCCTTGGGCTTCGGAACTTCCAGCCAGGATCACTGACAGGAGTAGGGTCGAGATCGTCCAGCAAATCCAGGCGGGAAAGCGATTTCCGTTTCGCATGAGAGAAACCTTCCATGTTCGAGTTAAGGCCGACAGTCAGCGGCGGAATTATGCCCAAAAACAAAGACGCGCGTCCAGTCGAACTGGACGCGCGTGGCTGCTAGCTGGGTGGGATGGGTCTAGGCGTCGACGTTCTCCTCGTGTGGCTGATCCTGATCTCGGATCTCGTGCAGCTGCCTCATCATTTCGTCCATGCGGTGCTGAAGTTCTTCAAATTGCTTGCGGATGTCCGCGGGCAGATCCTGCATATTGGGCATGGAGGGAACGATGACCTGGGATCCCTGGTCATTCGGGCCACTCTGCCACGGCAGGACCATGAGCCCCTCCGCTGGTCCCTTGCCCAGCATCCTGCGGACATGACCACGGATATCCTTGGGCAGCTCCGACAAGTTGTCCTCGGTTAATTCCCACGATTCGTCCCCCCGACGAACCTTGATACGGGCGGGCTGACCACTCTCCTTGGAGATCTCGACACTGAGATTGCCGGTGAATTCCTTGCGGTTGGTATCCATGGGGATCCCCGGGCCGAAGAAATGGAACCGCATCGGTCCGTCCTTCACCTGACCTTTCTTGATCTTGTCGATCCACTCATTCAGCTGATCGGCATCCACATTGGCGGACCAGTTGTTGGAGTTCGGCGACGACGGAGGGGACCAGGCCATTTCCTTCGGCCGTTCGGCCGGCGTGATCTCTTTGGAAACCTCTTCTCCCTTGTGCAGCCACTTGACCTTCATCGGCTTGTCTTTGGACTTGGCGATGGCGTCGACGAGCGACGGCAGCGATGTCAACGGCTGTCCGCTGGCCTCGATCAGGATGTCGTACTCACTCAGGCCAGCCTCTGCGGCCGGGCTATCGGGCACGACCGACTGGACGACCAGACCTGCCCCCTCGGGTAGATCCAGCTGCGCCCGAAGGGCACCCTCCGCGGGTACACAGACGACTCCGATCCAGTGACTGGGCATGGGGTTCGCATCGCCTGTGACGTCATCGACCAGCGTGGTATCGGGACGATCTTCTTCATCCTGCCCCTTCGCCGCCAAGAACTTGACAATGGAATCCTTCGAGGACGCCCCTTCCGATTTCGCCGTCTTGGCATCGTCGCCGATCGCGAACTGGCCGACGGCCGCCAGTCCGACCAACGCACACAAGAGCACCGAAGAGACAATGGTTTTCATACACGACCTCCTTACGGGATAAACTAATAGGGATGATTCTTGACCGGGACCAGCTGGATCTCCTCTACGGGCAACAGAACTTGCTGGCCGTCGGGTGTCGTCGCCGGAATGTAGCCGTTCTTCTGGTAGACCTTCGTGCCGAGTCGCCCCAGGGCGTCACGAACTTCGGGGGATACGGCGGGCCGCCCGTTCCAGAATCCGTCCTGGACCAACTGCGCATCGAGTGGCCGATTTCCTCCGCCGCCATGTCGCACCACGCTGGGTGCAGGTCTGTGCGTGGAGGGGGCGCCACCGCCAAATTCCGATGTCCGTCCCAGCGCAAACGCCAACAGCACCGAGGCGGCCAGTCCCAACCAGGAGAGCATCGGCCCACGCGGACGCACCTCCTTCCGATCGGAAGCCATCTTCCGAACGACCGCGTCGCGATCAGGCCGTGGCGACTCGACCGCAGTGGCAACCGCGTCCCAGCGACTCGACATGCCACCGCCCGATTCCGAGCTCTTTCCCGTGAATGCTTCCAGCGATTGGCGCCAGGCCTGCGACTCCAGGAAGGCCAGTGCACATTGGCGCCAACCTCCCGGCTGATCCGACAAGGTCCTCAGCGCCTGCTGGTACTCCTCTCGCGACAGTTCGCCGTCGACCAGACGGTCGAGCAAACGACGGTCCACGCCAGCCGGGTCAACATCTTGTGAATTATGTGCATTCATAGTTCGGTGACGTCCAATTTCGTCAAGACGGCTCGGAGCCTCAGTCGCGCTCGATGCAACCGCGCTTCGATCGCGCTCTCACTGATCCCGAGTTTTTCGGCGATCTGCTTGTAGCTCCAGTCTTGACCATATTTCAACAGCAGGATTTCGCGGTCTCGTGCCGCCAGTTCTTCCAGCGCCTTCCGGATGTGCGAAGCCCTTTCGTTTGCCAGCAGCCAATCCAGCGGATCCGCTTCGCGGCCATCCGATTCCCTCGGTGCCACCCGCTCGGCAAATCGGTCTATCAACTTGCGGCGCCTGCCCAACTTGCGGCGATACAAGAGCGACTGCCGAACGGCGATTTGATACAGCCAGGGGGCCAGTTTCCCGGAATCGGCCAGTGGCGCTCGATTTCGCACCAGCGCCACCGCGATCTCCTGCAGGACCTCGTCCACCGCCTGCGGCTCGCCCACGCGCGCCAGCACCACGGAACGAAGCCAACCCCGATGCTGTTGCAGTGCACCGGACGCGTCGACCGATTCCGCTACCGGCGATTTCCCGTTGGTAGCCTGCTCTTCGATCGCCATGGCACAGTGATAGTTGCCGGTTTTGGTGCTATCTTGCGGAAATCCACCGGGGCTTACGTGTATCTCAAGCCCCGATGCTCCGCCTCAAAAAACCGTGGTAAGAGGGCATCGACACGGAGCAATCCGGCCCGGGTCAGACGGATCTCATTCCCCTGGATTTCCACCATTCCCTCTTGAACCAACCCCTCCCAAGCCAGCGGCCAGACCTGCAGGACTTCGACGCCAAACTTTTCCCGAAAATACCGTGCGTCCAGCCAGCCTCGTTTGAGCTGGAGGATGGCCTCGCGTACCAAGGCCTGGTGGGGTGTGATCCGCAGGCCCCGATACAGGGGCAAGACACCTGAATGTAACGACTGAACGTATTCGGCCCAATCGGGGTGATTCTGGTAATGCACCCCCGAGACGTGGCCGAAACTTGCAACCCCCGCCGCCAGCAAGTCGGCCCCCTGCCACAGGTGGTCCCGGTATTGAAAGTGCACGCGACTGGCGTCCCGCACCATCGTGTACGCACTCGATATGGAATAGCCGACCGACTGCAGGGCATCCATGGCATAGCTGACCCACTCCCGTTTGGTCTGCCAGTCCGCCACCAGGGAGTTCCCGTCACGTCCCAAGAGTTCCTGGGAATAGACGGTGTTGAAGGGAAGTTCCATCTGATACATGGTGATACTGTCGGGCTGCAGTTCCATGGCCTTCTGGATGCAGCTTCGCCAATTCTCCCAGGTCTCCCCCACCATTCCGGCAATCAAGTCCACGTTGACTTGAGGGAACCCGGCGGACTGGATCCATTGCCAGCTCCGTTCGATCTCCTGAGAGAGGTGTGCCCGGCCATTCTCCCGCAGGACCGTATCATCGAAATTCTCGATTCCCAGGCTCAGTCGGGTGACACCCAGGTCGGCGAGGGCGTGAACTTTCGATTCGGATAACGTCCCAGGTTCGCATTCAAATGTTACTTCCTCGGCACGGTCCCAAGGGACACTGGCCCGCAGACGTGCAAACAGCGACGTGAGTTGACGGGTGCTGAGGAAGGAAGGCGTGCCGCCGCCAAAGTACACAAAGCGGACCGGGCGGTCGCCCCTACAGGGGAACTCGCGAATCAGCGCCAGCTCCGCCGACATAGCGGCCAGGTACGTTTCGATCTCATCGGCCCGCTTATCGACATAGACTCGAAAATAACAAAACTTGCACCGCTTTCGACAAAAGGGGATGTGCAAGTACAAGCCCAAGGGGACATCGGCGGGAGGTGCCTCGAGCGCCTGCTTGACATCCAGCAGGGACGACGGATTCCACAGCGAAAACGGTGGATAATTGGAAACAAAGTAGCTCCCCACTTCGGTCTTCTCCGACCGGCGTTGGGTGACTTCGGGGGAGTTTCCATCAATCGTCGTCATCATGCTCTGTGGAGGGACTGGTGATGCGGGGCGCTCCCAGGCAGTATACCACGCCCCGATCATTGGCGATGACCAGCCGTTCCGCGGCAACTGCGGGGGATGCGGTAAGACTGCCACCGAGTTCGTAGTCCGCCAGCTTTTCGCCCGTGGCCAGGGCCAGGTCATAGAGCCGCCCGTCGGTCCCCCCCACCAGGACTCGGGAACCCACCAGTACCGGCGAGGATTCCAGTCGCCGCCGGGTCACGAATTTCCAGAGGATGGCACCCGATTTGGCATCGAAGCCCGTGACCGTCTTGTTGTGTCCAGCCACCACCAAGATCCCCTGCCCCACCGCCGGCGATGCCCGGATCGGCAAGGGCTTTTCTCCTTCCACTTGCCAGACAACCTCTCCGGTTCGCCAGTTCACGGCATAGACCGTCCCCGACTCCGTCCCGAAAAATGCCTGGTCGCCTTCCACGGCGGGAGTCACCCCCGTGGGCCCGTCGATTTCGATGGCCCGGACCCCGTCCCCTTGATCCAATCCAATTACGTGCAGCTTCGCATCGCAGCCCGCCACCAGTGCCTGAACTTCGGCAATCGATGGGCTGCAGCGGATCTGGTCATTGATCTCATGCTTCCAAACCAGTTCTCCGGATGCGGCGTTCAGGCAATAGAGCGTCGCGTCCTGGGAACCGAACACGACATTCGGTCCAAAGAAGTTGGCGCTGGAATCGATTTGTGCGTTCGTGGTGAATGTCCAGAGCGGACGTCCCGTGACCGCGTCAACGCAATGGAAGATACCGTCATAGTCGCCGATGTACACTCGCCCCCGATCGACGGCGGGGGCCGCCGGAAACCCGATCTCTACCTTGTGGCGCCACTGTTCGGTGCCGTCCTCCAAGCTCAAAGAATAAAGACCTCCGTCGAGATCACCCACATAGACGCTCCCATCGCGAATGGCCGCGGCGCCACCAAAGGCAGACTCCGGCACTTCGAACTTCCAGACGACCGCCAATGATTTCGGCAGACTCGAAACGGCAATGCCCGAGGCCCGTGCGTCGCCGCGGAATAGTGGCCAGGAGGTGGCCGTGGCAGCTACCATGGCCTCGCCTGGTGCTTCCTCCCCTGCCCCACGCGCACGATTCCCTTCCTCGCTGGCGGCACGGCTGATGAAGACGAGCCAAATGACGAATGAAAACCAGTTTCCCTTCATCATGATGGCACCCGCGTATCGTATTCGGCCCCAGAACCTGGAACAGGCCGAGAAATCGCCGTACGAGTTTTTTGTCGTCGCGCGTGGATCATGGCACGGAATGCAACTATCATATCGGATGAACCTTGTTGGCAGGAATTGAAACCATCGCAGGGGTCGGAACGGATGATGTGTCGATTGGTGTTTCCGCGGATTGACTGCTTCGCAGTGCTGGTGGCCCTCGGCTCGATCATCCCCGCCGCGGAACACCCGCTGCTGCCCGGCTACTCCGACTTTCCGTCCCTGACCGAACGATTGCAAGCGCTTGGTACGTCCCCCCATGTGAAACTACATTCCCTGGGAAATACCGCACAAGGCCGCGCCATTCACCAATTGACGTTGGGAACCGGCCAACCGGACCAGAAACCGGCAATTCTGATCGTGGGGAGCGTCGAGAGCCGTGCGCTGGTCGGGAGCGAGCTGGCGGTTCGCATGGCAGAGTCCCTGGCCGAGGATCCCTCGCTACTGGAAAAAGTCACGTTCTATGTGATCCCCCGACCGAATCCGGACGGATGTGAACGAGCATTCGCTCAGCCCTATCGCGATCCCGCGGGAAACGGCATCCGGAGCGATGACGACCGGGATGGACAAATCGCGGAAGACCCGGCGAATGATCTCAACCACGACGGAATGATTACGTCCATGCGCGTCTATCGAAGCGGGGGCGCCTATCGAACCGATCCCGACGATCCGCGGATCAACGTCCCGGCCAAGCCCACCGAGCATGAACCTGGCGCATTCGATCTGTACAGTGAGGGCGTTGACGACGACCACGATGAAGCCTGGAACGAAGATGCAGGGGACGGCGTCGAGTTCAATCGGAATTTCTCCTTCGGCTATCGGCCGTATACGCTGCAGACGGGTCCGAACCCTGTCTCGGAGATCGAAACGCGTGCGGTGGCCGATTTTGCATTTGACCATCCCAACATCTGCCTGGTCTTTTGCTTTGGACCTCAGAACAACCTCACGACCGCCTGGTCTCCACAGCCGGGAAGCGGCCCGATCCGTTCGTCCGTCGACGCAGCCGACGCACCGTACTTCGCCTACCTTGCGAAGCGGTATGGCGAAGCGGTAAAGCTCGATGCACCGCCACCATCCGAACCGGGAGAAGGCGATTTCCTGCACTGGGCCTACTTTCATTTTGGCCGGTGGTCGCTGGGTACGCCGGGCTGGTCGATCCCCGGCGAGACGGCTGAGAAGAAGCCGAAGTCTCCGGACCAGGAAAAAGACACTCCCAAGGAACCCGGTGGCGCGTCCGCCGAGGAGGCGCCCGCTGCGGCTGCGCCCCCCGAGGATCCGCCGCTGGCGGCCGCGCCTCCCGAGCGGCGTGAATCGCGTCGCGAACAGCGTTCGTCCCCTCGCGCGACCTCCAGACCTCCCGGCCGGTGGCCAGGCCGATTCCCGGGTCGCCGCCCCGAACGAGACGCCGCCAGCAAAACACCCGACCGATCCGCGGACGAACGTCAAATGCTCCGTTGGATGAAAACGCAAGACCTCGACGGGTTTGTCCCCTGGACGGAAGTGCCGAATTCCGATTTTCCCGATTGCAAAGTGGAAGTCGGCGGATTCAAACCGCTATGGCGCTGGAACCCTCCTGCCGGAACGTTGGATGATCTGGCCAAGTCGCATACCCAGTATTTGCGGGAGCTGTGTTCGCTCTTGCCAATCATTCAAGTGACCGGAACGCGTGTCGAGCCACTAGGCAGCAATCTGTTGCGTTTGACGACCCGATTGACGAACACCGGATACCTGCCCACGAGTACCCAGTTAGGCGCCGAAGGGGGACTGACCTATCCCGTACAGGTCGAGCTGACGACGGCCCACGACGTTTCCCGTCTCTCACAGCCGAAACGGCATCGCCTGCGACGGGTGGAGGGCGAGGGTGCCACCGTGGAACATCGGTGGCTGATTCGTCCCCGCAGCTCGGGGCCGGGCACGGCGACCATTCGCGCTGCGTCGGTCATGACCGGTTCCAGCCAGGCGGAGATCGCGTTCGACACCGCCGCCGGTCCCCCACATCCCGCAACATCGACGGTCCCCTGAGTGCGAGGGCGCGGGCCCCCGGTGGCAGCGCCACGATGACCTTCCCCTATCCATGAGAGCCACCATGTCGATCTGCCGCCGAATCGCCCTCTTCCTTGCACTCGCCGGCCGAGGCGCTTTGCCTTCGGCGATGGCGGAAGATCCCCCCATCTATGAAGTGATGGGCGCGCCCAGCGACCCGCGCGTCGATGCCCATTGGAACCGGTACCACGACTATCGATCGGCAACCGAACTCCTCCAGCAACTCGCGGAAAAGCATCCCGATTACGTCAAGCTGGAGAGTATCGGCAAGTCGTACGGCGGCCGCGAGATGTGGGTCATGACCCTCACGCGACTCGATGCGCCCGCCGGCATGACGCGCCCCGCGTTCTGGATCGACGGCGGCATCCACGCCAATGAGATCCAGGCGACCGAAACAGTCCTGTACACCGCCTGGTATTTGACCGAATTGGCCGGACGAAACCCCACGATCGGCCGGCTGCTCCGTGAACGCATTTTTTATCTTTGCCCCATGCTCAGCCCCGATTCGCGGGACGCTCACTTCTATGAACCGAATTCCACGAACAGTCCACGTGGTGGGAAGCGGCCCGTCGATGACGATCGGGATGGCCTGATCGATGAAGACCGCGATGACGACCTGGACGGCGATGGCCATATCACCATGATGCGGGTGCGAGACCCGCACGGGAGATTCAAGCCGGATGAGAAGTTCCCCGCCATGTTGATCCCCGTGGAAGCGGGTCAGAAGGGCTCCTATCGCCTCCTGGGCTCTGAAGGCTTCGACAACGACGGAGACGGCCTCGTGAATGAGGATGGCGACGGCTACTACGATCCGAACCGGGATTGGGGTTGGAACTGGCAGCCCGGCTACGTGCAGTCTGGTGCCTACCGGTATCCCTTCTCCATACAAGAAAACCGTGACGTGGCGGACTTCATTCGAGCCCGCCCGAATATCGCCGGCGCACAGTCGTATCACAACGCCGGTGGCATGATCCTGCGAGGTCCCGGCGCGAAGAATGATGCGTTTGACCCTCGGGATATCGCCGTCTACGACCGCTTGGGAAAAACCGGCGAAAAGCTGCTGCCCCACTATCGCTACATGAACGTCGCGGAAGACCTCTACACGGTCTACGGCGGTGAGGTCGATTGGCTGCATCAGTCGCTCGGTATCTTCACCTTTACCAATGAGCTGTTCACCGGCTGGCATCTCTTTCGCAGCGAAGCGGAAGAGCCGGAGGGATTCTTCGGTGCCGCCGCACCCCGCCACGAATTCAATCAGCTCCTCCTCTTGGACCAGGGAATGGTTCCCTGGCACGAAGTCGACCACCCGCAATATGGCAAGATTGAAGTCGGTGGCATGAAGAAGAACTGGATGCGACAGCCTCCGTCGTTCCTGCTCGAAGAAGAATGTCATCGGAACATGGCGTTCACGCTCTATCACGCCGATCAGATGCCACGAGTCAAGGTCCGCAAGGTCACCACGCGCCCCGCCCCCGACGGCGTCTGGGAAGTCACGGCCACGATTGAGAATTCGCGGCTGATCCCCACCCATTCCGCCGCCGACATCGAGCGGAAGATCACCCCGCCCGATGAGGTGATTCTGGAAGGAGACAACCTGCAGGTGCTGGTGGGCTGGAAATCGCAAGAACCGTTCTTTGAGGAACCGGAAGAACAGCGTCATCAGCCGGCCCGACTGCGGTTCGCAGCCATCCCCGGAAACAGCGTCGTCTATGCCCGCTGGCTGGTCACCGGGAAGGGACCGATCCGCGTAACCGCCAAATCAATCAAGGGAGGCCGCCACGAACGACGGGCCGAACTGTCAGACTAGAGCGATTCCTCGTTGATGATCTCACCGTCGGAACGATGGGCCATCCGATTGAACGTCTCGAGATCGATGTCGTAATTTAAGAACGTCACCGACGCGTCCGCGCGCACGACACTTATGCCGTTGGCATGCGCCGAACCTGGCGTCACGGTGTTTGCCGAGCTGTAGACCGGCTTGGTGGAATCCTGCAGGGGCGGACAAAGCGATAGTCGCACCGTGTCAATATCCCAACCGTCCGACCAGCCACGGTCATCGTCCGCCGCACCCGGTTGGTAAGGGACTCGCAGCCGCTTCTCGCTGACCATGGCCGTCTTGCTCGTACCATCCTTGATGTGTCGGATACGTACCAGCGGCGTGTAATTCAGATCGGTGACCACTCCCGTCGAATTGTTGACCAAATGGCTGCTGCGCACGATCACTCCCCAAAACCCCGTATAGCTTGCCCCCAGCTGCGCCGACGTGCGGGGGTTGAAGTCATTGCCATACGTCCGGGTCCCCCAGAACGAATAGGCGGTCGAACAACCGCGACTTGTGGGTAATTGGACCGTGGACGCTCCCACCGTGGTCAGCAACGCGTCGAACGCCGTGCTCCCCAACTGGCTGCGACTCGGCGCCGCTGTCAAGGAAGCGTAATCCATCAGCCAGTACGTATTCCCCTGATAGAAGAACGAAGTCTTCTGCCGGCGCGTCGGGCAGAAGTATCCACCGATCGGCGAATTGCCGATCCTGGCGGTACTGTCCAACCCGTGCACCGCGTTCTCTTCCATGTAGGGAAGGATCTGGAAGGCCCAACTCAATCCCTGTTGCTTGGGACCAAACGGTTGGCCATTGGACGAGTAGCGCTGGATGTCCGGCCACGGCTCGATGCCTCCGCTGGGAAACGTCTTGTGCGCCGACTCAAGGTTCAGGATCGCCAGGCCTATCTGACGAATCTGGTTCATGCACTGGGTCCGGCGGGCAGCCTCCCGAGCGGCTTGGACCGCGGGCAGCAACAGCGCGACCAGCACCCCGATAATGGCAATCACCACCAGAAGTTCCACCAATGTGAATCCACGCCGACCGCCACGCGTGCCTTGCGCCATCATCAAATTTCCTCCCGAATCGAGGGACATCCGTTGATCCCAGTGAATAAGAAATAGAAATAAAGAGCGCGCAGCTCGCAGCGCAGCTTTCGCTGCACCAAGCGGGCCGCGACCGGCAATTCCCGTATGCTAATTGTTTTTCAATGCCAAAGTCAAGCAATTGCAGCGGCCCGAGTGGCGATCGGCAGCCCAAGTCGCTTCCTTTGGGGATTGCCCGACTGCCACGCGGGATGTCCACGGCAATCCGGCGGGCTCTGTCCCGATCGACGTTGGCCGCGGCACCCATCCATTCGGGGTTGGGATGGAAATCCTTCGTCCATAGCTGCTACCCCTCGTGGGGTTGCGGGCAGCGCTCCTGAGAAACTCGGGCGTTTTGGGGCTGCCATTTTGACGGGGCTCTAGTTGCTCCTTTCGCGATCACCTACTTCGCCGAAATCCCAACCCTCGACTGGATGCACACTTACGTCCAATCGCAGGGAATTGGCATTCACTTTGCTTGTGTGCAGAGGTGGCCTCAGTGGTCAAAACACCTTGGCCGGCGAGACCTGGGAAGGCAGGCCGGGTCCGGTCTGTCGATTCCATACTCCCAATTTCTCAATAGGAGGTTCGAACATGGCACGTGGCACGCTTCCTTGGGCGGCGACTGGCAGTCAGTTTCTGGACGTGGTCCGTCGCGAAATGGATGACCTGGTTGGCCGATTGCAGGACCCCAGTTCCTGGAATGACGAAGTCGCGGCGTTCGCGCCGCGGACAAACGTCGCGGAATGTGACAAGGGGTACGAGATCTCAATCGACCTGCCCGGCATGAAGTCGGAGGAGTTTCAGATTGAAATGCACGAAGGTCGGCTTTCCGTTTCGGGCGAACGAGCCAAGGAGCAGGAGGAGCATGGCAAGACCTTCCATCGCATCGAGCGCGTCTATGGCAAGTTTCGCCGAACCTTTGCCCTGGGCCAGGACGTGGACCCGGAACACATCTCGGCCAAGTACCGGGATGGGGTCCTGACCGTCAAGGTTCCCAAGTCGGAAAGGGCGCAACCTCGGAAGATCACTGTGACCGCAACTTGAGGCGCCGCGGGGGCCCGCGTGGTGGTTCCCTTGCGATCCTGAGTGGCTTCCGCAAGCGATCGGCGAACGGGTGTATGGCGAGGCGCCCGCCGGGTATCTCCTCGGGAGAGGGGGACGTGGCGGGCGCCTCGCCTCCTTATTTCTCCTTGGCGCCGGAGTCGTCCGACGCGGAATCGACTTTGGACGTCGGCGCGGTGGGCCACCGGTAGAGCGTACCCCAAAGATCGGTGGGATGTGTCGCGCCACCCTGCGTCAACTGGTCATGTTCTTCCAGTCCCATCAGCCCGGAGAGATGGTGGGACGCGTCATGCCCCAATTGCAATGTCGGAGCATCGGAGTTCGAGAGTACCCGAATGAATCCACCACCGCGATCGGCGCTGATCTCGACTCGCGGTGACGGTTCCAATCGCAGGTTCGCGGAGGCCGCCTTCGCGAGCGTCGGACCCGGCGGCGACGGGGACGTATGGGACGCGTCGGGGCTGCGCCGTCGGCCCGCGATCCGGTCCAGGCGGCCCGGTGGGCCATAGACGATCATTACCCCCGCGTCGTCGGATTCTCCCATGGAAATTAGCTTCTCGTCGTTGATATTGGTGACCAACAACTGTTGGCACTCCAAGGTGCGAAACGCCACCCTTTCACGCGGAACCAGTTTGTCACGTGCTGCCATAAACAGCGAGAGGAACACCAGCGGGTAGACGGTCCAGCGCTCTCGAGTCGACATGCATGAAACTCCTGTCCGCGATACGACGTTTCAAGAACCCCTGGGAGATCGGCAATTCAAGGCCGACCGACTCCTGCAACCATAGCGGATTGTGGCCGCCGAAGCGAATGCGGTTCCCCATCCGAGTCGACTCCCATCGCCTCGACAAGCCAGAATTTCTATAATCCCATGACCTTCTCGCACACCCCGGAGATTGCTCGATGCCGACCCCCGTTTCCTCTTCCCTACGATTTGCCCTGCTCGGTCTCACGCTGATGGCGGCCAGTCTGGGCTGTACATCACGTCAGCCCGCTACATCCGAATCCGAGGAAGGGCTAGAACCGCCGGAAGTCGTCTTGCCGGGACAAGATCAGGGGCCAACCGCGGGAAGTGACGCATTGGATGCCAATATGACCGACATCCCGGGCGGCAACGACAAGAACGATCAAGACGTTGTGGAGCTGGCCGTGGGAGAAGCAGCGTCCGAAGAGGTCTTGCTGGGGACAGCGGAGTTGACCGCAGGCATCTCGGGTGACGGCCCCTTGACCATGGATCAGATCGCGGAGTGGTTGAAAGACCCCCGCCGTCATGCCCCCTTGCAGGTTCACCTGCCATTAGGACTGTCGGCGGCGGAAGAGGCCATTTCCGGCCTTCAGGAAAACCCGCTCACCCGCGCGAAAATCGAGCTGGGCCGACAGTTGTACTTTGATCCACGGCTCTCCGCAGATGGCTCCATCAGCTGTGCCAGCTGTCATGATCCGGCGGAAGGTTACAGCCGCAATACTCCCGTGGGAGTCGGCATTCGGGGCCAGACTGGGACGCGGAACTCGCCGGTCAGCTACAACCGCATCCTCAGCGGCGCCCAATTCTGGGATGGCAGGGCTGCGTCGCTGGAAGAGCAAGCCAAAGGACCCATCGCCAATCCCGTCGAAATGGGGAACACCCTCGAGAATGTCGTCGCATCGCTGCAGCAGATCCCAGGATACAAACTGCAGTTCGACGCGATCTTCCCAGGCATGGGGATTACCGTCGATACGGTGGCCCAGGCAATCGCCGCCTTCGAGCGAACGCTCGTCACAGGCCCGACCCCCTATGACTACCTGGAAATTGTTCGCTCCGTCGAAAGCCAATACGACGCCGAGGAACTGGCGGAACTGGCCGAGGATGACCCGGAGCTCGATACGCAGTATCGCGAGGCCAAGAAGGCCGCCAGCTCCCTTTCCGAAAGTGCCATTCGTGGTCGCGACCTGTTCTTTACCGAGCGAGCGAACTGCACGGCCTGTCACGCCGGTGCCAATTTCACGGACGAGAAGTATCACAACATCGGCGTGGGAATGGACCAGCCCGAGCCCGATCTGGGACGCTTTGTGGTGACGGGGGTCGAGACCGATCGCGGCGCGTTCAAGACTCCTACCCTGCGTAACGTCGCCCGGTCAGGACCCTACATGCACGATGGCAGCCAGAAGACCCTGGAGGAAGTCGTGGAATGGTATGTGAAGGGTGGGCATCCCAACCCGCAACTCAGCGACAAGATCAAAAAGCTCGATCTGAACGAACAAGAGAAGCAAGACCTGGTGGCCTTTATGAACGAAGGACTTTCCGGCCCATTTCTCGAAGTGCCACAGGACAGGCTGCCCGAGTAACCGCCAAGCAGGGCTCAAGCCTGCGCACCGTCGCCTGGGGCGGTTCCTGCGTTTGACATCAAGGAGGATCACGATGTCCGATTTTCGCGCGACGCTCTATGAGACCTATGTCACCCGCTTCAAGGGAGCCGACCCCAAAGAGACCGCGGCGGGGCGCCGTTCCTTTTTTGATTGGTGCCAGTACCGAATTCTCCCCTTCCTCCAGGGGGTCCCCGCGGATGGAAGAGTCCTGGAGCTCGGCTGCGGACCCGGATACTTCCTGGAATTCCTCTCGTCCCACGGCTTTCGGCACGTGCAAGGCATCGACATTTGCGACGAGCAAGTGGCCCTGGCGGTCCGCCGAGGCAACGACGCCACTTCCACCGACGTATTCCAGTACCTGGAGGAAACGGATCAGGCATTCTCGGCCATCGTCGCCCTGGACTTCCTTGAGCACTTCCATCGCCAGGAACTGGTTCCCTTGCTCCAATCCATCTTTCGGACCCTGGATGACGGAGGCAGGCTGATTCTGAGAACCCCCAACGGTGGCGGGCTCTTCGCTGGGCACATCGTGTTTGGCGACCTGACGCACTTGACCATCTTCACCCCCAATTCCCTGACGCAGTTATTGCGGAACGTGGGCTTTGAATCGATCGAGTTTCGCGAAACGGGTCCGGTGCCGCGGAACCTGCTGGGCCGGTTGCGGGTGCTGGGTTGGAGTTGCGTAAGGCGGGTGGCCAACTGCCTGCACCAGATCGAGACAGGGATGAGCCAGCCCATCTGGACACAGAACTTGCTCTGCTGCTGCCGGAAACCGGGTGGCTGAATGGATCCGGCGGACCGCGACGGCGGTCATGAAGTTGATTCAGGACCCCTTGGACCGGTGCGTCGGCCCTATTCTTCGGTCATGAACAAATTGGAGGATTGGGAAGCGCGGGGTTGGGCGGACCGGCGGTCGCTTCGCCGAGAGGCCTTTTCTTCCAGCGTGCCATCGTCGTCGGGCAGCAGCTGCGTGATCGGCGTGCCATCGGCCTGAGTGCCCGTGACCAGGGCCACACGCCGTTCCGCGGATTCCAGCAGCTGCAGGCAGGCCTTCAGGTGATGCATGCCGTGTTCATAGCGCGCCAAAGAATCCGCCAGGCCCAATTGGCCGGCTTCCATCGCCGTCACGGCTTCTTCCAGCCTGGCCAGGTGCTGTTCAAAAGTCAGGTCCTCGGGCAGGTCGCTCGTTCGCTTGGATTTGGCCATGTTGCAATTCCGCCTGGGTGTTGTCGGTTCCACTCGATTCTTGCACAACACTGACAATGCGACCATCGGCCAGGAAGGTGACCATTCGATCCCCCGCCGCGACATCGCGATAGCTGGCCACGATCTGCTGAGAATCGGCGCGAACGCTCATCTGGTAGCCACGCTGTAGCACCGCCATCGGATTGAGTGCCTGCAGCCGTCCTTCGACCCCCTGGACCGTGGCTCGAGCCATTCCCAGGCGGTTCCACAGGGCCCGTCGGAACCGTTCATCCAATTCGTCCAAGCGTTTGGCCAGTTCTCGCAGTCGATCCCAGGGCCTGGCCAGGGCCCTCTGCTGACTCAGCGACAAAAGTCGCTGTCGGCGGCGATCCAATTGGGTCTGCATGAGCAGCTTCAATCGCGAGGCCACCTGCCACACGTACTGCGACAGCTCTTCCGCAGACGGGATGGCCAGTTCGGCGGCTTCGCTTGGCGTCAGGGCGCGGCGGTCCGCGACCAGATCGGATAGTGTCACGTCGATTTCATGCCCCACCGCCGACACGACCGGCGCCCGCGAGTGAAACAGGGCCCGAACCAGGGCTTCGTCGTTGAAACACCACAGGTCCTCCATGCTGCCGCCCCCGCGAGTCAGCACGATCAGGTCGGGTGGCGGGATCATGCCATTGGCCGCATCCAGGGCTCGACGGATCTCGTCCGCGGCCCCTTCACCCTGGACGCGGGTGGGGACGATGAGCAACTCCGGGCCACGCCATCGCCGACGAGCAACCTCTAGAAAATCCCGCAAGGCCGCCCCCGTGGGACTCGTCACAATCGCAATGCGGCTGGGGAACCGCGGAAGCGGTCGCTTGCGCTCGACCGAGAAGAGTCCCTCCGCGGCCAGACGCGCCTGCAACTGACGAAGGGCTCGTTGCAACGCCCCCTCTCCCAAAACTTCCACCTGACGGACGATCAGCTGATAACTACCACGCGGCGGATAAATATCCAGGCCGGCACGACAGATGACATGCATCCCATCCACCAAAGGAACTCGCATCCGGGCCACCGTGCTCTTCCAGAGGATCGCCGCTATCTGTGAATCCTCGTCCTTGAGTGTGAAGTACACATGCCCCGACTGCGGACGTGCCAAGTCCGAGACCTCGCCGGCAACCCACAGGTCGCGGAATTGACCCTGGAGTACTCCACGGATCCGCTGGGTCAAGTCCGCTACCGAGAGGACCTCTCTTGGATCGCTGGATTCGATCATGGCAGCGGATGTCATCTTCACAGTCCCGGCAGCAAAGGTCCATTCTCCCGATGTCCCGGAGCTATGGTCATCCTCCCGTCGTGGTACATTGTAGGTGCAGCCACATCGGCCATGTCACGGGGGCATCCGATGACCGGCCCCATGGGATTGGCCACGAGCCCGGCCCTCGGCCAGCCGCAATCTCGGACCGTACGCCGGCGCTTACCAGCCGACGCCGTTTTCACCCGGTGGCCGGACGATTTTGGTTTTTTTTCAAGTACTTTTGCAGGATCCGCCAGCCCACGGCGACTATTCGTGGGATAAGGGGGGGATCGTGCTGGACCTTGGGTCTCGAAAGGAGCAATTATGGAACGAACCTCGTGCAACCTGGCAGGATTGTTTGTGCTGGCAGTGCTGTGGGGCATCTCTTCGTCGGTGGCAACCGCCGGCGATGATGACGGCAAATCCGCAAGGGGGAGCGAAAAGCGGGTCGAGATCCGAATCCAAGTAGATCAGGACGGCGTTCATGTCAATTCGAGCGGCCTGGAGAACTCCGAGGAAATTGCTGCACTGATCCAGAAGAAGCTCGCGGAAGCCATGCCTGAATTCGTGCTGGGGAAGCCGGGACCGAAGCAACAGCGGATTGAAATCCGAAAGGTGCTTTCCGGCAAGGACGTTGCGGGAAAGGAATTCCGATGGAACTTCGCACCCGCCGATGGCGGCCATCCCATGGTATTCATCGCCGATGGCAAGAAGTCGCCTGGCAAGTCCTCTGAAAAGAGGATGCTGCTTCGGGCCCTGGAAGGCGGCCATAAGGTGAAGGTCGCGGCCGTTCCCAAGGGCGACGGAGAAATTGCCGTGACGGTGGTCAGTGGCCAGGACGAAGTGCCAACCCACCGACTGGGAATCGCGATCGTCGGACAAGCAGGGCTGGTGATTGGCGACGTCGCCAAGGGCTCTCCGGCGGATAAAGCCGGCATTGAAGATGGCGATCTCCTGATCGCCGTCAATAGAAACATGGTCGGCGAGGTTTCGGAACTGCTCGAGCTGGTCAGCAAGGCAGGCCGCGACCACAAGAAGCTCTCGTTGACGATCGTGCGCGATCACGATGAATTGCGAACGATCGAAGTCACCCCCGCCAAAATCGAAAACCAGGAGCACGAAGCGGACAACGATCACGAGGAGGACGCCGACGAGAACGATGACCAGGATGGCGGCCGTGATCGCCAATCTCGGACTGATTCCGGGCGGACCCTGCGATGGCAGGCACTCGTCGAGGGAAATACGCGTGAAGTGGAAAAGGCACGTGAGGCGGTGGAGCGTTCCGTGCGTGAGGCCCGCGCCCACGTCAAGAAACACGTTCACGAACTTGCTGCGGAACGTGATCATCATTTGGCCCAACAGCACGCTCAGGCAATGCATGCGGCCCGGACTTCGGAGCTGACGCAGCTGCGCCAGGATCTGGAAGCGTTGCGCAAGGAAGTCGCGGAACTGAAGGAGAACCTGGACGATCGCGACTGAGAACCGATCCCATGGATGCGAAGCCCCCCTCGCCCCACACCGTGACCGATTTTCCATGGCCGCGAATTCCGAAGTCCTGCCCCCTCTCCCCCGTCCCAGTCTGCTGGGATGGGGGAGAGGGTCGGGGTGAGGGGGAACGCCGTGACCGTTCTTCTTCGGAACGATGCGGCCGTCGATTTCCGGTCGGTCCTGGCATCTCACGGCGGCGGTTGAGTCCGCGCGTCGAACGCTTGCTGGCCATCTGCGTGACCTTGCTGTGTTGGCTGCCGCGGTTTTCCCTGGGAGAGCCGCAGCTTCAATACGGGGTGCGCACCATTCCCTTGGGTAACGGCCAGGTCGACGTGGTGAGTCGCCATGTCGGCCCGCAGCGCTGGCTGTTGTGCAACCTCCATGACGACGAGAATACGTCGGTCGATGCCGCCCTCGGCGTGCTGACCAGGTTCCCCGGTCGATTGGTCGAATTGCAGAATGGCGGACGAAGGAATATCACGTTCGAGCTCAGCGGCCGCCATTTCACCTTTGACCCCAACCGTATCTTCACGGTCCAGGGCATTCGCACCACCCTAAAGCAGCTCTCCCACGTGGACGAGCATGCCACACGGGCCATCATGAGCTTTGGTCGTGAGCTGCTCGAGTACTATGATCTGGACCACGTTCAGGCGGTGATCGCGCTGCATAACAACTCGGATGGCAATTACTCCCTAAGCTCCTACCTGCCGGGACAGTCCCTGGCCGGCGACGCATTGTCGGTCCATCGGAATGAATCGCAGGATGTCGACGACTTTTTTTTCGTCACAGATCAGAACCTGTTCACTGCCTTGTCCGCGGGCAAGTTCAATGTCGTGCTCCAGGACAACCGCCGCGTGACGGATGATGGCTCGCTTTCCGTTTACTTCGGCCGGAAGGGGATTCCTTACGTGAACGTCGAAGCACAACATGGCCACCTGGAACAGCAATCGTCCATGCTGCTCGCCTTGATGGAATACTTCGAGGCGCGCGCGGGTCACGCTGAAACCGAAGGGGCCGTCACGCCCGAGGTGGGCGGACTTCCGGCACAACCGTCGAAGCCGAATATGGAATTGGTGAACTTGAAACAGATGGAGCCGACGCTGGTGATCGAGGCGCGCTACGCCACAAGTAACAATTTCGTCGGTCGCCCGCTCTATCCCGCTACCGATCTTTACCTGGAACGCGGTGCCGCCGAACGGCTCCAACGGGTCCAGGCAGCCCTCCAGCGCCAGGGCCTGGGCCTGAAAGTGTGGGATGCCTACCGGCCATTGTCCATACAAAAGGAAATGTGGCGGATCCTGCCCGACACTCGCTACGTCGCGGATCCCGCCGTCGGGTCACGGCATAACCGCGGCTCTGCCGTGGATGTGACGCTTATCGATTCGCAAGGTCACGAGTTACCCATGCCTACGGCCTTCGACGAATTCACCGAAAAGGCCCATCGCGACTACTCCCAACTGTCCCCGGAAGTCATACGTAATCGCAAGACACTCGAGGAGGCCATGGTAGCCGAGCAGTTTGAGCCGCTCGCCACCGAATGGTGGCACTTCGACGCCCCTGAATGGAAACAATTCCCCGTCTCGAACCAGAATCCATACGCTCAGCCGTTTCCCGCGGCGGAGACCTCCCGCTGATGCGTGATTGACATTCCGATGGTTCGCCCATGGCCATTCGCCTATCAGCCGATGGGCGCTAGCCCACGGTTTCTTGGCAGTTCGAACCGGACGCTAGCGCGTTCCGGCTGATGAGTGTATTGGCCATTTCGTTGTCGTATGGCCATTCGCCTATCAGCC
>WPCK01026240.1_pt1 | contig 44341 bp, 42 predicted proteins | sample 5399851 | NCBI WGS metagenome assembly WPCK01 (sample SAMN12869471, study PRJNA574797) | sludge metagenome | isolation source: wastewater treatment of pH11 | place: China:Beijing | collected 2019-05-20
GATTGAGCGCAGAGTCGCCACCGAATGCTGAGTTGGCTTGGTTTTCAACTCCCCCGCTGACTTCAGATACGGAATCAGCGATACGTGAACGAACTGGGGCGTGCCAACTGCCTGTTCGTTCACGTATCGCTGATTCCGTATCTGAAGTCAGCGGGGGAGTTGAAAACCAAGCCAACTCAGCATTCGGTGGCGACTCTGCGCTCAATCGGCATCCAGCCAGATGCGCTGGTGCTGCGCTGCGAGCGGGAAGTCCCCGAATCCGTCAATAGGAAGATCGCTCTGTTCTGCGATGTGGACCTTGACGCCGTGGTTGTCTGCCCCGATGCGAAGTCACTGTACGAAGTTCCCAAGATCCTGCACCGAGAAGGCTTGGACGCATTTGTTGTGAGGCGTCTAGACCTCCCGTTCCACGATGTTGACTGGACTCTCTGGGACGATTTGCTGCGTCGGGTGAACTCACCCCGGCACGATGTGGAGATCGCCGTAGTCGGAAAGTACATTGACCTACCGGACGCATACCTGTCTGTCATCGAAGCATTGCGCGCCGGAGGTTTCGCCAATGACTCACGGGTTCGGATCCGCTGGGTACCCTCCGATGACTGCGTGACACCGGAACAAGCGCAAAGCGCCCTGGGAGATGTCGACGGCGTCCTCGTTCCCGGAGGCTTTGGTATCCGAGGAATTGAAGGAAAACTCGGCGCCTTGCGCTGGGCCCGCGAAAACAAGGTTCCGACTCTGGGTATCTGCTTAGGCCTACAGTGCATGGTCATTGAGGCAGCCCAGAATCTGGCGGGCTTGAGCGGAGCTTCCTCAACCGAGTTTGACCCCGACGCAGAGCATCCGGTGGTCACAACAATGTACTCCCAGTTGGACATCGTCGATGGTGCCGGAGACCTTGGCGGAACCATGCGACTCGGTGCTTATCCGGCGACACTGGTTGAAGGGTCGGTTGTCGCCGAGGCCTACGGAGAACTGGAAGTGTCGGAACGTCACCGCCACCGTTTTGAGGTCAATCCTGACTATCGGAGCACTCTTGAGGACGCAGGGTTGAAAGTTTCGGGCACTTCACCTGACGGGAGCCTTGTTGAGTTCATCGAGTTGGACCGCGACCGCCACCCGTACTACGTGGCAACACAGGCACACCCGGAGTTCAAGTCGCGGCCCACGAACCCCCATCCTCTGTTCGTCGGACTGATTGGCGCGACGATCAGAAACGGGAAGATGTAATACTTTCCACTTTTAGTCAAACTCACTGTTTCCAAAATCAGCTACACTGGAAGATGGCAATCGTTAGGGACTTTCGTCCGATGTTGCGAGTGTGAAGAGGTGGGGTGGGATGTCAGATTCTGCAGATGTCGGAACCCGGCAACAGGTACTCGACCTGATTGTAGAAAAGGGTCCCGTCACCGCGACCGTGATCGCGCATATCCTCTCGCTTACAACAGCTGCCGTGCGCAGACACATTACCGCTCTAGAGCGCTCAAATGAGATCAAGGAGCACGAGGTGCTCCCGATGGGACCGCGCGGCAGGGGACGCCCGGCTAGGCACTATGTCGCAACAGATTCGGGACGCGAGAAGCTCGGCGATGGCCACTCGGACTTGGCCGTAAAGGCACTGTCGTATCTGGAAAAGGTCTCGGGGCGTCAGGCAGTGGAGGGCTTCGCGGCAGCGCGTTCACGCGAGATTGAACGGCGCTACTCACCGATCGTGAACGCGGCTGGTTCCGACCCGCGCATTCGTGCCCAGGCACTAGCAGATGCCCTAACGGAAGACGGATATGCCGCTTCGATTCGTCCTGTAGGCGATGGCAACTTTGCAGTTCAACTGTGCCAGGGTCATTGCCCAATAGAGCGTGTCGCGGAACAGTACCCACAGCTTTGCGAGGCCGAACTCTCGGCATTCAGCCGCGTCCTTGACGTCCACGTGCAGCGACTTGCAACGCTTGCCCAGGGTGAGCATGTCTGCACAACTCACATCCCGGTGGGGATGGTCCCGGTGCGTTTGACTTCGCGCCTGGGGCTGAAGAGGTAAGAGAAGAAGGAGTTTCATGACCCAGTCAACGCTGGCATCCACCGAAGCACCGGTGCAGATGTCTGACGACGAGATAATCGACTCAATCGGAGCCTACGGCTACGGTTGGCGAGATCGTGACGACTATTCACAAGGTGTTCCAAAGGGTATCAATGCGGATATCGTTCGCTTCATCTCGAAGACAAAGGGAGAGCCGGAGTGGATGCTTGAGCGTAGACTCAAGGCTTACGACTTCTTCGAACGTAAGCCCATGCCCACCTGGGGTCCTGACCTGTCGAGTATCGACTTCGATGCATTCAAATACTACGTTCGTCCAACCGACCGTCAGGTCAACGACTGGGATGACCTTCCCGAGGAAATCCGTAACACCTACGACCGTTTAGGTATACCGGAGGCGGAGAAAAAGCGTCTTGTTGCGGGTGTCGCCGCACAGTACGAATCTGAAGTGGTCTACCAGCAGATCCAGGAGGATCTGGAGCGACAGGGCGTCATCTTCCTCGACACCGACACGGGTGTGCGCGAATACCCCGAACTATTCAAGAAATACTTCGGAAAGTCCGTTCCCGCCGGTGACAACAAGTTCGCCGCGCTGAACACCGCATGCTGGTCGGGCGGGTCTTTTATCTACGTCCCGAAAGGCGTTCACGTTGAGATCCCTCTTCAGGCGTACTTCCGCATCAACACGGAAGCAATGGGACAGTTTGAGCGCACACTGATCATTGCGGACGAGGGTTCCTATGTGCACTACGTAGAGGGCTGCACCGCACCGATTTACGACACAAACTCGCTGCACGCAGCCGTGGTCGAGATTTTTGTCCTTAAGGATGCTCGTGTTCGCTATACGACCATTCAAAACTGGTCGAACAATGTCTTGAACCTCGTTACCCAGCGCGCCATCGTTGAAGAGGGCGGAACGATGGAGTGGATCGATGGAAACATTGGTTCAGCAATCACCATGAAGTATCCGGCCTGCTACCTGATGGGGGAGAACGCTAAGGGGGAGACCCTTTCCATCGGTTTTGCTGGAACCGGTCAGCACCAGGACACCGGCGCGAAGATGGTCCATATGGCACCTCGTACGTCGTCCTCAATCGTGGCGAAGTCGGTGTCGCGCGCCGGTGGACGCACTTCGTATCGCGGCTTAGTCGAAGTCCATGCACGTGCAACGAAGTCCAAGTCCAACGTTCTTTGCGATGCGCTGCTTGTAGACAAGGTTTCACGCACTGACACCTACCCGTATGTCGATGTTCGTACCGAAGATGTCGTTATGGGGCACGAAGCCACGGTCTCCAAGGTGAACGAGGATCAGCTGTTCTACCTGATGAGCCGCGGGTTGGATGAGAACGAGGCGATGGCAACTATTGTTCGTGGTTTCGTCGAACCCATCGCCAAAGAACTGCCCATGGAATATGCACTCGAGTTGAACCGCCTTATCGAACTGCAGATGGAAGGATCCGTCGGCTAACATGACCGCCTCCAAGACCTCGACAATTCTGGAACCGTCAAAGATCTCCAGGGCAGACAAACCGACTTCATTCTCCGTCGCTGACTTCCCGATGCCGACCGGCAAGGAAGAGGAATGGCGTTTCACGCCGATGCGACGGATCCGCACTCTGCTCGACGATTCTTCGCCTTTCAATGGAAAAGTAACTGTTTCAGTCGATGCGCCTGAGACTGTTTCAGTGGAAGACGTTCAGGCGGGCGATGCTCGCCTAGGGCACGTGATCGCTCCAGGGGACCGAGCCTCTGTGCTTGCCTGGGAGAAATTTGCTTCCGCAACAGTTGTGACAATTCCTCGTGAAGTCGAGTTGGACCAACCAGTTTTCATCAACGTCGCTGCTGCCGACGAACTCGCAGCCGCACACATCCTGGTGAAGGCTGAATCCCTGTCCAAGGGCACCGTAGTTCTGCTGCACAAAGGGCCCGCGAAGCTCACCGAGACCGTGGAGATCCGAGCAGAGGACGGAGCGACTTTGAGTGTCGTATCTGTACAGGAATGGGACCGCGACGCCCTGCATGCCAGCAACCACCGCATCAGCGTGGGCCGCGATGCCAATCTGCGGCACATGATCGTCACATTGGGTGGTGACACCGTTCGTATCTCCGTGGATACGGAGTTCACGGCGCCCGGCGGCAACATGAATTTGAACGGCATCTATTTTGTGGACCAGGAACAGCACTTGGAGCACCGTGTGTTCGTTCACCACGCTCAGCCGAACTGCTTTTCTCGTGTTGCTTACAAGGGTGCGCTGCAAGGCAAGAACGCCCGCAGCGTCTGGATCGGTGACTGCCTGATTGGGAAGAATGCCGATGCTACAGACACTTATGAACTGAACCGGAACTTGATTCTCACTGAAGGCGCGAAGGCTGACTCTGTGCCGAACTTGGAGATCGAGAACGGTGAGATCGAAGGTGCCGGACACGCTTCAGCAACCGGTCGTTTCGACGATGATCAGTTGTTCTACCTGATGAGCCGAGGCGTCTCTGCGCTTGATGCTCGTCGCCTGGTAGTTCGTGGATTCTTCGCCGAACTGATCAACGAGATCGGAGTGCCGGAACTTCAAGAGCATCTGATGGGTGCGATTGATGAGGAACTTCGGGATTACAACAAGCGGCTCGCACTCGAGGCCTAAGAAGACTGAGCCAGAAGGTTCACGCTTCCCAACAAATGACTTTTGCGATGAAAGAACTTTAAGGAAGAGAAGGAAATGTCGTCGACTCTGACAATCAACGACCTGCATGTCGATGTGGTCACCCCGGAGGGCAATAAGCCGATCCTCAATGGCGTTGACCTAACCATCGGTAAAGGTGAGATCCACGCGATCATGGGTCCGAACGGTTCGGGTAAGTCCACACTGGCATATGCCCTAGCCGGACATCCCAGCTACGAGATCACCAGCGGTCAGGTCACTATCGACGGTGAGGACCTGTTGGACATGTCGGTCGACAAGCGTGCGAAGGCCGGCCTGTTCCTTGCCATGCAGTACCCCGTTGAGGTTGCAGGTGTCTCTGTTTCGAACTTGCTTCGCACAGCGAAGACGGCAATCGATGGTGAGGCACCTCCGCTACGCCACTGGATCAAGGATGTCAACAAGGCAATGCAGGATCTGCGGATGCCCGAGGACTTTGCAGATCGTGATGTCAACGTCGGATTCTCCGGTGGCGAGAAGAAGCGTCTGGAGATCCTACAGATGGAACTGCTAAAGCCGAAGTTCGCGATTCTTGACGAGACCGACTCGGGCTTGGATGTCGATGCTCTGCGCATCGTATCCGAGGGTGTGAACCGCGCTCACGCCCGTGACGACATGGGCATCATGCTGATCACTCACTACACGCGCATCCTGCGCTACATAAAGCCTGATTTCGTTCACGTCTTCGTCGACGGCAAGATCGCCAAGCAGGGGGGTCCCGAGTTGGCTGAAGTGCTTGAAGAAGAAGGCTACGACAGTTACCTGTAAGTGAAGTTGCGGATCATTGGCTTGAAGAGAAGGTGAGGACATGGGGGCGACTGGCGATTTCACGCCCGCTGAACTAGCCGCTATTCGTAGGGACTTCCCAGCCCTAGATCGGATTGGGCGCGGCGGCAAGCCCATCGTCTACCTGGATTCCTCTGCCACATCCCAGAAACCCAACTGCGTGCTGGCATCTGAGTTGGACTTCTACCGGACCAGTAACGGCGCTGTTCACCGCAACACACACCTGCTCGGTGACGAAGCAACCGAAGCGTTCGAGTCTTCGCGCCGCACCGTCGCCGAGTTTGTTGGCGGCAAACCGGATGAAATCGTGTGGACTAAAAACGCCACCGAGGCACTCAACCTGGTGGCCTCTGCGATGGGTAACGCATCGGTTGGGCTCGGCGGATCTGAGTCTCGCGAGTTTGCCGTGGGGCCGGGAGACAAGATTGTTGTCACCCGCTCGGAGCACCACTCGAACCTGGTGCCGTGGCAACAGCTTGCCAAGCGCACCGGAGCTACCTTCGACTGGTTGGATCTAGTGCCCGACGGCCGAATCGACCTACAGACTCTGGACCGTATTGACGGCCAGACCAAAGTTGTTGCTTTCACACATGCTTCGAATGTGACGGGAGCTGTAACTCCCGTGCAGCCCATATTGCAAGCGGCGCGCAACGTTGGTGCATTGACAATCCTCGACACCTGCCAGTCTTCGGCGCACATGCCCGTGAACGTGAACGACCTTGGAGTTGACTTCGCAGTCTTCTCGTCCCACAAGATGCTCGGCCCAACGGGTGCTGGAGCGTTGTGGGGTCGCTACGATCTTTTAGAGAAGCTGCCCCCCGTGCTGACGGGCGGCAGCGTGGTGTCCAACGTGACGATGGAAGAGACCAAGTTCTTGCCGCCACCACAGAAGTTCGAGGCTGGCTCGCAGGCCATCGCGCAGATCGTTGGATGGGCAAGTGCGCTTGATTACCTGGCGGAACTGGGAATGGATCGCGTAGCAGCCCACGAGCACGCGGTCACATCCAAACTGCTTGAGGGCCTCAACGCGATGGATGACATTCGTGTACTAGGACCGACGGACATGACAGACCGCACGGGAGCTGTCGCTTTCGAAGTGCCTGGAGTTCATCCTCACGATGTGGGGCAAGTGCTCGATTCGTTCGATATCGCAGTTCGTGTGGGTCATCACTGTGCAATTCCGTTACACCACTTCTTTGGGGTGCGCTCTTCGTCCCGCGCTTCGGTAGCCTTGACTACGTCGGATGAGGAAATTGAAGTGTTCCTCGACGGGTTGTCAAAGGTACAGAACTACTTCGGAGGCTAAAGGTGAGCAGTCTTGACGCTCTCTACCAGCAGGTGATCTTGGACCATTCGCGCAAACGTAGCGGTTCAGGCTCCGTTGAAGGCATGGAGCACACGTCGTATCAGGTCAACCCGACATGTGGTGATGAAGTCACTTTAGGTGTCGTATGCGATGGAGCGGGTACGCCAACTTCAATCGTGTGGGATGGGGACGGCTGCTCAATTTCACAAGCCTCTTTGTCGATGATGTGGGAAGCACTGCAGGATGCGGATTTGGAGACTGTCCGGGAGCTGTTCTCTGCTGTGGAGCAGATGATGCATTCGCGTGGCAGTGGTATGCCTGATGAGGTGCTAGACCTACTCGGCGACAGCGCCGCACTTGAGGGCACATCGAAGTTTGCGAACCGTATCAAATGTGCGCTGTTGGGTTGGTATGCACTTCGTGATGCAATGGCACAGGCCGGTGTCGACATTGTTTCCACCGGTGGTGATGCAGGTGATAGCAACGACAATAGCGGCTGTAACGAAATCCGGGCAGCCGGGCACGACTAACGGAGGATTCTTATGAGCGACCAGGACATGACCATGAATCCAATGGTGTCTACCGAGCCACCCCCGCAGGAATTTGCTCCGGTGAAACCGGAACCTCAGGCAGGGAACGTGGATGTTGTCGAGTTGGGCACCGTTAGCGGCGAGGAAGTCATCGAGGCGCTCAAGGACGTCATCGACCCTGAGCTTGGCATCAACATCGTTGACCTGGGGCTGCTTTACGGCGTAACCATTGCGTCTGATAATGCAATCACACTCAGCATGACTTTGACGTCAGCTGCGTGCCCTCTTACTGATGTGATCGAACGTCAGGCACAGATGGTGCTCGGCCCGTATTCCACTGACGTTACCGTCAGTTGGGTGTGGCTGCCGCCGTGGGGTCCAGAGTGCATCACCCCGGATGGTCGCGCTCAACTTCGTGCGATTGGCTTCAACGTCTGAGAACTGCCGGAAGCCCTTGACCCGCGGCCGCTGACTCGCCGCTACGAACCCCGTCCATCAACTTCTAGTGCAGCAGATGCGGGAATGCCAAAGGTCCAGGGGTAATCTGCTTGGATGAGCAAAACACTCTTTTCTGATCCCGCTTCTTTTGTTCGAGCACCTCGGCTAACTGGTCTTACGGCTTCGCGTGACGGTCGCGTTATCGCCACTCGCAGAACCACTAACGAAGAGGGTTCCGCGTTCGTGGACCAGCTGTTCGACGTGACCGAGGAAGGTGCGCGTCAACTCACCTTTGGAACGAAATCCGCATCACTCTTGGCGATTGGTGAGCGCGGCGAAGCCTATTTCAGCCGCAATGACCCGGGAGCGGAGTCCAAAGGCGATGCCATCTGGATGCTTCCACCAAGCGGTGAAGCTCGCGAGATCTTCCGCTACAAGGGGGGCATTGAGGGACTTCAGGCAACCAAGAACAACCTGCTGCTCACCCTGTCTGTCCTTCCTGGGGCCAACGAGTCCCAGCCCGACAGTGAGGGCAGTTCGGCCGAAGAAGCACTTGCGAAGTCAGCGGATCTTGCGAAGAAGCGGGAGGACGCCAAGGTCACCGCAGTTCTCTACGAGCGGTTCCCCACCCGCTCCTGGGACCACGATGAGACGCCGGGGAATAACAGGCTTTTCGTCTCCCCTCTGCCGGATTTGGTTGCGCCTCTGAATGTGGACGAGGACCCTGCCGCGAAACTGGAAGCGGACAAGGACAGCTCGACGGCCGAAAAACCGGCTGAGCTCCCTCCGAATGAGTTGGACCTAAAGGAGATTCCTCTGCCGCCTGCGCCTGACGGTGCTAACGGCTGGGAACTCGCATCTGCGATCGCTACACGAGACGGTTCGCACGCACTGGTGACGATGGTTCGCAGAACTACAATTGACCACTTCACACAGGCTTATCTGATGGATCTGCAAGGATCTGAACCTCCGAAGCTCCTCGCTGTGGACGACAGCGCAGACTACTCCGGCGAGTTGGTCTGTCCTTACGGCAAGGCCGGAGTCTTGGCCCGATACCTGCCCCCTCTGCCGAATCAAACTGTGGCGGTCGAGTTGCAGAGAGTTGATTTTGCGACTGGAAAGATAGAGACGCTGACAGCCAACGACCCCAACTCGATGGCCATTGGCGATGAGCCTGACTTCTTCTATGCGGCTGACCGCCGTGGTCGTGGTGGAGTGTTCAAGGTCAGTTCCTCGGGTGAGGAATCTCTGCTGACCCCTGATGACGAATATGTGTACTCGAACTTGCACTGGTCTGCAGGCAGGCTGGTGGCGCTGCGCTCTTCGATTGCTGAGCCAGCATCAGTCGTGTTCATTGATCCCGTTACGGGGGAGATCACTGAGGGGCCGCACCTTACGGCCGATCTGGAGTTGGCTGGCGAGTTGACCGAGATCGAAGCGGTCGGAGTGGACGGCACCCCGCTTCGCGCCTGGCTGGTAGTGCCCGAAGGTGAGGGGCCTCATCCACTTGTCGTGTTTGCGCACGGAGGCCCCTGGGGGTCGTGGAATGACTGGACTTGGCGCTGGAATCCCTGGGTGTTCGCAGCACGCGGATATGCCGTGCTGCTGCCGGACCCGGGTATTTCTACCGGCTACGGCCAGGGGATGCTTAGCCGAGGACACGACGCTCTGGGCGATGAGCCGTTCACGGACATAATGGCCTTGACCGACGTGGCTGTTGCACGCGACGACATAGACCGGGAGCGCCAACTGTTCGCCGGAGGTTCCTACGGTGGCTACATGGCGAACTGGGTTGCGGGACACGCGGGGGACCAGTTCAACGCAATTGTCACACACGCGTCCCTGTGGAACGTCGAGTCGATGTCGCGGACAACTGACAACGGGTCGTGGTACCGCTGGATGATGGGACCGATTCCCAAGGGGCCGAAGGCAGGCGAATCCCAAGCAGCGCGCTGGTCCCCGCACCGGTATGTCAAAGATATCCAAGTACCGATGCTGGTCATCCACGGCGATCGCGATTACCGCGTGCCGATTGGCCAGGGACTGGAACTGTGGATGGATTTGCAGAGGACCAGCCCGGAGTTGGACCATCGGTTCCTCTATTTCCCCGACGAAGGGCATTGGATCCTAAAACCAGGCAATGCTCAAGTCTGGTACGAGACGTTCTTGGCTTTCCTGGATCGGCATGCGTCGCCGAGCGGGCACGAGGAAGACGGCGAACACCTGCAGACGAAGCGCTTCGAACAACCCGAGTTGCTGGGGTGACCGTACTGCCAAGACTTCGTCGTGGAATTGCGCCGGACCTGTTGCGCCGGGCCTACTGCGACATCCCCAATCGTCCTTCGCCGTAGAAGCGGCGCAGGGTCTCGTTGCGGAACTCCTCGAACCTGCCTTCCAGTAGAGACTGGCGGATCGCGTCGACCAGCCGAACGGTGAACCACTCGTTGTGGATGGTTGCGAGGGTCGCGGCTAGGATCTCCTTTGCTTTGAACAGGTGACGCACGTAAGCCTTGGTGAAATTGGTGCAGGTATAGCACCCACAGTTTTCGGCCAGGGGAGTGAAGTCCCGGGCGAACCTGGAGTTCGTGATGTTGTAGCGACCGTCGGGTGCATAGATTGCGCCGTTACGCGCTACCCGCGAAGGATTGACGCAATCGAAAGTGTCGATTCCAGCATCGATCGCCACGAACAGATCGTAGGGCTCCGAGATGCCCAGCAGGTGTCGACCCCGATCCGAGGGAAGCTCCGGGGTCACCCAGGACACAATCTCCCCCAACTGCTCCTTGCGGAGTGCACCACCGATGCCGAATCCGTCGAAGCTCTGGCCGTCCTCGTCCATCTCCGCAAGCGACTGCGCAGCCAAGATGCGCAGATCCTGGTAATCAGCACCCTGCACGACACCCCAGAGTTGCTGATATGGCTTGTCGGTGCGCGCCTCGGTCTGCTTAGCGTGCTCGATCAAGCAGCGACGAGCCCACGCTTCGGTGCGTGCGAGGGATTCCTCCTGGTACGACCGCGGGTGCGACAAAGAGGTCAGTTCGTCGAACGCAAACATGATGTCCGCGCCCAGTTGGTGCTGGATACGGATTGAGATCTCGGGATTGAACCGGTGCTTAGTCCCATCTATATGGGAGCGGAAGACCACTCCGTCCTCATCCACGACCGCCCTAGAAGCCTTGATGGCACGGAACGACAGCTTCTCGGGGAGCGGCTGATTTAGGTCTGCCGCGAATTCTTCGCTGAGGACCTTCTTGAATCCAGCTCCCATTGACAGAACCTGGAAACCGCCAGAATCCGTGTAGGTTGGTCCGGGCCAGTGCATGAAGGAACCGACGCCGCCGGCTTCGTCGACAATGTCAGCGCCAGGCTGCAGGTACAGGTGGTATGCGTTCGCCAGCGTTGCCTGCGCGCCCAGCCCCACCAGCATCTCCGGAACCAGGCCCTTCACATTCGCCTTGGTGCCAACCGGGATGAAAGCAGGGGTTTGTATATCACCGTGGGCGGTGTGGATGGTTCCTACGCGCCCCAACCCCCGACCTTCCGTGGAACGGAACCGCTCGGTGTAGCCGCGGTCTGCGTGTACCGCAGGGTCCTCACTATCGACATCGGAGGGAACCGGCGGGAGAGATCCCATATGCGCAAGCGGACCGCTTGCACATATGGGAGGAAGGGAAATCCACTCAGTCAAAGCAAACCTAACGTTGGGGTAAGGATCTAGTGGGCGACAGGCGCAATAGTCACTGGTTCGCTCTGGCGGACCTTTCCGATTATCAGGTAGGAAACGGGCAGCAAGATTACCTCGAAGGCCATCTTGTAGATGTACCCCACCAAGACATAGTTCCAGAAGGGTACCCCCGTCAGAACGCCATAGAAGGCGATCGTGCAGAAAATCAGGGTGTCTGCTGCCTCGCCCACCAGTGAGGATCCCAGCAGCCGCGCCCACAGGTGCTGGGCTCCCCAGCGTTCTTTGATGCGCGTGAGGACGTATGCGTTTAGCAGTTGCCCAATCAAATAGGCCATGAGCGATGCGACCACGATCCGTGGGACGAAGCCCAAGACGGCTTCAAATGCCGCTTGGTTTTCATAGTCGGAAGCTGGCGGCATTACCTGAACGGTCAAGAACACTAGGGATGCCAGAGCACTGATGAAGAATCCGAGCAGAATTACACGCCTGGTTCTTGACCACCCGTAAACCTCGGCAAGCACGTCGCCCAAGACGTACGTGAACGGGAAGAGGACGGCGCCTCCGTCAAAAACCAGGAAGAACGAGCCGTAGTTGAACTCAATCAGCTTCGTTGCCGCTACGTTCGAGATGAGAAGCATTGCGACGAAGCAAGCAACGATGATCGTGAATGCACCGAGCCGACCGGAAGGGGATATGTCCGAGGAAGGTCCCTGGAGCGTTTCCGTTTCGATCGATTCATTCACGAGTCCATATTGCCGCAGTTAGAGGGGGAACTGGTAAATCAGGTGATTAGCGCCACCGGGCGTGCCTTCAGGGCATCTGCGATGCGAGGTAATGAGCGGACCCGACTACACTCTCTCTGGTGATTAGCGTCCAGGACTTCGGGTTGCGGATCGGTGCTCGCGAGTTGATTACCCCCGCTTCCTTTACCGTACCCAAGGGAGCTAAGGTCGGTCTGGTCGGGCGCAACGGCGCGGGCAAGACAACCATGATGAGGCTACTTGCAGGTCAGGATGATCGGGGCGCTGCTGAACACACCGGCATCATCAGTCGTTCCGGAACTGTGGCCTACCTGCCTCAGGACACAACGGAACCGGCTGAAGAGAAGACCGGCATCCAGCGCATCCTCTCCGTTCGCGGAATCGACAAGTTGATCGAACGCATCAAGAAGGCCGAGATGGAGATGTCCTCGACCACGGGGACACGGCAGCAAAAGGCCATGGAGCGGTATGTGCGGCTCGACCAGGAGTTCACGATGTCCGGTGGCTGGGCCGCAAACGCGGAAGCATCCCAGATTGCTGCGGCCCTAAAATTGGAACAGCGAACGCTTGCTCAACCGCTGGAGACGCTGTCGGGGGGACAACGACGCAGGGTGGAGTTGGCACGTGTCCTGTTCTCTCAAGCTGATACGCTGCTTCTCGATGAGCCCACTAACCACTTGGATCACGACTCCATCATCTGGTTGCGGGACTGGATCAGGGTGTTCACTGGTGGAGTGCTGATGATCAGCCACGATGTGGGTCTATTAAGAGACACAGTGAACCGGGTATTCCATCTTGACGCCAACGAGGCTCAAATCGAGGTCTACAACCTGGGTTGGGACGCGTACCTGGAAAAACGCAAAGAAGATGAGCGCAGGCGTCGGAAAGAACGCGCCAATGCGTTGAAGAAAGCAGAAGCCCTTGAAGCTCAAGGCGAGAAGATGCGGTACAAGGCTACCAAGGCAGTTGCCGCACAGCAGATGCTTCGTCGCGCTCAAGAGTTGAGGGAGAGGGCTGGAGTTGAGAAAAAGGCGGAGAAGGTCGCCAGAATCCGGTTCCCTTCCCCAGCTCCCTGTGGGAAGGTCCCTTTGACAGCTTCTGGGTTGTCCAAGTCCTACGGTTCTCTTGAAGTATTCACGGGCGTCGACCTGGCCGTCGACAGGGGCACCAAGGTTGCAATCCTGGGTGAGAACGGTGCGGGCAAGACCACTCTGCTTCGTGTCTTGGCAAGCTTGGAGACTCCCGATAGCGGCGAAGTCCAGGACGGCCACGGATTGAAGCTCGGCTACTACGCGCAAGAGCACGACACCCTGGATCCGAATCTGTCGGTCTACGAATGCATGGCACTCGCAGCTCCTGATCTGGACGACACTGAACTGCGCAGCGTACTCGGACAATTTCTGTTCGGCGCAGATGACGTTACCAAGTCAGTTAGCGTTTTGTCGGGTGGAGAGAAGACCAGGCTCGCGCTCGCGACGCTGGTTATTTCAGCTGCCAATGTGTTGTTGCTCGATGAGCCGACGAACAATTTGGATCCAGTTTCACGTGGAGAGATCCTCAAGGCACTAGCGAACTTCGAAGGCGCCGTCCTCCTGGTCAGCCACGATCAGGGTGCCGTCGAGGCGCTGGAACCCGACCGAGTCCTTCTGTTGCCTGAAGGTGACGAGGACCTGTGGAGTGACGACTACCTGGAGTTGGTAGCGGTACGTTGATCGAAGATCGGAGCTTGATGGATTGTCCTTGTGTAGTTTCCGTTCAGTGGTCCCGATCATTTGTCCTCAGTCATCGGAAGAACCTCGTGGGGGAACGACCGGTACGTGAAGTAACCACGTAGTTCCTCAAGATGATCGTCACAGGCCAGCCAGGTTTTCGAACGCCCGTAATGGAGAGTGGGATTGGTCCAGACGATCTTCCACGTTGCCAGCGTGGCGCAGTCGCGGGCGGAGCAGACAAGCTCGCGAGGTCCGGGTGCTAGCGGCATTGCGCCCTCCACGAGTAGTTCGAAGTATGCTGGATGAGCATAGACAGATCTCAAGACAGTAAGGCAACCTCTTATGTCGAAGCACACCGCTGTGTTTGTTAGGCACGCCAAGGCAGTCCCTAATGGAAATGGAAGTGATCAGTCACGTTCGCTTTCTGAGTCTGGCCGTCAGCAGGCAGAAGCCCTTGGTGAGGAGATGGCTGGCATATTAGCCGATGTCGACACCGTGTTCATGTCGCCTGCACTTCGCGCAAAGGAAACGTGGGAGCAGATCGCAAAAGGTGCGGGGGTAGACCCGGCCGATATCGAGGTCAAAGTCGACGAAGTGATCTACAGTGGTGGGCCGATGCAGATCCTAGAGATGGTTCGGTTGGAGTCCGAAGGACGGTGCTCCGTTGTGGTTGGGCACGAACCAACCATCTCGGAGGCGGCGCGCCTCGCGTTCACCGAAGGCGAGGGAGAGGAGCTTGACCGCGGTATGCCCACCGGAAGCGCCGTAGTCGTCGAGGCTTCGCGCAACTGGGTTGAGTGGCATTCTCACTGTGCGACGATGGTTGCCTACGAACATGTGGGACACAAGCAGTACAAGTAGACTGCCCAGTGGCCCAGTGGCCCAGTGGCCCAGTGGCCCAGTGGCCCAGTGGCCCAGTGGCCCAGTGGCCCAGTGGCCCAGTGGCCCAGTGGCGGTGCGTTGGGCTACGCGGCGGCAGTATCGTGGCGGCGAGGAAACCTTGAGGACTCTGACCGCACGCCGCCTGATGGACAAGGGACACAGCCGGTTTGGTTCGGAAGTGTAAGGCTGATGGGCGCCTGCGTTCGAATGTGTGATGTTAATGGGCGCCTGCGTTCGGAAGTGTGCTGACAACTCCGCGTTTGTGCCCACTTTCCTCTGTTTTCAGGGAAACATGATGGTTAGCGCGCGCACATCCGAACAAACCCGGCCTCCAGCCCTACACAATCGAACCGACCCCGGGGCATGTTCGGTGAGCCACGACGACCCCTTTTGCGGGCACAACCGAACAAACCCGCCTGATTCGGTGCCTGCCACTCCACGCGCGTTGTCTTGGTACTGGTGAAAACAGTCCGAGCATTCCGTGTACTCCATCGCCGATTCCGGGGACAGGCACCGTCACCGGAATCGGCGCCGGCAACGCGGACTGCTGCCCCCCGGCGCCGGACCCAACGGGTCTCGGCTACTACTTCTTGACTACGAAGCCCTTTGGCACGACCGTGATGCCGGATTCGGTCACGGTTAGGCCGCGGGCGCGGTCGTACTCGGGGTCGAACCCGATCTGAGCGTCCTCTTCTACTACAACGCCCTTATCGATGATTGCCCGGTTTATTCGTGCACGGCGCCCGATCCTGGTTCCGTGCATGATCACCGCATCTTGAACCTGTGCCCAAGAGTGCACGGAAACCTTGGGAGACAGGATCGAACGATAGACCTCTGCACCCGAGATGATCACCGCCTGCGACACCAGTGAGTTCACGGCATGGCCCAGGCGCGAGCCATGGTCACCGTGCACGAACTTCACCGGCGGCAAAGCGTCGTTGCCAGTCAGGACCGGCCAATCATAATTGTACAAGTTGAAGACTGGTACAACGTTGATCAGATCCAAGCTCGCGTCGAAGTAAGCATCGATAGTTCCCACATCACGCCAGTAGCTCCGGTCGCGATCTGTGGACCCAGGCACGACGTTGTCAATGAAGTCATACACGGCACATTCGCCACGCTCGACGAACCAGGGGACGATGTCTCCGCCCATGTCGTGCCGCGAACGTGCGTTCTGCGCGTCGGTTCGTAGGGCATTGACCAGAGCTTCGGTTGTGAACACGTAGTTACCCATCGAAGCAAGAACCACGGATGGGTCGTCCGCCAGACCTTCAGCGTCTTTAGGCTTTTCCTGGAACTCCAAGACCCGGCCGTCTTTCGCTTTGATTACACCGAACTGATCGGCCAGTTCAATCGGCTGGCGAATGCCGGCAATGGTGCATGGAGCTCCCGAGGCGATGTGGAAGTCAACCATCTGGGAAAAGTCCATGCGGTAGATGTTGTCGGCACCCGTGATGACAACATAGTCGGGGCGCTCGTCGTAGATGACGTTCAGTGACTGGTAGATGGCATCTGCAGAACCCATGTACCAGTGCGGCCCGCGACGCTGCTGGGCGGGCATGGGTGCCACGTAGTTGCCTAGGACGCCTGAAAGTTGCCACGCAGTGGCGATGTGACGATCGAGGGAATGAGACTTGTACTGAGTCAACACCACCATCTTGAGGAAACCGGAGTTAACCATGTTCGACAGCGAGAAGTCAATCAGTCGATAGTTCCCACCGAAGGGAACTGCGGGTTTCGCGCGGTCCTCGGTCAGCGGCATGAGCCGCTTTCCTTCGCCGCCGGCTAATACGATTGCTAGTGTGCGCTTCTTTGCCATAGCTCAACAATACGGAACTATCCCACTTCGTGGGTCAAGGTTTAAATAGTCGATATGCTTAGAGTCACATGGCCCATCAACTAAGGACGGTCAAATTGCGAGTCGATTTACTAACGCGTGAGTACCCTCCATTCATCTACGGCGGCGCCGGCGTACACGTCGATGAGCTCGCGAAAGTCTTGCGTTCCATGGTGGACTTGAGGGTTCACGCATTCGACGGTCCCCGCGAAGAGGGGGCCGAAGGCGCCGAATCCGGAGTGAATGGGTATGCAGATCTGCCCGAGCTAGGTGACGCGAACGCCGCTGTTAAAACCCTGGGAATCGACCTGTCAATGACGCCGTCGATCGAAGGCACGGACGTCGTACATTCCCACACCTGGTACACGAACTTCGCGGGACTTATGGCAAAGCTGCTCTACGACGTCCCGTTGGTGATCTCCGCCCACTCCCTTGAGCCCCTGAGGCCCTGGAAGGCTGAACAGCTTGGCGGTGGATATCGGGTTTCCTCGTACGTGGAGAAGACCGCATATGAGAACGCAGACGCGATCGTCGCGGTGTCCAATGGAATGCGCCAGGACATTTTGCGTTCCTATCCCAATGTTTCGCCGGATCGCGTCAAGGTGATCTTCAATGGGATTGACCTGGACCGCTGGCATCGTCCCGACACTCCCGAGGAAGAGAAGTGGGCAGAGGAAGTGCGCGCTTCTTTCGGTATCGACCCCGACCGGCCCACAGTGGCGTTCGTTGGACGCATCACCCGTCAGAAGGGCTTGGCTTACTTTCTGCGGTCAATCGAGTTGCTTCCTGAGGACACTCAAGTGGTTCTTTGTGCAGGAGCACCGGACACGAAGGAGATTGCCGAGGAAGTTGACGTCTTGATCCGAGGTCTGCAGCAGAAGAGGACCGGCATCATTCATATTTCTGAGATGCTGGACCACAAACGTTTGGTAGCGGTGCTGTCAGGTGCTGACGTTTTCGCGACGCCTTCGATCTACGAACCGCTGGGAATCGTCAACCTCGAAGCTATGGCATTGAGCCTGCCGGTGGTTGGCACGGCAACCGGAGGTATCCCGGATGTCATCGTCGATGGAGTAACCGGCTACCTAGTTCCAATCGAGCAGGAACAAGATGGGACTGGCCGTCCTCTGCATCCGGAGAAGTTCGAGTCGGACTTCGCTGCAACGCTGGAAAAGGCCCTGGCAGATCCCGAACGTGCCAGGAAGATGGGCGAAGCCGGACGCGAACGCGCTCGAGAGTACTTCTCCTGGCAGGCAATTGGGGAGCAAACCGTGGAACTCTACCGCTCGCTGGTAGAGAACGGAGCCACCGAATGACGCGCGATGCTGTCGCCCTCAGTGATGTAGTCGTAAAGCGTTCTGGTCAAGTCATTCTTGACGATCTGACACTCAGGATCGGGGAGGATGAACACTGGGTTATCCTCGGCCCCAATGGTGCTGGGAAGACGACTGTGGCGCGCTTGATCACTGGACGTGACTACCCGAACAGCGGCACCGTGGTGGTCTTGGGTGAGGACACGCAGGAAGTTGAGTCCACGTATCTGGCTTCTCGAGTTGGATTTGCGTCATCGGACGTGCGCGACAGGATCTCCGGCGCCGAGCCCGTCATTTCAGTAGTACTGTCGGCCGGATGGGGACAAACCGCGCGTTTTTCTGAAGAGTATGACGATGGGGACGAGGACCGCGCTCGAGACCTGCTAGCGGCACTCGGGGTCGCAGAGCTTGCTGAACGCCGGTTCGGGACTTTATCGGAAGGTGAACGTCAACGCATCTCCATCGCCAGGGCGTTGATGCCTGATCCAGAGATAGTGCTCTTGGACGAACCGACAGCCGGCTTGGACCTGGGTGCTCGCGAGACGCTGGTGATGGCGTTGAACGAGATCATGAACGGACGTTCGACCCCGACAATGGTCCTCATAACCCACGAGATCGAGGAGATCGCCCCAGGGTTCACCCATGTCGCGATGTTGCGGGATGGCAAGCTGGTTGCGGCTGGTGCTATTGAAACGGTCCTGAACAGCGATAACCTGTCTGAAGCATTCGGAATTCCGCTTGTCGTCGAACGCCGTGACGGCCGCTGGTGGGCGCATGCTAGGACAGAAAGGGAAAGCTGATCATGTGGTGGATTCTGTGGATTGGGGCGGCTCTGCTTTTAGGCCTTGTAGAACTCGCGACTGTAGATCTGTTCTTCCTCACACTGGCAATCGGAGCATTTGGAACAGGAATTTTTGCTGTGTTCGGCTTTCCGATCTGGACACAGGTCGTGTTCTTCACGGGGCTGTCGCTGTTGTTACTGGTCTTGGTGCGTCCTTGGGCCAGGAACCTGCTGGCCCGCTCCACCCCTGACACGACAACGAACGTGCAAGCCTACGTCGGTAAAGTAGCTGTGGTCACGGCGCCGCTAGTCGGGCTTGATGGACGCGTGCGAATTGGGGGAGAAGACTGGTCTGCCCGCGGTCAGGACGGACATTTCTTCCCGGTCGGGGCCACGGTCCGAGTAGTGAGGATCGATGGTGCTACCGCAGTGGTCGGTCCTCGCGACGAATACGTGCCAGTACCCGCTGATTCCGAACCTCCGGAGAAGTGAGCTGGATCTTCCAGACATCTAGACAACTAGGAGAGTCCTTTGTTTGAAAACCCTGCTTGGATAATCATCCCTCTACTGGTCATCCTCGTGGTGGTCATCGTCGTACGTTCAGTTAGGGTCGTCCCCCAGTCACGTGCACTGGTCGTTGAGAGACTCGGTAAGTTCCAGTCGGTGAAGTACGCAGGCCTGCATCTGCTGATCCCATTCGTGGACCGAGTTGCGGCCAATGTGGACTTGCGCGAGCAGGTCACATCTTTTCCACCCCAGCCGGTGATCACCGCCGATAACGTCGTCGTGTCGATCGACTCGGTCATCTATTACCAGGTCAACGACCCGATGTCGGCCACCTATGAGATCGCGAACTATATTCAGGCCATCGAACAACTGACTGTTACGACTCTGCGTAACGTAATTGGTTCCATGGACCTAGAACAAACTCTCACCAGTCGTGACCAAATCAACGGTCAGCTTCGCGGCGTTCTTGATGAGGCGACAGGCAAGTGGGGTATCAGAGTCAACCGCGTTGAGCTTAAGGCCATTGATCCGCCTCCCACCATTCAGCAGGCGATGGAGCAGCAGCTTCGGGCCGAGCGTGACAAGCGCGCTGCCATCCTTCAGGCCGAAGGTGTTCGTCAGTCTCAAATTCTGCGCGCAGAGGGGGAGAAGCAGTCAGCGATCCTTCAGGCTGAAGGATCCGCTCAGGCAGCTGTTACTCAGGCTGATGGCGATGCCCGAGCAATTCAGACTGTCTTCAGTGCGATACACGAGGGACGCCCGACTGCGGACCTGCTGTCCTACCAGTATCTGCAGATGCTCCCACAGATTGCGAATGGCCAATCCTCCAAGGTTTGGGTTGTACCGACGGAACTGACCGCGGCACTTAACTCAATCACCAAGGGCTTTGGCGGCGGTACGTCGGAGCAAGACTCGAAGTAGCGGTTGCTAGCTAGAGATGTATCGGGGTCTGGCCAATAGTTCACTAGGCCTCCCTGAAATGAGTGTGCATTTGTGGTAGGCGAAGCATGGAGTGGAGCATGGTGCAACGAGGTCAAGCATGACCTGAACGAAACGTGGTGGGGTTCTGTCGCAGTTGGGCATCTAGATCGGTAGCTTTGCGCGAATACTTTTTGGTATCCTCGGTGCATGAGTATGACGACCATAAAGGTGTCCACCCAACTGAGGGATCGCATCAACCGTGATGCGCAGGAGCGCGGGCTTCCCGCTGCAGGGTTGATCGAGAGCCTGCTTGATGCGTATGAGCGTCGTCGTCGTATGGAGTCGTTCGGACAAGCGTTTCGCGGTGCTGATTCCGAGTACTGGGATGAGTTCACGTCGTGGGATCTCGCGATAGGTGCACTTCACGATGAAGCCTGAGCTTCGCCGGGGCATGGTGGTCTGGGCAGAACTCGACCCGGTTCGTGGGCGGGAGCAGGACGGTCGCAGGCCTGCGCTGGTGGTCGCGAGCGACCTCTTTCTGGAGCAGGCGGACACCCTTGCCATCGTCGTTCCCTGTACGACCCACGACCGTGGGTGGCCAAACCACGTGAAGCTCACGGGGAAGGATCTGAACCTGCCTGGTGAGACGTATGCCATGACCGAGCAGCCCCGCACCGTCACGCGTGAACGTCTGCTTGAGGTCGCCGGAATGATCGATGTCGGGGCGATGCGCGAAGTCGATGAGTGGTTGCGTGATTTCCTCGCTTTACCGTAATGCTCGTATGCATGACGACGGTGTGGTGCAACCCTGCCCTCACAGGACCTTGGAGAAGAACTCCTTGGTCCTCGGTTGTCGTGGGTTGTCGATTACCTGGGCAGCAGTTCCTTCCTCGACAACCTCTCCGTCATCCATGAAGACCACGTGGTCGGCGACTTCCCGGGCAAATCCAACCTCGTGGGTAACCACGATCATGGTCATCCCGGCAGCTGCCAAATCCTTGATCACGGACAGAACTTCACCAACAAGTTCGGGGTCCAGGGCGGATGTGGGCTCATCGAACAGCATCAGCTCGGGGTCCATGGCCAGAGCGCGTGCGATTGCGACGCGTTGCTGCTGACCGCCGGAGAGCGCAGAGGGGTAGTGGTCGGTACGGTCACCCAGACCGACCCTATCCAGAAGTTCGATAGCACGTTTCTCAGCATCCTTCTTGGAGATCTTTCGAACCACCATCGGCGCATCCATGACATTTGCAAGTGCAGTCTTGTGGGGGAACAGGTTGAACCGTTGGAACACCATTCCTATGCGGCTGCGCTGTTTAGCAATGGTCTTGTCTTTGAGCCGATAGAGACGGGTTGTCCCATCACTCTGCTCGACTTCGCGAAGTCCCATAAGTTCTCCGTCCACCCAAATGCGGCCGGCCGAGATCACCTCTAGTTCATTGATGCATCGAAGCAAAGTGGATTTTCCTGAGCCCGAAGGGCCCAGCAGGACCGTTACTTCTCCGGGGCGTACAGTGAGGTCAACGCCCTTGAGTACGTGCAGGTAACCAAAGAATTTGTGAACGTTCCGCACTTTGACCATTGGTACATCCATGTCTGCGGGGTTTGTTGGCGCAGTGGACGCTTGCGTGGGATTCAGATCGGTCACGGTGTCACATCCAAGAACTTCATGTCCAAATCGTTGGTTGGATCCTGGTCCAGCCCAGTGGGTGTTCCAGAACTGGACCGCTTCTTCTTGGTGCTGCTGCCGTCGCTGAATCCGCGACCGAAGTACACCTCAATGTAGTGCTGGCCAACCATTAGGACGGAGGTGATTGCCAGGTACCAGATGGCGGCGCAAATCAGCATTGGAACCGGGGCGAACAACTGCTGGCCCAGATCGCGGGCAACAAACGTGAGCTCTAGGATGAACGGAATCGCTGCTACCAGTGAGGTGGTCTTGAGCATCGAGATGGTCTCATTACCCAACGGCGGGATGATAACTCGCATTGCCTGAGGCATCACAATCCGAGCGAATATCTGTGAGCGTGACATACCTAGGGCGGTTGCTGCTTCCCACTGTCCTTTGTCTACTGAGTTGATTCCTGCTCGGATGATCTCCGCTAAGTAGGCGCCCTCGTTGAATCCCAGCCCCAAGACAGCCATCCAGAACGTCGTGAGAACTGCGGAGGTCTGGAATGTCGCAAACTCGGGTCCAAAGGGAATCCCGATCGAGAAGGCCGGGTATAGAACTGGCAGCAGCGACCAGAAAATCAACTGGGTGTATACGGGAGTACCACGGAAGAACCAGATGTAGAAGGTGCCCACAACTCGAAGGATCGGGTTTTCCGACTGGCGCATTATCGCCATGGTTATGGCAATGATGGTGCCGAGGACCATGGCCAGGACCGTCAGGATCAGCGTGTACATCACGCCTGTCATGATGGTCCTGGAGAACAGCCAAGGCCAGACCAAGTGCCACTTGTAGTTGGGGTTCGTCACCAGGGAATGGATCACCATGGCAACGATTACCAGCAGTACTGCAGCCCCCACCCAGCGACCCGGCCGGGGGACCGGCCGGGCGTGGATGAGTTCAACTTCCTGATCGTTGTCAGTCATGTTGCTTTGTTGAGTCTGTGTTTGTCAGGGAAGCGACGGGGAGCCGTTCAAGCACCCGGGTTGACGCGAGCCTGCGACAGAGCGGAATCACCAGCGCCGTAGTTGTTGAGGATCTTCACCAGGTAACCCTCATCCATCAGATGCTGCATGGCAGCCTGAATAGCGACTGTGAGCTGCTCATTGTCCTTGGCAATAGCAATGCCCTGAGGCTCAGCTTCGACGACTTCTCCGACCTGTTCAAGCTGTCCATCCGAGTTGGCAATGGCGTAGCCGATCACGGGGGAGTCCGCGAAGGTGGCGTCGTATGTTCCACCAATGACATGAAGGGTCACGTCGGTCTGCAAGTCCAGCGGCTTGACCGCAATCGGGTCCTTACCTTCTTCTATGCAAGCGGCCGACATCTCATCTGCCAGGCGGTGCTGGTAGGTCCCTGTCTGGACGCCGATGGTGGCGCCACAGGGATCGTCCGGATTGAAGCTCTTCGGGTTTCCGGCTGCAACAGCATATGCCGAGCCCACCTCTATGTAGGAAACCATGTTCGCTTGTTCAAGGCGTTCAGGAGTGATCGTGAAGGATGAGACACCTATATCGAACTTTGATCCTAGTGCCGGAATGATCGTGGGGAACTCTGCGTGTTCGGTGATGCCTTCCAGGCCCATGACCTGGCCAAGAGCCTGGACGATTTCAATGTCGTATCCGGTGGGGGTTCCATCGGACAAGCGGAACTCGCCTGGCGCATAGTCGGTGGAAGCACCGTTACGCAGAACCCCTGAAGTAGCGATATCTTCTGGCACCATGGCCACGATGTCGGGAACGGCTTCGATCGTCATCGGGTCGAATTGCTTGTCACTACTGGTTTTGTCGTCGCCCTCGGACTGGCTTTGCTTGGAAGTGGTGGGGTCAGAACAACCGGCGAGTGCAACGGCGAGGATACCGGCCACTGCAAAGGGAACTAGCTTGCGCATTGCGAGCCTCCTACTATGAGAATAGACCTCATAAGTATGCAAGGATGTGCATACTATTCGGACTGAATCTCATATGCTGACTCGGCCAATGCATTGTGACTCAGGTCAATACGAGCGTTATCCGCGAAGTGCCTTTCGGCTACCGCTACGAGCCTTGTATGGGTCGATTCCCTTGGGGATCGGGACCCCGCGTGATCCAATGGCATTAAGTCGGTTGGCGACCGCCGGAACCTCGTTCTTCGTCAGCGTCTTTTTCTGCTTTCGCAGCTTCGATTCCAGCTTGGACAGGGGCACCTGACCCTCCCCGTGGCCAACCTGAATCAAGATAATCGGTACGTTGGTGATGGCACGCTGTATGCGTTTTTGCTCATTCTTGAGCAAAGGAATAACTCTGTTTGAAGGTCCTTCGGAGATGAGGACTACGCCTGGGCGCCCAACGATTCTCCAAACTAGGTCCTGATTCTTGTTGACAGCAACAGGTTCCTCGTCCTTCACCCACCCTCGGCGGATCTGAGCCAGAGCCGCATAGACGGAGCCGACCTTGCCATCGACCTGCTTGTACATTGCCGGACGTAGGAGATACGCCAGCAGCGACATGTCAACAAGAAGCGCCACCAGCACGGCGGAAAGAATCCAGAAAACCCAACCTGAGGTCAGAACGCCTAACAGAATACCGACAGCGATCAGCAGGATTGGGAGGACAATTAGTGCGGCGGGCAGCCACTTGTAGCTGCGCTTAACTACGCCGTATGCGTCGGCGATGTTCTTATACCAGCGGCGCTTCTTCGGGGCTGCGGGCATCGATGAATTGTTGTTAGCCATGATCCACTATCCTACAAGGCGGCGCACACAACGGAATCAGATAAGCCTGTGACGGTGCCTATAGGCCGGAAGTCGCAATGCTATTCCAACCGCGATGATGAGAAGGCTAGCCGTAGTTGCGGTGAAGAAAGCTGCGGAGTCGCCCATGTTCTCCGCAATCGCACCGCCGACGGCTGCTCCAACAGAGACTCCGATCGTTACGGCCGAGGACATCAGCGTCATCGCAACCGAGATGCCGCCCTTGGGCGCAAGGATCTCTGCGAGCGAAAACGCCGTTACCAGGGTAGGACCAACAAAAATGCCTGCAATCGCCAGGCCTGCGGTTGTTAGGCCTAGACTGTGCGTGATTGCCACCAGACTGATCGCAGTGGCCATGCCTAGGCCGAAGACCAGCAGGCGCATTGACAACTTGAATCGAGACGGCAACACAACCACTAACAGCGCAGCCAGCGCCGATCCAATCCCCATGACCGCATAAATGAGCCCAGCTTGCGATGCGACACCAGCGAACTCCGCGCGGGCAGTCGTTGCCGTTTGCACGGAGCCGAAGAAGGCTCCAACACCGATGAGAGCTATGATCGCGGGGATCACCGAGGCAATCACGTTGCGAATTCGTGGTCGGCCAAGACGGTCCTCGTTGGCGGTGCTGTTTCTGAGGCCTTCGCCGCGCAGATCCAGAACGGTCGTCCTCGGTGCCGTCAAAGCAAAGGGGATACCTGCAAGCAAAGCTAAGGCGAACGCGACCAGCAAGGGCGCAGTGGGGGCGGAAGCCGATGCCGCAATCCCAACAAGTGCGGGACCTAGCACAAAGACGAACTCGTCGGCCATCGACTCGTAAGAAAATGCTGCGTACAACAGGCGAGGAGTCGAAGTCGAGGACACCCACCGGGCGCGAGTGAACGAGCCAACCGGGACGACCGTGGCACCAGTGAATAGACACAGCATTGCGACGATCGGCGCGGATTGACTGGTAACTGCGGCCCAGTACAGTCCCAGGATCGCGAAGGCGTTGATCGGAATGAGGGTCAAAAGGGTGAGCCTTTGGCCCCAAATGTCTGATGCTCGTCCGATCAGTGGCGAGCAAATGGCTATAGAGATCGAGAAGAAGGCTGTGGCCATACCACCAACGGCGATATCACCCGTCGAAGCGGTGAACGCGGTCAAGATACCGAGCGGCAGCATCGCAAATGGCGCACGAGCTACTGCGGCGATGACCATGATTCGCCAGCCCAAAATGGACGGAAGCTCCCTGTAGTGAGTCAGGGCGCGAAATGGTGAGCTAGCAAGAGAAGACATTGTTACTCGCAGAGACAGATACCCCCGAAGGGCCTCTGCGATAGAGGGCAGCGAGGGGGCTGGGCCATAGCCCGGCAATATCTAATTCTACTTGTGCACTATGCGGTGTTATCAACAGGTAGATTGGCGAGACTGCTCACCAATATGCACTGAGCGCAAGACTGGGCTGGTGGAAACTTTGCCGCCAAAACGAATCCCTTACGCCGTAACCTCTCAGGGAGTCGTGTGGGAAGTCTGCGACTGCAAGGTGACCGACGGCGTCGAGACGGTGGAACTACCGGGGCGAGGACTGCTGTTTCCAACAGCGTCGTGTGTTGACGAATGGGGCAGAATTGCCCGGTTGGATCAATCTCAGATCAATCGATCCGTGGTGCTGGGAAAGCGCGTCTGGGTGCCATTGGGGTTTTCCCCGGGTCCCGTCGGGACGGTTCCGAGCGAGGAAGGTTCTGCTCTTGGCCGACGCGATTTCACACCGAGCGAGGAAGGTTCGTGTCCGAACCCGCACACAGGCTTATTAGTCCCGGACCAAACAGAAATCGTCAACGATGCGCCCACGATACCGCTCCCGCTACTACGTACGGCGAAGACCCGGTACTTTGCCAGAGTCATCGTGGGAGTAGGTGTCGCGGTGGGTAGCTGCATCGGCTTCGCTGCACTGATCGCGGCTATGACGACATTGTGAATCCCGATACGGGTGGCACCACCTGCTGGAAACGTCGGTGTTAGCCGTCCTTGGTCGCACCTCTTTCACAAGTGCGAACGCTGTAGGCAGAAAATCCCCGGATTTCATGATTTTCTGCCTACAGCGTTCACAGATGTGGAAAAAGCTTACCTGCCCTATAGGTGAGAGAAGTTGTGCGTTGACAGTCCTTCTAGCTGAGCCGCAGATCGGGCAGGAAATTGCCAGCCTCCAGTCGCTTCTTCACCGAAGTGAGGAAGCGAGCTGCATCTGCACCGTCTACCAGTCGGTGATCATATGTGATCGACAGGTACACCATTGAGCGGATCGCGATGGATTCACCACCGTCGACATCGCGCACGACCATCGGTCGCTTCACGATTGTTCCAACACCCATGATTCCGACTTCCGGCATGTTGAGGACCGGGGTATCGAACAGTGCTCCACCAGAACCAGTGTTCGTGATGGTAAAGGTCGAACCCGTTAGATCATCTGGGCTCACTTTCCCGTCACGGACCTTCGCAGCCAGAGTGTTGATCGCTTCAGCAATGCCAGCCAGACTCAGATCGCCAGCGTTCTTGATAACCGGAACCATAAGGCCCTGCGGAGCGTCGACGGCAATACCGATGTTCTCGATGTCGTGGTATACGATCTCACGGTCGTTGATCACCGCGTTGAGCTTCGGGTGTGCGGCCAACGCCTCGGTTGCAGCCTTCACGAAGAACGGCAGGAATGTCAGCTTGGTGCCGTGCACCTTTTGGAACTCATCTTTGTAGTGTGCTCGAAGAGCGGCCACGCGTGTTACATCAACCTCGAAAACAGTGGTCAGTTGCGCAGCGGTTTGAAGCGACTCGACCATACGTCGCGCAACAGTTTGGCGCAGGCGCGACATCTTTTGAGTTGTCCCGCGCAGTGCAGCTGCCTCGGGGGAGACAACGATCTTGCCGTCGTCCTCAAGCGCAGCTACCGGAGCAGAAGCAACGGGGGCGGGTGCGGCAGCGGCCTGCCTAACGGCCTCTGCGGCAGCCAGCACGTCTTCCTTGCGGATGCGTCCACCAATGCCAGTGCCGATGACCGAACTCAAATCAACGTCCTGGTCCTTGGCTAGCTTGCGAACGATCGGCGTCACATAGCCAGCTGCTGCAGGAAGTCCGGGAGCAGGAGCAACCTCCGTGCCCGAATTTGCGGCACGAGCCACCGCACTCTCGAGTCGCTGTTGCGTATCATCCTCGGCCGTACTGGTCTCGCGCGGGGCAGGGGGTGCTGGAGGAGTTGGAGGAACCGGCGGCACTGAAGGGGGTACTGGTGGCGCAGGAGGTGCGGGCGGGGCGGAAGGGATAACTGGCGCGGTTACCGGAGCGGCCGGAACAGCCGCAGCCACGGGAGAGGGAACTGACTCTGCAGCGGATGCTGTAGGAGCAGCGGCTGCCGCGCCGCCTGCAGCGGGAGCTTGCGAAGAGATTCGTGCAATGACGGCTCCGACCTCAACGGTTTCGTCCTCTTCAGCGAGCAACTCGACAACGTAGCCATCAGCGGGCGAGGGGACTTCGGAATCGACCTTGTCGGTGGCAACTTCGACCAGAGGGTCGTCGGCGGAAACTTGGTCGCCAACAGAAACCAGCCAGGTGGTCACAGTCCCTTCGGTGACAGACTCACCCAGAGCGGGCATCTTCACGTCGGTCAACTCGCCGCTAGCAGTGCTTGCAGCCGATGCGGCTTCGGGAGCCGTCTTAGCAGGTGCTGACTCGGGAGCCGCTTCCTCGTTCGCAGGTGCTACGGGAGCGGACTGTCCACCGCCAGTTCCCATTTCCTCAGGCGCGCCAACGCGGGCGATCTCGGTACCGACTTCGACGGTTTCATCCTCTTCCACAAGAATCTCAAGCAGAACGCCTGCAACAGGGGAGGGGACTTCGGAATCGACCTTGTCGGTGGCAACTTCAACGATCGGTTCGTCAGCTTCGACGGTGTCGCCAACCTGCTTCAGCCAAGTGGTGACGGTTCCCTCTGATACGGACTCGCCGAGGGCCGGCATCTTTATGGACTGTGCCATGTCTATCTATTCTCCTTGTTCGTCGAGTCTCAGTCGTGTGCGTGTAGTGGCTTGCCTGCAAGAACCATGGCGGCTTCGCCAATGGCCTCATTTTGAGTTGGGTGCGCGTGAATCAACGAGGCCACGTCTTCAGGATAAGCTTCCCAACCAACGATTAGTTCGCCCTCGCCAATCTGCTCAGAAACTCGAGCACCAATCGCGTGGAAACCGACAATGGGTCCGTCCTCGACTCCAACCAGCTTGATGACCCCGGCGGTGTTCAAGATGTTCGACTTACCGTTGCCGGCCAGGTTGTACTGAGCGATCTTGACCTGATCACCGTACTGTTCGCGTGCCTGGGCTTCCGTAAGGCCAACCGAGGCAATCTCTGGCTCGCTGAAGGTAACGCGAGGAATGGTGTTCTCATCAATTGTCTGTGGATTCAATCCTGCAATTTCCTCGGCAACAAAAATGCCCTGGAGGAACCCACGGTGTGCCAACTGCAGGCCGGGAACAATATCGCCAATGGCGTACACGCCCGGAACGTTTGTCTGTAGGCGCTCATCTGTAAGGACGAAGCCGCGGTCCATGTTCAAACCCAGTGCCTCGTATCCCAAATCCTGGGTTACCGGCCCGCGCCCCACGGCCACCAGTAACAGGTCGCCGTCAATGGTCTTTCCGTCCTCGGTCGTCACGTGAACGCCGAACTCGTCTTGGATGGCGCCCTGGAAACGGGTACCCACGTGGAACTTGATTCCGCGCTTGCGGAACGCGCGCTCAAGCTGCTTTGAGATCAGTTCGTCCTCGTTGGGAACCAGATGCGGCAACCCCTCAAGAATCGTGACGTCTGCACCGAATGAGCGCCAAGCGGAAGCGAACTCGCAGCCGATCACTCCACCACCAAGAATGATTGCGTGGCGTGGAACCCAATCCATCTTCAACGCCTGGTCTGAAGTGATAATCAAGCCTTCGATGGGAAGGTTCGGCAGTGAACGAGAGTACGAACCTGTTGCAAGAATCAGGTTCTTCCCCGTGATGGTCTGGCCGCCCACTTCGACGGAGTTCGGGCCTGTGACACGTCCCCAACCGTTGATGACTTCAACCTTGCGGGAGTTAAGCAGGCCCTCGACCCCGCGATATAGCTTCTCCACTACAGAATCGCGATAAGCGCCGACCTTCGGCATGTCCACGCCCTCGAATGAAGCGTTTATTCCGAACTGCCCGGCCTCCTTGACTGCGTCGGCCGTTTCAGCTGCATGCAGGTAGGCCTTTGTTGGGATGCACCCGCGGTGAAGGCATGTTCCACCCACTTTGTCGCCTTCAATCAACACGACTTTCAGGCCCAGTTGGGATGCACGCAACGCTGCCGCATATCCGCCTGATCCCGCGCCCAGAATGACTACGTCGTAACTTGGTTCGCTCACGCTTGATCGCTCCTCGAGTTATGCAAATCTGTCGCAGCTTTCAACCACGATGCTGCGCTAGGCCCATTGTCCCACGACAGGTGTCACATTTTCCGAAGAGTTAATGCAATACGGGCCACGTTTCCAGTGTAGAGAGCGGGTACCCTGAGCGTTACAAATTGCCCGAAAGCTCTTAGTTCTAGTCCGGGAGAGTTGCGCGAAGATGCTGGATCAAGTGTCCTCTACATTGGTGGATGATCGCGGAGCGGCAAGAGGTTGGGGCCGATTCGTTTTTGTTTTGTTCTGGATTGCTGGCGCCTTGACTCTTGTCTTTGGGATCTGGCAGTTGTTTGTCGACACGGATCAGCCGATTGGCCCGCACCTGGTAACCGTGTTAGCGGGAACGCTGTACCTTGCAGCCGCTGTCGGTTTCACACATAACGGTCGACGAATGCGGGTTCTGGCACTTTGTTGCACAATCGCCAGTCTGGCCGGACCAATCATCTTGGGTTTGGTTGAGCTGGGAACGGGGCATCGCGCCGATGTCTGGTCTCCGTGGGCCAACTTCGGTCAGGCGGTTTGGTTCGCCTCCATTTGGCTGCCGGTCACCGGCCTCGTGTGGCTATGGTGGTCCAACCCGCGCAGGATTGTTGCCCTCGCGGAGGGCCTAGACCGCCGCCGAAAGCCCGTTGCGTAGAAGTCTGTTCAGATTTGGCTTGGGCGTAAAGAAGACCAGGTTCGACGGGAGCCCTTGCCGCGATGAAGCCGAGTGAGTTCAATAGTGGGACTCGATCATTGAGTTGAGTTCCGAGGGTGAAAGGTTCAACATCCACCCTTGAAGTCCAGCTGGCGCCAGGCTTCGTAGGTTGCGATGGCGGCAGCATTGGCAAGGTTGAGGGAGCGGACTCCCGGACGCATATTGATGCGGACCAGGCCGGTTATTCGAGGATCATTCAGTAAATGATCGGGAAGTCCCTCGGGTTCGGGGCCGAAGAGCAGGCAGTCGCCCTCTTGATAGGCGACCTTCCCGTAGGTTGTGTCGGTCTTACCCGTGAAAGCCCAGATTCGACCGCTGACTTCACTGAGCATGTCATCTAGGTTTGGATGGACCTTTACGTGGGCCAAGTCGTGGTAGTCCAGTCCGGCTCGTCGCAACTTGGTGTCGTCCATGTCGAATCCCAGGGGTTCGATCAGGTGCAGCATTGTCCCGGTGCAGGCTGCCAAGCGAATCGCCGCGCCGGTGTTGCCGGGAATGCATGGTTCAAAGAAAGCAAGGTGAAGCACCGCGCCATTGTGCCACCGGCACCGATGTCATGGCGAACCGGTGGCTACGCTTTAGGGTCTACCGCTGGAATGTTCCAACCATTACCGCTCTGGCGATCGTGTGGAACAGTCCTTGGAAAGCGGCGGTTGTTGCAGTCGCATCCTCGTTGATGTCCAGTGCGTACACGTCCAGTGCGTGGACGGCGAAGTAGTACCGATGAGGCCGATCTCCCTCGGGCGGATACGGACCCATGTAGTTCTTTTCACTTCCGTCGTTGCGCAGATGGAACGCTCCTTCCGGAAGGGACTCATCGGATGCTCCGGCTCCTGTCTCAAGTTCCGTGATGCTCGTGTTCAACCCGGCTACTGTCCAGTGCCAGTAGCCCGCGGGAGTAGGGGCATCAGGGTCGAAGACGTTGATCAGGAAGCTCTTGGTCTCAGGAGGGAATCCATACCACCGAAGATGCGGTGAAATGTTATCCGCCATGCCTGCGAACTGCGGAGGGATCGGAGATCCACTTTCAAAATCATCTGACTTAACGGTGAATGACGGGACAAATGGAAGCTGGTCGTAGGGTTCGGGGGCTAGAGGACGGTGTGATAGATCCATGACATCTCCTTTGATGGCTACCCCTAGATTACAAAACGAAGGGTCGAATATGTCGGAGCCACACTCTAGGATCGAACACATGTTCGACTAGAGGGGTGTGTTGTGAGCGATTCTGGTTGGGGTGAGCCTCTACGGGCCAGTCGGATGAGTCGGGAAGATCGACTTGCGGCTGCCCGTGCTGCCCTGTGTTATGTGGAAGCAAGACAGGATGTTCAGTTCATCGCTGCCCGCGAAACTGCGCGTGGATTTGGTAGAGATGCAGGGCTAGTTGGCATAGGAGGTGCTAACAGTCAGGGAGTGCCAACTAGTCGGGGAGTTTGGCATGTACCTCCTAGCGTGGAGTCACTGGTCCGGGCTATCGCGCAGGTTGTAACTGAGGAATCGTGGACAGCAGTTGCGGGAGTTTCGGATATCGGATGGGAAGCAGCAAAGCTTTTGGGGGTAGACCCTCAAAAGGTCGTGGTTGTTCCGAACTTGAAGCAGCAGATCCCAAAGGTTGTTGGATCTTTGGTTGAAGGATTTGAGGTTGTCGCGCTGGGGGATGTCGCACTCAGTCCATCAAACCAAAGGGCGCTCGCAGCACGTGTGCGAAAGCTAAATGGAACCATTCTGACTCTGAACCCTTGGCCCACAATCAGTCGTCCCTTTGAGCGGGGGAGGGACTTGGGGATAGATGAGAGTCCAGGGGCCCGTCTTCAGCATCTTGAAGTTTCTGAGTCGCTTCGACATGTAGGGGTGGCGACATGACTCCACGGCCCAGATATGTTGTCCTGTGGGTTCCGAATTGGCCCTTAGCTTCCCTTGTTGCAGGGCTTCCGCCGGGAACTCCAGGGGCGCTCATTCGTGGTGGTCGCGTGGCCGTTGTCACTCCAGCAGCTAGTCGTGCGGGGGTTCGTAGTGGGATGGCTCGTTCGCTAGCGCAGTACAACTGTCCGGACTTGGTTCTAGTCTCGCCAGACGAAGAGAAAGAAGGGTCTGCATTTGAAGCGTTACTAGAAATCTTTGACCGGGTTGCTGCAGGAGTCACTGCAGTTCGCCCAGGACTGGCTTTTGCGCCGGCCCGCAGTGCGGCGAAGTGGACAGGGGGTGAGGGTGCTTTAGCTGAGCACTTGATCGAGGACATAGCAGTTGAAACGGGAGCTGAATGTCAGGTGGGTATCGCCTCCGGCCTGTCTACAGCTTTGCTTGCAGCGCGCTCGGGATTGATCGTCGCTGATTCGCAGACTCTGGATTTCCTAGACAGTCTTTCCCTGATCAGGCTGGTGGTAGATCTGCCGCAATCACAGCGAGATCTTGTTTGCCAGACACTGGAGGTTCTGGATGGACTGGGGGTAACAACGGGTTTGCAGCTTCGCCAACTTGGGCAGGCTTCCGTGGTCTCTCGATTTGGCAGTGCCGGTCAAGTGTTGTGGAATCTGATTTTGGGGGAGTTGCCCCACCTGGATGCAAGCAGTCGAATTCCATCTGAAGTGGAAGTGGTCTTTGAGTTGGATCCACCCGCAGAACATGCGGATCAGGCAGCGACGGCGATTGCCCGGGTCAGTGCGTCGATGGGGGATAGATTGCAACAGCGGGCACTTTATTCCTCGACTGTGAAAGTGGTATTGAGGACTGCTTCTGGACGGTTTCACGAACGAACCTGGACCATGTTTGACGCTACTTCCAGCCTTCAGGTCGCCAAACGCATCACCTGGCAGGTTCGCGGGTGGCTGGAAAGTGGGGTGCCGGGTGCACTTGATGGTGGTACGGAAGGCGTGGACGGGCTCCTATCTATTCGTGTTGTCGCTCTTCGACCCCAAACACGTGTGGAAGACGATCTGCTTTGGGGATCTACTCGTGCTTCCAGCAAAGTTGGACAGTCGATCGAGCAGGTGCAATCACTATTGGGGGGGCAGGCAGTTGTAACTCCCAGGCTTCACGGGGGTTTTGATCCGCGAACGCGGATGTCGTTGAATCCGTGGGGGGTCGCACCCGCGAAGGTACCACCTGTGGAGGGAGAGTGGGAGGGGGCAGTCGAGGATCCTCCTGTCGTCCTTTTTGGGAAACCTCCCACAGTTTTTTTGATGGGACCACGTGCTGATGGAATCCTGGGCCCAGTGTGGATTAGCCGCCGCGGGACTTTGAATGGGGACCCTAGGCAACTGCTTGTCCAAGATGGTCGTGAGGATTTGCCTTCAGGGGATCATCCACTCAATGGAGTTGTGCGGCAGTGGGTTGTTCGCGGTCGCTGGTGGAAGACGGGTGATCAGTTACACGGGGCTCGCTGCTACCTGCGCGTCCGTCGCACTGCAGGCCCCGATGTTCTTCTAGTGCAACGCAAGGGGCAGTGGTATGCGGAGGGAATCTACGCAAAGAATGTCAACAAAGGTCAGTGGTAGAACGCGCGGTGGCTTCTACATCGGTAAACTCACGCGTGGCAGCAGCAAGGAGGGGTGATGGCAAAGCTTTATTTCCGATACGGGGCGATGAACTCGGGGAAATCGACAGCCCTGCTTCAAGTTGCCTTTAACTACGAGGAACGAGGACAAAGGGTCGTCCTGGCCAAACCTGCCGTCGACACCAAGGGCAACTCGTCCATCGTGTCTCGCTTGGGAATGTCCCGCGAAGTCAACTTCCTGATCACCCCTGATACGAATGTTAGAGAGACCTTCAGGGCAGTGGCGCTGGGGCACGAACCTGATGCGCTGCTGCAGGGCGACTCAATGCTTCCACCGGTTGCAGCGCTTCTGGTGGACGAAGCGCAGTTCCTCGGACCAGCACACGTTGATGATCTGATGCGAATTGCCATCGAAGATGGTGTGCCAGTGCTGACCTACGGGCTTCGTACTGACTTCCAGACGGTTGGTTTCCCAGGGGCAATCAGATTGCTGGAAATTGCGCACAGCCTTGAAGAACTCAAGACAATCTGCCGCTGCGGACGCAAAGCTATTTTCAATGGGCGTCAAGCTGGAGGACATTTCATTTTCGATGGAGACCAGGTCTCCATCGATGGTGACGGCGTCACGTACGAATCGCTGTGTGCGCAGTGCTACCTCGCTGAATCGGGTGGCCGATTGAGCTAGCAGTCGGCGCAGCCGACCACGGGGTGGCAAGCGAGGAGTCGACAGGACCTCCAGTGGAACCTACCTTGACTGTTGTCTCTTGTTGGTTTGACTAAATCTTTAGGGTTATCAAGGTTGGTAACTTTTAGCGCACTCAGATAGAACAACTGTTCGATAGACTCCTGGTGTGTCACCTAGAAATCACTACGCCGAACTGCACGCGCACAGCGCATTCACGTTTTTGGAATCCCCAGATCTGCCGCACACGCTCGTGCGACAGTCGGCGGAACTTGGCCTTAGTGGAATTGGGATCCTGGATGTCGATGGGATGTACTCGGCGGTCAAGGCCGCCCAGGCTGGACGCGAGCTAGCGCACCCAATCATTCATGGCACTGAACTGACCCTCAAGGGGATGGACGTTGAAAATTCCTGCAGTCCGGTATCAGCAACTCGTTTGCGGGTATTCGGGGGGTCGAAGCAGGGCTCCGTCGCGCAAACCGCTGCAGACAGCATCACCCGAGGTCCTTCCGGTGCCGTGCCACCACGCACTGCTCGGCCAGAAGCCGAGCATGCCGTGCCACGTTATACCGAAACGCACACCGTCCGAATCGAAAAAGGGGTTGGCCTGCCAGCAGGCAGTGAAGACCCGGGGCTTCGTCTGCCAGTTCTTGCAATGTCTCAGGACGGTTATCACAACCTGTGTTCGCTTCTCTCGACACACTTCCTAGCTGAGCCCGGCAGAAGGGAAGCAAGCTTGACGATTGAAGAGATCGCAACGGTAATCACTCAATCGGAGGTTCAGTATCACGGTGCTTCTGACCTGTTCGCTTTGACTGGAACCCGCCGAGGTCCCCTGCGCCGAGCTATCCGCACACATGGGTTGAAAGCTGGCCGAGAAGTCCTAGAGATTCTCAAAGACTTGTTCGGGCAGGACAGAGTCGGGGTGGAACTTAGCCTGCAGCCTCATGAGTCACCGGAAGTTTCCGACCAGCTAGTCACCTTGGCAGCAGAAAGCAGACTGCCGCTGGTAGCAACAGGGGCAGTCCGAGTCTCGGCACCGGCGAATCAACCCCTGGCTGACGTACTAACGGCCACCAGATTGAACATGTCCCTCGATGAAGCCGAACCACACCTTTCAGCCTGGCGCACATTCATCCGAACACCCGAAGAAATGCACCAACTTCACTCCAGGCATCCCGAAGGGATAGACAACGCTGTGCAGCTAGCGAAGGATTGTGCATTCGATCTGCGACTTATTGAACCGGGACTGCCCAGTTTCGAGGTTCCCGATGGCTATACGGAAGCTACGTGGTTGCGTCACCTGACCTATCAGGGGGCGCTGCACCACTACGGAAGCGAAGCGCAAAACCCTGAAGCGTGGGCACTGATCAATCACGAACTGAGAATCATCGAGAAACTCGATTTCCCCGGCTACTTCCTGATCGTCAAGGACATCGTAGATTTTTGCTGTAATGAAAGCATTCTGTGTCAGGGAAGAGGGTCCGCAGCCAACTCCGCAGTCTGTTATGCGCTGGGGATAACCGCAGTTGATGCGGTGAAGCACAAGATGCTGTTTGAACGCTTCCTGTCTCCAGATAGGAAAGAACCTCCCGACATAGATCTAGATATCGAAGCGAATGAACGTGAACGTGCCATTCAATACGTCTACAAGAAGTACGGAAGAGAAAACGCCGCCCAAGTTGCGAACGTGATCACTTATCGCCCCAAGTCAGCGGTCCGCGACGCAGGCAGAGCCCTAGGGCACCCCGAAGGTGTAGTTCGCAAGTGGACGAAGTACGTTCGCCGTTCGCCTATAGACAGAGATGCCGACAACCAAGATGCGACTGGTCAAGACCATTCATCAGGGATGTCCTCGTCCGCTAAAAGGGGCTCTCAGGAGGTCCCCAGCGAAGTTCTGGAGATCGCCCAGCAACTGCAGAGGCTTCCTCGACATATGGGGCTTCACCCCGGTGGAATGGTCCTGACCCGAACGCCGGTCTCCAAGGTTTGTCCTGTTATGTGGGCGGCGAAAAAAGACCGAACCGTACTCCAGTGGGACAAAGAGGACTGTGCAGATGCGGGCCTGGTGAAATTCGACTTGCTCGGACTCGGGATGCTTACGGCCCTGCGGAGGGTTTACACGTGGTTGGAACAGGACGGAGTTTTGTGGAACGATCGCCCGTTGAACTTGCACAATCTTCCGGCCGAGGACCCTCGGGTTTACGATCTTCTTTGCGCAGCTGACACGGTAGGTGTGTTCCAAGTGGAATCCAGGGCGCAAATGAACACTCTTCCGCGATTGCAGCCCAGGACCTTCTACGACATCGTCATTGAGGTTGCACTGATCCGCCCCGGACCTATTCAAGGGAATGCGGTTAGCCCATACCTTCGACGGAAACGGGGAAGAGAAGAAGTCACCTACCCCCACGAGTTAATGAAGCCAGCGCTAGAGAAGACTTTGGGGGTTCCACTGTTCCAGGAACAGCTAATGCAGATAGCTGTCGATGTGGCTGGATTCACTCCCAGTCAAGCAGACCAGTTGCGTAGAGCAATTGGGTCTAAGCGGAGTGGCGACCGAATGAAAGCCTTGCGCCCCACTCTGTTTAAGGGAATGACCGAAAAGGGTGTGCGATTGCAGGTTCAGGAGCAGATTTTCGATCAGTTGAAAGGTTTCGCTGAGTTTGGATTCCCCGAATCCCACGCTTTCTCATTTGCCTACCTGGTGTACGCATCCGCATGGTTGAAAGTTCATTACCCCGAGTACTTCTATGCCGGGATACTGGCGAGCCAACCGATGGGCTTTTATTCTTCTTCTTCGCTAGTTGCGGACGCCAGACGGCATGGCATCGTGGTTCTGCCACCAAGCGTTGTCTATAGCGCGGTGAGCACCGAGGTACAGAGGCACCCTAGGGACTTCCACCCGGAGTCGCATCCAACTGTAGTGACCAGCCGACTGGTGGATGCCGATCCGAGCAAAGGCGTGCGGCTGGGACTAGAGACTGTGAAAGGACTGGGAGACGCCGCCGACCGGATTTGCAAAGCCCGCCAGCAAGGGTCATGGAAGTCTCTTCCCGATCTGGCATCCCGGGCATGTCTGGCTGAGGGACACATTGAGAAGCTCGCATCGGCAGGTGCACTCGTGGATCTTGGAATTGAAAGGCGTGAGGGACTGTGGGCTGCATCGGTGGTGGGTAGCGCACAGTGGGAACAGCCCTACCTTCCGGGAACAGAGCCTGGGGCAATCGCCCCCAAGTTGCCAGAGATGAATCAAGTGGAGCGCTTGCGCTTAGACTTCACCACCATGGGACTGAGTGTGGAGAGACATCCGATGGAAACGGTCCGTGAGCAACTTAAGAATCACGGGGTCCTCAGCCTCATCGAATTGATGAACGCGCCGATCGGGAAGTCGGTGCGAATAGGGGGAGTCGTTACACACCGGCAACGCCCCGCGACAGCCAGGGGAACCACGTTCCTTTCTCTGGAAGACGAAACCGGTCTAGCCAATGTCATCTGCTCGCCGGGACTGTGGGAGCGCTATCGAAAGATAGCTCTCGAGTCAGAAGCGATGGTGATCAGAGGACGAGTTGAGAAAGGCGACGGATCCGTAGCCGTGGTCGCAGACAAGCTAGAGATGCTGCGGCTAGGAACGCCTATGTACTCGCGTGATTTCCGCTAACTGCGGTTCTGGCTAGGTGGTTGCTTCTTTCCCGGAGACTGCCTCGTTGCCAGATGCCACTTCCTCGGAAGAATCGGGAGAATCATCCTCCAATGCAGTGCCTTCTTCCACATCAGCTTTCTTTGAGTGTGATTTGAGACCGCCAAACAGATTTTTGAAGAACATCGAGATCTTGCTGGGTTCCCGCTTGTTTGTTGTCTCCGGATCTGAATCTGGGAGGGGCCCGATTATCGGAGGATCACGATGATACAAGGCATTGAACACTGCCCATGTGACACCTATGATCGGGATGGCCAAAATAGCTCCCAGCAGGCCACCTAGGAGTGTGCCGGCGATAACGCCGATGCCGACTACAACTGGATGCAACGCCACTTGCTTACCCATGATCAGCGGCTGCAGGATGTGTCCTTCGAACTGGCCGATTAGTGCGATACCCACGCCGACGATGATCGCGGCCCATACACCGTCAGTTGCCAAAGCGACAATCATCGCCACGATCATCGCTGCTGGTGCACCGATGAGAGGAATTAGAGCGCCAATCATTACCAGTACACCTAGTGCCGGCGCCAAGGGAACGCGGACAATCTCGAGAAAAATCCAGGCCAACAGGCCGTCGATAAACGCGATGATCATGGTGCCGCGTGCGTAACCGGAGAAGCTGTTCCAGCCAGCCTGGGCAGCATGGTTCCAAGTTCCGCGGCTGCGTGTTGGCAGCATATTCAAGAACCAGCGCCACATCTGAGCGCCCTGGAGCAAGAAGAAGATCGTTACGAAGATTGAAAGACCGACGATCGTAAAGAAGATAGCTATACCACCCATGTTGGACATTGCGGTTGACGCCAACTTCTGCCAGTTCTGGGTGACGTAGTGCTGTCCCTCTTCCACCATGTTCTGCATCCACTTGTAGATTTCATCTGACGTGATGTGGATATTGAGGGGTAGGGAGTCGAGGAAGTCTGCGATGCGATCCAGACCGTTTCTCAATTGCTTCAGTAAAGTCTGCCACTGACCGGCGACTGAAGTGACAATGAACGCTACCAATGCGCCGAACACCATCAGTGATCCCAAGATTGCTAGGAGGATAGCGAAGCCCCGGGCCATGTGCTTGCCAAGCGAGTCAACTATGGGGTTCAGTACCGAAGTGAACACGAGGGCAACGAAGACCGCGATGAACACCGGGGAGATAGTGGCGGTTGCGTAGACGATCCCGCCGATGACAATCACGATCCCAATAATTGACCAAGCGCCGATTCCCGCGTGCTTCAATACTTCAGGGACTTGGCGAGCAGTCTGGGCAGTTGCCTCTGCGGTGACCTTGGCACCGGTGGATGCAGTTCCTCGTCCCGGTGTCGTCGTGTCCGAATCACTAGGTTGTGTGACTTCAGATTGCATGACCACTCCCTCGTATCCCGCGTCTGACTTGCGGGTCGTAGACCCGGTGGGGTCCTCCTCGCAATCGGTCGAATTTTCGTGACTTTCATTATTGCCGGTCTGTTATGTGATTGTGCCCGAGTAACATCATTTGAGGACGACTAACGCCCGCATTGTCTCAACCACCGGGCGCTGGCAGACGGGAGCAGCGAGACGTTGCGCGGCTACAACGAAATTGGCGAACGTGACAACCGACGTTCGCTGGCTTGGCGCGTCTTCTTCGAAGCAAGCACCCGCATGCAGGGAATCCTGGAGTCGCGGATCAAAACCGAGGCCGGAGTGTCCCTGTCCGACTACAATATTTTGCTTGGCCTGTACGAGGCACCTGACCGCAGCATGCGAATGGGAGAACTCGCTGGGCACCTAGGGTATTCGCCGTCACGCTTGACCTACTTGGTAACGCAACTCAGTAAAGAGGGTTGGATACACCGTGTTCCATCCGGTGAAGATCGTCGCGGATATGTGGCGCAGCTGACTGAAGCCGGTGTCGATATCACTGAGAAGGCAAGTCGGATCCATCAGGAAACTGTGCGCGAACTGCTTCTAGATGATTTAACTGATGCCCACATCGACATGATTGTCGAGGCGTTTGGGCACCTGGATGAGCCGGGGCGCAGCGAGTAGCTCCTCGAACCTCAACGTCATAGCGTGAAAAGATGGCGTGTTGAACTAGACGTGGTTGGCCACCGCTCGGGCAATGTCAGAAGTAGCGACCTCCAGAGGTCCGCGTTTGTGCGTGAATGACAGGACTGCGCCAATTCCGAGGAACAGTGCAAGTTGGACCCAGAACTCGTAGTGGAAGAGCCAGGGGCCGCTGCCGCTTGCCGCAAACTCCCAAGGGTTTCCGCTGGATAGGTAGACGTTCCACGCTAGCGCGGTAATCACAATGTGGAGCACATATATGGTCAGAGGAGCCCCACCCATGCCCGCCAAAGGACGAAGGGCCACGGGAGCTTCCTTGAATCCGGTGGTCAGTAGCGTAAGCAGCCCGGTAATCACCAGCGCCATTCCTCCGGTTCGGAGAACGTCGCCGATAGAACCGGTGTGTGGTGTTGCAACCAGCATTCCTAGCGGAGGGGGAATAGCAGGTAGGCCGTACTGACCGCCTAGAAGCTCGATCCTTGCGACATGGTCATCGATATACCACAGGCGAGCGAGTTGCTGCGTTGCTGCAGGCATGACCAGGAAGTTCAATAATTCAGCGGCGGCGAAGCCACCGGCGCCAACTCCGATGACTACCGCAGATCGATCACGTCGCGCCTGCAGACCTCGCGCTTTGGTCAAGTAACGGCAGGCCACCATTCCCATTAGGAAGTACGTTAGCCAAGTAGTAGCCGGATAGGTTCCAGTAAAGAATGTCTCCGCCAGAATGTCAGTGACAAGTGAATCCCCGCCTGGATACGGGGACTCCGAGGAAGCAGCGACATAGATCGCGTAGTTCAACGTAGATCCGACCACCGTGAGGATTGCTGCAGCCATCACCAATACCCGATTCGGGAGCAAGATGAATGGTGCTGCCAACATTGTTGCGACGCCGTAATAGACCAAGATGACCGCTATTGGATGGTCCGGAAAGAGTTCCAGCACTAGACCTATCACGACGATGACTGCACCACGAACCAAGAGGTTGATCACAGCTGCGCTTCTTAGGCCCCCGTCCAGATATTTGCGCGATGTGAAGACAATTCCGAACCCGCCGAGGACAGCAAACAGGGTAGAGGGAAACCCGGAAGTGATCACATCCAGCGGGGACAAGTTGTACTCGTAGTCGAAACCGCCTTGCCGTGGGACCAGAAGATGTGCTGCCATCATTCCCACTATGGCGACGAACCGCGCAAGGTCTATGCCCAAGAGACGCTGTGTGTTTGCACCATTTGGGCTCTGCCCTATCGGTGCCGCTTCCCGTACGGGTTGAACTGCAGCATAGGCCGGTCGGTTTGGCTCTACCATGAACAGTTCCCAACTAGGTGTTGACGCAGTACACAGACTGCGTTGTTGATTGTGCGGCTGCATCTTCTTTCGTAGACAAAAATAGTCCGGTCAGCACCCGAAAGCGCTGACCGGACTACGAGCGTGTTGATCGACTCTAGTCCTCAATCTGTGTTACAGACTCACTGACTTCGACAGTCACCGGCTTTGTCGGGCGGCGAACAAAGACAGTTCCTACAAGCAGAATCGACACTCCGGTTCCCAGCGTTAGTACTGAGACTCCAGTAGCAAGGATCGACGTGAACAAAGAGGCACGCAAGAACGACGCGTTCATCTGTGTATTGCGAAGACCCTGGGCTTCGGCTGCCTCAGGGGAGTCCTCGCCATACTGCTCCTTAGCCTGGTTCACGACTTCGCCTAGCTCGGCGTAGGACTTACCATCGGTGATTTTGTCAGCGTGGATCTGAATGACCTCCTGCAGTGACCAAGCGGTAAATGGGCCAGCGACAGTCTTGCCCGCGTTTGAAGAAGCATCCCCGGGGACGGTCATGTTCTGCTCTTTGAGTTGATTGCCGACCATTATCCAGGCTACGAAACCTACGATGACCATCAGTGCCCCGATGAAGATGAGGATCCCACCGACCGTGGTGCGGTAAGCAGACTTTCGCTCCACCATCTGTTGCTGAGCCATTTGTTTTCCTTTTTATGTTGAGCTGCGACGATGTCACAGGTTTCCGGGCACTACCCGGCTTTCTGTACCGGAATAAGGATAGGACGCAAGTCCCCCAGCCTTCGAATCGAAATAGGCCTTACGGCCCATCGTTGCCAGTTCGTTATCTTTGCGGTCAGTTTAAATTCCCCGTCGCGATGAACAGATAGAGAATCTCGATGAACAGAGGAGAATGCTGTGCTCAGCGTCCCTGCGCTGCTGCCGTGTTCATTTCGTGTTCCTGCAGCGTATGGACGCCTCTTCTCAGTGAACGATTGCCCGGCCTCACCCGAATGCAAGCATTCTTGCGCATCATGTTCCGGTTGCTGGTACCTAGTTCGGTTGATTCCGGCGTCTACAAGTTCTTTCAGGCATAGAAGGGCTAAATCCCAATCAGCTTGCCGCTTCTAGCCAGTTCCGGATCTGTGCAGGAAGCGAGGTTGAAGCAACAGGGACGGCGCTTGCCACCCCGCATCTTGGAGATGGAGACCTCTACGCGCCTAGCACGCGTGTCGAGGTTCTTCGTTGCATTCACCCAACGCACCCACTCCCAACGAGCCATCGGTGTGATAGATTTCCAGACTTCCTCGACGTCGGGTGCTTTGTCCAGAGCTTCTTGCAGATCCGCAGGAACTACAGGTTCTGGCCATTCTTTTACGGGGCGGAGGTTCACTTCCAGGTCCTCGGGAATGCTGTTCCGACGGATGTCAGTAAAACGGCTGGGTTGCACCGTTCCCAAGTCCATCCAATGGCCTTTTTCCCCATCGGGTTCGAGGACCGTGCTGAACGACTTGCCATCAATAGTTCCGGTCACGGCAACTTGACCTCGGGAGGGAAGCGCCGCACTGGATTCTTTGGGCAACCTGGCAACAAGATGTCCCTCAATCTCTTGAGGTGAAGTCCTGAAACTGATGATGTTGGAACTGGAAGCCATGATCACTCCTGTCTCCGTAAAAGGGGAGAAGATCAGCGTAGCAAGCGCTCCGATCTGCGAAAATAGCGAGTTTTATCCACTATGTTCGATCCATGTTTGGAGACCGGCTCGAGAGTTGGGATAGGTGAGCTGAGCGGCTGCTGACAATCGCAGCGCTCAGCAGACGGAACATTGAGTGGTTGGGTTGGTCAATTGGTTACCGGGTCTTTACCTTCACCCAGTTGCGGTGCATTGAAAACAAGGGCTGAGACCTTCTCAACTGATGCCCCTTCCACATGTGTGACTGTTGTAGGCGGAAAAACCCAGAATTCGGTCGATTTTTGCCTACAACAGTCACATATGTGAAAACTAGCTAGCCCGCCAGCTGCCAGACCTGGCTCACAAGCCTTATGCGATGCAAAATGACCCCTGACTCAGGCTCCAAAAGCCAGGTCAGAGGTCATTTACTCTACGTGCGCGGAGGGGGACTTGAACTGATCCGTTCCCCCTCGCACACGAAATCGTGAATCGGCGTTCTGCCGCATGATTCCGCGCTTTCTGCGAGGCCCACCTGTGGATAACTGCACCGCGATTCACAACCTAGCAGCGTCGGTAGCACATGAGTTAGCACATGAAATCGGGCCGGATCACGAGAAGCGGCCTATCCGATGGCCACGCCAAAGAGTGCCCCAATGGCGTATGTGGCGATCATGGTCGCTGAGCCCATGACCACGTTCCGGAGAATTGCGCGACCGCGCGGCGCGCCACCGAGCGCAGCGCTGATCCAACCGGTGAG
>WPCK01146071.1_pt1 | contig 44205 bp, 38 predicted proteins | sample 5399851 | NCBI WGS metagenome assembly WPCK01 (sample SAMN12869471, study PRJNA574797) | sludge metagenome | isolation source: wastewater treatment of pH11 | place: China:Beijing | collected 2019-05-20
CAGTTAAACTAATTAATTGAAACAAAACCTTTCGGATACATGAAGTGTCAAAACCGGCGGTTTATTACTGACACTCCGTATCCGACATAGCTTTCATCCCACCCCTAAAGGAGTGGGCTTTCTCGCTATGAAGTTCTGTAAAGCCAACACGGAAGCCATCAAAAATATGGACGGTGTCGTCACCGTCATGAAGAGGGGCGGCCAGTATCAGGTCGTCATCGGTAACCACGTCCCGGACGTGTATAAAGCGGTCGTCGAAGTCGGCGGCTTCCAAAACCAACCGCCAATCGAAGACGAGGACGGGCCGAAAGGATCACTGTTCAGCCGTTTCATCGACATTATCTCTAGCATTTTCACCCCGATCCTCGGCGTCTTGGCTGCGACCGGGATGATCAAAGGGTTCAACGCCCTCTTCATCGCCCTCGGTTGGTTATCTACCGAATCGGGCACGTATCAACTGTTGAACGCCGTCGGCGATTCGCTCTTCTACTTCTTCCCGATCTTCCTCGGGTATACGGCCATCAAAAAATTCGGCGGCAGTCCGTTCATCGGGATGGCCATCGGGGCATCGCTCGTCTACCCGACGCTCTCGACGCTCACGGCAGGCGACCCGCTCTACACTGTCTTCGCCGGTACGATGTTCGAGTCACCGATTCACATCACGTTCTTCGGTGTCCCGGTCATCTTGATGACGTACTCGACGTCGGTCATTCCGATCATCATCGTCCCGCTCACGTTCATCTTGATCGGACCGATCGCGACATGGGCCGGGATGTTGCTCGGTAGCGCCACGGTCGCCGTCTATAACTTGAGCCCGCTCATCGCCGGTCTTTTCCTCGGCGGTCTCTGGCAAGTGTTCGTCATCTTCGGCCTTCACTGGGGCCTCGTCCCGGTCGCCATCAACAACTTGACGTCACTCGGCTCGGATCCGGTACTCGCACTCGTCTTCGCGGCCTCGTTCGCGCAAATCGGTGCCGTACTCGCGGTCTTCCTCCGCATCAAGAATCAAAAGATCAAAACACTCAGTATCCCGGCCTTCATCTCAGGCATCTTCGGGGTCACCGAGCCTGCGATTTACGGGGTCACGCTCCCGCTAAAAAAACCGTTCATCATGAGCTGTATCGGTGGTGCCGTCGGTGGTGGGATCATGGGGGTTATGGGCACGCAAGTGTACATGATCGGTGGCCTCGGCGTCTTCGGCTACCCGTCAAACATCTCGCCTGAAGGGATCACGACCGGTTTCTACGGCGCCCTCATCGGGACGGCAGTCGCCTTCGTCGTCGGCTTCGTCTTGACGTACTTGTTCGGCGGCGTCAACAAAGCCGTCGCGGCGACACCGCAACCGGAAGTCACACCGGTACGTGAAGAAGTGTCGGCAACAAAAATCGGTCAAGAGCAAGTGCTCAGCCCGCTCGCCGGGGACGTCGTCAAACTTTCTTCAATCTCAGACGTCGCCTTCTCATCTGGATCCCTCGGACAAGGCGTGGCCATCGAACCGACGGAAGGCCGGCTCGTCGCCCCGGTGTCAGGGACAGTCTCGGCGCTCTTCCCGACCCATCACGCCATCGGCATCACGACCGAGACGGGCGCGGAAGTGCTCATCCATATCGGCATGGACACGGTCCAACTCGAAGGGAAACATTTTAAAGCGCACGTCGCGCAAGGCGAGTTCGTCGAGAAGGGCCAACTGTTGATCGAGTTCGACCTCGACGCCATTAAACGTTCAGGCCGCGCCCTCACGACGCCGGTCATCGTCACGAACCGGAAACAGATCGCCCCGAGTCAGGCGTCACGCGTCCAAACGGGCGAAGCATTGTTTGTCATTAACGAATAACCGCGGGAGGGTGCGTCCCTCCCCTACTTTAGAAAGGATGATTCGATGAGTTTTCCAAACGGATTTTTATGGGGCGGCGCCATCGCCGCGAACCAAGCAGAAGGCGCCTATTTAGAAGGCGGGAAAGGGTTGACGACGGTCGACTTGTTGCCGACGGGGAAGAAGCGGTTCGACGTCATGTTCGGCGACTTGCCGTCGCTCGAGCCGGTACCGGGTGAGTTTTATCCGTCACACGAGGCGATCGACTTCTATCACCGTTATAAAGAAGACATCGCGCTGTTCGCCGAGATGGGCTTCAAGGCGCTCCGCCTGTCGATCTCCTGGGCCCGCATCTTCCCGAACGGCGACGACGCGGAGCCGAACGAGGAAGGGCTCCAGTTTTACGATGACGTCTTCGATGAACTGTTGAAGCACGGCATCGAGCCGGTCGTCACGATCGCCCACTTCGACGTGCCGGTCAGCCTCATTAAAAACTACGGCAGTTGGCGCGACCGCCGTCTCGTCGACTTCTTCGAGACGTACGCGACGACGCTGTTCACGCGGTATAACGGTAAAGTGACCTATTGGATGACGTTCAACGAGATCAACATGCTGTTACATTTGCCGTTCATCGGCGCCGGTCTCGTGTTCGAGGATGGCGAGGACAAGCAACAAGTGAAATACCAGGCGGCGCACCATCAGCTCGTCGCGAGCGCGAAAGCGGTCAAAGCGGCGCACGCCATCAATCCTGACATACGAGTCGGCTGCATGCTCGCGGCCGGCCAGACGTACCCGTACTCGTGCAACCCGGACGACGTGTTGGACGCGATGGACAAGGACCGCGAATCGTTCTTCTTCATCGACGTCCAGTCGCGCGGCGAGTACCCAGGCTACGCCAAGCGCTACCTTGAAGAAAACGGCATCATCCTCGCGATGGAAGACGGCGACCTCGAGCTGTTGAAACAGCACACGGTCGACTATATCGGCTTCAGCTACTATGCGAGCCGGACGACGAGCACGGACCCGGAGATCAATAAAGAAACGGAAGGCAACATCTTCAGCTCGCTCGAGAACCCGTATCTCGAGAAGTCGGAATGGGGCTGGACGATCGATCCGACCGGCTTCCGCATCACGGCGAATCAGCTGTACGACCGCTATCAGAAACCGCTCTTCGTCGTCGAGAACGGGCTCGGTGCCGTCGATACGCCGAAAGACGGTTATGTCGAGGACGATTATCGCATCGACTACATGACGAAACATATCGAACAGATGCACGAGGCCATCAAGGACGGCGTCGAGATTCTCGGCTACACGAGCTGGGGCCCGATCGACTTGGTGAGCGCCTCGACCGGGGAGATGAAGAAGCGGTATGGCTTCATCTACGTCGATAAAGACAACGCCGGGAACGGCACGCTCGTCCGGTCGAAAAAGAAGAGCTTCGATTGGTACAAGCAAGTCATCGCGACGAACGGCGCGGAACTGACGCTTGCGGCATCCGTCGAGAAATGAGAAAAGCAGCCTCGGCCGAAATTCGGCTGAGGCTGCTTTTTCTCATCGGACGACTTTACTCGTCTTCTTCATTGCTTCGTATCCCGTTTGGGTCATGTTCACCGTGATGACGGTCCCCGTCTTTTGTTTTGGGATCGTCAATCGGTAATTCCCTTTCGCATCGACTTTCACCGGTTTGCTGATCGCTTTCGTCCCGACAAACGCCTGAACGGTCGCGTTCCGGTTCCCTTTACCGGTCACAACCGTCTGCGTCGATTTGACCGCATTGATTGTGAATGATGAGAACGTGTTGAGTACTTTCGTCGAGGTCAAACTCGAAGTGTTCCCGGCCGCATCGCGCGCACGGACCGAAACGGTCGCACCCGGTTTCGTCGTCTTCAAGTTATAGGCATACACCCCGGTCGAACTCGCCTTCGTCGTGTACGTCCGTCCGTCATACGTGACCAGGACGGTCGCACCCGCTTCCGTCTTCCCGGTCACCCGTGTCGATTTGTTCGTCAGCGTGAGAATGGTCGGCTTCGTCGGTCCGACCTTGTCAATCGTGAAGGAAATCGAGCTATAGTTTCCGGCTGCATCCGTCACGCGAAGCGCATATGTACCAGATGCGCTCACTTGTGTGTTCGTACGGAACGCCTTGCCGTTCAACGTCGCCGTCCCTTCGTTGAAACGGATCGTCACGGTCTGATTCGTCAACTGGTTCGCAGTGACACCTGTCACGACAGGTCGCGTCCGGTCAATCGTGAACGTCTCGACCGTCTCGTTTCCAATCGCATCGACGAGACGGAGCGTGTACACCCCTTCCCGGGAAATACGTGTCCCTGAGACAAAGGGTTGCCCGTTCAGTGTCGCCGCCCCTTCCGTGAAGAGAGGCGCGACTTCCCGGTAATGCGTCTTCCCTTTCGTCAATCCGTTTAAAACAGGAGGTGTCGCATCAATCGTGAAACGGACGACCGTCTCGTTCCCAGCTTCATCGACAACGCGCAACGTATAGCTCCCGTCTTTAGTGATCGTTTGGCCAGATGTGAACGGGACTCCGTTCAACGTGGCCTTTCCTTCGCTGAATCGTGGTGTGGCACGAACGAATGTCTTCCCGTCTTCGACGCCGCTCACTTCAACCTTCGTCCGGTCGATCGTGAAACGAATGTCCGTCGCGTTTCCGGCCTGATCGGTCACGACGAGCACATACGTCCCTTCCTCCGTGACAATCGTGCCACTTGCGAAGGCTTGTCCGTTTAGCGTCGCCGTTTCTTCAAACACAGGTGTGATGTCTTGATTGAACGTCCCGTTCGTCACACCTGTGACGAGCGGTGCCGTCCGGTCGATCGTGAACGTATGCGTCGTCGTGTTCCCAGCTTGATCCGTCACGACGAGCGCGTAGGCGCCGTCTGCTGTGATCGGTATCCCGGACGTGTACGGCTTCCCGTTCAGCGTCGCCGTTCCTTCGGTGAATGTTGGCGTCACGACGTCTTTCGTCAATCCGTCTGCCACCCCGTTCACCGTCACCGGTGTCCGGTCGATCGTGAATTCACGTGTCGTCTCATTTCCGGCCGCATCCGTCAAACGAAGCGTGTACGCCCCTTCTGCCGTGATCCGTGTCCCGGACGTGAACGGTTGACCGTTCAACTTCGCGACGCCTTCTGTGAACACCGGCGTCACGCCGTCTTGATAGAACGTCTGGTCAATCCCTTCGAGGACAGGTGCGGTCAAATCGATCGTGAACGTGACAAGCGTGGCGTTGCCGACGAGGTCGACGACACGGATGACGTGCGTTCCTTCCACATTGACAGACCCGCCCGCGAACGGCTTCCCGTTTAACGTGGCCGTCCCTTCATTGAATGTCACCGTGACCGCTTGATTGAGCAATGCTCGGTCGGTCACCCCGGTAATGATCGGAGCCGTTTGATCGATTGTGAACTGACGAGTCGTCTCATTTCCACTCGTATCTCGAACGACAAGTGTATACGTTCCATCTTCATCGATTGTCTCGCCTGAGCCAAACGATTTTCCGTTCAACGTCGCCGTTCCTTCGTTGAACGAAAGCGTCACAGGCGTAGCGACGGATGCCCCATTGGTGATGCCTGATACGACCGGCGGCAAAACGTCACGAATCGGTTTCGTATATACGTCGCTCGTGAACAGCCCGTGCTTCGCCTGAATCGTGAACGTGTCGTCGTTCAGCTCGAGCCCTTCAAACACGAACGTCCCGTCTGGCTTCGCCGTCGTATGAACCGGCAACGACCCGAGCGTTACGGTCAACTCGGTTCCAGGTTCTGCCTTCCCTTGAATCGACGTGTCACGGTTCGTTACATCGTTGACGTGGAACACCTCATAACGTCGTGTCACACTTTCTGATGTGAGTTCGGCCTCATCGACCGAATAAGCCGTGAGCGTCACACTATCACCCAATATCATGGCATCGGTGTAAGGCTGTGGCGACGCATCGTTCTTCGAAACATAGATGGTGGCTTGTTTCGTCGTCGTGAGTTCGACCGTCTCGCCTTGCAAGTAGATGCCACTGTTTTTATTCGTCGTGACGACCGGCAAGTCACGCGAGTAGACTTTGTACGTCCAACGATGGATCTTGCCGAACTGGTCGGTCATCGTGAACCGAAGCATGTTGTCGCTCGGTGTCGGGACGGTGAGTCGGAACGTGCCGTTCGCTTTCGCTTGAATGACTTCCCCGTTCACAAAAAGTGTCCCGAGCGGTACATATGAACCGGAGACGTTGACGGTCCCGTTCGTTTCGAACACCGGCGTCTCGCTCAAACGGAACGGGAGCGTGCCGTACAGGTTGTTCGTCGCAATCATCGAAGAAATCGAGTTCGAGCCCGACATCGTCACCATCCCGTCTTGATACGGATAATAGTAGCCGAACGTGAAGTTGCTGGCCCGGATCTCACGCTTCGCTTGGACACCGCCCGTCAGACGAAGCCGTCCGCCGACATAGACGTTTCCGTTCAAGATGGTGTTCTGCCCGAGTGTGAGCGTGGCCCCCGGCATGATATAGACGTCTTGATCGACGGTCATGTAGCTCCACCAGTCATCCGAGCTGACGATGATGGCGTTGACCGGTTCGATTTTCGGGAGCGTCATCACCGTGAAGGCAAACCCATCGGACACGGTCGTCGTGTTTTGATTCAAGTCGGTCAGCGTAAGCGTATGTAACGCCCATTTCCCTGCGCCTTCCGGGAAGTCGCTGCGGTTCAAGTCGAAGTGAAAACCTTCAGGCGTCACTTGCGAACTTGAGAGCGTGATGCGTTCCTCTCCGTTCACGAACACCGCCTCTGCCGACTTCAGCTTCAAGTCATCTGTAGCGTGGACGGTGAAGGACGACGTGTCATGTTCGTCGAGTTCGACATCGTTCGCTTCAAGACGATTGAAAGTCGGTGCTACGGTGTCTGTTGAGGGGTAGCGGAATGAAAAGTGATAATCGTCTGTTCCCCACAACGTATAGGCATTCCCTTGGTCATCTATCGCTGAAATGTAGTTGAGCTGATACATTCCGGCTTCCATGCCCTCCGTGATCATCAGCTCGCCTTGATAGCGATCGTCCCCGACGTATGTCAGCCAGACGTTCAACGAGTTCCCACTCTTCGGCTTCTTCAGATAAAGGTAAACCCGGTTCTGCTCGGTGACATTGTCCTTCACCACGACCTCAACCGGCACCGTGTCTCCAACCGTGTACTCGCCCGGCGCAATCGTGTAGCTCAAGATTTCTGGAGGTGATACATCTTCGTTCGTATCGAACATAGTGATGCTTTGTCCCTTGTCATCTCCCCATAACGTGTAGGCATTCCCCTGGTCATCTATCGCCGAAATGTAGTGTAGATGGTATACACCGGCCTCCATGCCCTCTGTGATCATCAGCTCGCCTTGATAGCGACCGTCCCCGACGTATGTCAGCCAGACGTTCAACGAGTTCCCACTCTTCGGCTTCTTCAAATAAAGGTAAACCCGGTTCTGTTCGGTGACATTGTCCTTCACCACGACCTCAACAGGCACCGTGTCTCCGACCGTGTATTCGCCCGACGCAATCGTGTAGCTTAAAATTTCAGGAGGAATCACATCCTCCTCTGCCGTAACTGTCAACTGAAACGAACTCATCACCAACATCACGATAATAAGTTGAGCCATCCACTTCTTCATCAATTTTCCTCTTTTCTTAATCTGTATATGTAGACTTTTGAATGTTAATCCTATAAATCCCATATAAAAATATAGCATGTTTCTTAAAAACGGAATGACCTATTTTTAAAAACGAGTGTATGATTGCAACAAAAAAAGAGTGAAGCCCCATCGCTTCACTCTTGCCTCACTGATAGTTCGCCATCGCCGTCACCGGATACTTCCCTTCCTCCCACGTATGGTCCGCTCGCAATGTCGCATCGGACACTAAGAAGTAGTCGTACCCCACTTTCCCCGGCTGGTTCGGCACCGGATCGTTCCACGTCGTGTCCAAGTGATACCATTCCCCGTCAAGCTTGACGAGGTTCCACGCGTGAAGACCAGTTTCGACTTCTCCTGAAATATATCGCGTCTCGACTCCGGCCGCTTCTAATAGAAGCAACGTCGTCAGCGCGTACCCTTCGCAGACGCCTTCCCCGTTGAAAAGAATCGAGTACGGTGTGTACGGGCTCGCCGCGCTCTCCAAGTTATACGCCGTGTTTAACACGACGAAGTCGTTCACGTATTTCACTTTTTTAAAGTCGTTCAGACCGATCGGCATTTCTTGAACGATGCGCTCGACGCGGGCCGCGATCTGATGGGCCTCTTCTGTCGTCATGTCGTACGTCAACTTCATGTCGAGGTCGACATAGCCACCGTGATCCCGGTATTGACTCTCCCCGCCCCGAGACAACCGGAAGACATAGATGTGGTTCGCCTCGAGCCAGTCCCACGCGGCATCCATCGTCTCATCAAAGTCTTTCGTCTTCCCGATGTAACGGATGCTGAACGTCTCATCGAATCGGATCATGTGATAGGCGAGTGCCATCCCAAGTTCTTCGGGTGAAGCGATCTGGCTCGGCAACGCATACGTCTCACCGAGTAGCGGCATCGCCTCGCTCTCCACTGCCACCGGACCAAAGCGCGCGGTCAAATCGGTCTCTGTATAGGCGACATACCCGCTCGCCATACCAATTCCTAACATGAGTACCGTCAACATACCACGACCGAAAACCGTCACAGAAGACCAGAGCGAAGATCGCTTGCTTTTAATCAAACGGTTCAATTCCTCACTGACAAACTCCTCAAGCTTCCCACGTTCCATCTTCAACTTTGGATGGACACGAAAGAGGACGGAACGATAGACCGGATCAAGTAATTCAAATTGCTTGGCCGGGTTATGTTCGTGGCGGCGCAGCAAAGCGTCTATCCGTTGTAACTCTTGTCGTAACGCACGCTGTATCGTCCATTGACGAATGAACGTCCGGTAGAGCCAATAGGTTAATGTGAATGAAATCAAAACGAGGATGAATGGAATGAATGTGTGTCCCATGAATGAGCTCCTTCTATACGTTATACGATTACCATTATAACCCATATAACGAATTCATTTCCTTCAAATATCCTCTTTGCAAATTACTTTACTTCTTGCTGACTCAAATCTCCGCTCGTTCAGCGCAACAGTGACCGACGTATTGGAAGACCTGTATACAATCAACGTCTAAAAAAGACCATCTCCCCTTTCACAGGGTGATGGTCTGTTCTTCGTCTCGTCTCAAAAGGTGATTCTGGCTTTGCCATCTACAATCATATCTGTGAACTGAACGTTGTCGAGCTGACTTCGATCGCTTTCATCACCAAAAATCATTCTGACGTAACGGAATTGGTCCCGCGAATCCCGCACTGCATTCACAAATTCAAGGATGTCCCCTACGTTTTGATTGGACAAGACGTGAGAAAGCAGTCGGTCAAATGAGTAGAGGCGGTAGCTATCTAAAAACACGTACTTATCTTGCATGAACAGGAGCTGTAATAAACGCTCATTTCTCGCAAGCATCTGGCGCACTTTGAACACACCCGTCTCTTCATTGCTTAACACAGTCACAGACTGCGCACCATTTGACAACAAGGCACAGACGAGTAAATGGATGACACGCTCGCCGCAGTCTTTTTGAAACGAATGAATCCCTTCTTTCATACCATGAACAGTCGTTGCAGCAGCAACTCGATCTAACAAGTCGGGGTTCATGCGCACCGTCTCCATTGTGACGAGGCGGAATTTAATAAACCCTTTGTCCAGACTGGCAGCCCCTTCCGTCATGATGTCATAGACGGCTTGAAAATCGACTCGCACGATTTTACATGCTCCGGACAGTTGACTAAATAAATCGCCATACCACCCCGCATATTGTTCAGAAGTTGTCTGCTCCGACCTTGCGCTTTCTTCAAAGATGATGTCAGGTATGAATAAAATAGCCTGCTCTTTTGTGAATGCAGCGATCATGACTCCAAATTCGTCTGGACAATCTCTAGCTACAGTGGCCAATTTAGTCAACAACATGTTATCCAACACATACAGGGTGTGGTCTGCGTGATAACCCCAATCTGTTGTCACATAGGAACGAATCGCGTCATAGGCTGGATTGTCAAAAGACCAAGGTTCAGTCATACTGATCGCGCTCCTCGCGTATTTGCTGTTGGAGCGTGGAGGCACGATTTTGGATGCTCGCTAAGTCACTCTCCCGGAGTCCAGACGTAATCGCAGGATCTTTCAACATTTCATCTAAATCGTCTAACCTGATCACTAACGTGGGTTGCAAGATCGAATGGTCAAAGTCATCAGGCAGCTGTTTCTGATAATCGTAGTCAATCAAACCAAGTGCCTCTTCTTCTTTAATCAAACCGTCCTGCAATAACTTGATGACAATCACCTTGAACGGCACTTCAAAAATAGGGATGAGATGAAGCACCCAATCGACTAACGGACGATGTCGTAACGTGTGCTTCATTTGTTGAAACAAATCACGAAGCAGTCGACCATCCACTAACAGTTCTGCCGCGAATAGGTTCGCCTGCCTCTCATGCTCATTTAGCACCGAGTCTTCAAAAAAAGTTTGAATCGCCGCATTTTTTATTTTTGACTGTTCATATTTGAAATGATAGTACTCATGCACCCAGACGAAGTTTTCATATACGCGAGGTTGGGCTGTATTAATATGAATATAAAATCGGTGATTTCGATACGTCACCATCCCGCCGTAATTCGGGAACGGGCTGGGGAACAAAATAACGTTCGCTTCCTGCATCAAATAATGTTTAATCATTTCCACAGGCTTATAGCGAAACAGCAAATTTGTTTCTTTCGTTTCTTCCACTTTACTTAAGACGCCAGGCAACAGCCGGTGGTTTGACTCGACGACTTGTAGAAGATTGTCTTTTGTGATCACAATTCATTCACCTCGGCGACGGTATGAAGCGTATCGAGCAGATCAATGACTTCGTCCAGTGTTTTGAAGGTGTGTTGCAACTGTTGCGCTGCCGAACCGGTCGAACCGACGTGGTAATTGGCAGCAGCCAACTGTTGTAAATTACTCTTCTTTTCAATTTCTTCAACAGACAACGGCGGGACGAAATCCGCTTGATAAAAATACATCGGATCCTGAATGCGGAATAAGCGATTTAACTTTTCAACATTCCGAGTGACCTCTCCTTTTCCGGCCAACAAATTATAATACGTTTGTTTCGACATGCCCGCTTTTTCGTACACCCATTTATTCGTCTTATCGATTGCCTGAACGTAAGACTTCACATTTCTAGCGACCACTTCTTCAATGGTCATTGTTTTGACGTGCTCCACTCTAATCACCTCTTTCAAAAAGTCTAATAAAAATATACTAAAAATGACTAATCCTCATTTTAAACACATGAATATTCTATTTATCTATTTAAAGTATACTATATGTTTACTTTATTTAAAATCGTTCAAGACCTTCACATAGTGATTCCACGCAAAAAGCCTCACGACGTTCTCCACGTAGTGAGGCTTCCTCTTGTCATTCTGCGCTACACTTGTAAACTATTTCTGAAAGAGACAACTCTGTCGGGTTTACGCTATGCTTTTTTCCGTCTCTCCTATGTTGTCTTTTTTACAATCGAGTTAATGGCAACCCTTTTTGCTCCATCAACTCTTTTTCAAAATCATCGGCTAAATAACGAATCACGTTTATGTTAAATACAGTTTCAATAAATTTGTATTTATCAGGAGTTCGTAAACTATGAAAATGTCGGTGTGTTGAAGGGATGTCTGGATTTGGACGGTGAACGATATACACTGTGCTTCCATAAAAATCTTCATCCCTCAACCCATACATCATTTTGAGTAGTGCGATTGACTCGTGAATCTTCAACTGAATATCTGACGATTTGATTTTTGACCAAACTTGATTTTTAAACTCGATGAACGTTAAATTCACATCGTCGATATATAAGCTATCTACTGAACTTGGTGTGAAGAAATATCCTGATTGTTTAGTGGCACGCCGAGCAATGGAATCAAAGTCATAAATAGGAAGGTCTACGTTTGAGACAAGAGTCACCAATTGGGCATCATCCCAGGAACAGTTTGAGATTGTGCTAACATCAAACTCACTTTCTAATCTGTTTTTGAGTACACCAATCCGCTCACTCGACATCACTTAATTCATCTCGCAATTCTTCTAGACTATAAAATGCGTTAGCTAAATCATGATAGAGAAGAGGCAGGTTTTCAGTCACATCTTCAATCGAGTAATTCATTTCCTGGCTGTTCTGAACAGTGCGATAAAATTTTAAATCGTCATCATACTCATGCTTTTTCGCATACAGCTCAATCGCTTCGATAAAATAAGGACTATGCGATGTAATAATTAGCTTAAGATTAAACGACTTTGAAACAAGTACAATGAGTTCAGCGTATTTTAGTTGCCAATCTGGATGAAGATGAATTTCTGGTTCGTCTAGAATAATGTATTCACATTCTTCAAAGCTATTTGATTGGATTAACATGTATAGAATTGAAAAAGACTTCATACCTGTTGATAAGTTCTCAAAATTGATTAACGGTGCGCTATCATTTTCCTTAAAGTATAGAGAGCGATTCTTATATATAAGTTTTCCGTCGTTAAAAACCTGAGTAAATAAACGATCAATTTTTTCTTCACGCGCATCTAAGGCAAATAGATTCTCATCTTCTAATCTTTCATTAGGCATAAGGAGTTTACGAACAAATTCTCGATGGGAAAGCGAAGCGTTTTTTCTTTTCAATAATCCAGGACTAGTGGCGAATTTATCGTCTAGAATAAATGGGTCATCGATATAGATTGCTTTCGAAAAAATACGATTCGTATGGATTTGACTCAAATCTGGTCTCAATTTATGTTTGTTAAAAATCAATCGGATTTCTGGTTTATTAATTTCCTGAATTGAGATAGATGCATCATTATCCATGAAATTTACATTCGTGATTTGTTGAGAGAACTCTATATCGAAAACCTTTTGCATGATATTCGACTTAAAATCATCATCATCGATTGATTTATTAAGAATCCATAGCACATCGTTTTTTAAATTCACTATAGATTCTTGATTTTTTTCGTCCTTCGCAATCATATCATCGAAGAGTCTATCAATTTTTGATTGCATAATTGTATTAAATTTTAATTCTACTTCTTTTGTATATATCCTACCTACTTCTGAGTTCGCCATGGAAAGCCACTTCTCTTTAGATGACGCTTCATCCGTGTCCATATATAATCCAGAAATTAAAAGGATGTATAAATCAGAGATTTTGTTATCAATCTCTTCGTCAACGGGAATAATTCTATTTATACGAATGAGTCGATTCGCAATCGTTTCTGCTTTTTCTTTAAGAACCTTCGAAGGTTCTAGTAAATTCAACCCAGTTGCCACAGCATATAGAACCTTTCCAACAGTACTTTTCCCAGTATTATTATTTCCAGCAATGACGGTGATTGAATTGATATCAATTTTTGCTGTTTGAACCAATCCAATATACTCAATTTTAATCTTCATGAGTCTATGCTCCTCATCGTTTTATAACCTGATACATAATTGTTTGAGCCTAGATATTATAGAAAACCAATTTTTATGGTTCCATTTAAATTATTGCATACTGTCGATTTAAAAGATAATTAAATAAAATAGAATAAACCCCACGACGCATCACTTTGTCGTAGGGCCACTTGACTATTCTGCACGAAACGTATACACCGTCCTCGAATGATACAGCTCCCCGGGCTTCAACTCAATCGAGGTTGCCACATCCGGATGGTTCGGCGCGTCCGGGAACGCTTGGGCTTCTAAACAAATCGCGCTATGCTTCTGCCGACCTTCGAGCGTCACCGGCGTCTCTTCACTTAAGAAGTTCGCCGTATAGACGACCATGACCGGCTGGTTCGTCTCGACTTCCATGACGCGTCCACTCACCGGGTCGTGCAATCGGGTCGTCCCGTCCTTCAACAGGAACGGATGATCCAGTCCACCAGCCTTCACGATCGCCTCGTCCTCGGACGCAATCGCCGCGCCGACTTCTTTCCCAGCCCGGAAGTCGAACGGTGTCGCATCGACCTCGCGCAACTCCCCCGTCGGTAGCGACTCGTCATCAAGCCGGGCCACGTGATTGGCCGGCAGTGTCAGCACGTGGTCGTGGACCGTCGGCCGTCCGCCGAGGTTGAAATAGTTGTGGTGGTTCAAGTTGACCCACGTCCGCGCGTCCGTATCGGCCGTCATCGTGACGACGAGCGTATCGTCGTCCGTCAGTTCATACATGACTTTGAAGCGGACATTTCCCGGGTACCCTTCCTCCCCGTCCGGACTGAGGTACGTGAAGACGATCGCTTGTCCGTCGACGTCCATGTCCCAATACCGGGCCGTGATACCGTCCTCGCCGCCGTGAATATGATGCGGGGCCTCGCTTGGGGTCAAGGCCACCCCATCGATTTCGGCGTTGCGGATCCGCCCGGCGATGCGCCCGACGACGGAACCCAGATAGACCGGGTTTTCTAAGTATTGTTTCGGGTCACCGTACTTCAAGATGACGGACTCGTAGTTCCCGTCCCGGTCCGGCGCCGTCAACTCGGTCATGGCACAGCCATAATCGATGGCCGACAGGCGCATGCCGTTCGCGTTTTCAATCGTTGCTTGTTTCACTCGCTCACCTACTTCGACTAGTTTATCTGTTCATTCCCGTAGAAGGCGTGCCGTACTCCACTTTATCGACGTGGCTCAACAAGGAACGCATGAACGCATTGAAACGGGCCTGTCCGTCGGTCGTCTGTTTGAACACACCGGCGTCCTCGAGACATTTGACGAACTTGTCGCCGACAGCCTGCTCGACAATGTGGCGCGCGTCGCCCGATTTTTCTTTGAGCGACTCGGCCCACGCCTTATGCATGTCGGCTACGATGACGTCTTCCCCGTCCACGTAGCGGACGACTTGTTCGAGCTCGGTCTTCAGTCGGGCCGGCAAGACGGCGAGCCCCATCACTTCGATCAAGCCGATGTTCTCACGTTTGATGTGATGGACGTCGGCGTGCGGGTGGAAAATGCCGTCCGGATGCGCTTCGCTCGTCCGGTTGTTGCGAAGGACGAGGTCGAGCTCGTAACGTCCGTCCCGGCGGCGCGCAATCGGCGTCACCGTGTTGTGGCGCGTCTCACCCGAATACGGGACGATGTCGCCGTCGGCGTACTCGCGCCAATGACCGAGCAGTTGGTTCGCGAGCATGACGAGTTGCTCTTTTTGCCGTGAACGGAGCCGGACGACCGATAGCGGCCAGAACAGCGTTTCGATCTCGACTTGGTCGTAGCGGTCCGAACGATACGTCTCGACGACTTTGGCGTCGTCCATCGCAAACCGGTAGCGGCCGGCCTGATAATGGTCGTGCGTCAAAATCGAGCCGCCGACGATCGGCAAGTCCGCGTTCGACCCGGCGAAGTAGTGCGGGAACTGGGTCGTGAAGTCGAGCAGGCGCTCGAATGCCAAGCGGTCGATGACCATGTCGCGCACCTCGTTCGACAGCAAGATTGAGTGCTCGTTGTAGTACAAGTACGGCGAGTATTGGAACGACCACGCCTCCCCGCCGAGCGTGAGCGGGATGATGCGATGGTTCGCCCGGGCCGGATGTTTCAAATGGCCGCCATACCCTTCGTTTTCAATCGCAAGCAACCCTTTCGGATAGTTCGTCTCCGGCGCCGGTTGCAGGCGGGCCCGGGCGATCTCGCGCGGGTCCTTCTCTGGCTTCGACAAGTTGATCGTGATGTCGAGCGTGCCGTAGCGCGTCGGCGTCTTGTAGCTGATGTTGTTGGCGATCCGCTTCGTCTGGATGTAGTTCGACGCCTGACTCATTCTATAGAAGAAATCCGTCGCCGCCGTCACGTCCGTCGCCCGGAGCGCTTCGAACGTGCGCGTCACTTCAGACGGCTTCGAGACGAACACGTCCATGACCTCGGCCATGAACCGGTCCTTCTCCTCGAGCAAGTCTTCAATCAGCCCTGACTTCACCGCCTCGCCCGCGAGCGTCTCGAGTAAATCGGGGATCGTGTCTTGCGGCACGAACGTCGGCGCCTCGAAGTCGAGCTTATTGAGTTTCGCGAGGACACGGTTCCGTGAATAGATGCGGTCCTGCTCGGTGATGAGGCCGGCGTCAATCGCCGCGTTCACGAGCGCTTCAATCGTTGCGTCAATCATCGTCTCACCCCTTCCTTATAGCCGTTCGGACGCGCCGCGTGCCAGTTCCAGGCGTCCGTCAAAATCGTCTCAATCGTCGAACGTTCCGGCTTCCAGCCGAGGACACGTTTCGCCTTGTCCGGTGACGCGATCAGCATCGCCGGGTCTCCGGCGCGGCGTTCGCCCGTCTTGACCGGGATGGCGTGACCGGTCGTGCTGCGGGCCGCCTCGATGATCTCGAGCACCGAGAAACCGGTCTCCGTTCCGAGATTGAACACGTCGCTCGCACCGTCCGCTTCCAAATAGTCGAGGGCGAGCACGTGTGCGTCGACGAGGTCGGTGACGTGAATGTAGTCGCGGATGCACGTGCCGTCCGGCGTCGCGTAATCGTCACCGAAGACGGTGATCGCTTCGCGCTGACCGTTGGCGACTTGGAGCACGAGCGGGATAAGGTGCGTCTCCGGCGTATGGTCCTCACCGATCTCACCGGACGGATGGGCACCGGCGACGTTGAAGTAACGTAGCGCGACGAAACGGATGCCGAAGGCGCGGTCGCACCATTTCATCATCGTCTCCATCGCGAGCTTCGTCGCCCCGTACGTGTTCGTCGGGTTCGTCTCGGCCGTCTCACGGATCGGCATCTCATCTTGGTCGCCGTACGTCGCGGCCGTCGAGGAGAAGACGATGCGACCGACGCCGTGCTTGCGCATCGTCTCGAGCAACACTTGCGTGCCGAAGACGTTGTTGTCGTAATACTTTAGCGGTTCGTCCATCGACTCGCCGACGAGTGAGTTGGCTGCGAAATGGAGCACGTCCGTGATCGATTCACGGCGGAACGTCTCGTCCATGAACGCCCGGTCGCGGATATCCCCTTCATAGAACGTCACCTCATCCGGTACCGACTCGATATGGCCGGTCTGTAAATTGTCGATGATGACGACGTCACGCCCGCGCGCGAGCAAGGCGCGGACCGCATGGGAGCCGATATAACCGGCCCCGCCGACGACGAGTACACTCATTTCACTTCCTCCTCTACAAGTTCATGGGCGCCGTCCCCGACGGACGCGATATAACAAGTCGGCGCGTAGCCGATCTCCGCCTCATAGGCGGTCGACACGGCCTGAATGACCGCTTCGGTCGCCGACTTCTCGACGATGGCGATGGCGCAGCCGCCGAATCCGGCCCCCGTCATGCGGGCACCGATGACGCCGTCACACTGTTGCGTCGCCGCGACGAGCGTGTCGAGCTCGACGCCGGTCACTTCATAGTCGTCTCGTAGCGACGTGTGCGACGCGTTCATCAACTCACCGAACGCCTCGAGCCGTCCTTCTTCGAGCGCGGTGAAGGCGAGCTTCGTCCGCTCGTTCTCCGAGATAGCGTGGCGCGCCCGTTTTCGGAGCGGGTCCGGAAGTAATCTGCTGACCGTCTCGAACTCGGCGACCGACAGTTGGCCGAGCGCGTCGATCGCGAAATGTGGTTTCAACAGTTCAAGGGAGCGTTCACATTCGGCGCGGCGCTCGTTATATTTCGAGTCGGCGAGTTCGCGGCGCTTGTTCGTGTTCATGATGACGATGTCGTAGCCGTCTAGTTTGATCGGCGCGTAATCATGATGGAGCGTGTCGCAGTCGAGCAGGATGGCGTGGTCCGCCTTCCCCATCCCGATCGCGAACTGGTCCATGATGCCGGAGTTGACGCCGATGAAGTCGTTCTCGACGCGTTGGCCGAGGCGGACGAGGTCGAGTTTGTCGAGGCCGAGCCGATATACGTCATTGATCATGAACGCCGTGACGAGTTCGAGCGAGGCCGATGACGACAGGCCCGCCCCGTTCGGGATGTTGCCAGCAAGGAGGAAATCGAACCCGCCGACTTCGTGCCCGTCCCGCTTCAAAAGCGCGACGACCCCTTTCACGTAGTTGGCCCAGTCGTGCGCCACCGTGTAGGCGTCATCCGTGAGCGGGAACGTGACGACCCCGACGTCCTCGAAGTTGAGCGAGTAAACGCGGATTAAGTCGTCCTCCCGCCTCCGCACGAGTCCGTACGTGCCGAACGTGATCGCGCACGGGAAGACGTGTCCTCCATTATAATCCGTGTGTTCGCCGATCAAGTTGATGCGGCCCGGTGCGAAGAACGTGCGCTCATGCGCCGCCCCGAACACGGTCTCGAACTGGTCATACAGGCGTTCTAAATCAAATGAAAGCATACGGCTCCATCCCTTCCATCGCTCACGCCGGGCGAATCACCAGGCAGTAAGCGTCATAGTCTATGTGTTGTGTGAGTGTGATCCCTTGTTGCATCAAGTAACGGCCGCTTAACGCTTTGCCGTCATACGAATACGTCTTCTCCGGGTCGAGCCCGTCGAGTTTGACGCGAAGTTTGTTTCGTCCGTAGTGCCGCCGATCGGCGTTGACGAGGGCGACGTAGTCTTCCCCGTCCGTGTAGCCCATCGCGTGGAAACCGTCCGTTTTGAGCGAGGCGAGACGGTAGCTCGTCCCGTGCTGCACGAGTGGGCGGATCGACTTGTACGTCTCGATCCAACGCTTCGACTCGGCCAAGTCCTCATCGCTCCATTCGAGCAAGTTGCCGCCGATGCCGAGCGTGCCTTGCATCGCGCTGACGAAGCGGTAGGCGAGCGGCAAGGCGCGGACATTCAGCCAGTTCGGCGCGTCCGTCACCCAGCAACTCATCATCTTGGCGTTGTAGGCGTAAGAGAATCCTTCTTGAATCGCGAGCCGGTCGAGCGCGTCGGTGTTGTCGCTCGTCCATACTTGTTCGACACGTCGGAGCACACCGAGGTCGATCCGTCCCCCGCCGCCGGCACATGACTCGAAGGCGACGCCCGGATGTCTTTCCCGGAGCGTATCGAGTATGCGATAAACGGCCTCGGTGTGGCGGAGCCACAGTTCTTTCGCGTCACGTAACCGCGGGCTGTCCGGCTCCGAGAAAGCGCGGTTCATGTCCCATTTGATGTAACGGATCGCGTGTTTCGAAAGCAAATCGTCCAACAGACCCGTCACGTGCGCCTCGACCTCCGGGAGCGCCAAGTTCAAGACGAACTGGTTGCGCGACGTCGTCGACGGCCGTCCGTCCGTGTGGTAAATCCAGTCCGGGTGGGCCCGGTACAAGTCGCTGTCCGGGTTGACCATCTCCGGTTCGACCCAGAGGCCGAACTGGAGGCCTTTCTCCTCGACGTAGCGGATGAGCGGGTCGAGCCCGTTTGGGAACTTCTTCCGATTGACGTGCCAATCCCCGAGCCCGGCCGCGTCCGAGTGACGCTCGCCGAACCAGCCGTCGTCGACGACGAACAGTTCGCAGCCAATCTTCGCAGCCTCATCGACGAGCCGTTTCTGGCCGTCCTCGCTGACGTCGAAATACGTCGCCTCCCATGAGTTATACAGCACGGGGCGGAGCGTCTCGCGCGTCGCCTCGGGCATGATGACGTCGCGCTCGAAGTCGTGCGCGTTCCGGCTCATGGCGCCGAAGCCTTGTTGTGTGTATCCGATATAGCCAGACGGCGTCGTGAACGCCTCGCCTGCCTGGAGCGTCTTCGCGAAGTCGAACGGGTTGAGCCCGCCCGTCACTTGCGTGAAGCCGAACTGGTCGCGTTCGAAATGGATGGCCCAGTTGCCGGAATGGCCGAGGAAGCCGTAGATGACCTCGCCCGACGTTTCCGTCGCCGCGTCGTCTAAGGCGAACCACGGGTTGCTTTGATGACTCGTCAATCCGCGGCGGCTCTCTATTGTCTTTTTCCCTGCGAGCAGCTCGCCTTGTTGGAGCTGGAACTCGCCCGTCCACAGCCCGCTGAAGTGGCTGAGGCGGAGCGTGCGGTCGATGAGACCGAGGCTGAACGATTGGACGCTCTCGAGCGTCGTCTCTGCTTCTGCCTTCACCGTCATGTTGCGCTCGATGATGTCGTACGCCGTATACACCGTGAAGTGGAGCGTCACCGTCAGACGTTGAATCGAATCGACCAAGTCGAGCTCGAGCGTGTCACCGTCGATACGGGCGTCATGAAGCGTGAAGGCGTGCAGCCGTTCACCCGAAGTCTCGCTCTTTAGCGTCGGCTCGGTGTAGACGAGGTCGCCGAACGAGGCGAACTCGTACGCGGCGACGCCTTCTGGTGTCTCGAACGACGAATGCAGGACGCGTGCGTCCGGCAGTTCGGCATAGTCGGATTCATGCAGCCTGCCACCGAGATATTGATGGACGAGCCGGCCGCGGGCGTCGACGTCGAACACGTAGGCGAGGCTCTTCCCTTCGATCACGAAGCGGTCGTCGAAGCGATAGATCATACGCCCACCTCCTGCTTCAAGATGACGACGTCGAGCGGTTTAAGCTCGAGCTTCCCTGCGACCGGGTCCCCGTCGAGCGTCTTCCAGTCCCCGGTCACGTCGACCGATGACGTCAATTCCGTCGAATGGTTCATATAGAAGCGGATGACGTAGCCGTCGCCGTGACGGTCGACTTTCTCGACGTCGTCCGGGAGGCGCTTCGCGTCGATGCCGGCGCGCGCGAGCGCCTCGTTGTAGATCGTGTCGAGCATCGCATCGTCGACCGATGAGCCGATGTACGTCACGTCGCCTTTGTCCGAGTGGCGCGTGACGGCGGCCGTCCCTTGATAGAACGCCTGGCCGTACGTCGCGAGCACTTCGGCGCCAACGGGCGTGATCAAGTCGCACCAAATGTTCGCCGTCGACACTTGATCGCCGAGCTTCACCTCGTTCGACTGGACGGTTTGGAGGCTCTCGTACTCGTCGACCTCGATACCGGCGTATTTGGCGAACTTGCCTGGGAGCGTCAAGTTGTGGCATCGGTTGAGCGGGTCTTTGACGCCGGTCCGGTACGTGAAGATGACGTTGCCGCCATTCTCTAAGTAGTTGATTAGCGTCGCGTCGAACGTCTCATTTCCGAGGAAATAGAGCGGGACGACGACGAGTTTGTAGTTGTCGAGCGCGTCACCCGGGAAGACGATGTCCGTGTTGACGCCTTGGCGGACGGCCGCCCCGTAGAAACGGACGAACTCTTGTTTGAAGTTGAACGCGTCCGAGTGCGGCTGGTGCGTCCACGCCCACAAGTTCTCTTGGTCGTAGTAGACGGCGACGTCGGCCTTATATTCGGCGGCGTTGATCATGTCACCGTGCGCGTGCAACTCCGACATGACGTGCTGCACTTCCTTGAACTTCCGTTTCGGCTTGCCGTCATGGTCGATGATGCCGTGGCAGAACTCCTCGGTCCCGAAGTCGGCGGCCCGGAAGCGGAAGTAGACGATCGCCTCGGCGCCGCGGGCGACGGCCTGATGCGTCCAGAGCCGGATGTGTCCCGGTCTCGGCAAGTAGCCGATACGGCTCCAGCCTTGGGCGCCACTCAACTGTTCCATCACCCAGAAGCCTTTCCCTTGTTTCGACGAGCGGCACAGGTCGTGGTCGTGCGCCGTCTTCTCGAAGCGGTTCGGCTCCGGCAGTCCGCCCCAGACCGGATAGTTGTCGAACGAGACGTAGTCGAGGTCTTGCGCCATCTGTTGCTGGTTGATCGCCATGTCGCTATAGACGAGGTTGTGCGTGATGAACGCGTCGTCATGGATGAGCGGGCGGAGCGTGTCGACTTGGAGCTTGTTGAACGAGCGGTACGCGTCTGAGCAGAAGCGGTCGAAGTCGACGAGGAGCGACGGGTTGTGTTCTTGGAACACGGTGCGAGGGACCGGAATCTGTGTCCATGCCGTGTACGTATGGCTCCAGAAGACGGTCCCCCAGGCGGCGTTCAACGCGTCGAGCGTCTCGTAGCGCTCCTGCAGCCACGTCTGAAACGCGACTTGGTCGACGTCGCCGTACGAGCGGTCGGATTTCTCATGGCCGTACTCGTTGTCCGTCTGCCAGCCGATGACGCGCGGGTGCTTGCCGTAGCGCTCGGCCATCTTTTGTGTGATGCGTTCGCAATACTCTCGGTACACCGGGCTGTTCACCGTATAGTGGCGACGGGCGCCGAAACTGATGCGGACCCCGTCCGCCGTCACCGGCAAGATGTCCGGGTGCGCCTCAATCATCCATGCGGGCGGTGTCGCCGTCGGCGTGCCGAGGATGATGTCGAAATGTTCGCCGAACGTATCGACGACCTCGTCCCAAAACGAGAAGTCGAACTCCCCGTCGGCCGGCTCCATCATCGTCCATGTGAACTCGGCCATGCGGATGACGTTGACGCCAAGCTCTTTCATCAAGCGGACGTCCTCATCCCAAAGGGCGCGGTCCGTCTGTTCTGGATAGTAGTCTACTCCTAAATACATTGCATTCACCTCAATCGATTATTTGACCGCCCCTGACGTCATGCCTTTCTGTAAGAAGCGTTGGAAGAAGATATAGAACACCATCGTCGGCAAGCTGATCAAGACGAGCGAGGCGTATAGTTTACCTGGGTCGCCACCGAGCGCTTCCGTGAAGAACGTCGGTGCCATCGTCACCGTCTGTTTCGCCGGGTCCGTCATGAACGTGAGGACCATCAAGTACTCGTTCCATGAGTTGAGGAAGGCGTAGATCGTCGCCGTGGCGAGCGCGGGCTTGGCGAGCGGCATCATGATCTTATAGAAGATCTGTAGCGTCGTCGCCCCGTCGATATGGGCCGCCTCCATCAATTCGTTCGGCAGCTCGTCGAAGTAGCTCTTGATGAGCATGAGCCCGAACGGGAGGAAGAACGCGACCTCGGCGCCGATCAGTCCCCAGTAGCTGTTCAGTCCGTCGAGCGTCCGCAGCGTGAAGAAGAGCGGGACGATGAGCGACGCGACCGGGAGCATGAGGCCGGCGAGGACGAGGTTGAAGAGTAGCCGTTTCCCGGCGAACTCGAGCTTTGAGAAGCCGAAGGCCGCGAAGGCGAGGAACGTGATTGAGATCGTGATCATGAAGAAGGCGACGAAGAAACTGTTGAAGACGAACTGTGGGAAGTTCGGGTTCTGTAGCGTCGCGATATAGTTGTTGAACCCGTTCACCCGGAGGCTCTCCTTGAACATGACGAAGATTGGGAACAGCCAGATGACGGCCATGAGCGAGAGGCCGATATTCGTCAGCCATCTGCCTTTTTTCGTTTGAATTTCCATGTGTGGGCCTCCTTAGTCCATTTTCTTCTGTACGCGTGTCTGGAAGTACGTGATGCTGAGCGCGATGATGAGCAAGATGACGGCGATGGCGCTCGCGTAGCCGACCTCTTGGTGGAGCATCGATTTCCGGAACAAGTACGTCGAGATGACCTCGGTCGAGTTACCCGGCCCGCCCTGCGTCGAGATCCAGACGATGTCGAACGTCTTCAGTCCGCCGATGACCCCGAGGATTGTCAGCGTGAACGTCGTCCCTTTCAAATTCGGGAACACGACGCTCCAGAGCGTGCGCCAGAAGCCGGCGCCGTCGATGTTGGCCGCCTCGAACACTTCACGCTCGATGGCGAGCATCGCCATGTAGTACATGATCATCGACGAGCCCGTCCATTGGAAGATGTTGATCAAGATGATCGAGTAGAGGGCGACGTCTTGGTCGCCGAGCCAGTTCTGGGCGAGCGCGCCGAGACCGACCGACCGCAGAAATTCGTTGATGTAGCCGAACTGGAAGTCATAAATCTGTGAGAACGCCGCACCGAGTACGACCGGGCTCAAGACGACCGGGAAGAAGAACACCGATTTGAAGAACGTCCGGCCGGCCCCTTTCGTGTGGAGCAAGTACGCCAAGACGAGACCGATGCCCGCTTGGATCGTCACCGTCAACACCGTGAAGATGCCGGTGTTCTTCAGCGCGCTATAAAATTCCGGGTCGCGGAACATGCGGGCGAAGTTGTCGAAGCCGATGAACACTTTCTCGAACGAGATGCCGTCCCACGAGAAGAGCGAATGGTAGGCGTTGTAGAAAATCCCGTAATAGATGAACGCCATGACGAACAGGACGGTCGGGGCGACGAACGCCCAGCCGACGAGGTTCTTCTTCATCTGTGCTTTCTTCCGGACCGGGTCGGGCTGTTTCGGCGGCACGTTCCATCCGGTCGGCCGGCCGTCTTCCTTCAATTCGGTAGGTTGTTGCATAAGGTTCCCTCACTCTCTTCAAAGAATCGAGCGCCAGCGAGACTGGCTACTGGCGCTCGGATGATTATTTACCTTGGTCGGCGATCGCTTGGATGCGCTCGAGCGCCTGTTTGGCGTCTTGGCCGGCGGCGATGTTTTGAAGCTCTTTCCCGAGCGTGTCATAGACGCGTGGGTCACGGATGCCGCGGCCCGCGACGGCGTTTTTCACCGTCTCGTTCAAGATTTCATACGATTCGCGTTCGACGTCGTTCGTGAACTTGTCCTCGTAGTCGACTTCGATGTCTGCAATGGCCGGTGCCATCTCGAACTTCTCCATGTAGAGCGACTGGCCCTCGCCTTGCGTCATGAAGGCGATGAACGCGGCCGCGCCGTCTTGTTGCGCCGACTCTTTGTTCACGCCGAGTGCCATGTCGATCGAGGCGATGACCGGTTGCTCCGTGCCTCCGGCGAGGTTCGGGAGCGGGACGAAACCGATCTCGTCTTCGAAGTTGTTCCACTTGTCACGCTTCTCGACCGTCGTCATCGAATGGGCTTCCCACGAGCCGATGACCCACATCGCGACTTTCTGGTCGAAGAAGTTGTTCATGCCGTCCATGTATGTCGCAAGGCCCAAAGCGCCTTCTTGGAACACTTTGTCGGCGAAGAGGCTCTGCCAAAGCTCGGCCGTCTCGACCATCTCGTCGTCCGTCCACTTCGCTTCTCCTTCAAGCACTTTCTGGATGTAGCCCGGTGCGACCTGATGGCTCAAGACGTTGAACACGTCCGTGCCGACCCAGGCGTCTTTCGCGCCGAGCTGGAGCGGGATGATGCGGTCGCCGCCGGCGTTGATCGTCTCGATCGCCTCGACCGTCTCGTCATACGTCTTCGGCGGTGTCACGCCGTACTTGTCGAGGATCGTCTTGTTGTACATGAGGTACGCTTGGCCCGTGAAGCCGACCGGCACCGCCATCTGTTCGCCGTCGACCGTCGTCTGATCGACGCCGAGCTCGATGAACTTGTCTTGCCAGCCTTCGCCGGCCGCTTTGTCCATATAGTCTTTCGCCGGGACGAGGCGGTCTTTGTATTGCGGGATCATCGGTTCTTTCAAGCCGATGACGTCCGGGCCGTCGCCGCCGAGCATCGCGACTTGGAGCTGCTGCTCATAGTCCTCGAGGCGCTTGAACTTGACGACGTAGTCGTCTTGTGATTCGTTGAACGCCTCGGCGAGTGCCTCGCCGACTTCCGGTTGCGGCGCCCAGCCCCACCAGTTGATGATCGGCTTGCCGTCTTCCGTTGTGGCGGCCGCTTGTTCCTTGTCGCCGCAGGCTGCGAGTAGCGATGAGAGGACGAGTACAGATGATGCGAGTGCGATGGTCGATTTCTTCATGGTCATTCTCCTTTGAATGTGTAGTCACGCCACGAGTCGGTGGCATAGTTCCCGAATGAGTGGTGCCGGCATCGGCTTGTCGCCGAGCCGTGTCAACGTATAGGCGATCAGTTCGATATCGAGTTTCGGCCCGTCTATGTATGGCCCGACGACATATAAGTCCGCCCCGAATGGCAGCGCGTCTTGCTCCTTTAAGCGCCAGAGCAACAACTCGAACAACCCGTCCGCTTCGTCAGTCCTTGCGTCGCGCGATAAGTTCGACACGCGGAACAAGCGAATGTCCCGGGTCGCCTCGTCATAGAGCCGGAAGATGCCGTCTCGCCGCGAGCGTGTGATGACGATGTCGGTCTCAGGTCCTGTTAACGCTTCCATTTCGCTAAACGTTGAACCGTCCCGACTGAAGATGCGGGTCGCCCCGTAACGGCCGAATATGTCGTGAAACTGGTCTTTCAATGGTGTCTCTTTTTGCATCATTACCCCTCCAGACGTGTTCCCGAGAGTGTCACCCCTTACTTAGTAAATTAAATTTATTATCTAACTACAAACACACTATAGCACACCACTTAAAATCTTGTAAACGCTTTCTTCAAAAGAAATGAAAAATCGCCTTCCGACGAACAGAAGACGATGCGTGGCTTCATTGGATTTCACGGAACAACTGGTTCGTGATCAAGGCCGCCGCCCCGAGCGCGCCGTGGTCGGCGTTCCATGGGACGACGCGGATGTCGGTCTGACGAGCGTCGATCGTGAGCGCGGTCTGGGCGACCCGCTCCTGGATATTCGCGACGACGTTCGGCGCATAGTTGAACAGCGGTCCGCCGAGCAGGATCCGTCTCGGGTTCAACAGATGGATCATGTTGAGCGTGGCGATGCCGATATACTCCCCGGCCCGCTCGTACAAGGCGCGCACGTCCGCGTCATCCCTCACTCGGTCGCGAAGCACGTCGAGCGTCAAGTCGTCGTTCGACTGGAGCGCCTCGTTCAAGATGGCCCGTTCCCCGGCGACGGCCTCTAGGCAGCCGCGGTTGCCGCACGAGCAGATCGGCCCGTCGAGCATGATGCGCATGTGGCCGATTTCACCGGCGATATGGTGCTCCCCGTCGATCAGCTCTCCGCCGTGGACATAGGCTCCGCCGATACCGTAGCCGGCGTACACGTAGAAGAACTCGTCGATGCCGATCGCCTCGCCGAAATACAGCTCACCGAGGGCGAGCGTCCGGACGTCGTTCTCGACGAAGACGTTCTGTTTGAGCCGTGTCTCGAGCTCCCGTTTGAGCGGGATGTCGTGAAGATGAAAGCGCGGCGCGAACAAGACGACGCCGTCACCGGCCTCGACCATCCCGTGGACGGACACCCCAAGTCCGATCACGTCGCCCGCGGCCTTGCCGGCGAGTTCGATGTAGAGCGTGACGATCGCCTCGATGAACTCGTCGTTCGTGTCGAACCGTTCGTCGTGCCACGCCTCCCCGAGCAGTTCCCCGTGGATGTTCGTGACGACGCCGTGCAGCTTGCGCTGCGTCGCGTCGATGCCGATGACGAAGCGGTCGCTCGCCGCGAGCTCGAGCATGATTGGCCGACGTCCGCCGCTCGAGACGCCGAGCTCACGCTCATTGATCAACCCTTCTTCTTTCAGTTCGTTGACGATGTTCGAGATCGTCGGCTTCGTCAAATTCGTTTCTTTGGCGAGCTCGACCCGGGACACCGGCTGATGGAGCCGGATGAGCCGGAGGATGAGCGAGCGGTTATACGTCCGCATCCATTTCGAGTTCCGTGGTGTCGTCTTCCCCATAACTGTTCCACCCATTTCTGTGCTTTTTTTCTTAGTATAGCATGTCGATGAAAGCGCTTCGGCGAAACGAGGAAATTGGACTGCTATTTTTTCTCAGTCGCAACGACACTGTCGAAAAAGTCCCGAACATGATAGTCATGCGGATACGCAGACAATTCCTTCGCATAGGCGAAGTCGCCGAACAACTTGTTCATCGTCACGTTCTTGTCTACGAGCGCACCGATGACCCCGTTGAAGAGCCCCGTCGTCCGGACTTGATTGCCGTGGACCGAACCGATCGTCTTGACGAGCTCGGACGTGCAGACGTAGTCGGCGTTTTGCGGATGGAACGTACCGTGGTCTTCGTGCAGGATGAGGAGCGTCAAAAACTCTGATAGGTTGTCGACGTGAATCATGCTGCGGCGGTTCGGATAGCCCGGGAAGATCGGCACTTTTCGCGCGAGCCCGGCGAGTTTGATGTAGTTCCCTTTCGAGCCTTTGCCGTAAATCATCGGCGGACGGACGTTCGCGACGCGGAACGATTCGTCCGCGAGTTCCTCAAGTTTCTTCTCGGCCTGGAGCTTACTATTGCCGTAGAAGTTCGTCGGCTTCGGTTCCGTGTCTTTTGTGATCATCTGCGCGTTCGAGGCGTCCCCGTAGACGATCATGCTACTGAGGAAGATGAACTGTGTTACCCCGCTCTGCTTCGCCTTCGCCGCGACCTCTGCCGTCAAATCGGTGTTCACTTTATAGTACAGGTCCTCCATACTTTTGTCCGTCGAGACGTGGGCGATCCCGGCCGCATGGAGGATCGCGTCGTACCCCTCGAACGACTTCTTTTTCCATTCCCCGTTCTTCATCCCGACCGTATCGACTCGAATGTCGTCCGCATAGTTTGCCTCAATCCACTGTTTGAACGCATTGCCGACATAACTGTTGGCGCCTGAAATTAATATTCGCCTCACCCTCAATCCCCCTTTCCTCTGATTATTTCCACTTCCCTCTCCATGTTTTTTTCATCGGAAGTGGCGTTGGGCTTACTATGATTTCGTCCATCAGAACTAATTGATTCCTTTGTATAATCATATCTGTTTCATCTGGCCCGAGTGTTCGATTCATCACTTCGCGCGCTTCCCTCCAAAAGAAGCTTCTCGCTCCAACATTGTGGGCATCTGAAGCAACGAAGTGACTTAGATGATGTTGTAAAAATAAAAGTGACATTTTTTGAATCGTCTGCCCAAACTGACCAGCGATACTTGCCGTTGTGACTTGAGACAAAATGCCATTTGAAGCGAAGTGATATAAACGATTCGGCTCTGTCGTGAGTAATTGATTTCGCTCTGGGTGGGCGATAATCGGGACATATCCTTCAATCTGCAAATCGAAAAACAATGCGTCCGCATATGATGGGACTGTTTGATGTGGAAACTCAATAAGTACATATCGTGACCCACCTAGTGTTTGGACCGCGCCTTGTTCTAATGCCTCAAATAGTTCTCCCGAACTACGAATCTCATTCCCAAGGTGTAGCTTGATTTCTAACTGATTTTCGTCAAATACTAACTGAAGCTGGCGTAGTGCATCTCTTATCGGAACTTCCGTTTTTCCGAATTGAGGATGGAGCGCATGCGGTGTGACGATGATATCTGAAACTCCCTCTTCTTTTGCTAATAGCCCCATCGCTAAGGCTTCGGCGTGCGTCTTTGGTCCATCGTCGACATTCGGAAGTATATGACAATGGATATCTACATGGTGCATCAGACTCCCCCTTCCACCTAACTCTGCTTTATTCGATATCTCATCCTCATATTCCTATTAGCGAATCATTCCCTAAATGAGTAGACTAATTCTATATGTAACGAATCTATGATATGTAACGAATCTATGATTATATTTTCCATCATATTGTTATTAGATTAGTGGTATATAGACCATATCCTGTCTTGCGGTGAAAGGAGTTATCCTTATGAATGCTGCTCTAACAGTTTTGGTGACCGGGGGAGCCGGTTATATCGGTTCCCATACTTGTTTGAGATTACTTGAAGAAGGCTACAACGTAGTCGTCATCGATAATCTTTCCAATTCCAGCCATGAATCCATCAAACGAGTCGAACGACTCACGAATCGCTCCATTCATTTTTACGCAGATGATATTTTGGACTCAGTTGCGCTCCACCACATATTCTCGCACCATTCGATTGACGCGGTCATTCATTTTGCCGGACTGAAAGCCGTCGGTGAATCCGTCAGCGTCCCATTGAAATACTATGAAAACAATGTGATTGGCACATTAACCTTGCTTGATAGCATGAGACAGTTTCATGTCCATCGGCTTGTATTCAGCTCATCTGCCACCGTATACGGAAATCCCGATCAGGTGCCGATTCAAGAGAGCGCCCCTCTTCGTGTGACTAACCCCTATGGACGGACCAAGCTGATGATCGAAGATATCCTGCGAGATGTATCTATTTCCGAAGCGAAATGGGCAATTGCATTGTTGCGCTACTTCAATCCAATCGGTGCTCACCCATCAGGACAAATCGGAGAAGACCCAAGCGACATTCCAAATAATATCATGCCCTATATAACTCAGGTCGCCGTCGGGTTGCGCGATAAACTGAATATATTCGGGAATGACTATCCTACAAAAGACGGCACCGGTGTCCGTGACTACATCCACGTCATGGATTTAGCGGAAGGCCATTTGCAAGCGTTGGCATACACATTTAGTCATACAGGGACCGAAGCGTTCAATCTTGGGACTGGTACCGGCTATAGCGTCCTTCAGCTCGTGCAGTCGTTCGAAACGACGACTAAACAATCCATTCCTTATAAATTTACAGAACGTCGGCCAGGTGACATCGCTTCCTGCTATGCGGATGCCACAAAAGCGGAAAATCTTCTAAAATGGAAAGCAAAGCATGACATCGACGACATGTGTCGGGATGCTTGGAAGTGGCAGTCTAACAATCCAACTGGATTTCCTCAAAAATCGATCCGTTAACCCATAGTAAAGGCCTCCTCTCATAATGAAGGAGGCCTTTCATCAACTTTCGATCCACATATATTGATAAGGTAACAACTCGATATTTTGAACAACTTCACCGGTGAACACATTCGTGCCTATGCTCTCGATCGTGACAGTCTCGTTCGACACATTCGTATAAAGTGTTAATCCGAACTCTCCATTTCTGCGTTCGACAGTAAAAATACGTTTATCTTCTTGCAAGATTCGTTGCGAAGCAAATGGTGAGAATGCAGGGTGTGTTCGTCTGACGTTTAATTGTCCGAGGATTCCGGAGAAGACGTTCAACCGGTACGGGTCCGTCTTCAACTCTTGGACGAGCGTGTCCCGGTCGACGGGCGTCGTGACGCCAAGAAGCGTCCGATAGTCGACGGACGGGATGCCTTGGAACGACAACAGGATGCTATGGGCGGCGAGCAACATGTCCTCGCTCGGCTCAATCAAGTTCTTCTCGAACGGGTCGCGCTCTTGGATCGACAAGAAGTTGAAATACGTCTTGCCTTCCGGCGGCGCCTCAATCCGTTTCGCCCAATCGGTGAGCCGTCCCGCATCACCTTGCGCGAACGCGAGGAGCGTGTGCGACGCGAGGTCGAAGTGACAGATGGCGTCGGCGACGTCGAAGTATGTTGACACGTCCAAGTCCCCTTCGTAGGCGAGGACGAGTTGTGCGTTCGGTTTATAATGATGGAGCACCGTGTGCCAGAGGCTGAGCACGGTCCGGATCCGGTCTTCCGGCATGCCCCGGAACGACTGGACGTGGACGCGCAGCTTCGTCGCCCCTTGCGCGAGCCGCTCTAAAAATGAGTCGGTCTCTTTCAACAAGTCGAACTGGGACTCGTTGTACACGTCCGGCGTCACGTCATACATGAGGTCGAACTCGTGTTTGACGTGGCCGAGGTCCTCGGCGAGCCGGATGCGCGGGTCGACCCGGGTATCGGTCGGTGCCGCCGCATACGGGAACAGCGAGACGAGGTACAAGTCGCTCACCGTCGCCTGGACGTGTTCTTTCAACAGCTCACGGAGCGCGTCGAGGTCCGGTGTGCCGTCCATCGTGACGGCGTTCGCGTCGATCATGAGGACGCTCGTCTTTTCATTTGGCGGCGTGGCGTCGTGCCATAGATGCCCGTCCCACTTCTCGAACAGGCGGCGCCATCCCGCTTCCGTATGGTCGTCGACGAGCTTGCCGACGAGTGGTGCTAACGTTTCCCAAATCATACGTTTCCCTCCTCCATTATCCTCTTATCCTTGTCCCACTGTTCACCCGTTTTCAAACAAAAAAAGCCGCCACGCGGGCGACTTCATTCCATGAGACGTTTCAATTCGGTTTGGACGCCCTCGAGCGAGGCCGGGTCCGGGTTCCAGTAGTAGACGCCGTCCGACTCGATGCCGCCGGACCCTTCGAGGCGGAGCGTCGAGGCGTTGCGGAACGCCTTCATATAGTCTGTCGACAACGTCACGAGCTCGTTGAACTCGAGGTTCGTCTTGGCGCGGCGGCCGGCGACGTCGAGCAGTTTCGTCACTTTGTCGACCGAGAAATCGGAACGCCCCTTCTCGACGATGGCCGAGACGACGGCACGTTGCCGCTCCTGGCGGCCGAAGTCGCCGTTCGGGTCGTCATAACGCATGCGCGCGTACGACAGTGCCGCCTCGCCGTCCAAGTTCACCTCGCCGACCGGGAAGTTGTAGCCGTCCGTCGCGAAGGCGAAGTTGTTCGTGACGGTGATGCCGCCGAGCGTGTCGACGACGTCGGTGAACGCGTCCATGTCCGTCTCGACGACGTAGTCAATTGGGATGTCGAGCAGCGCCTCGACCGAGTTCATCGCCATCTCGGCACCGCCGAACGCGTAGGCGTGGTTGATCTTGTCACGGATGCCGCGACCGATGATCTCCGTCTTCGTGTCGCGCGGGATCGACAGCATCGCCCCTTCGTTCGTGTCGGGGTTGAGCGTCATGACGATCATCGAGTCACTCCGTCCCTGCTCGTTGCCGCGGCGGTCGACGCCGAGGAGGAGCACTGAAACGGACCGCTTCTCGTTGATTGTCTCGACTTGTTTCCGTTCCTCACTGATCTCTAAGTTGTCGTTCACTTTCGTCACCGTCTCGTTGACGTCTCGGTACATCGACCAGACGAACAAGCCGCCGGCGACGAGGAAGACGGTCATGACGCCTAGCGTGACCACTACCCATTTCTTCCATGATGTTTTTTTACGATGTCTCGCCATCGGACCACCTGCTTTCCTCGCGTATATACTGTATGATTTCCCGGTACTTGAATGGATTACGAAGTGTCACAAAAAAAATCTATTCTGCAACCTAATATTGTTAAGGAAAGTGTGTCAGGCGCCTTTGACGCTTCATGTACTTGGGCCATATTGCATTAATCTCCGCACCTATAAGCATTGTCGCTGCCGTCAAATAAAGCCAAATTTGTAACAAGATGACGAGTCCAATCGTACCGTACGTCTCACCGAACATCGTAAACTGTTCGACATAAATGCTATAGCCGGTCGATAATAGTTGCCAAGAGATAACCGCAAATACCGCTCCAGGAAGTGCGTCTACAAACCGAACGCGTTGTTGAGGCGCAATCATGTAGAATGCGGAAAATGAAAAAATCAAAATAATGGTCGAGACTGTATAGCGAGTCAGCGTCGCGAGTCTTGAGAATTCCTCAACCGTTGGAAATGTCCGATATAGCAAATCGAGAAACTCTTGACTAAACACATGAAAAACGACCAGTATTACGGCTCCCACGCTCCATGCCGCAAGCGTAATAAATCCGATGAGACGGCGGCGCATATAGCCACGAGCCTCTGTTTCCCCATAGGCGAAAACTGTTAACTTTACCAATCGGGCAGTCCCATTTGTCGCCGACCAAATAACAATAAGTGCGCCAAAAGAAATAAGTCCAACATTGATATTGCCGCTCACATCATATACGACCGTAAATAAGTCACGAACCGTGGAGCCTGGCACTAGGATTTCAATTTGTTCAATCAACATATTGTCATCAATTCTAAAAAATGCCGCGAACGCAAATACTAGAAAGAAAGTCGGAAAAATCGCAAGAAACCAAAAGAAAGCAAGCGTCGCACTATAATCATTAATATGATGATCACGAAATCGTCGCCTAATATCAATAAAAAAAGACATCCAATTACTTGTTTCCATTTAATCAACCCTTTTCATATAGTACCAAGAGCAATCATATCAAATTATGTCTAACAAAACTTTGTTTTCCCTATTGTTGGAACGTTATCCTGCTAAACTCACTAAATTGTTTTTTCATCCTTAGCTCCATTTATCAACCCAAAGTGTATGGATGAAGGTTGCTTCTATTCAAATTAAGGGTATTGAGCATACGTATATACTTTGAAATGAGGTGGAAGGATGGAAATCGGAATGATTGGTTTAGGGAAGATGGGATTGAACCTCGCTCTCAACTTGACGGATGCGGGCCACCGCGTCCTAGGCTACGACCCGGGCAACGTGTCAACGAGCCAGTTCGAGACAATGACATCGCTTGAAGAGGTTATCGACGGCTTGAAGGCGCCGCGGGTCATCTGGGTGATGGTGCCGGCCGGCGAGGTCACGGATCACGTCTTAGAAAATCTTCATCGCCTGCTGTCACCGGGGGATATCGTCATCGACGGCGGCAACTCGAACTATAAGGAGTCGATGGCACGCGCCGAGCATTTCAAGGATAAGCTCATATACTTCTTTGATGTGGGGACGAGTGGTGGCATGGAAGGGGCGCGCCACGGCGCATGCACGATGATTGGCGGGGATATGGAGGCGTTCGGCAAAATTGAGACGCTCTTCTCCGACGTGTCGACGGATAACGGCTATTTATATGCCGGCCCAAGTGGCAGCGGACACTTCTTGAAAATGGTCCATAACGGCATCGAATACGGCATGATGCAGGCGATTGCCGAAGGGTTCGAGATTCTCGAGAAAAGCCCGTTTGACTACGACCACGAGCAAGTCGCCCGTGTCTGGAACCACGGCTCGGTCGTCCGTTCTTGGCTCATGGAGTTGACCGAGAGCGCGTTCCACAAAGATGCGAAACTCGACGAGATTAAAGGCGTCATGCATTCGTCTGGTGAAGGCAAATGGACGGTCGAGACGGCGCTCGAGTATGGGGTGCCCGCCCCCGTCATCGCACTATCCCTCATGATGCGACAACGCTCACTCGAAGAAGACACGTTCTCCGGCAAGGTTGTTGCGGCGCTTCGGAACGAATTCGGCGGGCATGCGGTGGAAAAGAAATGAAATTGACGCGAACCATCCTTCCTCGTTTTCGGGGAAGAATGGTTTTTGATTCGTACGCCTTTCTCACTTCATCGTATTGCCTTCGGCCGGAATCGGGCTACCTTTCAACATATTGGCGAAGTGAACCAAGTTGTACACCATCGTCTTGCCGTGTGACTTCGTGAACTCGTCGTCACGCCCGGCGTCGATATACGAATCACCCGGTCCGGCCTCGCCGACCCAATACGTGTCGACGTTCGGCACGGTAAAGCCGAAATGTGACAAGCAGTATAGGATGGACGAACAGGCGTGTTTCGCTCCGCCCTCGTTCCCCGTCACGACGACACCGCCAATCTTGTTGTAGTAGACCGCCTGACCCAACTCGTTCGTCAAACTACTCCCTCCGTACAAGCGCTTAATGACCTGCATCGCGACGCTACTCTTCTCACCGAGCCAGAGCGGGTTTCCGATGATAATGATGTCTGCCGCTTTCACTTTCTCGAAAATTTACGGCCACTCATCGCCGTCCCTTTCATCCTCGGTCATGCCGAACGCGATGTTATAGTCGACGATGCGGACAATCTCCGAGTCAACCCCAGGCGTATCGAAGTGTGGGATGACGTCTTTCATCAATCCTTCCGTGTGCGACGTCGTGTCACCGCCTTTCAATGAACAGTTCAAGAATAACGCCTTCATCGAATCCCTCCTTGTATCGAACAGTTAGATGTTCCCAAAGTAAAGGGAGTTAACCACCCCAATCATATAGCTCTTTCCCAAGCTTCACCCGTCCGTCCGGATACTTGTATAGCACGTGCGAAAGCGACAGCTCGGTCGGCGCCTTCAGCCCGGCCGCGGCCGTCATGTTGTACAGCCCTTCCCGGAGCGAGATGATGTAGTTCGTGACACGGAAGCTTTTCTCGTCGACGACGAGGGCACGCTGGAGTTTCGGGTCGGTCGTCGCCACGCCGACCGGGCACCGGTTCGTATGGCACACTTGCGCCTGAATGCAACCGACGTTGAACATGAGCCCGCGGGCGATGTTGACGCAATCGGCACCGAGCGCGAGGGCGACGGCGATCTTATCGGCCGTGACGAGCTTGCCGGATGCGAACAGTTTGACGCGATTGCGGAGACCGTGCTCGAGCAGGAGCCGGTGCACGAACGGGAGCGCGGCCTTCAAAGGGAGCCCGACCGTATCGGCGAGTTCTTGGTACGTCGCCCCGGTGCCGCCTTCGCCGCCGTCGACGGTGATAAAGTCCGGGTGCTTGTCCGCCTTGGCCATCGTTTCAATCAAGCGTTCGATATCGTCGAGTTTCCCGACGACGAGCTTGATGCCGACCGGTTTTCCGCCGGCGTCCCGCAGCAAGTCGATGAAGTCGAGCAGTTCCTCGTTCGTGTTGAACTCGGAGAAACGGTTCGGGCTGTCGATCGTCTCACCGACTTTGACGTTTCGAATCGCCGCGATCTCCGGCGTCACTTTCGCACCGTCGATATGCCCGCCGCGCGTCTTCGCGCCTTGGGCGAGCTTCAACTCAAACGCCCGCACTTGTTTCAAGGCGGCCTTCTGCTTGAACGCCTCGAGCGAGAACGCCCCATCCTCGGTGCGCACCCCGAAGAGCGCCGGACCGATTTGACAGATGAGATCGACACCGCCTTTCAAGTGATGGTCCGACAGTCCGCCCTCGCCCGTGTTCATCCACGTCCCCCCGGCCCGGCCGAGCCCGATCGACAGCGCCGTGATCGCATGCTCGCCGAGCGATCCGAAACTCATCGCCGACTGCCCGACGAGACCGCGGAGACGGAACGGGTGCCGGCACGTCGTCTCCCCGATGACGGGGGCGTCTTCTTCTGTCAACAAGTACGGGGCGACGTCCCGCTCGACGAGATGCTCTTTGCGCGTGAACAAGTTATCCTCATCGACCTCGTAGAGCAACGTCGTCACACGGCTCGAGTTGTCGACGCGGAGCTCGTTCCGGTTCGTCGGATAGAGGACGTTTTGTAAGTAATAGCCGCCCGCCTCGAAGTCACGCTCGGAGCCGAAGCCGATGATGCGTGACTTGTATTTCCCGGAAATGACGGCCGCCTCGTAGTCGTTTCGCGAGAACGGCTTCGCCTCATTGTCGTTCAAGAACAGATACTGCCGGAGCTCCGGACCGACCTTCTCGAGGATGTAGCGCACTTTACCGAGGATCGGGAAGTTCCGCAAGACGGAATGTTCTTTCTGCATCCGGTCCTTGCGCCACATATAAAGGAGAAACAAGAACGGCGCGGAGATCATCGCGAGCATCATCGTATTCACGGACATCGGGTCGCCCTCCCTCATGGATTGTCCTTATCCGATACCACGGCCGACAGCTCTCGAAACGAAAAAGACCGGCGGATGCCGGCCCGTTCACTTCTTCGTCAACTCGTTCGCCTTGTCGACTTTCTCTTTGTCGTGCTTCAGTTGCTTCTCGATATCGTACGCCATGTACATGTCGTTTTTGATCATGTAGTCGGCGATCTCGGCATGGTCCTCGATCGCCTGGTTCAACTGCTTGATGAGCACTTTCCGCACGTCCGGTGACGCCGTCTCGGTCACGGCGACCGCATACGCCCGGACGGCCGACTTGGCCGTGATCAGCAGGTCCGTCGCAATCAACTCATCCCGCTGCTTGCTCGGCCGTTTCAAGTTTTCAGTGATGCCCATTCGTCTCTCCTCCTCACGCCTTGTTCGGCAACAGTTGCTTCAACTCACTGACCGCCTGCTCGGTGTTCTTCAAATGCTTTCTCGCGATCTTCTTCAACTTGTCGTCTTTGATGAGCGGTTCGCTCACGTACCCTTTGACGAGCCCTGCTTGCTTCAACGTCAACATTTCGTGAATCTCCAACACTTCGTGAATGGCGAGCTTATTTTTAGCCATCGTTATTCCTCCTTTTTATCATCGTGCCGAATGTGCGCGTCCCTCGTCTCGCTTATGCTTCAACAACCATCCGTGGAACAGGAATTCGACGACTGCGGTCGCAAGCGCCGTGTAAAGCGCGAGCAAGACGAAGCTCGTCTCGGTGCCGAGATCGAAGTCCAAGATCCATAGGAAGAACCACGTCAAGAAGAAGACGAGTCCGAAGTCGGCCGCTGTCGCGACGAGGTTGCCAAACTTCCGCAAGATGAGCAAATCCCCTAACCAATACGCGATGATGCCGACCATGAACGAGATCCAGGCGGCATGATACCACGGCACGCCGAACCCGAGCGTCAAAACGGCGATAAAGACGACGAGAAGCGCCCCATGCTTCAGCGTCAACGCCTTCATATGATTGACCGGCATGTTGATGTCCCCCTTTCCTGTGTTAACCATGTTTCCCGAACCCGCTCAGAAAAAACGAGAAAATTTTCCAACCGTATCGCAACATAGTGATAGACGGACTCTCTCCAACCTACAAAAGACCCTCATCCGCTTCGGACGAGGGTCTCACATCACGACTCATTTACAGCCGACGTTTCCTACAAACATTTACAGTTGTATGACAGTCAGTTCTTGGGCGGGAGCGACTTGACGGCCGGTCCCTCGATGACTTCGCCATTCGGTTTGAAACGCGAGCCGTGGCACGGACAGTCCCACGAGCGTTCGGCGTTGTTCCAGTTGACCGTACAGCCCATGTGCGTACAATTCGAACCGACGAGCGACACGTTGCCTTCCGGGTCCCGATAGGCGGCGACGTGCTCGCCGTCATGGTTGACGATCGCGCCTTCATCGAAGCCGAGGTCGTCCACCGTCTTGTCCGCTCGCTTCACTTTCCCTTTGACGAACTCTTTGGCGACGTCGGCGTTCGTCTTCACGAAGCGGGCCGCATCCGACAGTTTCCACTTCGACCGGGTCGGGTCATACAAGTCCTCGTATCGGTTCGGCTGACTCGTGATGAGGTCGGCAATCAACCGCCCGGCGACGATGCCTTGGCTCATCCCCCATTTCGAGAAGCCGGTCGCGACATAGACGTGCGGCGTATCGTTCGTCATCCGCCCGATATACGGGACTTTGTCGAGCGTGATCATGTCTTGGGCCGACCAATGGTGCGTGAACTCGTCGACACCGAAGTGGCGCTCGGCGAACTCGCCGAGGTGCTCGTAACATTTCTTCGTCTCTTCCTTGTGACCCGACAGATGGTTCTCCCCGCCGAACATGGCGACCTTCTTACCGTCGCGCTTAATGTGACGGAGGGAACGGCCGGGCGAGTCGACACTGATGAACATGCCTTCCGGGAACTGATCGACCTCGGCCGCGACGACGTACGACCGCTCGATTTCCATCTTCGCGAAGTAGAGCCCTTTGAAGTCGTTGAACGGGAAATGGGTCGCGACGACGACGTCTCTCGCCGACACGGTGTGGCCGGTCAACGTCGTCAGCACGTGCGGTGTCCCGTACTCGATCTTCGTGACGCGTGTCATCTCGTACAGCGTGCCCCCGAGCTCGAGGAACCGCTTCATGAGACCTTGTAAGTATTTGACCGGGTGGAACTGGAGCTGGTCGCGCATGACGGTCGCCTTCTTCACCTCATACGGCAACAAGCCGTTCACCTCGTCGGTCGCGTCGCCGCCATTGATGCCGAGTTTCGTGTACGCCTCGTCCTCTTTTTCGAGCAACTTCGCGGAACTAGATGAGGCGTCGCTGTACATGTAGGCGTGCTGCCGCTCGAGGTCACAGTCGATCTGATGCTGTTCGACTTGGTCCGCCAAATAGCGGAGCGCGTCCATGTTCGCCTCGTAATAGAGCTTCGCCTTCTCCTCGCCGAGCGTCTTGATCAGCTCCGCGTAGACGAGGCCATGCTGGGCCGACACTTTCGCCGTCGTATACCCGGTCGCCCCGCTCCCGAATTCGGCCGCTTCGACCAAGACGACGTTCCTGCCCCGTTCGGCGAGCTCGAGCGCCGCCACAACACCGGCGATGCCGGCCCCGACGACGGCGACGTCCGTTTGGATATCCGCTTGGAGCGATGCCGTCTTTTCCCCGGCGACGTCACGCCAATACGACTTCGGAAAATCGTGTAACATAGGATCCCCTCCTTCAAATGTGAATGCATGGTTGAATTACCCTTCATTTGACGGAAGGAAACAAAAAGAGGCCTCGCGTCAGGCCTCCTTCTTCTCGGGGATCGTGATCGTATCGAACTGTTCCGCCCGGCAGAGCGTGATCGCCTGCATGGCGAGCTTGTAGTCGTCCTCGGTCAAGGCGAGCAGCTCGGTCGGGAGCACCCATTCCTTGTTGTTGTACAGATGGATGACGAGCTTGACGAGGGTGAGCGCTTCCTTGTCGAACGTGTTGTCATCGATGATCGTCCCCGTCCGGATCGCCCCTGTCTCCAAATCCATGTACGGCAGCAAGATGTCCCGCACGCTCTCGTTCCCTGAGATCAAGTAGAGCGCCGAGAAATACTCGCGGCTCACGTTCCCCGGGTCAGCCAGACGGTGCGCCAACTGCTTGAACGTCTCGTAATGGTCGGGCGTTAAAAATTCAATGTTATGCATGGCGAATTCCTCTCTCGTCTCTAGACCGTGTGTCGTTCATCTGTATTAATTCCACCATTTGGGGTTAAGTAACCCATTTTCGCCGGAAAATCGCGGATCGGACGCAAAAGATGATAGAAATACCCCACCCTGTATATTCCAATTTTGTTCTAAAATTTAGGTTTTGAATACATTGAGAGTGGAACTATTATTTTGAATACATTGAGAGTGGAACTATTATATTGTTGTTCATTCACCGTTTGTTCAAAAAAGGAGGAATCCCATGTTTCGTCATCAGAAAGAGCTACAGTTTGAAGTGAACGTCGACCGGCCCGACCCGCAGCTCGCTAGACAAATTCAAGAAGTGCTCGGCGGCCAGTTCGGGGAAATGACCGTCATGATGCAGTACTTATTCCAAGGCTTTAACTGCCGCGGGGAAGAGAAGTACAAGGACATGCTCATGGACATCGGCACCGAAGAAATCGGGCACGTCGAAATGCTATGCGCCCTCATCTCACAGCTGCTCGACGGCGCCTCACCGGACGACCAGGCCGAGGCGGCGAAAGATCCGGCGACAGCGGCGATCCTCGGCGGGATGAACCCGCAACACTTGATCGTCAGCGGGCTCGGCGGACTGCCGACGAACTCGAACGGCGTGCCGTGGAACGGGTCGTACATCGTCGCGAGCGGCAACTTGCTCGCCGACATGCGCTCGAACTTACATGCGGAGACGCAAGGTCGTCTACAAGTCGCGCGTCTGTATCATATGACGAAAGACGAAGGCGTCCGGAAAGTGTTCCGCAAGATGCTCGCCCGTGACCGCTACCACCAATATCAATGGATGGCGGCAATCGACGAGCTTGAACAGAAGAACGGCGTCATCGTGCCGGCAAGCTTCCCGGCGAAAGACGAGTTGGAAGCCGAGAAGCACGGACTCGAGTTCTGGGACTTGTCCGAAGGCAACGAATCGAGCCAAGGCAAATGGGCGACCGGCGCTGCGCCGGACGGTGCCGGCGACTTCGTCTACTTGGGCGACCCGGCCCCGCAAGGCCAAAAGCCAAACCTACCAATCCCAGACCGCACGCTCCATCACGATCTGGAAGCACCAGGCGGCGTCGAGAAAGTCGTCAAGAAAGTGGCCGATCAAATCAAGCGGAAATAACATTGGGCTGACCTCACCGTGGGTCAGCTTTTTCATGTAGACATCTAGCGTCGATGATTTTAGTGAAGGCAGTTTTCGGGAAGGATAGTGTCAAGAAGGTTCACAGTAAGTTCTTGGACTACATTACAGTTAGGAAGTGATTGGTGTGTACACCATTGGCGTCGATATCGGGACGACGAGCACGAAAGCCGTCCTGTTTTTCAATCACCAGCAACTCGCGGTACATAACGTCCTGTATCCGCTCCTCACCCCAGACACGGAGACGGCCGAGCAAGACCCGGTCGTCATCTACGGGGCCGTCCTCGAGGCCGTCTCGGCCGTTCGCACGCACGCCGACGGTCCCGTCCGTTTCGCGTCGTTCAGTTCGGCGATGCATAGCTTGATCGCCCTCGATGAAGCAGGACACCCGCTCACAAGGAGCATCACGTGGGCCGACAGCCGGGCGAACCCGTACACGCAAGAGATCAAGCGCGAGTATGACGCGAGCGCGCTCCATATGCGCACCGGCACGCCGGTCCACCCGATGGCGCCGCTGTCGAAGCTGCGTTGGTTAAAGGCCGAGCACCCGGACGTGTTCTCGCGCGCCGCCAAGTTCGTCTCGATCAAAGAATACGTCTTCTATCGCCTCACCGGAAGCTACGTCGTCGACCACTCGATCGCCTCGGCGACGGGGCTGTTCAACTTGGAGACGCGCGACTGGGATCCGGAGGCGCTCATGATTGCCGGCGTCACGCCGCGGCAGTTGTCCGCGCTCGTGCCGACGACCGAAATGTTAGCTCTTAAACCAGACATCGCTCAGACGCGCGACTGGGACTTCCCGCTCGTCGTCGGGGCGAGCGACGGGGTGCTCTCAAACCTCGGCGTCGGGGCGTTCGAGCAAGGGGTCGTCGCCGTCACAATCGGGACGAGCGGCGCCATCCGCACGGTCGTCCGGGAACCGGTCCAGGACCCGAAAGGCCGCATCTTCTGTTACGCGTTGACAGACAAACATTGGGTCATCGGCGGGCCGGTCAATAACGGCGGCATCATCCTCCGTTGGCTCCGCGACGAATTCGCGGCGAGCGAGGTCGAGACGGCGAAACGGCTCGGACTGGACGCCTATGACGTGTTGACACGGATCGCCGAGACGGTAAAACCGGGGGCGGACGGCCTGTTGTTCCATCCGTACCTGATGGGTGAACGGGCACCGCTCTGGGACTCGAACGCGCGCGGTTCGTTCTTCGGATTGAGCATCCATCATAAGCGCGAGCACTTCATCCGTGCCGTGTTAGAAGGCGTCATCTTCAACTTGTATACGGTCATGCTGGCGCTCGATGAGTTGACGGGCGCACCGAACCGGATTCATGCGACGGGCGGGTTCGCCCAGTCGAGCCTGTGGCGCCAAATGATGGCCGACATCTTCGACACGCTGGTTGTCGTCCCGGAGAGCCATGAGAGCTCGTGTCTCGGGGCGGTCATGCTCGGCGAGTATGCGTTCGGCGACATCGACGACTTCACGGCCGTGCCGCAAGTGACGCATGAGCACACGCCGAATATGGAGGCGACGACCGTCTACCGGGAGCTGTTGCCGATCTATATCCGGCTCTCCCGTCACTTTGAGGAAGAGTATGAGGCGATTTCAGACTTTCAACGAAAGCATGTATAAGACAAGCCGAGTCCTTAGAGGGCTCGGCTTTTTAATGAATTCAGTTGGAGGTGCTAGAATCTATTCGTCGTCAGAGTACAATCATTTGCTGAATAACTAGAATTATTAAAGGATATTTTATTACATATATGGAAAATATAGATAAGTTTTGAAGTTGTCGGGCTCATCACCATAAGGTGTGGTTGACACATAAAATCCATCGGATTTTGAATTGAACATAGAAAAAAAGCGAAAACCCCGGTATCGTAATTGTTGCTTAGACAAACCACGATTGGAGTTTTCGCTTTGTCCCAACAGTTTATCAAATTACTTCTTCCACTTCCAGCCCTTTTTCAGATCCAAATGTCGTCAGACGAAGAACCAAACGTTTTTCCGGTCATCCCGGGTCGACATGACATCCCTTGTCCGCTTTGCCAGAGAAAGACCATCCAGCATTCGAAAAAGCGGCGTCGCTTTCGACACGGTCATGCGTGGAACGTCGGTGTACTCTGGATCGAACTGGATGTCCCACGTCAAAGATGCACCTCTTGTGATTTGACGTTCGTGTATGACTACGGTCTCGGGCTCGTCCGCACTTCCACCGAGGTTTTCCGGAAAGGCATCGCAAAACGTTGCCACGGACGGACGATCTCAGATGTCGCACGCGAGTACGGCCTCCCTTATACGACGGTGGAGCGCTGGTTCTATCAGTACGCTTCAGTGGAGACGATGGAGCGTGCAACGCATGTCCTGGTCGACGAGTTCGCCACGAGAAAGGGGCACCACTATGCGACGATTGTCCTCGATGCCAAGAGTGGACAGCTTCTGTCCATTGTCCCGGGCCGGGACGTGGCAGCCATCACGGCAGCACTTCAAGACATATCCGGGGATATCCGTTCTGTCGTCAGTGATTTTGCACCGGCGATGGCGAAGGCCATCAACCATGTCTTCCCGGAGGCAGAACATGTGCTGGACCGGTTCCACCTCGTCCAGTTCTTCACGGACGCTCTTCGCCGACGGCGTCGTTTTTTGAACGAGGCAAGACGCCATCACCACGTTCGCGTGATCGATCGTTCGCTCGCGCGTCGCCCGGAAACGCTGACTGGGGAAGACCGGGAGGTCGCCCGTTCCTGTATTCAGGAAGATCCATTCATTCGGAACCTCTATCAAGGGCTCCAGCATATCCGGTATGTGCTGAAGGCGACGTGCGAGATACAGGCGCAACGGCGGCTGACGGACTGGTTGGACCGTTATCAGTTCCATCCGTGCGGGCCCTTAGCGAAGATCGCGAAAGCGATCCGGGTCCGAGAGCAAGCAATGCGCCAGACCATCGTGTCAAGGTTGTCGAACGGGAAGATGGAAGGGACGAACAACAAGATCAAGCTCATCAAACGCCGTGGTTATGGCTATCGAAACCTCGAACGATTCTTTTTAAGATTGCGCCTCGAGATCGGTCGTCAAAATAGCAACCACGAGTTATGGTGATGAGCC
>WPCK01015015.1_pt1 | contig 44130 bp, 45 predicted proteins | sample 5399851 | NCBI WGS metagenome assembly WPCK01 (sample SAMN12869471, study PRJNA574797) | sludge metagenome | isolation source: wastewater treatment of pH11 | place: China:Beijing | collected 2019-05-20
ACTTCCAGGGGATTAGCAAGCAAAGGGAGACCCAGCAGCGACAAAGTCGCGATGCGGCTCCCTGCTTGCCCCCAGAAAAGCGAGCTGTGCCCGGTCGGGCAAATAAAAAAGACTGCAGACAATGTTTTGTCTACAGTCTGATCGGACGTCTACGTCCGGTCTCCTCTCTTTTCTGTTATGGGATGAGGACGATTTTCCCGAACTTGCCCCATTGTTTGAAATACGTCTGGGCGTCTCGCGCCTCATCAAGCGAGAACGTCCGGTCGACGACCGGTTTCATCTGACCTGATTTGATCGCCTCGAGCATCGCCTGAAACTCGGCCTGTGTCCCGAGCACCGATCCGTACATCGTGATGTGCTTCAAGTAGAGCGTCCGGAAATCAAGGTGCGTCTGTTGTCCACCGGCCGACCCGGATATACAGAACTTCCCGCCGTTCTTCAACACATCGAGCGCCGTCTTGAACAACGCGTCACCGACGACGTCGAGCACCGCATCGACCGGCCCCCCCGTTCGCTTCGAGAATATCATCGGCGAGTGTATCGGAACGATAGGAAAAGACACGGCTCGCGCCGAGTGCCTTCAACTTGTCCGCATCTTTTAAATCCCCGACGATGGCGAACACGTTCGCGCCGTGGACGTTCGCCGCGATTTGGACGTTGAACGACCCGACGCCGCCGCTCGCACCCGTGACGACGATCGTCTGTCCGGACTGAATCTCAATCTGTTCATTCATATGCCACGCCGTCAACCCGCTCACCGTGAACGCGGCACTGTCGACGAAACTGTCGAGCGGCATGTCGTAGCAGAAATCTGCCGGCCAGGCGACATACTCGGCGTAACCGCCGTCATACTCGGAACCGATGAACGACATATCACCTGCGATATGTTCTTCTCCGTCCGCCCCGCTCGACGTGAACGGGAATAAAATGACACGGCGCCCGATCATCGTTTCTTTCACGCCATTGCCGACACTCACGATCTCGCCCGTGACATCTGAACCGGGCACGCGCGGGAACTGGACACCTTCCGGACGCCAGCCGGACTCTTTATCCTTCCCGTACGCCCCTTCCCTCATCCAAATCTCGGTATTGTTGATGCCGCATGCTTTGACGCGTACGAGCACTTCTCCTTGTTTCGGTTCCGGGACCGGGATGTCGACGACTTGTAGTTGGTCGACGTCGCCATAACCGATGACTTGCACTGCTTTCATCATCTATTTCCTCCTCGTCACAATCGTTTCCTTGTCTATACCCATCTAACGCGCGACAGCCACCAAAAAGTCTGGTGGCTGTCCGATATTACAATTGCTGACGGCGAAGCAGGCCTGCGAAGACGCCGCCTTGATTGCTCAATTCATCATGCGTCCCGTCTTCGACGATCCCGTCGGCGGTGACGACGAGGATACGGTCGGCATTCTTCACGGTCGCCAACCGATGGGCGATGATGAGCGTCGTCCGATCGGCCGCGAGTTCATTGAGCGATTCTTGAATGATCGCTTCCGTCTCCGTGTCGAGCGCGGACGTCGCTTCATCCAAAATCAAGATCGGCGGGTTCTTCAAGAACATGCGAGCGATGGCGATGCGCTGCTTCTGTCCGCCCGACAGTTTCAAGCCCCGCTCCCCGATTTGCGTCTCGAGGCCATACTGCAACTCCTCGACGAGCGAGTTCAAGTGCGCCTTCTCGACCGCATGCATGATCTCTGCATCCGTCGCGTCAAGTTTACCGTAGGCGATATTCTCCCGGAGCGTCCCGGCGAACAAGAACACGTCTTGTTGCACGATCCCGATTTGACGACGGAGGCTCTCTTTCGTCATGTCACGGATGTCCATGCCGTCAATCGTGATGGCCCCACCCGTCACGTCATAGAAACGCGGGATGAGCGAACAGATCGTCGTCTTCCCGGCCCCGCTCGTACCGACGAGCGCGACCGTCGTCCCCGACTCGATGTCGAGGTCGATATTCGTCAACACTTGGCGGTAGTCCGAGTAACCGAACGACACGTCGTGGAAAGCGATGTTCCCCTTCAACGTCTTCACGTCGACCGCGTCCGGACGGTTCTCGATGTCCGGCGCCTCATCCAGCAGTTGCGTGAATCGTTTAAATCCGGCCATCCCTTTCGGATACATCTCGAGGAGCGCCGTGATCTTCTCGATTGGTTTGATGAGCAAGTTCATGTAGAGGATGAACCCGACGAGCTGCCCGTAAGACAGTTGACCTTGATACGTCAAGTACGCCCCGTAGACGAGGACGAGTAACGTCATGAGCCGCGTCGTGATGTAAATACCGGCGAGCGACTTACTCATGACCCGGTACGCCTCAATTTTCGAGCCGCGGTAGAAGTTGTTGTCTTGTTGGAACCGGTTGATCTCGAACGTCTCGTTTGTGAACGATTGGACGACGCGTGCGCCCGAGACACTATCCTCGACGCGGGCGTTCACTTCGCCGATGTTCGTATACATCTTCTGCCACGCCTTATTCATGTTCTTGTTGGCGTACGTGATCATGATGACGAGTGCGAGCTGCGGATCAATCGAGAACATAATCCCGAACGCGCCGAGGAGCGTCATGATGGCGATGAAGAAGTCTTCAGGTCCATGGTGCGCCACTTCGCCGATATCGAACAAGTCGTTCGTCACCCGGCTCATCAAATGGCCGGTCTTATGGTTATCGAAGAAACGGAACGACTGTTTATGGATGTGGGTGAACAGCTCTTCGCGCATATCGGTCTCGATATTGATACCGAGCTTGTGCCCCCAATAGTTGACGACGTACTGCATCATCATGGCGAGTATGTAAAGGATGAGCAAGCCGATGCTGATGATGATAATCCAGTTCCATTCCCCTCCTGGCAACAAATCGTCGATGAACCATTGGACGGCGAGCGGAAAGCCGAGCTCGAGCAGCCCAACGAGGATGGCGAACGAGAAATCGAGGATGAATAACTTCTTATGTGGACGGTAATAACTAAAAAAACGTGAGATCATGTCGTTTCCCCCTTCTAAACAAATAGTTTACGCCTTTTTGCAGGAAGTGGAAAATGGGAAGCACGTCTTTTTCAATCTTTTTTCAGGCAAGGTATAATAGAAGTAAGGAGTTGATTCAAATGAACGTACAAATTACAGAGCAAGCCCAAGAGCGGATTAGCGCTCTAAAAGGCGATCGTAAGGGACAGATGCACTTGTTTTATGAGACGGAAGGTTGTGGCTGTGGCAATAGCGGCATCTTCGAGATTCGCTACGTGACCGAGACGACGCCGGAAGACGTCGAGATCGACTCGAACGTCGGCCCGATCCTCATCAAGAACTGGACGAAGATCTTCCTCGACGAAGACATGATCATCGACTATCGTGACGACAAACGGACGCTCGTCTTGAAGAGCAACGGCCAAGTGTTCAACTCGAATTTGCTCGTGACCGACGGGACCGGTTGCCAGTTGAACGTCCCGAGCCGATGAAGCAGACGCTTGTCAAACACCCGAAGTTGATTCTTTTGTTTGCGCTCAGCTTCGGGCTCGGTTTGTTCGGTATCTACCTTGCCTTCATGGACTCTGTCTATACGATGACGGCCGTGATCGCCTCGCTGTTCGCGTTCGGGTTCGCGCTTCAGCAGACGGCGAAGAAGATGAGTGACCAAGAGGAGTAGAAGAAAAAAGCAGAAAGACGCCACTCCTAAAAAGCGGAGTGACGTCTTTTAACGTTTCAATCGACTTGAATCGTATTAAACGTAATCAACCCATCCTCTGTGAGCACACCATAGGCCACACACCCGTCGACGTAAATCGGTTTCGACGTCGTCCCGCCTGTGTTCGGTAACGTCGCTACGCTCTTTTGGTTCAAGTCTGCAATCAACAACCGATTCATCCCTTCCCGGAAAAGGATCCGATTGTCGTCTAGGAAACGAAACGCATCAAACGATATCTTTGTCTGTGATCCTCTATATTCAAACGTTTGGGAAGAGGATTTCGAGACAAACTCCGCTCGTCCTTCTTTGCCGAGCGCGACATAGTCAGTCCCCATCCCAAAATCAATCAATGCGCCCATCCCTTCGTCAAACGAACCATCGGCCGACACGAGCCTCGTCGTTTTGTCCCCATGATCAAATAGGCTTTGATGGATAATTCCGCCATCCGCACCGCCACGGTAGTCGAATGCGTACTCACCGTCCCGTTTCTCTCCTTCTTGGAGCGTGTACGTCCGTAACGTTTCAACCGACCCTTCCGTCGGCGAATACTGCACCAAACTTGATGTCGTCACCGCCTCTGAAGCCACATAGTCGACCCACATAAAGCCGTCTTCTGAAGTGACCACATGCGGAAGGGACGTCTGAAGCGCGCTGATGCCTTCGTATAGTTCAGTCGGCTTCGTTTCACTCATCTTCATCCGAAAGATCGTCCAGGCAAAAGCTTCACCCTCAATCATGTCGTACTCGAGCCAAACCAACTCGTCATCGATGCCGACGAGATTGCCAATCGTTTTGGAAGTTTTGTAAATCGATTGGTTCGACGCTTGTTCCGTGTCATAGACGAACACTTCATGCGTCGCCTCACCCGTCGTATACGTATAGACGATCCGCGTGTCGACGAGATGCTCCGGTGCGATCATCGGTGTTTGATCAGCGAAGAATAGCGACAGGTCATACGTCGTCATTTCCCCGAATGATTCAACTTCTCCGGAGCTAGACAATGAAATCGTACCGTCGTTCACAGGCTCTGATTTTGTTGCAGTCTCCTTGGCGACTTCCTCGACTGACGGTATCGCCTTCGTTTCCTCGAAACACCCCGATAAAACGGCTGCTAATCCTAGCGTCAGCCCGACCGTTGTCGCTCGTTTTTTTATACTCATCTCTTCCCCACTTTCTAAAATACAATTTATTCCATAATCATAACATCATTTCCCTTCTTTAGAAATATAAAGAAGACCCGCCAATTGACGGGTCCTTGTAACGAACACTTATTTCTTCTCTTTCACCGCGGTGCGAATCGACAACTCCTCGAGCTGTGCGTCCGCGACCGGGCTTGGGGCTTGTGTCAACAGACAGCTCGCCGAAGCCGTTTTCGGGAAGGCAATCGTGTCACGCAGGTTCGAACGACCCGCAAGGATCATGACGAGACGGTCGAGACCGAGTGCGATGCCCGCGTGTGGCGGTGTACCGTATTCGAACGCTTCGAGCAAGAAGCCGAACTGGTCGACCGCTTCTTCTTCTGTGAAGCCAAGCAACTTGAACATGCGCTCTTGAATGTCACGCTCATAAATCCGTTGCGATCCGCCGCCGAGCTCATACCCGTTCAAGACGAGGTCATACGCGAGGGCGCGTACGCTTGCTGGGTCCGTCTCGAGAAGATGGAGGTCGTCACGGTTTGGCATCGTGAACGGGTGGTGGTTGGCGTAGAAACGGCCGTCTTCTTCTTCGAACGTGACGAGCGGGAAGTCCGTCACCCAAAGGAAGTTGAACTTCGACTCATCGATAAGTCCGAGCTCATGTCCGAGCTTGACGCGAAGCGCGCCGAGGCTGTCGGCGACGACAGTCGGTTTTGACGCCACGAAGAGGAGAAGGTCGCCCGCTTCCGCGTTCGTCGCTTCGATCAACTTCTGGGCGTACGTCTCGTCGAAGAACTTGGCGATCGGTCCGTTCAAGCCTTCCGGTGTCACTTTGAGCCAAGCGAGTCCTTTCGCACCGTAGACGGCTGTGAACTCTTGAAGCTTGTCGATGTCTTTACGCGAGAATTTGTCCGCCTCGCCTTTGACGTTGATCGCTTTCACTTGTCCGTTCGATTCTAACGCCATGTCGAACACTTTGAAGCCGGCACCTGTGACGGCGTCCGCGACGTCAATCAGTTCGAGACCGAAACGTGTGTCCGGTTTGTCTGAACCGAAACGGCGCATCGCTTCGAAGTGCGTCATCCGTTCGAATTTGGCTGGCGTGTCGGTGCGACCGAGCGTCGCTTCCATCACTTGTGCCATCATCGATTCCATCATCGCCATCAAGTCTTCGACGTCCATGAAGCTCGTCTCGATGTCGACTTGCGTGAATTCCGGTTGACGGTCGGCCCGAAGGTCTTCGTCACGGAAGCAACGTGCGATTTGGAAGTAACGGTCAAATCCGGCTACCATCAAGAGCTGTTTGAACAGCTGCGGCGATTGTGGGAGCGCATAGAACTCACCGCCGTGGACACGGCTCGGGACGAGATAGTCACGTGCGCCTTCCGGTGTCGACTTCGTCAAAATCGGTGTCTCGACTTCGAGGAACTCCTCTTCCGTCAAGAAGTTACGGATCGTGTTCGACGCTTTCGAACGGAGACGGAACGTTTCTTGGAGCGCCGGGCGACGGAGGTCGAGGTAACGGTACTTGAGTCGAAGGTCTTCCGATACGTTCTCGGCCTCGTCCCCGATCGGGATCGGTGTCATCTTCGCCGCATTCAAGATGTTGATCTCTGAGGCGATGACTTCGACGTTCCCTGTCGGCATGTTCGGGTTCTTGTTCTCACGCTCGAGGACGGTCCCTTTAATGTCTAAGACGTACTCGCTGCGGATCGACTCGGCGAGCTTATGGACCGCCTCGTTTTCCGGGCGGACGACGACTTGGACGATGCCTGTCCGGTCACGAAGGTCGATGAAGATGAGACCCCCGAGGTCGCGACGTTTTTGTACCCATCCTTTAAGTTGTACTTCTTGGCCGATCAGTGACTCGGTCACGCGGCCGTTCATATGTGTGCGTCCAATCATTGTGCTGCTCCTTCCGATAGTTCACGAATTTTGTCTGCGACGGCCGAGAGCGGCACGTCGATTTGTTCCCCTGTCGCCATCACTTTGAGCGATGCCGAGCCGCGCTCGACTTCGTCGTCTCCGAGGATAACGGTAAATTTCGCCTGTAAGCGGTCGGCTTGTTTGAATTGACCTTTGAACTTGCGGCCGAGGTAGTCGCGATCCGCTTTGAACCCTTCGATGCGAAGCAGTTGCAATAGGCGCGTCGCCGTCACTTCGACTTCTTTGCCGCCTTGGGCGACGACGAAGACGTCAAGGCCTGTCTCAAGCGTCGGGAGAACCCCTTCATTCTCAAGGGCGAGGATGAGGCGTTCAAGTCCGATTCCGAAGCCGATTCCCGGCATGTCCGGTCCACCGATGTCTTGGACGAGGCCGTTGTAGCGTCCACCGCCACAAAGCGTTGTGATGGCGCCGAACCCTTCCGCCTCCGACATGATTTCAAACGCCGTGTGCGTATAGTAGTCAAGACCACGGACGAGCGTCGGGTCGACCTCGTACGCGACGCCGAGCGCATCTAGCTGCTCGAGCACTGTCTCAAAGTACGCCTTCGACTCAGCGTTCAAGAAATCAAGGATCGACGGTGCCGTCTTCATTGACGGGTGGTCGCGGTCGACTTTACAGTCGAGCACGCGGAGCGGGTTTTGGTGAAGCCGCGTCTGACAGTCTTGGCACAGCTCACTCGCGACCGGTTCAAAGTGACGGATGAGCGCTTCACGGTGCGCGTTGCGGCTCTCGGCGTCCCCGAGCGAGTTGACGACGACTTTGATTTTCTTCAAACCGAACGATTTGTAAATCGAATAGGCGAGGCTGATGACCTCGGCGTCGACGGCCGGGTCACTGCTGCCGATCGCCTCGACACCGTATTGGTGCAGTTGGCGGAAGCGGCCTTTTTGCGGACGCTCATAACGGAACATCGGTCCCATGTAATACAATTTCGTCGGCTGGTCGGGGCTTCCGAACAGTTTGTTCGTGACGAAGGCACGGACGACCGAGGCCGTCCCTTCCGGACGGAGCGTGTACTCGTCCTTGCCCTTTTTCACGAGCGTGAACATCTCTTTTTGGACGATGTCCGTCGTCTCGCCGACGCTTCGTGTGAACAGATCCGTCGTCTCGAAAATCGGTGTGCGAATCTCTTTATAGTTGTAACGGGCACTGATGTCGCGTAATTTCTCTTCGACATATTGCCACGTCTCGACCGTGCCCGGGAGCAGGTCTTGTGTACCGCGTGGTGCTTTCATCAACATTCCCTCCTTAAAATACAAAAAGGCCCTCGTCCGCAAAGGGACGAGAGCCTGTCTAGGTTTCCCGTGGTACCACCCTCGTTGCAGAGCCAATGCTTGAAACTCTGCCACTCGAAATCGGTTAACGCCCGATGAAACGGCTCCCTCTACTATGAGTTCAAGGAAGCACCTCCAAAGTGTCGTTCGGGTCATCATCCAGTCGATGCTTTCAGCCTTGGCATCGCTCTCTTTGCTGGTGGGGTGACCGTACTCTTCTTTATCACAGGTGTTAGGTTATATGCTTCATGATGCCGAATCACGACTCGTTCTGTCAAGCGTTTTTTTCGAGCATGAGCGTCACCGGTCCGTCATTGACGAGCGCGACGTCCATCATCGCCCCGAACTTCCCGGTCTCGACGACGAGGCCGTGCGTTCGGAGGCGGTCGTTGAACTTTTCGTAAAGCGTCTCGGCGACGTCAGGTTTCGCTGCTTGCGTGAACGCGGGACGGCGCCCTTTTAACGTATCGCCGTAGAGCGTGAACTGAGACACCGACAACACTTTGCCGGCGACGTCTTGAATCGACAAGTTCATCTTCTCGTCCGCGTCTTCAAAGACACGGAGACCGGCCACTTTATCGGCGAGCCAGTTCACTTCCGTCTCGGTATCTTCGTGGGTCACGCCGACGAGAAGCAGATAGCCGGCATCAATCGCGCCGACGATTTCCTCGTTGACGGTAACGGATGCTTCTTTTACTCGTTGCAACAATACACGCACTGAAATCTTCCTTTCGTCACGTCATCATGACTCGGCTCACCGAGTACACGTCCGAAATTTGTTTGATTCGGTCGACGACTTTTTGCAAATGGTTCACGTTCGGGATCGAGATCGTCATCGAGATGCGGGCCTGTTTGTTCGTGTCCCCGCGTCCGCTGACGGCGACGATGTTCGTGTTCGTCGCCGAGACGGCTTGGAGGACGTCGTTCAACAAACCAGACCGATCGTAGCCTGTGATCTCGATATCGACGTTGTAGTTCTTCTCTTTCGCTTGTCCGGCTTCCCACTCGACCGTGAGGAGACGTTCCGGATGCTGCTCGTTGATGATGTTCAAGCAGTCTTTCCGGTGAATCGACACGCCGCGTCCGCGCGTGATATAACCGACGATCTCGTCACCCGGCACCGGGTTACAGCAGCGGCTCATCCGGATGAGCATGTTGTCGATCCCTTTCACAGAGACGCCAGCCTCGGCCGTTTTCTTCTTCGGCGATTGACTCACTTTCAGCTCGTTGATCGCGTCAGACAGCTCGAGTTTCGGCTCTTTACGCTGCTTCTCCGTCAATTTGTGGGCGACTTGAGCAGCGGTGATGCCGTGATAGCCGACAGCCGCATACATCTCTTCCTCGTTGCCGAAGTTGAACTTCTCGACGACGACGCTAATCGATTGATCGTCAATGACTTCTTTCGGCTCGAAGCCGAGTTTCTTGATTTCGACCTCGACGAGTTCTTTGCCTTTCTCGACGTTCTCTTCGCGCTGTTGACGTTTGAACCACTGGCGAATCTTGTTCTTCGCTTGGCTCGAGACGGCGAGTTTGAGCCAGTCCTTGCTCGGACCGTAACTATGTTTCGACGTGATGATCTCGATGATGTCGCCTGTCTCAAGTTTATGGTCGAGCGGCACCATCCGTCCGTTCACTTTCGCGCCCGTCATCCTGTGTCCGATCTCGGTGTGGATGCGATACGCGTAGTCGATTGGGACCGACCCTTTCGGCAACTCAAACACGTCGCCTTTCGGTGTGAAGACGTAGAGCATGTCGCTGAAGAAATCGACTTTGAGCGATTCCATGAACTCTTCCGCGTCCGTCGTATCTTTTTGCAATTCAAGAATTTCACGAAGATGGGCGATCTTCTCATCGAACCCGTTCGTCGCGACGTTCTTTCCTTCCTTATACGCCCAGTGTGCGGCGATCCCGAACTCGGCGATGAAGTGCATGTCTTTCGTGCGGATCTGCACTTCGAGCGGCTCACCTTTCGGTCCGATCACCGTCGTGTGGAGCGATTGATACATGTTTGGTTTCGGCATGGCGATATAGTCTTTGAAACGACCCGGCATCGGCTTGTACTGCGTATGGATGATCCCGAGGACGGCATAACAGTCACGAATCGAGTCGACGATGATACGGACGGCCATCAAATCATAAATCTCATTGAATTCTTTTTTATGTTTCACCATCTTGTTATAGATGGAATAGATGTGTTTCGGACGACCGTTCACGTCCGCCTCGATACTCACTTCCTCGAGGACCGCGTTCACTTCCGTGATGACCGACGTGACGAGTGCTTCCCGTTCCGTGCGTTTCTGTTTCATCATCGAGACGATCTTGTAGTATTGCTGCGGATTGATATAACGTAACGAAATATCCTCGAGCTCCCACTTGATCGTCGAGATCCCCATCCGGTGTGCGAGCGGGGCAAAAATCTCGAGCGTCTCTTCTGCTTTTTGAACTTGCTTCTCTTTCGGCATATGTTGAAGCGTCCGCATGTTGTGCAGACGGTCGGCGAGCTTGATCAAGATGACGCGCACGTCTTCTGCCATCGCGATAATCATCTTGCGATGGTTCTCGGCGAGCTCTTCTTTTTTCGATTTATACTTGATCTTACCGAGCTTCGTCACACCATCGACGAGCATGGCCACGTCCACACCGAACTCGTCAGCGAGCTCTTTGAGCGTGACGTCCGTATCTTCAACGACGTCGTGCAGCAGTGCCCCGATGATCGTCGTCGCGTCTAACCCGATATCAACGAGAATACCGGCCACTTGGACCGGATGGAGGATATAGGGTTCGCCGGAACGTCGGAACTGACCGGTGTGATGCAGTTTTGCGTATTCGTAAGCGCGCTTCACTTCGGCAATATCATCTTCACCCATATACTCCCCGAGCGCGTCGAGAAGGTCCTCAATACTTACGATTTGTTTTTTGGTCATAACATTCGACACCCTTTTTCTAACCGCCCCAATCGTCTCGGATTCGACGCAGCATGGTAGTAGTAAACGTTCATATCTATTCTAATTTTACTTACTATTATCAAAAAAATCTGACGACCTGTCAAAGGTTGTGGGTTATTTTACTCAAAAACTATTCAAAAAAGGGAAGCGAGCGCTTCCCTTTCGATCAATCTTCGTAACGGATGAGTGAGAATACGTCGTATCCTTCGAGACGCTCACGTCCGCCGAGGCCATCAAGCTCAATCAAGAACCCGATTCCTGCGACGACACCGCCGAGTTGTTCAATCATTTTGATTGTCGCTTCAATCGTTCCGCCTGTCGCGAGCAAGTCATCCAATATGACGACTTGTTGACCTGGCTTGATTGAATCTTTGTGCATCGTCAAGATGTCTGTCCCGTATTCAAGACCGTAAGCGACGCGAACCGTCTCGCGCGGCAACTTGCCTTCTTTACGGACCGGCACGAAGCCGATCTCGAGCGCGTAAGCGGCCGGGCAACCGACGACGAAACCGCGTGCCTCAGGACCGGCGATGAGTTCTGCGCCGCGCTCCTGTGCATACGTGACGAGTTCGTCCACTGCTTTTTTATAAGCGACACCATCTTGCATGAGTGACGTGATGTCTTTAAAGCTGATTCCTTCTTTCGGGTAATCCGCTACTTCTTTAATATGTTGTTTGAAATCCATTTTATGAGTAAGCCTCCTGCATCTTGTTCGATCGCAACGTTTGTAACCGCTCTTTCAGTTCCGCCAACGACGCATAGACGTAACGCTCTTCGAGTTGTTGTTTCCCGACTCGACGTTTATAGCATGGCGCTTCGGTCAAATCACGTTTCGGCGCTTCTGGATTTACTCCAGGCAGTCCGTCTTCCATTGTAACAAGAAATTCGAGTTCAGAGAATACTTGATGCATAAATTGAATCGTATTTTTTGACCATTTTCGCTCGATTGACAAACGAATCAAGTTTTCTCGCAAGTTTTTCCGTTCGCACGTCGCCATATGGACGTAGTATGTTCGGAAATCTTCCCGTGTCGGCAATTTCTCGAAGAACGACCCACCGCCTTGACCGAACGCACAGTACACACGTTCGACCCCTTCGTGCAAACGCTCAGCTAGCTCAGACTCGTCATCCGGCAAATCGAGCAACACGACGAAACGATTGAGCGGCTCATCCCCTTCATGAAGCGGGAACGTCTCGTCCGTCCCTTGGAACGAGACGAATGAGGTCGCGTCCTTCGGCAAGTCATTCAGCTCTTGCCGTGAATTCTTCTTGCCGCGATAATCGAACACTTGGAAATCGTCGACGCGCATGTCTTGAATCATGAGCTGCGGCTTTCGCATCCCGTTCCATTCGTTCACTTGCAGACTGCCCATGAGCGAGACGTGGGACATCTTTGAAATTTCCGAGACGACGTGGCCGAAACCAAAACCGATACCGTCAAGTTCGCGTTTGTCCCCAGCGAGTTGCACTTTCAAATGGGAATTATCACGGCCAATTTGTCGGATGTCACGAAGCCTTGCGTCCGACACGACGACGCGCGGCGATGGATTCCCCATCCCGAACGGGGCAAGTTTACCGATTTCGGCGATCAAGTCGAGCGTCACATCGTTCACGTCGAGTTTCAAATCGACGTTCACTCGGGCGACGAACGTTTCATCCGGAATCGCTTCCGCCTGCTCGTTCAACCGCTTCCGCAGTTCGGCGACGTTTTCTGACAAGAGCGTCATTCCGGCCGCAGCCGGGTGTCCACCGAAGTGCGGAAGGATGTCTTCATTTTTCGATAGTTCCTTGAACAAGTCGAAGCCATCGATCGAGCGGCCCGACCCTTTCGCCTTCCCTGTTTTCGGGTCGTGACAGAGCAAGATGACCGGGCGGTAATACGCCTCGACGAGTCGTGACGCGACGATCCCGACGACACCGGGATTCCACCGTTCGCTCGCAACGACGAGGACGCGATCGTCCGTCATCGATGCCTCGACGAGCTCGGTCGCCTCTTTCGCAATCGTCTTGACGATATCTTGGCGTTCTTTATTTTGTTTGTCGAGCTGTTGTGCGAGCTCGAGCGCTTCCGCTTCCGTCTCGGCGAGGAGCATCTGCAAAGCAGGCATCGCCGAATCGAGGCGACCGGCCGCATTGATCCGTGGCCCGAACGCGAAACCGACCGATTCCTCGTTCAGCGGAGCATCCGTCAACGCGCATACTTCGCGCAGCGCGAGGATCCCAGGACGTTTTGACTCGTCGAGTGCCTTCAGGCCGAGCTTCGCGAGCAGACGGTTCTCGCCATCGAGCGGCACGAGGTCGGCGATCGTCCCGAGGACGGCCAAGTCGAGCAGCTCTTCCGGCATACGGCCGAGCACCGCGTGGGCGACCTTCAAGGCGACACCGGCACCAGCCAACTTATCGTACGGGTACGTGGCATCGAGATGCGGGTGGATGATGGCGAACGCATCCGGGAGCGTCTCTTTCGGCTCGTGGTGGTCGGTGAGAATCAAATCGACACCGAGTTCTTTTAAGAGCGCCGCCTCTTCAATTCCGGAGATGCCGCAGTCGACGGTGATGATGAGCGTGAACCCTTCATTCGCCGCCCAACTGAACGCCTCTTTATTCGGCCCATACCCTTCCGTGAACCGATTCGGGATATAGCATTCGGCCATGACGCCGATTTCGGTCAAGGCGTGCCACATGACGGCCGAGGCGCTCACCCCGTCGACGTCGTAGTCGCCGTAGATGAGGACCATCTCCCCGTCATCAGCCGCCTGTTTCAAGCGTTTGACGACTTTGTCCATCTGTTCAAACAAGAACGGGTCGTGGAACGACAGCTCGTCCTCGATGTGAAGGAACGCTTTCGCCGCCTCCACATCGTGATGTCCGCGTTCGACGAGGAGCGTCGCGAGTTGCTCCGATATATTCAGTTCGGTTTGGATTCGTTCGATAGCGACCGTATCCGCTTCCGGATACACCCACCGTTTTTTTGCATGATACATGTCCTTCACTCCAATCAACTGTTGATTATATCAGATGGAACCGTGGATGTGCCGTCTTGACATTTAAAAAGGTCCCCCGAGCGAACTCGGGAGACCAAGGAATTATACTTCTGGGGCAGGCTCAGCTTTCTTTTTATTGAGTGTCGTCCGTTTAAGGAGCAACCACAAGTAAGAAGCGATAAAGAGCGATGAATACATCCCCATGAACAAGCCGACGAGAAGGGCGACCGCGAAGCCACGAATCGATTCGGCGCCGAACACGTAGAGCGCAAGTGCCGTCAAGATGACGGTGATGACCGTGTTGACCGAGCGAACGATCGTCTCTTGGATCGATTGGTTGACGATTGAGCGGTAGACGTCCATCGACTTGATCTTCCGCTCTTTCTCATACGTTTGAATGTTCTCACGGACACGGTCGAACGTGACGATCGTATCGTTGACCGAGTAACCGATGATCGTCAAGATTGCGGCGACGAAGTACAAGTTGACCTCGATGCCGAAAATCGAGAAAGCGACGATCATGAAGAACGCATCGTGGAGCATCGCGACGACGGTCGCGACCGCATATGAGAATTCAAAACGGAACGTGATGTAGAGAATGATCCCGAGCGAGGCGAGCGCGACCGCATAGATCGCGTTGCGGGCGATGTCGCGGCCGACTTCGGCCGAGACGGTGCTAATGTTCGGGTCGCTGCCGAACGTCTCCGTGAAGACGTCTTTGACAGAAGCGACGTCTTGTTGACCGAGCTGTCCGACGAACGTCACGTTCGCGAGCGTCCCGCCGTCAGCGTACTGGACAGACGAAATCGACTCGTCGACACCGGCTTCTCTAAAGGCGGCTTCTAGTTCTTCTTGCGACACTTGAGTCTCGGACTGGACTTCGACCCGTGTCCCGGATGCGAAGTCGATCCCGAGGTTGAGACCACGGAAGAACAAGATGCCGAGACCGATGATGACGATGGCGCACGAGATGAGGAACATCGTGCGCATATGTTTCACATAGTTCCATTCAGTGAGTTTAAAGTTCACGGATTTCACTCTCCTTCACACCAAACCAGCCTTTGCGCTTGTCGAACAAGCGACTAGCGACGAGAAGGTGCATCAAATAACGTGAGATGAAGACGTTCGAGATGAACGTCATCGCGATTGAGATCATGAGCATGATGGCGAACCCTTTGACCGAGCTCGTCCCGAAGTAGAACAACACCGCGGCCGAGATGAGCGTCGTCAAGTTGGCATCGATGATCGTGCTGAGGGAACGGCGGTTACCGGCGCGGAATGCCGACAACACCGATTTCCCGGAGCGAAGCTCGTCTTTGATCCGCTCCGCCGTGATGATGTTCGCATCGACCGCCATCCCGACCCCGAGGACGAGGGCAGCGATCCCTGGAAGTGTCAACACGGCGTTGATACCGTTGAAGAACAACATGATCAAGTTGATGTAAAGTACGAGCGTGATGATTGAGACGAGACCTGGCAAACGATAGAAGAACAACATGAACAAGAAGACTGCGGCAATCCCGATCAAGGAAGCGAAGACCGTCTTGTCGAGCGCGTCTTGACCGAACTGGGCCGAGACCGACGTCGAGTAGATTTCTTCAAGCTTGACCGGAAGGGCACCGGCGTTCAAAATATCGGCAAGGCGCTGTCCGCTCTCGGCATCGATGCCGCCACCGGAGATGATCGCTTTATCCGACAAGATCGGTCCGTTGACCGATGCGTCCGATACGATTTTCGAGTTCTCTTTTTGAATCTCTGTTTCATACGTGTCGCCTTCTTCAAAATCTAACCAGATGACAAGACGGTTTTCCGGTGCCGGACGTTGCGAGATTTGCGACGTCACTTCACCGAACTTGTCGGCTGATTGGAGCGTCAACTCGACGACCGGCTGACCTTGTTGGTTGTAGCTGATCGAGGCCCCGCGTGGTGCGAGGTCTTTCCCGTCGAGGAGGACGTTGTCGTCGATGTCACGGAACGTGAGCTGTGCCGTCGATGACAATACTTCCCGCGCATCGTTTTGGTTCGATACGCCCGCGAGCTGGACGCGGATGCGGTTGCTGTCCTCGATGCGGATATCAGGTTCCGATACCCCGAGCACGTTGACACGGTTGTTGATGGCGCGAACGGTTGCATTCATCGCCGACTGGTCGATGACGTCGCCGTCCTCGAGCGGCTGCACTTCGTACAGCACTTCGAACCCACCTTTTAAGTCGAGTCCGAGGTTCGTGTTTTTCACGACCCAAGGTGTCGTGAGCACGGCGAGCAAGATCGTGGCGATCATGATGACCGCAAAGATCGCAATATTCCCTTTTTTGTACATACGGCTATTTCCTTTCTAAAACACATGTTCTGTTTGAAAATCTTCTCTCGTTAACATTACAAATATTCTAAACAATTATCAATCGTTTTCCTAAAATTGTAACACCAAACGGTCATTTCCCATGATTGTTTTTGCGTTAGCGACTAAATGTTGCGCAAGGGCAAAACTTGTTGTATGCTGAATTTATCGAAAAATGAAAACTATACACAAAGGAGCTTTAACTTATGGATAGCACAATTCTTTACGCCTTCTTGCTTACCTTATTCGCCGGACTCGCGACCGGCATCGGGAGTATGATCGCGTTCTTCGCCAAACGGACGAACACGGCCTTCTTGTCCGTGTCCCTCGGTTTTTCAGGCGGGGTCATGATTTACGTCTCGTTCGTCGAGATCTTTCCGAAAGCGCTCGAAGAACTGATCGGCGCCCACGGCGAACAGGCCGGGACGATTTATACGGTACTCGCCTTCTTCGGCGGGATGCTGCTCATCGCTCTCATCGATAAGTTCATCCCGTCACCGGAGAACCCGCATGAAGTGAAGTTCGTCGAGACGATGCAAACCGACCCGTCGACGCAAGAGATGGCGACGACGGCGACGGCACAGGCCCCGCTCAACGAAGCGTCTAAAAAGCGCCTTCATAAGATGGGACTGTTCATGGCGCTCGCCATCACGATTCATAACTTCCCGGAAGGTTTGGCGACGTTCATCTCGGCCTTGAACGACCCGGCCGTCGGTCTCGCCATCGCGATCGCAATCGCCCTCCATAACATACCGGAAGGGATCGCCGTCTCGGTACCGATCTATTACGCGACCGGTTCCCGGAAAAAGGCACTCAAATACTCATTCTTATCTGGTCTTGCCGAACCGGCAGGCGCCATCGTCGGTTTCTTGATTTTAATGCCGTTTTTGAGCGACACGGTGTTCGGTCTGTTGTTCGCCGCCGTCGGTGGCATCATGGTGTTCATCTCACTCGATGAACTGTTACCGGCCGCCCGTGAATACGGCCGCGCCCACCATGCGGTGTACGGCATGGTCGCCGGGATGATGGTCATGGCGACGAGCCTTGTGCTCTTAATGTAATAGAAACAAGACTATGACAGTTGAGACTATATGAAAGAGGTCGTTGGAACGGATTATCCGTCTCAACGACCTCTTATTTTTTTCCATATTAATTACTCGTCCGAATTTTCCCGTTCAAAACATTCTAGTGCTTCCACATGAGCAATTCCTCTAAGCCTAGAAAGGTTATTAAGATCAAATTCATTATTCTTCATCCAAATTTGGGCTAAAGACTCACCGCAACTTGCTCGTATCATTTCATCTGTATGTTTATCATTGGCAATGGTCAACAGCGCAGTTTGTACTGATGGGTCATTCGAAACGAAGCCTAAATCTATTGCAGCGTCGTCTCTTTCGGCATCGCTTGCAGTAACGTCTAACACTAGCTCGATTAGATCTTTTGAATTGTCCATCGTTTACCTCGCTCTAAAGTAGTCTGATCATTGATACAAAACAATGAGAGATTGAAGTTTTACACGTCCCTTTCTAGATAAACTTATCATACGATATAAATGACTGATCAAGATAAAAGATTGCAACACCCCGTCTTGAGATGGAGTGTCGCAATCTTTTCGAAAGGATATTTCATCACCTGTTCACTTCGACTTAAGACGTCTTAAACAAATGAACAAGGTCCTTCAGCTCGACCGACATGTGGCTCATCGTCTCGGCGATGCCGTTGATTTCTTGGATGGCGGCGAGTTGCTCTTCCACGTTCGCCCCGGCCTCTTCGACGCTCCGTTGCGTCGATACGGCGTTCGTCGACATATCCTCGACCGAGACGGCAACTTCCGTCGTGTTCGCGCTCACTTCTTCTGTCGCGGCGGCGATCTCGCTCATCTGACGGGACGTCTCTTGAATGACCGAGACGATCTCCTTGAACGCTTCCGCGACTTCCCCCATTTGGGCGACCCCGCTCGAGACGTGTCCGCTCGTCACGTCAAACGCCGACTCGACTTGTTTCGTGTCGCGCTGGATGTCGCCGACGACCGCTTGAATCTGTTTGGCCGACTGTTTCGACTCCTCGGCGAGTTTCCGCACCTCGGCCGCGACGACGGCGAACCCTTTTCCGTGCTCTCCCGCCCGTGCCGCTTCGATGGCGGCGTTCAAGGCGAGCAAGTTCGTCTGCTCGGTGATGGCCGTAATCGAGCGGGTGATTTTCTCGATCTCGAGTGACTGGTTCGAGAGCCGCTCGACCATTTGTTGAGTCAAATCGTTGGCCCGTTGAATCTCCTGCATTCTCGCCTCGGCGAGTTGGATCGTCTCGAGTCCCCCGCTCGCCGCTTCGAGCGTGTGGATCGTCTGTTCGTTCACGCCTTGCGAGGCGGCCGCAATCTGGTTCAGGCCGATGACGGCTTGATTGGCGCCGGACGTACCTTCCTCAGCTCGTTTGGCCGACAATTGGGCGGCGATGTTCATGTCTTCGAACAGACCGGCCACGCCTTGTGTCGTCGTCGCGACGTGATCGGTGCTCGCATACAGTTCTTCCGAGTACGCCGTCACTTTGTCCGAGGCGGCGCCGACTTGGCGAATCAAGCCGACGAGGTTCCGCTTCATATCGTTGAACGCCGTGACGAGGTCCCCGAGTTCGTCGTTCGACTCGACCTCGATGTCTTCTCCCGTCAAGTCGCCTTCCGCGACGACACGTGCCTCATTGACGAGGCGATTGATCGGTTTCAAGAACAGCTTTTGTAAAGCGAGCAACGAGAAGATCCCGATGCCGACCCCGATGACACTAATGATGATCATCCATACGATTGACTGGGCCGCGCTCGTTTGAACGGCATCCGTCTCTGCCGACAATAGCTCGGCTTGATGGGCGACGAGGTCTGTCACCGTCATCCGCACCCGGTCCGTCGTCGGCGTCACGCTCGTGTTGAGCACCGTCTTGAAGCCGATCTCATCTTGTTGTTGCCGGAGCTCGATGGCACGTCCCATCTCGGTATCGAGATGTTGATTGAACTTTTCCAAGTCACCGAGCCAGCTGAGCACCTTCTCGTCTGTCGACGCCGCTTGCAAGCTGTCCATCAACTCATCCCGCTTCTGTTGCGACGCCTCAAGGCTGATGAGCGTCTTCGGGTTCGAGACGAGCAAATAATAGTTCAAATAGCGTTCTGCATCCGTGACGGTGAGAGCCAAATCTTCGGCGATCAACATCTGTTCGAGCCCGTCATTCAAGACGCGGTCGTACTCGGATGTCGTCCGTTGCAACTGATACGAGCCGAGCGCACCGACGAACAAGAGCGCGATGATCGTCGGGACGAGGGCGATCGCCATTTTCCGTCGCATCGAAGCCCGTCCCAATTTTTTGGCTGTTCGAGGCTTCCGTCTCCAGTTCGTCAACTGTCGTACATATCGTTTCACGTCCATGTCCATTCTCCTTCATGTCAAAAGTCTTCTCATTTCGACCTTAATGCAAACGTTTTCACGATGCAATTTGATTTTTGGAAATAAGGTCGATGAATCGACTCATTGACGAAGATTGACAAAAAACAACCATTTCCGTTATTCTTAAATCGTAATAATTACTGTTTAAGGAGTACACTATGATTCTTTCACATACACGACTATTGATCATCGGCGGCGGCATCCACGGGACGACGCTCGCCGTATCTTATCTCGAACAAGGCGGCAGCCGCGAAGACTTGCTCATCATCGACGCGAACGACCGACTGCTAGCCAATTGGAAAACACAGACGGCGGAAATCGAGATGACCCATCTGCGCTCGACACGGGTCCATCACGTCTCCTCGAACCCGCACGCGTTGAAACAGTTCGCGACGCGTCACGATTATGGGTCGAATCATTTCAAAGACCGGTTCGGCAGACCCTCGCTCGCCTTGTTCAACGATCATTGTGACCGGACGATTCAGGACTTGGAGCTTGAATCTCGCTTGATCGGTAACGAGGCGGTCCAATCGATTGAACGCACGGAGGAAGGATACGTCGTCACCACGACTAATCGCCGCATCATAGCGGAAACCGTTATCGTCTCAACAGGACAATCGAGCACGATGCACCTACCCGAATGGGATGACTTACCGACATGTCGCCACGTCTTCGCAAAAGAAGACGTACGGGAACGCAATGTCGTGACGATCGTCGGCGGAGGCATCACGGCGCTCCACTACGTGATCGCCCGCGTGAAACAGGGTCATCACGTCACGCTCGTCACGAAACGCCCGCTCGAAGTGAGCCAGTTCGATGCCGACCGCAGTTTCATGGGTCCGAAAGGGTTGCGCGCGTTTTATGAGCTCGACGACAATTGGCGCGAAAAACGGGCGTTCGTGAAGCGCGAACGAAAACCGGGCACGTCTCCGAACGACCTCGTCTTGAAAGTGAAGCGGTTGATTCGCGACGGGATCATCCATCACGTCATCGGTGAGCCGGTCCGCGACGGTAGCCGGCTCTTCGTCGACGGTGTGTCCGTCCCTTCCGAGGAAGTCGTCTGCTGCACCGGCATCCGGCCAATCGACCCGAATCAGTCGTTTTTACGACCGTTGCTTGAGCAACTTGACCTCCCGCTCACGCCGTGCGGCACACCGGTGCTCGACGAGACGCTCGCCTGGACGGATGACTTCTATATGACCGGTCCTTATGCCGATTTGATTCTCGGACCGTTCGCCCGCGCCATTTACGGTGGACAAGAAGCCGCGCGTCGCATCGTGCCACAGCTCTTGAAGGCCAAACAAAAAGTCTGACCGGGTGTCCGGTCAGACTTTTTTGCTTACTCCGCGAACGAAGCGTTTGCTTTTTTGACGACTTCAGCGATCGCGCTCCGGTTGAAACGGAGGAGCGACTGGTCGCACTTCAACACGACTTGCGTGTCTTCGATTTGGTGGACGACGCCGTGAAGGCCGCCGATTGTTACGACGTGATCCCCACGCTCAAGCGCGTTTTGCATCGATTGAACTTCTTTCTGACGTTTCGTCTGTGGACGGATCAACAAGAAGTAGAATACGACGAAAATAAGGATCATCGGCAATAATGCAATGAGAGTTTCCATGTGTAAAATTCACCCTTTCCTTCAATATCAGGTTCATTATACCGTGAAACTGAAACGTTGTCACACAATGACTGTGGAAGAATTAGAAATTCTTGGCGTTCGGTTTGTTATACCCATATTCTTCGAAAAATTCTTCTTTGAAGTCGCGCAGACGGTCTTCGCGAATCGCTTGACGCACTTGTTCCATCAACTTCACGAGGAAGTGAAGGTTGTGTGTCGAGCAGAGGTGGAGCCCGAACATCTCGTCGGCACGGATCAAGTGGTGGACGTACGCGCGTGAGTAGTTCTTACACGTGTAGCAATCACACTTCTCATCGATCGGCCCGAAGTCGGTCTTATGTTTCGCATGCTTGATCGTCACGCGCCCTTTCGACGTCATGAGCGTCCCGTTGCGGGCAATCCGCGTCGGCAAGACGCAGTCGAACATGTCGATTCCGCGAATCGACCCTTCAATCAACGCGTCCGGCGAGCCGACACCCATCAAATAGCGAGGCTTGTCTTCCGGCATGAACGGCGTCGTGAACTCGAGCGCGCGATACATGACGTCTTTCGGTTCCCCGACCGACAGTCCACCGACCGCATAACCCGGGAAGTCGAGTGAGACGAGATCGGCCGCACTTTGACGGCGAAGGTCCTCGTATTCTCCCCCTTGGATGATCCCAAACAACGCCTGGTCCTCTGGGCGCGTGTGTGCCTCGAGGCAACGCTCGGCCCAACGGCTCGTCCGTTCGACCGACTTCTTCATGTACTCATGTGTCGCCGGGAACGGCGGGCACTCGTCGAACGCCATCATAATATCCGAACCGAGCGCGTTTTGAATCTCCATCGCCTTCTCTGGTGAGAGGAACAGCTTGTCCCCGTTCAAATGGTTGCGGAAATGGACACCCTCTTCTTGGATGTTACGAAGGTCGGCGAGCGAGAACACTTGGAACCCGCCAGAGTCCGTCAAGATGGCGCCGTCCCAGTTCATGAACTTGTGCAGGCCGCCCGCTTGTTTGACGACCTCGTGCCCCGGACGGATCCATAAGTGGTACGTGTTCGATAGGATGATGTTCGCTCCCATCGCTCTCACTTGCTCAGGAGCCATCGTCTTGACGCTCGCCTGTGTGCCGACCGGCATGAAGACAGGTGTCTCGAACGAGCCGTGCGGCGTATGGACGATCCCGTGCCGCGCCCCTGTCTGTTTACATGTGTGAATATGTTCGTATGTGACTGCGTGTTTGGTCATTTGTTCTCTTCCTTCCTCGTAATGAGCATCGCGTCTCCAAAACTGAAGAAGCGGTAACGTTCTTGTACCGCGGTGCGGTACGCGTTCAAGATGATGTCGCGTGACGCGAACGCCGAGACGAGCATGACGAGTGTCGACTTCGGCAGATGGAAGTTTGTGATCAGTCCATCGATTGCCTTCAACTCGACGCCTGGGTAAATAAAGATGTCCGTCCAGCCCGATGACTCGACGAAGTCCCCGTGGTCGCGCACGATCGTCTCGAGCGTTCGGGTCGATGTCGTCCCGACGGCGAAGACGCGGCCGCCGTTCGCACGGACGTCGCGGAGCGCCTCAGCCGAAGCGGCCGACAGCTCGAAATATTCGCTGTGCATCGTATGCTCCTCGATCGAATCGGCCGTCACCGGACGGAACGTGCCGAGCCCGACGTGGAGCGTGAGCGGGATGAGCTTGACGCCTTTCGCTTGTGCCGCCTCGAGCAATTCTTCCGTGAAGTGGAGGCCTGCCGTCGGTGCGGCCGCGCTCCCCCGCTCTTTCGCATACACCGTCTGATAACGGTCTTGGTCGTCGAGCTGCTCGCGGATATAAGGCGGGAGCGGCATCGTGCCGAGCTCATCTAAAATCTCATAGAAGATGCCATCGTAATCGAACTTGAAGCGGCGTCCGCCTTCAGGGAGCTCCTCGACGCACTCGGCGCGGAGAAGTCCGTCACCGAACTCGACGATGGCGCCGACGCGCACTTTCTTCGCCGGCTTGACGAGCGCTTCCCAGACGTCATCTTCCGTCTGCTTCAAGAGCAACAATTCGACTTTGCCGCCCGTCTCTTGCTTCGCCCCGAACAGTCGGGCCGGGAGCACGCGCGAGTCGTTGACGACGAGGGCGTCGCCTGCATGTAAATAGTCGAGCACGTCGCGGAAATGCCGGTGCTCGATGTCGCCTGTGTCGCGGTCGAGGACGAGCAAGCGTGAGCTCGTCCGGTCGAGAAGCGGCACTTGGGCGATCAGTTCTTCTGGTAACTCAAAATCATAGTCGTTTACGTTCAATTGAATGTCTTGCATATCTGTTACTCCTCTTCATAACCAAAATGCGTCTTCGCATACTGGGTGATCATCCGCCCTCGCGGCGTCCGTTGCAGGAAACCTTGTTGCAGCAAATACGGTTCGTACACGTCTTCGATCGTCTGGGCGTCTTCGCCGATCGTCGCGGCGAGCGTCTCGAGTCCAACCGGTCCGCCGCCGAACCGTTCGACCATCGCCCGTAAGAGCCGGTGGTCGACCTCATCGAGTCCGAGCGCGTCGACGTGCAACCGGTCGAGCGCGTCTGAAGCGAGTACCGGGCCGATTTCTTTCGTCCCCGCCACTTGGGCGAAGTCACGGACACGGCGGAGCAACCGGTTGGCGATCCGCGGCGTGCCGCGCGAACGTTTTGCGATGGCACCGCTCGCTTCCGGCGAAATCGAAAGACGGAACAGTTGCGCCGTCCGGCTGACGATGGCGGCGAGTTCGTGCGTCTCGTAATACTCGAGTTTGAGCGTCACGCCGAAACGGTCACGGAGCGGGGCCGAGAGCATTCCGGCCCGCGTCGTCGCGCCGACGAGCGTGAATGGCGGCAAGTCGATGCGGACGCTTCGCGCCATCTCGCCTTGACCGTAGACGATGTCGAGACAATAGTCTTCCATCGCCGGATAGAGAATCTCTTCGATCGTCCGGCTGAGTCGGTGAATCTCGTCGATGAACAACACGTCGCCCGGCTCGAGCGTCGACAAAATCGCCGCCAAATCGCCCGGCCGTTCGATGGCAGGGCCAGCCGTCGTCTTGATGCCGACACCCATCTCGTTGGCGATGATTTGGGCGAGCGTCGTCTTCCCTAACCCCGGAGGACCGTACAGGAGGACGTGGTCGAGCGTTTCACGGCGCAGTTTCGCCGCCTGGATGAAGATGGATAAGTTACCTTTCGCTTTCTCTTGTCCGATATATTGCTCGAACTTTTGCGGGCGCAGGCTCCACTCTTCTGAATCTTCATATTGTTGATGGGATTGTGACAACAACCGTTCGTCCATAGCTTCCTCCTTATTTCAACAACAACTGCAAGGCGCGCTTTATGTAAGCGTCTGTCGTCAAGATTTCTGCGCTCAGTTCTTTCCGGACCCGAGCGATCTCACGCTCCGAGTAGCCGAGGGCAACGAGCGCCTCGCACGCCTCGTCGAGTTCGGATGCGCCTTGGGCGAACAAGCCCGTCTGTGGCACGTAGTCCGGGGCGAGCTCGGAAAGCTTCCCTTTCAAGTCGAGCGCCATCTGTTTGGCCGTCTTCTTGCCGACGCCAGGAAACTTCGTCAAATACTTCTCATTCTCGGTCTCGATCGCGTCGATCAAGGCGTCCATGTCGCCCGATGCGACAATGGCGAGCGCCCCTTTCGGCCCGATACCGTTGACGCCGAGCAATTTATTGAACAGCTCACGCTCCCGGCGTGACCGGAAACCGTATAGCGTCTGTTGGTCTTCGCGCACGTAATGGTGCGTAAACACGATTACATGTTCGTCTTGTTCACGATAAAAAAACGGGTTAGGCACATTTACTTTGTAGCCGACGCCCGAAACATCCAACGTTATATATTCCGCGCACACATAGGCGACGGATCCTTTTACGAATTCAATCACGGTTTAATCTCCTCTTCATGGGAAAACTGCATTCATTGTACCATAACCGCCGCCATGAAAAAAGGACAGGCGATTTGCCTGTCCTTACCGTGCGAGCATCCGTTCAAGGGCGCGTGTCGCCCATTTCGTCGTCTCCGAATCGACACGGATGACGTTCACCGGATCCGTCTCAAGCGACTCGAGCGACCAGAGCAGATGCGGCAGGTCAATCCGGTTCATCGTCAGGCACGGGCACATGTACGGGTTGAGCGAGACGATGTCCTGCTCGGGGTGTGACGCCGCGAGTCGGTTGACGAGGTTCATCTCGGTCCCGACGGCCCACTTCGTCCCGGGCGCGCTCGCCTCGATTTGGTCGATGATATAAGACGTCGACCCGGCCTCGTCCGCTGCCTGCACGACGTCAAACGTACATTCCGGATGGACGATGACGCGACGCTCCGGGTCATGTTTCCGTAGTCCTTCGATTTGGGCGACGTTGAACTTCTCATGGACCGAGCAATGCCCTTTCCACAAGATGACACGGACGTCCTCGACGTCACCTGAGTAGTCGAGCCGTTCGCGAAGCGGGTCCCAGACGGCCATCGCCTCGAGCGGCACCCCTAAATCATACGCCGTGTTCCGCCCGAGGTGTTGATCCGGAAGAAAGAGGATCCGCTCCCCTGCTTCGAGCGCCCAGCGGACGATATCATGCGCGTTCGATGACGTGACGGTCGCACCGCCGTTCTTGCCGACGAACGCTTTGATGGCTGCCGTTGAATTGACGTAAGTGATCGGGATGATGCTGTCGCCGAGCAAGTCCGTCAGTTCTTCCCAGGCGATCTCCGTCTGATCGATATCAGCCATGTCGGCCATCGAACAACCGGCCCGCATGTCCGGCAAGATGACGAGCTGATCTTCGCGCGTCAACATGTCGGCCGTCTCGGCCATAAAATGGACGCCACAGAAGACGATAAACTCGGCCTCGCTCATCTGTTCGGCAAGGCGTGCGAGCTGGAGCGAGTCTCCCGTCGCATCCGCGAACTGGACGACCTCATCTTTTTGATAATGGTGGGCCGGTAAAAATAGGCGACGGCCGAGCTTCGCTTTAATCGCCTCGATGCGTGCCTCCATCTCTTCAATCGACAGGTTCGTATATTCGATTGGCATCGTGCCTAATCGTTGCATGTTTGATTCCTCCTCCTAAATTTAAGCTACAATCGAGCGCCGTCACCGAATGGGTCAGCTGGCCGACCGAGATGACGTCGACGCCGGTGTCGCGATACAAGGCAATCGTCTCGAGTGTGATGCCGCCTGATGCCTCGGTTTTAATATGCGACGGGACGAGCGTGCGCCAAGCCTTCAGTTCTTCTGGCGTCCGGTTGTCGAACATGATGATGTCGGCGTTCGCCGCAATCGCCTCATGGAGCTGCTCGCGCGTCTCGACCTCGACTTCGATAGGGGTTGTATGGCCGGCAAGCATCCTGGCCCGTTCGACCGCATTCGTGATGCCGCCGAGCGCCGTGATGTGGTTGTCTTTAATCATGACGGCATCGTCGAGCCGGAGCCGGTGGTTCTTCCCGCCTCCCGAACGGACGGCATGCTTCTCGAGCATGCGCAGTCCCGGCGTCGTCTTCCGCGTGTCCGTGACGGCGATCGTCGGGTCGTCGAGCGCCTCGACGCAGCGCCGTGTCATCGTGGCGATGCCGCTCAAGTGTTGGACGAGGTTCAACAGCACCCGTTCCGTCTCGAGGAGCGTCCGTGTCTTGCCCCGCAACGTGAAGAGTTCATCCCCGATCGAGACGTTCGTGCCGTCCGAGAGGCATGACTCGACGACGAGCCGTTGCATCTGGGCCAGCTCCAAGACGACGTCCATACCGCAGAACACCCCGTCCATTTTGGCGGTGACCGTGGCGAATGACGTCTCGCGCTGATCGATCAATCCGCTCGAGATATCGCCGAAGCCGATATCCTCATGTAGAAACACCTTCAGCTGTTCGCGCAAAGCGATCTTGTTCATATGTATCCTCCGTCCTCATCATGGCGCGGGCCAAGAGCCGCGCCGCTTGTAGACTCAACGTCTGTTCACTTAATTGTCTTGTCACGTGTTTCGTCAGTGCCAGTTGTTGGGTATTTTCTAAGAAACTTGCGATTTTGCCTACTTGCGGTGAGATTGTTAACCATTCCCCAATCTGTTGCCGATAGCGGCCGAACAGATCATCCGACACCTCAAATCCGATTGTCTCGTTCACCGTGAACGGCGTCTCCTCCACCACCATCGCTGCCGCCACCCGTTTTCCGAACACCCAGCATTCAAGTAATGAGTTCGATGCGAGCCGATTTTGTCCATGGACGCCCGTATCGGCGACCTCCCCAACCGCATACACTCCGGCGACGGTCGTTCGCCCGAAGGCGTCGACGTCGACCCCGCCCATATGGAAATGCAGGCCGGGCCGGACCGGGACACGGCGGACGTCGATCCCGTGCGCGACACATGTCGCCATCAGTTTCGGGAACCGTTCCCCGAGCCGTTCGACACGACCCGTATCCAAGTACACCGGTCCGTCATGGTCCGTGAGCGTCCGGGCGACTGCATCTCTCGGGGCGAGGCTGCCGAGCGGGTGCTGTTCCATCACATGACGTCCGAACGCGTCGACGAGTTCGGCTCCCGCCCCGCGCAGCGCTTCCGTCACGAGATGAGGGGAATCGACCGCGAGTAGCGTCGGATGAAACTGGATCCGGGACAAGTTCGCGAGCCTTGCCCCGACCGCTTCCGCCAAGACGAGCCCGTCCCCTGTGACCGAGCGACAGTTCGACGTCCAGTCGATGAGACCGCCGATGCCGCCGGTCGCGAGGACGACGGCCCCGGCCTGAACGTGGAGGCGCGTCTCGCCGTTGAAACCGGTCGCCCCGCTTACGCGGTCACCCGTCTTCGTCAACGTGTCGATGAGGACGTGCTCCATGACGGTCACGTTGTCCGGGAGCCTACGCCGCAGCGTCGCCATCACATGGCGTCCCGTCTCATCGCCACCGACGTGAAAGATCCGATTCAGGCCATGTGCCCCTTCTCGACCGACCGCGTACCCGGACCCATCGCGGTCGAAATGGATGCCGAAACGTTCCATCTCTTGAATCGCCGTCCGTCCTTCCTCGACGAGTGTGTAGACACGATCGGGCACGGCCGCGTATTTCGAGGCGATGAGCGTATCGCGTTCATGGTCGACGCTAGACGGTTCCAAGTAGGAGCTCGCAATCCCGCCTTGGGCCAAAGTCCGAGTTCGAACTCGTCAGTTCATGCTTGGAGACGAGCAGGACGTTCAACGTACGAGGCAGATGAAGGGCGACCGTCACGGCAGCCAACCCGGCTCCGATAATCAACACATCGACTTTTTCAAACTGTAAAGACATCTGTATATCACCTGTTTTTCATATGTAATGTTGACTTGTAAACTAGTTTCGCATAGTTTTGTGAAGAAGACAACATGAGAAAAGAGGGACATCTGATGAACCGATACTTCGACTACGCCGCCACCCATCCGATGACGAAAGCTGCGCTCGACCATTATACGGCGATGGCACGCGGCGTCTACGGCAACCCGTCCTCCCTCCACAGCGCCGGATTCATGGCGGAAGATTATGTGACGGAAGCGCGACGACTCATCAAGCAAGCACTCGGACTCGACATGCTCCGCGGGAAACTGCTCTTCACCGGAAGCGGTTCCGAGAGCAACTACATCGCGCTGACGAGTCTCCGGAAACGAATGAAAGGAAAAGAAGTGATCACGTCGTGGCAAGAGCACGACTCCGTCTCCTTGCTCCTTGACGAGTGGGAGGCTGAAGGCGTCACCGTCCATCGCTTGAAACTGAAAGACGGCCGTTTCGACCATGAGACGTTCACACGGCTCCTTGACCGGGACATCGGGCTCGTGACGTTCCAGCACGTCAATTCGGACACGGGTTGGGTGTTGCCGCTCCATCACATCCTTTGCCAACTGAAATACAAGAAAGTGCTCTTTCATGTCGATGGGGTCCAAGCGCTCGGGAAGATCCCGGTCTCCGTCGACCGGATCGATGCCTACTCGTTCAGCGCCCATAAAGTCGGAGGACCAAAAGGCGTCGGGGGACTGTACATGGAACGGCTGCTCCCTCCGCCCTATTATCCCGGTCATCACCAGTATGGGATTCGACCGGGTACAATCGACGTGCCTGGCATCTGCGCTTTCGTCAAGGCGTTCACAGAACGACACGAACAACGGACACGTCATGAAAGAAATTTCTTATCGTTTCGTGCTATCTTGAAAGAGAAGACATCGTCTCACGTGCAATGGCTCGAGTTCGACGACCAAAGCCCGGCCATCAGCTCGTTCGTCTCGAACCGGCGTGACGGCCAGTGGTGGATGACCGAACTCGATGCACTCGGATTTCAAGTGTCCGCCGGCTCGGCTTGCCGGGCCGGACAGAACGGTCCGAACCGGATGCTCGAATCGCTCGGGTTCGAGACGAGCGCCTGCCACGGCCTCGTCCGGGTCTCGTTTGGTGAGGGCACGACCACAGAAGGTGTGTCAGCGCTCGCTGACGCCATCGTCACTTTAGTAAGGAGAGTTGAATCGTATGAACAAACGCTTAGCCGGTGAAGAACGCCGGCGTACGCTATTAGAACTGATTGAATCGAGCACGGAACCGATCACCGGGGCCGAGCTCGCCCGCCACGTCGCGGTCAGCCGGCAAGTCATCGTCCAAGACTTGTCGCTGTTGAAAGCGAAAGGACATCAGATCGTCGCGACCGCCCGTGGATACGTCTATCTTCCGGGTGAGGCGGCGCCGTCCGCCTATACGCGAAAAATCGTCTGCCGCCATACGGCCGACGAGATGGAAGCCGAGATGAACGCCATCGTCGACGAAGGCGTCACGATTCGCGACGTCATCATCGATCATCCCGTCTACGGGTCGATCACCGGACAGCTCATGGTGAAGAGCCGCCGGGACGTCCGTGCCTTCCTCGAACGGGTCGTCGCCAATCAGGCCGCCCCGCTGTCCCATCTGACGGACGGCCTGCATATCCATACGCTCGAAGCCGACAGTGAGGAAGCGCTCGACGCCGCCGTCCACGAACTCGACCGACTCGGTATCCTCGTTTCCGCCCTCGATTAAAAGATGTCACGTTTTTGTGACATTTTTTCTTTTGCTTTCTCGTCCCGTCCATTATACTGATGGATGGGTATGATTTCCTATTCTAGTTATGAAAGGAGTGACGCAACGTGTGGCACTTCCTCGAGCAGCTCTTAGTCGGATGCGGTGTGTTCAGCATTCCGCTCGGTATTATCGTCCAATTGATCCCGAACGAGCTCGTCCTTGCTTATGGCGGGTATCTCGTCGGTTCCCATGACGCGTCGTTCCTGCTCATTTTCGTGCTCGCCTGGTCAGCGTTCGTCGCGAGCCAGGTCGGCTTATATTGGATCGGACGCTACGGTGGACGTCCGGTCGCGCTCAAGCTATATCGCTCGTTCCGCATCAAACACGACAAACAGCTCCAGGCCGAGGCGTGGTTTGAGAAGTACGGGGCTTGGATCGTCTGTCTCAGCTTGATCTGGCGACAACTGTTCGCCATCAGCGCCGGTGTCATGCGCCTATCGTTCCATAAATTTTTCGTCGTGACGACGATCGTCTTCGCCGTCTGGTCGTTCGCGTTCGTCAAAGTCGGGATGATGCTCGGGAGCAACTGGCGTCAAATCGGTGAATTCATGCACGGGTTCGGCCCGTACGTCGGGTTCGGCATCGCCTTGTTCTTCCTCATCCGGTATATCCGCTCGAATCCGAGCATCATAAAAAAGTCAGCTTGAGCGATCGCTCGAGCTGACTTTTTGAATAGAGGGAAACTGTCGTGTCACGGCGAATACGTCAATGTGAGACAATCACGACTCGTCGAATCAAGACGGCAACCGTCAAAGGAGGAATTTTTATGTTCCATCGTCGAAAAACGTATACGATTCGCCCTGAACGTCTAGAAGAATTCACAGCCTTTTTCCATACATACCTGTATCCGATCCAGGTATCGCATGGCGCGCGGCTCGTCGGTCGTTGGGTGACCGAGGACAAGACCGAGGTCATGGCGCTGTGGGAGTACCGGGACCGGGAACATTATGAACAAGTCGAACGGGACTACCGCTCGAGCTCGCTCCGCCGTGAGGCGATGAAGAAGCGGGCCCGGCTCGGGAAAGATCTCTACATCAAGTCGAGCGAGGAGTTCATGATACCGACCGGGCACTACACGCCGCCGCGCACGATCGTCTCGGTGACAGCGTACGTCACGAACGAGCAAGGCGAGGTGCTCCTCGTCCAGAACACGCACCGGAACGACACGTACGAGATGCCGGGCGGTCAAGTCGAAGAGCATGAATCGATCGTCGACGCCGTTCATCGCGAAGTGAAAGAAGAGACCGGCGTGGACATCGAGATTGACGGCATCACCGGTATTTATCAAAACGTGTCTTCCCGCGTCCTCTGCGTCACGTTCCGGGCCCGTTACGTATCGGGCGACCTCGCCCCTCAAGAAGGCGAGACGCAAGAAGTCGGCTTCTTCAACGTCGACGCGACGAACGTGTCGGACTATATCAAGCGCGAGCATTTCCAGATGCGTTTCCTCGATGCGATCGACCCGACGTATTTGCCGCACGCGATTTACAAAGTCCGGCCGTACGAACTGCTCGAACGTGTCGAGCGCCATCATACCGTCTGACGACGAAAGGGACCCCCAACGATGGAGGTCCCTTTGTCTTATGCTTCTTCAGCCGGTTCGGATTGGTTCGTCTCGACCAATAACTTGCGGACGCGGCGTTTTTCGACGTGGAGAACGGTGAACGTCATGTCCTCATACGTGACACGCGCCCCTTTCTCTGGGATGTCGCCGAGCAGCTCGACGAACCATCCTCCCATCGTATTCGAGTCTATTTCAGGTTCTTTAATGCCCATCTCTTCAGCAAACTCATCGACGTCCATGTCAGCCATGCACTCGTACACGCCTTCACGAAGGCGTCTCAAGTAGACGACCGACTCATCGTGCTCGTCCCAAATGTCGCCGACGAGTTCCTCGAGCATATCCTCGAGTGTGATGAGTCCTGCCGTGCCCCCGAACTCATCGAGGACGACGGCCATGTGCGATTGTTTTTGCTGCAGAACCGGGAGCAGTTCAATCAACTTCGTCTGCGGTGAGACGTACGTGAGCGGACGGATGAGCGTCCGAATGTCGGTCACTTCATCCCGTACCATCGAACGGAGGAAATCTCGTTCTGACAATACCCCGATGACGTTGTCGATCGAGTCTTTGTAGACCGGCAAGCGAGAATGCCCGCCGCTGAAAATCGTGTCTTTGATTTCTTCGAGCGAATCGTCGATGTCGACGGCGAGGATGTCGATCCGCGGCGTCAACACGTCATCGACAGTGATGTCGTTGAACGCGAAGGCGCTATGGACGAGTTCGGCCTCGGTCTCACCGAGTACCCCTTCCTCTTCCCCCATATCGACGAGCACTTTCAGCTCTTCTTCCGTCACCGAAGGCTCTTTAGCCTTCATACCGAGGACACGAAGCGTCAAACGTTTCAGCCCGGTGAAAAGAATCGTGATCGGCTTCAACACTTTCACCAAGAAGACGAGAATCCCGCTGATGAGCAACGAATATTTCTCGGCGAACTCTTTGGCGAGCGATTTCGGCAAAATCTCTCCGAAGATCAAGATGAGAACCGTCGTCGCGAACGTTGAGACGAGCAGTCCCGTCCCGCCGCTGAAAATCGACGTGGCGATCGCCGTCGCGACGGTCGCCGAACCGATGTTGACGATGTTGTTCCCGACGAGGATCGTCGAGAGCGTGTCGTCAAACCGATCGACGAGGTCAAGGACGCGCTTGGCGCCTTTATCCCCGTCTTCACTCATCCGGATCATCCGGACCCGGTTGACACTCGAGAGCGCGGTTTCCGCTGACGAGAAGAAAGCTGATAACAAAATCAAGACTGCATAAAGAATTAAACTAGACGAGGGCACAGGGTCCACGTTTACTTCACACTCCGTTTCCTATTTCAAAAGATTATTCGACAAACTCGAACTCGAAGTCGAGGATTGCCACGACGCTTCCGTCCTCGGCACCGAGTTTGCGGAGATCGTCGTCGATTCCCATTTGGCGCATTTGACGGGCGAATCGTTTGATCGACTCGTCGTGGTCGAAGTTCGTCATCTTGAAGAGTTTCTCGATGCGCGGCCCCGTGATCACGAAGCGATCGTACTCATCGATGTTGATTTGATACCCTTTCTCTTCCTTCTCGTAACGATAGACGACGCGCGGTGTCGCCGTCTTCTCTTCGAGCTCTTCGAGTGGGAATTCAGGCGTAGCATCCACAAGGTTAGCTACTTCGATGAGAAGGTTGCGAAGTCCTTCTTTCGCGAGTGCCGAGATTGGGAAGACTTTGACGTCATCACCGACTTTTTGCTGGAACTCAGCGAGAAGCTCTTCTGCATCCGGCATGTCCATCTTGTTGGCGACGACGATTTGTGGACGCTCGAGGAGACGTAAGTTGTACGACTCGAGCTCACGGTTGATCGTCGTGTAGTCTTCGAACGGGTCGCGCCCTTCCATGCCGCTCATATCGATCATGTGGACGATGACTTTCGTCCGTTCGATGTGACGGAGGAACTGGTGACCGAGGCCGACGCCTTGGCTCGCCCCTTCGATGAGTCCTGGAAGATCGGCCATGACGAAGTCACGGTCGTCCGCCGTCTTGACGACACCGAGGTTCGGTGTGATCGTCGTGAAGTGGTACGCTCCGATTTTCGGGCGTGCCGATGAGACGACCGACAACAACGTCGATTTCCCGACTGACGGGAAGCCGACGAGGCCGACGTCCGCGAGGAGTTTCAACTCGAGGCGAAGTTCGCGCTCTTGTCCTGGTTCCCCGTTTTCCGCGATCTCAGGTGCAGGGTTCGATGGCGTCGCAAAACGACAGTTCCCGCGTCCACCGCGTCCGCCTTTGGCGATCGTCGCGCGTTGGCCATGCTCTGTCAAATCGGCGATGACGGTATCCGTCGCCGCGTCAAAGACGATCGTGCCTGGTGGGACTTTGACGACGAGCGGCTTCGCGCGACGTCCATGCATCCCTTTCGACATTCCTTTTTCACCGTTATTGGCGATAAACTTTTTCGAGAAACGGAAGTCGACGAGCGTACGCAAGCCTTCTTCTACTTCAAAGATGACGTCGCCGCCGTGACCGCCGTCACCGCCGGCAGGGCCTCCGTCCGGGACATATTTTTCGCGGCGGAATGCAACCATCCCTTTACCGCCGTCTCCAGCTTTTACAAAAATATTAACCTGATCGACAAACATTTATTTCCCCTCCTTTAAACGAAACGTAGAACATTCTACGGTCTGTTCGTACACTTCCTCTGGCGTGAACACGCCTTCCGGCACGCTGCCGAAGACGCGAACCGTCAAGCCGTCCGTGAACGTCACATGAATCGGTCCATCCGTTCCTGACAGAAGACGGACGAGCTTGTCCGCCACGCGCGCGTCGTCGAACGACACGCGGTCGGTTGATACCGTATAGGTCAACCGCCCTTCCCAATTCGCCTGAATGACGACGATACTCGTCGCCGGTACGTTCAAGCGAACGAGCGCACTCTCTTCGTCGGCGTGCTGACGATAGCGATCGTACAGCTCCTCGAGTTTATCAGGCTCAAGCGCCGCATACAAAGAGATCATCTGAAGCCGATTCATCCATTCGTGACGGACGGTCGATACTAATTTTAGTGCTGCCTGTGAGTCCATTTGATCCTCTCCTAGAAAAAAAGACTCTAACCAAATAAGTGGCTAGAGTCTTCTGCGTGGTTCTACTTACGCAACTGGGTAAACGCTCACTTGTTTCTTGTCGCGACCAAGACGCTCGAAGCGTACTACGCCGTCAACTTTAGCAAACAATGTGTCGTCGCCACCACGGCCGACGTTTTCACCTGGGTGAATTTTCGTACCGCGTTGACGGTAGAGAATCGATCCAGCTGAAACAGTCTGTCCGTCAGCGCGTTTAGCGCCGAGGCGTTTCGAAATCGAGTCACGACCGTTTTTAGTCGATCCTACTCCCTTTTTCGATGCGAAGAACTGAAGGTTCAATTGTAACATGAGGTCCACCTCCTATTGTTCAATTTGGATATAATCACCGTAACTTTGGGCGACCGTGTCTAGTTGCACGATCATCCCTTCTAGTAACAGTTGGGTGCGAGTCATATCCTCCGGTGATAAATCAGGATACGTCTCGACATAAAAGTAACCACCCTCTGTTTTGTCTGCCATTTCTACGAGAAGCGACTGGCCAGCGAGTACCTCGACAGCGTTATACGCCCCAAAGATGATGGCGGAAACGCCGGCACACACTAAGTCAGAACCGGGTTCAGCAAAGTTGGCGTGACCTGTCACTTCGACGGAACGAATCGACTTCGTCTCGTCTCGTCTGACCGTTACTCGAATCATAAATTACGCTTCGATTTTCTCGATGCGAACTTTCGTGTAAGGCTGACGGTGACCTTGCTTACGACGGTAGTTTTTCTTAGCTTTCATTTTGAAGACAGTGATCTTCTTCGCGCGACCGTGTTTAACGACAGTTGCTACGACTTTAGCGCCCTCTACGAGTGGAGCTCCGACTTTAACATCGTCACCACCAACGAAAAGAACTTCACCGAATTCTACAGTACCCTCGACATCAGCATCGAGTTTTTCGATGTAGATCTCTTGACCTGCTTCAACTTTGATTTGCTTACCACCAGTTTTGATGATTGCGTACATATACGTGCACCTCCTTGTTTAACTCAGACTCGCCATCCAGGGCAGGGCAAAACCGTTTCAACCCGTTCTGTGCGGTTGTAGCCATTTGGGTGCTTCCAAACGAACTAACGTTATAGATGATACCACTCTCGTTCAAACGTTGTCAACGACGTTGTACGAAATTTTGACATTCCTCGGCCGTCCCGAAAAAGGCGATGCCCGGCTCCCCTTCGATGAACAGCACTTCAAAGCCGAACGCGTCCCACTTCCCGTCTTGCCATTTCTGTGGCAGCGATAAGACGACGCCGTCGTGCGCCCCCAAGTCGAGGAGCGCCCGTTCGAGCCGAGAGAAGACAGCGAGCTTCGATGGACGCCCGTCACGCACCATCCGGTCTTGAATCGAGCGACCGGTCCGTTCCCGTGACAGTTCGAACAGCCCCATCTTCGTGAAGCCGTATATTTCGACGCGCCGCGGGTCCCGCGCCCCGACTTCTTTCATCTTTTTCAATAGACGTGTCTGACCGTCTTTTGAGCCGCGCAGGAAGTCGATGACGACCATGCCGCCGATGTTGCGAAGCCGGAGCTGCTTCATAACCGTATAGAGCGCCGCCTCGTTGATCGTGTCCGCGGCCCGCCCTTTGTCTTTGACGGCGACGTTTTTACCGCTGTTGACGTCGATGACGGTCATCGTCTCGACTTGTTCGATTAAGACGTACGCCCCGCCCTCGAGCCAGGCGACACGGCTCTCGAGCTTGTCGATCGCGTCGTCGAGCCTGAGCGCCTCTTTCATCCGTCCTTTGCCGACGTGGCGTTCGACCGGGATTTCGAGACGCTCGAGGCGCCGTTTCGCCTCAGCGTCGTTCGTCGTGACCGACTCGACCGCGTGTCTGCGGGCGAACTGCTCACAGAGGAGCTCGTCTTGCCCGAAGCGGTTCTGTTCGACGTCACGGGCTCGGGCGCGCAAAAGTTCGAGCTCTTCCTGTAGCGCCTTCGGACTCGCCTGGCCGGACTCCGTCCGGAACAACACCCCTTCTGCCTCGGTGAGATCAAACACTTTCGACAGCCGGTCCTGTGTGACGAGGTCGAGCTTGCGGCTGTACAGCTGTCGTCGCCCGTACGGGAAGTAGACGACATAGCGCCCGCCGAAACGGATGTTCTCCGTCACTTTATGATGCTTGCCGTTGATGCCTTCTTTCGTCACTTGGACGAGACGTTTCTCACCGACGACCGCCGCTTGCCCGATCGTCGGGACGTCCGGGTACGACGCGAGCGCCTTCAGCGTCTCGGCGATCGGCAGGAAGAACGTCGTCGCGCCGTCGGTCAAAAATGCGGCCCCGAGCGACGGGTGGATGCGTTCGACCGCCGCCTCTAGTATCGTCCCGACCGACAGTTGGTCGATGAACCGTTCCTCGACCTCGAGCAAACGCTCCCCGTCGACGAGCATCGCCCGTTCGATCGATGGCGTCCGTTCATAGATGAGTTTCATGCACCTCTCTCCTTTCGACACAAAAAGGCAACTTTCGTTGCCTTTACGCTTTTTTCATTCCAAATTTCATCATGAGCCGTGTCCAGAAACCGACTTGTTTTTTCTCGGTTTGAATCGACATGAGCGGCACCGACTCACCGAGGATGCGGCGCGTGATGTTACGGTACGCTTGTCCGGCGTTGTTGTCCGGATTCATCGTCACCGGTACCCCACGGTTCGCCGCGGCGATGACTTCTTCATCGTCGACGACGACGCCGAGGAGGTCGATTGACAAGATGCGCATGATATCATCGATGTCGAGCATGTCGCCTGATTCGACGAGATGGTTTTTGACACGGTTGACGATCAATTTCGGCGCGGCGACGTGCTCGGCTTGTTCGAGCATGCCGATGATGCGGTCCGCGTCTTGGACGGCCGCCTTCTCCGGCGTCGTCACGACGACGGCCTCGTCCGCGCCGGCGATCGCGTTCATGAACCCTTGCTCGATGCCGGCCGGGCAGTCGATCAACACGAAGTCATACTCCGTCTTCAACTGGTCGATGATCTCTTTCACTTGTTCCGGTTGGACCGACGTCTTGTCTTTCGACTGGGCGGCCGGGAGCAAGTACATCTCTTCGAACCGTTTGTCGCGGACGAGCGCTTGATGCAGCTTGCACTGGCCGTTGATGACGTCGACGAGGTTATAGATGCTTCGGTTGTCGAGTCCGAGGACGATGTCTAAGTTCCGGAGACCGATGTCCGTATCGACGAGACAGACCGAGTGGCCGGATAACGCAAGACCGGTCCCGAGGTTCGCGGTCGTCGTCGTCTTCCCGACGCCACCTTTCCCCGACGTCACGACGATGGCCCGACCTTTCTTCACTTCTTTCGCTGTATGTACAGGCTCTACTACTTGCTCCATCAAACTCACCCTCTCTGTAATTCCATTGCATATGCGTCTTTCAATCCTGTCATGACTTGACGAAGACGCGTCATTTCAATGCCCTGATTTGTCTGATACGCGCAACCCATCTCGATTTCCGGAAGCGGTTCATCTCCGTCTGACGCGAGCACGTGCTCGCCAATCGCCAGAAACTTTGGATGGAGCAGACTCGCGGTGATCACCGCGTCCTCCCATCCTTCGACACCGGCCCGGACATTTCCTCGTATCGTGCCTAAACAATAGATGCTTCCCGTCGCCCGTACTTCTGAACCCGGGTTGATATCCCCGATGATGAGCACCGAGCCGTCAAACGAGAGCACTTGTCCGCTACGGATCGTCCCGCTATGGTAGTGGAACGTTTTCTTGCCGTACGTCGCTTTCGCCTCTTCGGTCAGCATGACCTCACTCGAAAGCTCCTCGATATAAAAAACGCCATGACGAGCAACGACTTCACGAATTTGACGTGACAGCTCCTCGTCCAAATAACGAGTTCCCGCGTGCAATTTGAGTGCAATCTTCCCAGAGGGCGGCTCCATTTCTTGCAACGTGGCCTCTAACTCTAGGAGCACCTCGTCGATGCCACTTCTTGGATTGAAGTGGATTGCAATCCCGTTGCGATGTCCTTTAATCGTAATGTGTCGTTTACGCTCCATCATGGCTACCCTCTCTTCGCTACAGGTCGCGGCGCCACGTATCGCGTCATCGGGTAATAGAGCACCGCGATGGCGATCGCATTGACGAACAACGTCCCTGGAATCTGTTCAACTAATAGTGTTTGAATGGTCATGGTCGTCCCGCCGATTGCTACCATCACACTGTAAATCGTGAAGGAGAAGACAAGCATCATAAACGTGAACGTGATGACGACCGAGAAGAAGTTCTCACCTATATATTTTAACACGAAGCTGACTAAGAGAGGAATGAGTGAAAAAGTAAATAAGTAAATTCCGAGCAAGTCGGTGTAGACGATGTCATACAATAACCCGAACACGAGCCCGAAACCGAGTGCCGACTCCCAGCGGCCATACAAACTAATATACATGAGCCCGATCAACGTCAAAGACAAAAACGGGGTCATGTAGTGCCACGAATAGATGGCGGCCCATGTCCCTTCAATAAGAAAGAGGAGGAACAGGGCGATGAACACTCTCATGTTACTCACCGGCTGCTCCTCCTTCCTCAGGACCCGTCAAGAACGGCTCGACGAGCGTTCGATCGATGACGAACATTTGCGAAAACTCGTTGAAGTCCGCCTCTGGCTTGATGCGGGCAACTTGAGACACGCCGTACTCGTCGGTCTCGATTGATTCGACCGTCCCGATGACGAGACCGGCCGGATAACGTCCGCCAAGGCCTGACGTCGACACGATCTCGCCTTCTTTCAACTCGACGCTGTTCGAGATCTTCGTGAAGAAGAGCTCGTTCGTCTCGCTGTCGAATCCGTCGATCGTCCCGTACGTCGCTTTGCCGTCCGCATCGTTGACGACAGCCGAGACGTTATTCGTCCGGTTGTTGTCGCTGAGCAGTTGGACTTGTGACGTGTAGGCACTCGCTTGGATGACGCGACCGACCATACCGCCGGCGGCCGTGACGGCCATCCCTCTTTCGACGCCGCGTTCTTGACCGACGTTGATCGTCACGTAACGCTGCCAGTCGTTCGGTGTCCGTCCGATCACTTCGGCCGGGATTAAGTCGAAGTCACGAAGCGACGTTTCGCTTGCCTCAACCATCTTACGCAACTCTTCGTTCTCCCGGCGAAGGTCTTCGGCTTCGACAGACACTTCAGCATATTTCGTCAAATGTTGTTTCAACTGACGGTTTTCTTCATAGATGTCGCGGACGTCCGAAATCGAGGACACCGTGCTGTCCATCCAGCCGATCGGCACGGTGAACACCCGTTGGAACGTCCCGACCACATCACGCGTGACGTCTTGGTACCAGGCAGATTCCGATCGTCCTCGAATCGAAACTCCTAAAATGACGACGAACAAGATAATACCAATCAGCGTGATGATGAGCTTTTTATTGCGTACGAACCGGCTCATCGCTTTTCACCTCTCATCGACGCGACGAGATGCCTGATTTTGAACGGAGGACGTCCATCATTTCGAGAGATTTTCCAGTCCCGATGGCGACACAGTCGAGTGGCTCATCCGCGACGAGCGTCGGGATGTGCGTCTCATCCGAGATGACATCGTCCAAGTTTTTGAGGAGTGCCCCACCGCCTGTAAGGACAATCCCGCGGTCCATGACGTCAGCTGCGAGTTCAGGTGGTGTCTGTTCGAGCGTTTGTTTCACGCCGGCAAGAATTGCTTCGACCGTATCCGACAACGCTTCACACACTTCAGAAGCCGAGACTTCGATTTGTTTCGGAAGACCCGTCACGAGATCGCGACCGCGGATTTCCATCTTCTCCCCTTCGTTCGAGGCGTCGATGCGTGCAGAGCCAATTTCCATTTTGAGCGACTCTGACGTCCGTTCCCCGATCATGAGGTTGTATTTGTTTTTGATGTAACGAATAATGGCGTCATCCATTTCGTCACCGCCGACACGAATCGATTGGCTCGTCACGATGCCGCCAAGTGAAATCACTGCGACTTCGGTCGTCCCGCCACCGATATCGACGACCATCGAGCCAGTCGGTTCCCAAACCGGGAGACCAGCGCCGATTGCGGCCGCGAAAGGTTCTTCGATTGTGTACGCTTCGCGCGCGCCAGCTTGCTTGGCCGCATCTTCGACGGCACGTTTTTCGACCGATGTGATGCCGCTCGGCACACAGATCATGACGTTCGTCTTCGATGAGAACAAACCGCTCTTCGACTTTTGCGCTTGCTCCATGAAGTATTTGATCATCGTAGCCGTCGTCTCGAAGTCGGCGATGACCCCATCTTTCATCGGACGACGTGCTGTGACGTTGCCCGGTGTGCGTCCAATCATATCTTTAGCCTGATTACCAACGGCCTCAATTCTTCCTGTATCTGTACGGAACGCCACAACAGACGGTTCACGAACGACGATGCCTTGACCTTTTACATAAACGAGCGTATTAGCCGTTCCAAGGTCGATTCCGATTTCTCGGTTGAAACTACGAAACATAGGTGCTGCCCCTCTCTTATTTACACTATTTTTTATTATAACGGAAAAATCATATTTGAAAACGTTCATTCGATTACAGGTTATTTACAATCCCTGTATCTCAGTCCTGTCTCACCGTCTATTAGTTTGCCTTCTTTTGCCGAAAAACGCAAATCAAAAAGCAAGCGTATGAAAGCGCCTGCTTCGATTTCGACTCGTTGTCATCAAATATTCTTTAGTGTGAGAAGCACTGCCGTTTGAAGCGTTTGCCGGTTCGTCTCATGCAATTTGACGAAAAAGCTTTTCAAGAACGTTTTGACATTACAGACGACGTGCCAATAGTGTTCGGGCTCGAGTTGTTGTTTTTGAACGCGCAACGTAGCAGGTAAGCCTTCTAATAATAGGATGACCTCGTGCTCGTCCATGCCCCGGTCGAGCAATCCGAAGATCGGGTTCAGGAGCCGCTCATCCTCGTCATGTGTATACACGGTCGGGACGATCACTTTGTTCCACAGCGCCTCGAGCACCTCACCGAACTCCGTCTCATCGAGTTGCGGATGCAACACGAGCTCATCGAACGCATCGGCCACATGCGCGATCGAATGGGCCCAGCCTTTCCCGGGCACGTAGCCTCTCGTGTCGATTTCACAATCGAGATACGCCAACAGCTTCGCTTTCAACATGTCGATGTCCGCTTCAGACAAGAAGTGCTGTTGCCTGTCTTGAAACACGATCAAGGCGAGCAACAGCGTCGAGAACGCCCGCGTGAAGACGGTGTCCGTCCCCGTCTCGCCGATGCCATGGAACAAGTGATACTTGAGCGTCGTCTGGAACAGGTTCGTCAATTGCTCGTTCGTCAGACAATCGTCCTCGATGATGAACCGGTAAAACAACGTGTAAATCAACTGGTCACGAAATTCGGGATTGGTCGAGCCGATATGATGGAGCATCGATTGGATGACCCGCTCTTCGTCAAGTTCCTGCAACCGGACTGTCCCGTTCTTCATGTCCGTCAACATCGACTTCAAATCCTGCTCATGATAGATAATGTCCTCATCCATGTCTCATCCCACTCCCCCATCATCCACCTGTTGATAACGTTTTCGACACCGCGTCGGTTGACTCCTCTACACACAAAAAGCAGGCGTGGATACGCCTGCTGCGTTCGAATAATAATTAGAGGCCAGGTTGGAGCGGAAGCAAAAGCATCGCCCCGTAAAAGAAGACCGTGAAAATCAATACCGGGCGAAAGAAGCGGGACGGTTTTTGTCGCGTCGCCCCTGCCATGAAGCTCGCCGTCGTCATAACGAACAAATATACACCGACGTACATGAACACGAGTTGCGGGATGACCTGCCACGCTTGAAAATCGAGCGAGGAATTGAACCAGGCGACAAATATAGCCGCATACGCGATCCATGCACCAATCCCGATGCCGACACCGACGAGCGGCGAGACACGGTCGAGCCAATGGTCTTCTCGTTGGAACCGTTGAAACAGTGCCGTACTGATAAAGACAAACAACCCGAACACGATGAACGACAACAAGAGTGGCTCGAGCGGGACAAAGCTTGCGACGAGCGCGACAACAACTATCAATAACCAAACTAATTTTTCCATTGTGAACACCTCGTAATCCATCCTAACATAGCTACTTATTTAGAATAAGCTCTACCCAAAATATGTATGGCTTCTCATGCAAGATAAACGATTCCCATTTCCCTGTTGTTCCCAATTAATATTAATGTTATCTTTGTAACTTATTGTCTAAGGAGGGTTTAGCGTGAAATTTTATCAAAAAACATGGTTTGTCATGATTTCGTTGATTTTATTTTTCCCACTCGGGGTGTTCCTCATGTGGAAACATAAGAAATTCAACAAACTCGGACGTGTCGTCTTCACAATGTTCTTCGGTCTCATCTTTGTCATTGCAGTCTCTGGGATTCTCGGTTCAGAAGAGAACAATCAAGCTACTTCAACCGCACCGATTAAAGAAGATGTCGAGGCAAATATAGAAAGCGACACCGATGAAAAAAATCCTGAATCAGAAAGCGAGCAACAAAAGCAAGCTGATAGTAAAAACACAGCTTTAGGTAACTTTTCAGAACGTCCTGTCATGAACGGTTCAAAAACGGAACGAATCGGTACATATGTTCACGTTCATTCTGATCGGTCTTTAATCACTGAAGCGAGTCTCATCGATTTCGTGCAGAATGATTTACCTCGTTTTGAGGATATGAATTGGGTCGTGATTGATTTGAATGACGGCTATGGACTTCATTTTCTGCCTTCGATGCCATCAGCTGACTATGGGTTGATTGAGGATGGCAGTCTCTCAAAAGGCTACGAAAGCTATTTAATATACGCAGAAGAAGGCTCGATTCAAAAGAATGTTAATGAAGGTGCTTCAGGGTATAAACCTTTACTTTAAGTTAGAGGCATTAGAAGGCATTACCATAGGTGTAACATTATAAAATAAACCAAAAGAGCAGGCACTCGATGTGAACTGCTCCCTGTCAAGTAGACAGGGCAAATAATGAAAACCAGCCTAGGCGGCTTGAGTCCTGTATTCGACAGGGCTCAAGCCGTTTAGTCGTTTCTGGAAACGATCATGGTTGTAGAACGATATGTAGGCCTCGATG